>Ga0210402_10000634_pt1 | contig 38748 bp, 33 predicted proteins | sample IncBWC7MmetaG_FD_161055 | JGI IMG/M metagenome (GOLD analysis project Ga0210402, IMG submission 161055) | Forest soil microbial communities from Barre Woods Harvard Forest LTER site, Petersham, Massachusetts, United States - Inc-BW-C-7-M | ecosystem: Environmental > Terrestrial > Soil >...
TACAGTCCCGGTGTTGCCGCAGTTGCTTCAAGACTCTGCTTTGGCGCCCTACACATTTCGATAACTGCAAGCTAGGAAATTTTCTTGGCTTCGAAGGTTTGGGGGCCGGCGCGGACGATTAGTTTGGTTACGGCGCCTTGGGCGTCTTTTTGGAAGGTGAAGGTGACGTCGCCGGAGAGGACGAAAAACTGGGTGGACGATTCGGGGAGGAGTTCCTGGGGCTCGGGGCCGAGGGGGTCGGCTTGAATGTAGGCGCCAGTGTCTTTCACCGTGACTGTCAGCTTGCCAACACCGGTGACTTCGTAGATGCCGGCGTATGGTTTGAAAAGAGCGGGATTGATTTTGATCAGGGCACGCTCGGCAGGATGGTGATCGGGCCAGTCGTATTCCCTTGCGACGGAACGGAAGATTTCTTCAGCAAGCTCGCCGCCACTATCGGAATTGGTCATGACAGCGAGGCCTTGCCCGGAATCGGTGTGGGTTTCTAGATTGCAGCGGAAACCTTCATTGGCGCCGCCATGACTGAAGGTAAGTTTGCCGCCCGGTGATTCGAGACCGAAGCCTAGTCCCCAAGTGCCGAACTGAATGGTGAGCATCTGGCGGGCCATGTCCTGATTGAGAATTTTGGAAGATTTTCCGGTGTATTCGTTTTCAACTTCGATGGCCATGCGGGCTAGGTCCGAAGGAGTTGTCCAGAGGCCAGCGGGGGCCATTTCCGGATAGGTGTGCGAGCCGCCTTTTACAGGGTCGCCGTTGCTGCGATAGGGAGTTGCGGCTTCGGACGCGCGATTCTTTGGGAGGGGCTGCTCATACGTGCTGCGCGTCATGCCAGCGGGTCGGAGAACGAGTTCGCTCATAATTTGCGGGAAGGGTTTTCCGGTGACGTCGGAGAGGAGCGTCTGCAGAACGACGAAACCGCCGCCGGAGTAGCGCCAAAGAGTGCCGGGGATAGTGTCGACGCGGATGGGATCGGTGTTGGCGGGCTTTTCGCCGTTGAGGATTTGCACGACGGTGGGCAGAGGCTCGTCGGAGGCGTAACCGGGGAAACCATGGACAGTGAGGCCAGCGCTATGGCTGAGAATGCGGCGGATGGTGACTTTTTCTTTTTCGGTGAAGGAATTTTCGGGGACTTTCCATGTGCGGAGTTCGATGTTGACGTCTTCATCGAGAGTGAGCTTGCCATCCTCGACGAGGCGAAGCGCGGCGAGCGCCGCGACTGGTTTGCTGATGGAGGCGGCTTGGAAAAGAGTGTCGGGGGTGACAGGCTTTTTGGCGGCGACGTCGGCGAGGCCGTAGGCGCGAGTCCAGATAATTTGGCCGTGGTCGAAAAAGGCGATGCTGACGCCGGGAACTTTGTGGAAGGCCATGCGGTCGGCGACGGTCATCGGTTTGGCAGGCTGGCCTTTAATGATGACGGCGGGGAGAATACCGGATTCGATGCGGGCGATTCGAGCGGCGAGAGCGGGGTCAGCCGGGGATTGCTGCGCGCTTGGTGTGACGATTGCGCCGAGCGAGCGGTCGCGCAAAGAGATAGCCACGAGCGCTGCTAGAGCGGCGAAAACGACTAGAAGCTTCCTGGAATTTGAGTTCATGGGCGAAAATCGTATCACTTTTTCGCGGCGGAGAATCAGCGATTGGCTAAGTGCGGAAAAAATCGATGAGGAGTTCCGAGACGCGAGCGGGTTCTTCGTGCTGGAGCCAGTGAGAGGCGTTGGCGAAGGTGTAGAGTTCGGCGGAGTCGCAGTAGCGGAGACTGTCGTGGGCCATGTCGGACAGGAGGAAGGCGTCGCGCTCGCCCCAAAGGATGCGGGTGGGGACGTGGACGGTCGAGTCCGTGAATTTGGAGCGATAGCGAAAGGCGGCGCGATACCAGTTGATCATGGCGGTGAGAGCGCCGGGTTGCGACCACGCGGCGCGATATTGTGCGAGATCTTCCGGAGAGAAGGTGCCGGGCCGGCTGGAGCGGACTAGAGAGCGGATGCCCAAGCGGAACTTGAACACGGAGAATGCGGCTTCCGGAAGCCAGTGAAGTTGGAAGAAGAACATGTACCAACTGCGGCGAAGCTGGCGGCGATTTGTTTTTAGGTAGCGGCGCATGACGGACGGATGAGGAACGTTGAGAACGGCGACCTTGGCGACACGTTGCGGATGCAGGAGGGCGACACTCCAGGCGACGGCGGCGCCCCAATCGTGGCCGGCGAGGAAGATGCGCGCTTGACCGAGATGATCAGCGATGGCGAGAACGTCGGAAGTGAGATGAGAGAGCGAGTAGTGGGCGACGCCGCGTGGTTTGCTGCTCGTGTTATAGCCGCGCTGATCGGGAACGATGACGCGGAAGCCGGCCGTGGCGAGAGGTTCGATTTGGTTGCGCCAGGAATACCAGAATTCGGGGAAGCCGTGGAGGAGGATGATGACAGGACCGTCAGGCGGGCCGGCGGCGACGGCGTGGAGCGCGATCGGGCCATTGTGAAAGGTTAAGTTTTCGAGAGGGCTCGGCACAGATTGCGAGTTTACGCCGGAAAGAGCGGCACGAGGAAAAACAAGTTAGGTGATGGAAGTCGTTTCGAGGCCGTAGGTGGTGACGTAGACGGCTGTGGCTGCAATTTCCGAGACGCGAGCTTCGGAATCGCCATGTGCGACGGCGGTGTGGGGCTCGGCGGCGGCTTCCGGAGCGAGAGCGCCGATGGCCTGGTTGCGGCCGGCATTCTTTGCTTTATAGAGTGCGCGGTCGGCGAGAGCAAGGACTTCTTCATAGGTAACGTCGACGGGCGAATTAACGTTCCAGGGGAAGGCGGCCCAGCCAATCGAGACAGTGCGGTGCAGAGAAAGGCTCGCGCCTTTGATCTTGAAGGGTTCGCTGGCAACCGCTGATAGGACGCGGGAAGCGAGCGTAGCGGCTTCCTTGCGTTCGCAGAAACGAGAGACGACCAGGAATTCTTCGCCGCCCCAGCGGACCAAGACGTCGGAATAGCGAATCGCGGAGCTGATGCGGGCGGTTAGTTCGACGAGCATCTGATCACCGGCATCGTGGCCGAAGCGATCGTTGATTTCTTTGAAGTGATCCGCGTCGATCAGATAGAAGATGATGTCGCGATTGCGGCGGCTGCGCGTTGGATCGGGAGAAGAATAGGCGCGGATGGCCTGGCTGACGTCGCTCTGGATGGTGGCCTGGAAGAAGCGGCGGTTGCGCGCTTCGGTCAGTGGGTCGGTGAGAGACATCTCCTGAAGTTCTTTGTTAGCTTGCGCGAGGGCTTCGCTGCGTTCGGCGACAGCTTGTTCAAGGCGGAGGCGTTCGCCCTGGAGCTTGCGGGTGCGGTAATTCACGAGGTAGTAGAGAGCAAAGCAGCCGAGAAGAACAAGAAAGCCGCGCGAGTACCAACGCTGCCACCAGGCAGGAATCACCGTGAAGGAAAATTCTGCCGGAAAACTGAGAGTGCCGCGGGCAGAGCGGCAAGCGACAGTGAAACGATAGTTGCCGGGAGGAAGCGCGGGATAGCGGGCTTCGCGTCCGGAAGTTTCATTAGGTTCAGTTTCAAGGCCCGCCAGGCGACAAGAGCAACGGACATTTTCCGGGTCGCGGTAGGTGAGAGCCGCGAAGTCCACGTGGAAAGTATTATCGCTGCGCGGAGCTTCGGGATTGCGCTCGCGGATGCGTTCGCTTGAGCCTAGCTGTGCGGAGGTAATGACGACACGTGGAGGAAGCTCGACACGCTCGTCGGCAGAGATGGGATTGTAGCGCGCGAGGCCGCCGCTTGTGCCGAACAGGAGGGTGCCGTCTTGTTCGGCGAAGAAGCCGCGCTCGCTCAAGTCGTTCCAAATGAGGCCGTCAGCGCGGGTGAAGCGAAGAGTGTGGCCGTTGCGGAAAAATTCGGTGAGGCCAAAGGCGCCGCCGGCCCAGACATTGCCGTCGTGGTCGGCTCCGAGCATGTAGACGTCTAGAGAAGGAAGCCCATCCGCCAGGCCATAGTGCGTGAGATGCGGTTTTCCATCCACTAGGCGCAAACAACTGAGGCCAAGAGCGTCGGAGTAGCGGAACCAAACTTCATCGCGACTGACGGCGGCGGCTTCGACAACTTCGTCCTGTAACAAACCGTTGGCGGTCGAGAAGTGCAGCCATTGTTTGCCATCGAAGCGCGAGAGGCCGCCCCTGCCCACAGCCCAAATCACTCCATCGCCGCTGGATGCAAAACGGCCGATGCCTTGGTGGATTTCCGGAGGCAGGGGCACATCCACGAACTGAAAAGGACGTTGCGAAGGACGAGCCGCTTTTAGGTAGCTAGAATTGGCGATCCAGATGCGTCCGTCCGGGCCGAGGTGAATGCCAGTGGGGACGGCTTCGGGAGTGCGAATTTTTTCGGGGTTTAGAGTTGCTGGATCGAAACGAGTGAGACCGCCGGGATAGCAGAGCACCCAGACGCTGCCATCTGGAGCGAGGATCATTTCGCGGGCGACGGTGCCGTTGAGGCCGTCTTTCGGTTTCCATGTTCGCCAGCGAGCCGATTGGGGATCCCACATGGCGACGCCACTGTTGGTGCCGATCCAGAGGCGATGGCGGGCATCGCGCAATTCGGACCACACGACACTGTCGGGGAGACCTTCCGCCTGCGTCCAGCTCGACCAGGTTTTTCGGCCGATCCAGCGCTCGATGCCCGCTCCGCCGAGACCGATCCAATAGGCGCCCTCGCGGTCTTCGGTGATGGCAAACGTCGCGTTGACGGCCATGCCGCGGCTCTGATCAATCACTTCCCACTGGCCTGAGATTCTGCGATAGAGACCCGCAACGGTGGGGATCATCAGATTGCCCGCACGGTCCAGAGCAGGGGAGCCGTAGTCGTTGGCGGGAGGAAGATTGGGAAGTTCGGAGACGAAATGGGTCGAACCCGGATTAAGGCGATAGAGATGGGAGGAAGTGCGAACCCAGAGGATTTTCTCGAAGTCCTGAAGAATGCTGATCACTTGTTCGTGAGGCAGGCCGCTTTGCTCGGGAAACATGTGGGCGTGGTCCTGCGAATCGAGCCAGCCCACGCGGTGTCCGGATGCAAACCAGACGCGGCCTTCGGGGCTGACGCTGACGGACTCCACTTCCAAGCTTGGGAGGCCATCGGAGATGGTCCACAAGCGACTATCGTTAGGGCGATCCGGATCGACGCGGAGCAGGCCACCTTCGGTAGCGAGATAAACTTTATTCCAGGAATCGAGGGCCAGAACGGAGGTTCGCCGGAAGGAATTGTAGACTTTGGGAATGGGCAGCTTGTGGAGCGCGCCTCCTTCCATGTAAGCAATGCCGCGGGAGGTGACAATCCAGATTCGGCCGGTAGGAGCCAAAACGAGCTGGCCTATATAGGTGCTGGGAAGGCCCTGCTCGAGGCCAAAACGCATAATTCTGGTGCCATCGAAGCGGAGGAGGCCGTCTGGTGTGCCAATCCAGATGAATCCTTCCTGGTCCTGCAGGATGCAGGAGGGGGTCAAGGAACTGAGACCGAAATTTTCGCCGACGCGCTGAAAGACGTAGTGCGGCTTTGGAGGAAGAGAAAGCACGGGCGTCTCGGTGGACTTTGCCTGAGCGGCAAGCGAACCGAGTGAAATGATAGCCAGGACAGCCAAGAACAGGGCGGCGGAAGTCTTGCTCCGCATGAACACTCCGAACGATGTAGTCCGAATAGTTTAGCGTGAGCGTGGGTAAGACGGGTGGAGTGGTCCCAAAACGATAATGGCGAATTGTGAGGAACTAGGTGGGTAGAACGAACACTACCTACCTAACTCAATGCCGCATGTCCGCAATAGGAGGTATGTATCGAGTCCATGATCGAGAGCCGTGGAGCCTTCCAATCAGTATTCGGCTACGGTCGATTCTGTGAGCTCCAGGAAGCTATCGATTCATCACCGACAAACAAGTGGTGTGGCGTCCTGCTTAATTTTGTGCTCGATTTTGAGACCGAACGGCGCGACGTTCGACAAATCCGCATCCAACGTCTCTTGGTTCATCTCGTGAGCCTCCTTGAATTTCTTGAGGATGCGCCAATTGAAGGGTGCTTCATTGAAGCAAGAAATAAATGGAACGTGGCCAGTTACCTTCCCGAGTTGTCGAACTGGCTTTGCAAAGTGCCGAGAAACTGTGGTGGCACCAGCCTTCAGAAGCCGGGGGCGCCGGAGGCGGCGGGGCGCATTTCCGGGGCGTTGACGCCGAAGCGGAGATGGGCGAGATAGGTTTGGCCGAGGGACATTAAGCCGGTGTAGAGGTAACCCCAGACGAAGAGAAGCAGGAAGGGGATTGTGGCGTAATTCTCGTTGATGACGGCGTAGACGATGGTGCAGGCAAAGTAGAGACCGAGCAAAACCTCCGCGTAGGGCATCCACCCAGCTTTGTTCCTGTATTTTTTCGCGACGAACGTGCCTTTCTTTCCTTCGATCTTGAATTTGGGTGTCCGTGCGAACTCGCTTTTCTTACCTACAATCGCTTCCAGGACAGCCTGCGCGTTGCGGACAGAAATGCCGATGCCAACGGCCATGACAAACGGCATGTAAAGAAACGTGCGCCACCAGTTCTTGGGGCGAAGCTCCTTTTGCGCCACGATGTAGAAACTGGAGATGGAACAGGTCGACGCAAGGAAAAGGGGCAGGTCGATCACGAGCATCTGGAACCAGCCTTGATAGAAGCGGACGATCATGGCGGGAAGGAGCATCGCCGAAAAAAGAACCATGAGCGGGTAGCTGATGTTGGCGGTGAGATGGAAGAAGGCTTCGGCTTTCACATGCCACGGCGCGTCGGATTTCATTACCCGAGGAAGGATTTTTTTCGCGGTTTGCATCAAACCCTTGGCCCAGCGAGCTTGCTGCGCTTTGAAGCCGTTCATATCGACAGGCAATTCGGAAGCACATTCAATTTGCGGGAGATAGAGAAACTTCCAGCCCTTGAGCTGCGCCCGATAGGAAAGATCCGTGTCTTCGGTGAGAGTGTCATGTTCCCAGCCGCCAGCTTCTTCGATGGCCGTGCGGCGCCAGACGCCGGCGGTGCCGTTGAAATTGAAAAATGTGCCGCGACGCGAACGAGCGCCGTGCTCGACGACGAAGTGGCCGTCGAGAAGGATGGTTTCGACTTGGGTAAGAAGTGAATAATCGCGGTTGAGGTAGGTCCAGCGTGTCTGGACCATGCCGATTTTGGGCCCATTGGCCGGATCGACGAAATACGGGATGGTACGGCGGAGGAAATCCGGTTCGGGGATAAAGTCGGCGTCGAAGATGGCGATGTATTCGCCTTGAGAGGTTTTGAGGCCGTTTTCGAGGGCGCCAGCTTTATAACCTTCGCGATTGATGCGGTGAATGTAGACGATGGGCATGCCTTGCGCGGCGTGGCGTTCGACGCAGTCGCTGGCGACCTGGCAAGTTTCGTCCGTGGAATCGTCAAGAACTTGAACGTCGAGCAATTCGCGAGGGTAGTCAAAGCGCGACACAGCTTCGACGAGGCGCTCGATGACGTAGCGCTCGTTGAAGATTGGAAGCTGGACGGTGACGCGCGGCCAATTCTTAACTTCGGGAGGCGGGCCGGGGACGTTTTTCGAGTAAGCGTAATAGTCGTAAACGAGCCAGTAACGGTGGAAGCCATAGGCCGCGAGGACGAAAAGTACGAGGAAGTAAGGGATCATCATTGCGAGGTCGAAGGCGTTGGCGTGATAGACGCCGGAAAAAGTGCGGTCCGTCAGCTTGTGCCAGTAATGGCTCAGAGAGGTTTGCGCTGCGAGAAGTGATGCGATGAGGAGAAGGGTTTGCACGATGGAGCAGTTTTGGTTCTTTGCCGATGACCTGTTAGGAGGCTCTTGGCGACAGATGATTATAAGGCGGAAGCTGTGACAGTCAAAGACAAGGGATAGGTTTCCGAGATTGCGACACCAAGGCCCAGGTCTCAGGCCGGCAAAGGCATCCTGAGACTAGTGTTTTCGTATTATTGATGAACTTGTTCCTTCTCCACTAGAGTGCCCGGCACGCGGCAGGGGAACTGGCCGAGGGGTGTCGGAGCAGAAATTTCCTGAGTCCCGCAGAGCCGCAAAATCTGCTTCAAATGGATGCTATTGGGGATAACTCAGTGCAAAAACTTTTCGTGGTCATTCTTTTTTTAGTGCTAGCGATGCCTGTCTCTGGCCAGAGCAATTATGGGACTGTTACAGGTCTCGTGACTGACCCACAGCATTTGGCGGTCGCGGGAGCCACCATTCAGCTCACGGCCGCAAGCACAGGCGCGGTCCGCAGGGTCGTGACGGACCAACACGGACTATTCGAGGCCCCAGCACTTTTGCCGGATGATTACGATGTAAAAATCGAAGCACCTGGTTTTGATGCCCAGACGCAATCGCTGCGGCTCGAGGTTGGGCAGAAAGTAGCCGTTGAAATCAGCTTGAAAGTCGGCGGGGTTACGCAGGGCGTGAACGTCATTGCAGCGAGCGAGGTGCTTCGCACTACGGATGCCAGCGTAGGAGAAGTCGTCGAGCCGAAATCCATCCACGATCTGCCCCTCAACGGCCGGATGCTGATTGATCTAATCCTCACCGTTCCCGGCGCCCACGTGGGCTTTGGCGCACAAACCGGCTCCACGAATCCGCTCTACTGGCGCCCCGGCCAGCGTTCCGCCGTGGTCATCGGAGGGAGCCGCCCGAACGCAAACTTTTTCTTGCTCGATGGGGCGACGAACACGGATCCCACGTTTAACACGCAAAATCTGAGCCCTTCTCCCGACGCGGTAAGGGAATTCCAAGTGGAAACGAGCAGCTACACCGCGGACATGGGAGGCGCGGGCGGCGGGCAGATCAACATTGTCACTCACGCCGGGTCGAGCCAATACCACGGAACCGTTTACGAATTTCTCCGCAACGGGGCTATGGATGCGAGCACATTCGAATCCATGGGCAACAATCACCTGGTCCAGAACAATTTCGGGGCTTCCATGGGCGGACCGCTCTTTGGGAAAAGAACGTTCTTTTTTCTCAATTACGAGGGATTGCGGCTCGCTCAAGCAGATGCTCAGATTTTGACGGTGCCAACGCAGGCCGAAATTCAAGGCGACTTCAGCATGAGCAACGTCAAAATCTATGACCCGACTACGGCCCAGGCGAATCCGAACTACAATCCGAGCTTGCCGACGGGTCCGTCCAACTTTCCCTACACGCGCAGCCAGTTTCTTAACAATCAGATTCCGTCGAACAGAATCAATCCGCTTCTTGAAAGCTTCCTGCTGCAATACATGCCGCAACCGAACATGATGATGACGCCGGGGAGTCCGGACTCGAATAACTATCTCGATGTGCGGAACGAATCTCATATTCAAAACCAGGGGACGGCTCGCATCGATCATAACTTTGCGAACGGTGACACGCTGTTGGCGCGATATTCGGCCGGAGGAGAAAATGGATTCTCGCCGAGCAGCGGCACAACTTCCACGACTGAAAATCTTCCCGGCTTCGGCGTGAATTTCAACAATCTGTCCCAGCAGGCGGTAGGCTCGTGGAATCACATCTTTTCCAGCAACAAGCTCAACACTGTTTCCGTCGCGTTATCGCGGCTCTCGATGGACCGCACTTCACAGAATGACGCCGTGAACGATATCGTCGGCCAACTAGGAATACAGGGCATCGGTTTTGGCGGGGAAAACGCATGGGGAGCCCCTTGGTTTGCCGTCCAAGGGTATACGGGGATTGGGGACACGTTTGCCGCAACACCTATGCATGCCTGGGACACGACGGTGGAACTACGGGATAGCTACTCGTGGCAACGGGGACGGCACGGAATAAAATTTGGGGGAGATGTTCACCGTTATATCTGGCCGATGTGGGGCTTCTTCCAGAATCGCGGCTACTACCAATACACCAACGGTTACACCACGGAGTTCGGATTCAATGATGGCAGCGGTTCGGGGCTCGCAAGCATGCTTTTGAGCCTGCCAGCCGTTAAGCAACGGCAAGCGGGAATTCCTCAGATGGATTTGCGCGCGTGGGGAATGGCCGGCTTCGTGGAGGATAGCTGGCAAGTTACGCCCACGACCACGCTCAACATTGGCGTTCGCTATGAGTATTCGAATCCTCTCTATGACAAACAGAACACCAACACGAATCTGATTTTCCAGAATGGAAAGCCTTCCGCATTTATTGGCGGCGAGTTGGGATACCCAAAGGGGCTGATGTACGCCAACAAACACAACATTGCACCACGGTTCGGAATTGCAAAAAATATGCCGGGCCGGGGGCTAGTTTTTCGGGGCGCCTATGGAGTCTTCTACACCCCCGTGGATTTAAACACATGGTGCAACCAGCGGCACAACGTGCCGTATGTCTTCCCGGAAACACAGCAAGCGGACAACTTCACCCCACCGGCCGCGCTCTTTGCAAGTGGCCTGAATTTCGGTACGCCAGTGCTTGGCACAGGGGCGCTAACGCCAACAACGGTAAGTTTCACGGCATTCGATCCGCATTCTCCCGGGCAGGACGTGCAGCAATGGAACGGTTCGGTGGGGAAAAGTTTTGGGCAGAATACTTCCGTGGAATTCGGCTACCTGGGCTCTCGTGGGTTTCACCTCCAGCGCGCGCACTTGATCAACAATACTTTGCCTGGCCCCGGGCCTCTTGGCCCGCGGCGCCCGTTCAAGACGATTACTTTTGTGCCAGGCACGGTGTTGACGCCAAGCAGTACCGACGCGGTGGTGCAAAGCCTGACGTTCCCGGTCAGCACCATCAATCTGCTGGAGAACTCTGCGCAGAGTTGGTACGACGCGGGCTATGTAAACGTACGTCGCCGCTATTCTCATGGGCTCAGCCTGCTGGCCAACTATACGTTTGCCAAAAACCTTACCAACGCGCCCGACTTCCGTTCCCCCATGGACGAATCGACTATTCCGCAAAACAACAACAATCTCAACGCAGAAAAGGGACTGGGATGTGACGTCCGGCATCGCTTTGCGCTCAGCAGCGTGTACGACATTCCCGCCTACCGTCACGCGGCGTGGACACAGTGGATAACGCAGAATTGGCATTTTTCCACCATCTACCAGGTTCAATCCGGGATGCCGTTTACCATCTCCGTGTTTGGCGATACCGCGAATTCGGGGACGGTTCTTGGCGAGAATCCCATCCGCGCCAATGCCACCGGCCAGCCGATATTCGGCCCCGGCACGCGCACTGCGGCGGAGTGGTTTAATCCCGCGGCATTCGCCGCTCCGGCAGCCTTTACTTTCGGGGACGTGGGTAGAAACTCCGTAAGTGGTCCACCCTTGCAGACGATGGATCTTGCGCTGGGACGAACTTTTCGTTTGACGGAAAAAGCCAATTTCCAGTTTCGCGCCGAAGCGTTTAACGCGCTCAATAAGGTGAACCTGGGCACGCCAAATCGCTACGTGAACGAGCCGCAATTTGGAACGATCACCATGGCTATGACGCCCGGACGCGAAATTCAGTTGAGCGCGAGAATTTCGTTCTAGCGGTTATTTGAATATTTGTTGTCGTGCCGCCAATCAGGAGTAGAAGGACGGCGAGCCGCATTCACTCCAAGATTCATCACAACGCTACGGCACAAGCACGATTTTTCCCGCGGCGCCCGGCTCAAGGATTTCTTTGTGGGCCCGGGCGGCTTCGGCAAGCGGGAGTTCCTTGCCGACGACTGGGCGAAGCGTGCCATTCTCGAGGCCAGCTATGATGCCAGCGTGAATGGTGGTTTCTTCGGATTCGGTGACGGCCCAAAGAGTGAAGGCGCGAATCGAGGCGCGGCGTCCCATAAGCTCGCGAGGGTTGATGGTGATTTCGCCGCGGTTGCCGACAACGATTACGCGCCCGTTGGTGGCGAGGAGCTTCGTATCGTTGGCAAGATTCACGTTGGCCAGCATTTCGAGGATGATGTCCACACCGCGGCCCACGGTGGCTTTCAAGATGTCATCTACATATCCCGCCTTACCGTGATTGAAGACTTGATGAGCCCCCTCGCGAGTGGCGAGGTCGAGGCCCTTCTGGCTGCTTGCTGTACCGAAAACGTGCAGACCCATCGCGCGAGCAATCTGTACGCCCGCGATGCCGACGCCGCCACTGGCGCCGTGAATTAGCACAGTCTCCGAAGCGCGGGCTTGCGCAGAGTGATAGAGGGCGTAGTAGGCGGTCCCGTATGGGACCCAGACGGCCGCGCCTTGACTGAAGCTGGCTTTTGCGGGCAGCGGATGGACCTGGCTTTCGAGAGCGATGGCGTTTTCGGCGTAGGCGCCGGTGACGGTCTTTGCCATGTAGACGCGGTCGCCGGCTTTTACCTTCGTGACGCCAGGGCCGACCGCTTCGATGACGCCCGCGCCATCGGAGCCCGGAGTATAGGGCAACGGAGGCTTCACGGCGTAAGTGCCGTTACGCATGTAAGTGTCATACGGATTGACGCCGACGGCGTGAACGCGGACGAGGACTTGTCCGGAAGCAGGCTTGGGGGTGGGGACTTCTTCGTACTTCAGCACTTCTGGACCACCGAATTCGTGGACTACGATTGCTTTCATTTTCGGGACTCCTACCTTCGCAATGGTTCCACAAAACTTTCGTTAGAAATGATCGTCGGCATGGACGTGAGGCGCTTCTTTTTCAACCAAGCCCGCGGATTGCCCCCAAGCCGTTGTCTGCCAGTTGTCCTTTCCCTTTTTCTGCGGAATCCAAGGGGGCAGAGTTTGATTCAGATAGGCCGCAAGAGCGTGAATGTAAGGCTCGTACATTCGGCGGAGTTCGAGGAGGCGGCGGTCGGCGGCGTCGCCATCGAGTAGCTTCAAGCCGTGCTGCGCGAGGATGTCGCGGATGCGTCGCAATTCTTCGGCGGGGAGGCGGTCATAGGGCAATGACGATGGCGCCGTGCCGAAGACCTGAGAAAGATCGGCGACAGCGTGCCGCGCGATGGCGAAGGTCAGTTCGGCTTGTTTCTCACAGGCGCCCTCGATACCGACCATGACGAGCGCGGAAGTATCGAGAATGGCCGTGAGAGAAGCGATCCAGGATTGATTGTCGTGCTGCGAGCGGAAGTAGGCGAGTACGGGATAGGAGAGGTGGCTCTCCATCAACTCGGCGGACCAGCGCTCCCAATCCTTTAGGAGTTCGGCCAAGGCGTCCTGTCCGTGGGGATAGCTGTGGCGGCGGAGCAGCTCGCCAGCGGTAGGAGGAGTGCCGGCGCGGGAATCGAGCAACGAGATGTCCACTTCGCGTTTTGAAAACGAACCGTAAATGAAGGGCAGATAGCCAATCACCGCGGCGAGAAAGCCGAATCCGAATCCGGCTTCAGTTACAACCAGGGCGCGAGACAATCCGGAATGGGGTACCACGTCTCCGAGGCCCAGCGTAAAAAATGTCGTGCCGCTGAGATAGATGTCAGTTTCGAAGCTTGGCTGGCTGCCAGTCGTAACCACAGCTGAGCCGGCTCCATATTGCATCAGGCCGAACCCTAGGATCAGGCCGACCGCCCAAACGCCCACGAGAACGAGGAGAGACAGCGGTCCGTAAAAGCCCAGAAGCGCTTCTCGCCTTTTGCGGGACGAGACGAGGCTGGTAGCAAATTTCCAGAGTTTCCAGGTGGACTTATAAAAGAGGCGCGCAATGCGAAACTTACGTGTGACGCGTCGAGGCAGGATAATGGCTTCGAACGCATCCCATAGGACGATCAGAAAGATCGCGACACCCGCGATGAAGGCACCCGGAGCTGGAATCATGTGCGGTATTGTACTCGTTTGGCTGGGCTGCTGATAAGCCGCAGCGCTGTCAGGAGTTGAGACGGGCGCTGACGCTAATCTCCGCCTTGAACAGCTTCGAAACGGGGCAACCGGTCTCGGCGGCTTTGACGGCGGCATCAAATTTGGCTTTATCCGCGCCGGGGATGGTGGCGACGAGGTCGAGATGGCTCTTGGTGATGGCGAAGCCGTCGCCGACTTTATCGAGAGTAATGGTTGCGGTCGTCTCCAGTTTTTGCGCGGTCATTCCGGCGCCGCCGAGCTGTGCGGAAAGGGCCATCGTGAAACATCCCGCGTGAGCCGCGGCGAGCAGCTCTTCGGGATTCGTACCAACGCCATTCTCGAAGCGCGTACTGAAAGAATATTGTGTTTGTTTGAGGACGCCGCTGTCAGTAGAGATCGAGCCTTTGCCGTCTTTCAGGCCGCCTTGCCACACTGCCGATGCTTTGCGTTGCATGATGCCGCTCCTTTTGGACTGTTCAATTGATTTGAACTCTGCGAATTTGATTCGCCAGCGATAGAGAAGGGTATATTGACGGGACGATGCTGTCGAGTAAGGCGGGCAAATTCGGATGGGCGCAAACCTGGAGCAGATAGCGCACCGCCCATGGCCACTGCCCGACGGCCGCTGGATCATGGCCCAAAGCTGGCATGATCTGCTTTTTGCGCACTGGCCGTTGCCTGAAGCGATGCTGCGGCCGCATGTTCCCGCAAGTTTCGCAATCGACACATTTGGAGGACAAGGCTGGCTCGGCGTAGTGCCATTCCGGATGTCCGATGTACGGCTTCGCGGCACGCCGGCGCTGCCATGGCTTTCGGCATTTCCGGAACTGAACGTACGAACTTACGTCGTGGCCGATGGAAAGCCGGGCGTGTGGTTCTTCAGCTTGGATGCAGGGAACGCGATCGCTGTGGCGATTGCGCGGGCCTGGTTTCACTTGCCGTATTTTCGCGCGCGCATGTCGTGTGAGGAACGGAACGGCTGGATCGAGTACAGCAGCGGCCGTGCAAACCGAGGCTCTCCATGCGGCGTTCTGTATGGCCGCTATCGTCCGGTTGGTGCAACATTCTGCGCGGAGCCCGGATCGCTCGAACATTTCTTGACGGAGCGCTACTGCCTTTATGCCGTTGATGGAAAGAGGCGAGCTCTTCGCGGGGAGATCCACCATGCGCCATGGCCGTTGCAAACCGCCGAAGCGGAGTGGACCAGCAATACGATGCCCGAGGCTGCGGGAATTTACGTAGCACCGGGAGTCAAACCGCTACTTCATTTTGCGAAGCAGCAGGACGTGGTCGTCTGGCAGCCGCAGCGTCTGGCGCTCTGATCGGCGCCGGGATCGCCTACCACTTGTGAAAGACAAAGAAGACGGCAAGTGCGATACAACTGAATCCCGCGGCGTAGTTCCACTTTATTTTCTCGCCGAGATAGAAGATCGAGAAGACGGAGAAGACCGAGAGAGTGATGACTTCCTGAATGGTCTTCAGCTGCGCTGTGCTGAATTCATACGAGCCAATGCGATTCGCAGGAACCTGGAAGCAGTATTCGAAAAAAGCGATACCCCAGCTCACCAAGATCACTTTCCAAAGAGTGGAAGTGCGGAACTTGAGGTGGCCGTACCAGGCAAAGGTCATGAAGATATTCGAAATGGTGAGAAGGACGATGGTTCTCATGTTTTTCCGTTCTCTCTTTGTTGTGAAATGTGTTCTTCGTGAGACGCGGCAGTCAGTGCCAATGGTACAAACCGGCAGATCGAGTTAGCCAATACTGTGATGCTGGGGCGATCGAAGCGGGGCCGCCATCCGCCAACCACGAACGCCTCAAGGAATCGCGTCAATTCTAGACTAAGACTATTGCGAAGTCCTTAATGCCGGATTCTACACACGCGGACCACGCAGAACTTCATCCGGCGGAGAGAATTCCGCTACAGTCAACGCTGTAGGATTCTTTGGCTTCCCTCTTCCGGTTGTTGCATGGTGCTCGGAAAATCTGCGGAGGTTCGCGTGGGGCGGATGATGAAAGTTGTTGGTGCGGTGTGCTTGGCGCTGGCGATTATGGCGCCGGTTGTAACGAATGGCCAGGACTCCACGGTGTTAGTCGTCACGGGTTCGAGCATGCCTGAGCCGCTGTACTTGTTGTGGAACGACGAATATCACAAGCAGCAGCCAACCGTGAAGCTGCGCTATTTGCCGGAAGGCAGCGGGGCCGGCGCAAGCCGCGTCTTGACCGGCACCGGAGATTTCGCCGGGGGCGACGCCCCGATTCCGGAGAAGGAATTAAAAGGGGCCACAACCCCGGTGGTTGAGCTTCCCACAGTGTTGATCGGGATCGTGGTGATCTACAACTTGCCGGGCACGAGAAGCGAGCTGCATTTCTCGGGCCCCGTCCTGGCAAACGTGTTTCTCGGGAAAATCACGGTTTGGAACGATCCGGCGCTGATCAAGCTGAATCCGGAGGCAAGACTTCCTGCCGTTCCCATTCAAGTCGTGCACCGGACAGCGGGAAAAGGATCGAGCTATATCCTCACCGATTTCCTCGCGAAATCGAGCCCGGAATTTCTTGCGCGCGTTGGACGCAGCGAATCGCCGAACTGGCCGGTAGGAGCGAATGCCGGCAGAACGCAAGATATGGTCGACAAAGTGGAGGCTACTTCGGGGACCATCGGCTATACGGAATTGAATATTGCAGAGAAGGCCTCGTTGCGGATGGGAAGTATCAGAAACGCGGAAGGTGAATTCGTGAGGCCATCTGCCCGTTCGATTGCGGCTGCGGCCAAAGCACAGACAAGCAAGGCAACGGATGAGTTCCGGATTTCGCTGACAAATGGGCCCGGTAAAGATAGCTATCCTATCAGCAGCTTTACCTGGTTTTATGTCCCGGCGGTCGCGAAGGATTCACAGCGCGGCCGCGCGATTGCGGAGTACCTGAGATGGGTGTACACCAGCGGCGAGAAGATGGCGCAGGAGCAGGGTTACCCGCCCCTGCCCGATGAGTTGCTCGCAAAAGTGATGGCCAAAGCCGCGACGATTCACTGAATTTTGTCGCTCTTTGACAAATTATGACGAGCACAAAGTAGCCTGATGTTTTTCTCTGTCAGCGAAGAGCCACCCTTGGAATACGGAAGATCGTGGTCAAAATGTAGATTGTCAGTCGCGCCGCAAATTACGCAACGGCCGGCATCGCGCTTCCACACTATCAGCTTCACCATCGAAGGTATCATTCTCGTTTGCGGTAATGCGTCCGCGGCCGTTGCTTTAATACCGAGGTCATCCGCAAGCTTAAGTCGAAATTTGAATACTGACCTGACTCCGTCAGATTGTTGCCAGCAGTCTGTAAGTCTGAAAAAACCATTGAAAGCCCAAATCCCAACGTGAATCTTTTCATAGACCGCCACAATCTCGGGTTGCCTTTTCCCATTTTTGGCTTCAAGCGCGGCTTGTTCAAATAATCCATTCCGCGTCAGTATTGAATTTGATGTAGAGCGAGGCTGGTCTATCGTTTTCGGGTTGGGAGTGCCCTTTGTTTTGGGGGCGTCATGCCCTTCATAAACTAGAACCTTTCCATTCTCCTCTACCGAATCTTTGTAAGGAGCATTGGACCTCTGGCTCATAAGAAGGACGCTCAAATCGGGGCGCAAATGAAAATGCATTCCATGTTGGAAGCTCACACTCCAGGCTTGGCACATTTCAATATAGGAGACTATTTGACCAGGAGCGTGGGGCAGGGAGAGCACGGTAGAAATGAAACTCGTCAGAGGCTAGGCAAAACAGCGTCAAACCGCTCTGGCGGGATAGGCAAGCCATCTTGCTGAAGAGCGAGGACATAGCCTTCAATGGCTTCGCGGATGTTCTGCACTGCCTCTTCTTTAGTTTTTCCTTGGCTAATGCAACCGGGCAAGCTAGGGCATTCAACAACCCAGTAGCCGTCTTCGCCGGGATAGAGGATGACCTGCCGCAAAGAAATTACCTCACAACTATTTTAGCACGCCGCTCATACATTTAAGGTGAGGGACACAAGGTCGGGCCGCTGCGCCGGGGGAAGAGGCGGCATCTTGGAGCGATCGACGGGACGATAGAGTGTGTCGCGTTCCACAGGAGTGCGGCCCGCGGCGCGGATGAGGCGCTCGAGTTCGGCGCGCGGCGTGAACTCCGAAGTTCTCGCCCCGGCGTCGTGGTAAATCTTTTCTTCTACGACCGTGCCATCCAGGTCGTTGGCGCCGAAGCGCAGGGCGATCTGCGCGATGCTCGGCGATAGCATGATCCAATACGCCTTAATGTGTTCGAAATTATCGAGCAGCAGGCGCGCCACCGCGATGTTGCGCAGGTCGGCGTAACCGCTGGGCTTCGGAATGTGTGAGAGCGCGGTGTTTTCCGGGTGAAACGCCAGGGGAATAAACGCCACGAATCCATGCGTTTCATCCTGGAGTTCGCGCAGCTTGATGAGATGGTCCACGCGTTCTTCTTCGGTTTCCACGTGGCCGTATAGCATGGTGGCGTTCGACCGCAGCCCCGCTTCATGAGCCTTTTTCGCCGTGCTCAGCCACATTTGGCCGCTGGTTTTGTGGTCGCAAATGATCTTTCGAACGCGCGGGTGAAAAATCTCCGCGCCGCCGCCCGGGCAGGAATCCACGCCCGCTTCTTTCATTTTGCGAAGCGTTTCTTCGATGGAAAGTTTGGCGATGCGCGAAAAGTAATGCACCTCAACCATCGTGAACGCCTTGATATGAACTGACTGGCAGCGTTGTTTCAAGCCGCGCACCATCTCGAGGTAATGATCGAAGGTGAGGTCCGGATGCAAGCCGCCGACGATGTGAAATTCGGTTGCGCCTTCTCGAACGCCCTGCTCCGCTCGTTGATAGATTTCTTCGAGAGCGAAGGTGTAAGCGCCGGGAGCGTTCGGGTCGCGGCCAAAGGCGCAGAGCTTGCAATGTGCCACGCAGACGTTGGTCGGATTGATGTGCCGGTTGACGTTAAAGTAGGTTACGTTGCCGTGGCGCTTCTCGCGGACGAAATTAGCGAGCCAGCCGACAGCCAGAAGATCGGGTGAACGATATAGAGCAATGCCGTCGTCCACGCTCAGCCGTTCGCCGGCAAGAACTTTATCCGCGATGGGCTTTAACCGCTGGTCCGTGATTGTCAGTTCGCTCATTTTGAATCCGCTGAAAATTTCACATGCGCCAAACCGCTGCCGCAGCGCCCCAGAACAACAGGAACAATAAACTAATATAACCGTTCACGGCGAAAAACGCAGCGTCAAGCTTGCTGAGGTCGCCGGGTTTCACAAGAGAATGTTCGTAACCAAGCAGCGCGGCGACGACTACGATGCCAGCCCAAGCGGGCCACGGAAGCGCAAAGCTGTAAGCGAGCCACGAGAGCAACGCCACCACACCGATATGCATGACGCGTGAAATGAGCAAGGCGTTGGCAATGCCGAACCGCTTGGGAATGGAATATAGGCCCGCGCGGCGGTCGTAGTCGACGTCCTGGCACGCGTACAGCACGTCAAAGCCACCGACCCATAGAGTAACGGCCGCGCAAAGGATCAGCATTCGGCTATCAAGCGCGCCCGCGATGGCAATCCACGCGGCGGCGGGCGATATGCCGAGAGCGAAGCCAAGAAAAATGTGCGACCAGTTCGTGAAGCGCTTGGTGAACGAATAGAAAAAGAGTATGGCGACAGCGAGAGGAGCGAGCTCTAGGGCGAGTGAGTTAAGCTGCCAGGCCGCGGCGAAAAACAGAGTCACAGCTACAACAGTGAACACCCACGCAAATTGCACCGACAGTTCCCCCGTGGCGAGAGCGCGCTGCTGCGTCCTCGGATTTTCACGGTCGTAACGCAGATCGGCAATACGGTTCATGGTCATCGCGGCGGAGCGCGCCGCGACCATGGCGACGATGATCCAAATAATTTGGCGCAAGGTCGGCCAACCGTTTGGTGGTTGGTGCGTGGCGCGCGCCGCGAGAAGCGCTCCCGTCAGTGCAAACGGAAGCGCAAACACGGAGTGCTCGAATTTAATCATCTCGAGCACAGTGCGGATGCGGCTAGCCATCGGGAGTTACGCCTCCGCCTTTTTCACGTTGGGCTGGCCCGTCCAGCGATACATATTTTCTTGGGGAAGATTTATCTGCGCCAGAACGCGACAAACATATTGGGTTACCAGGTCATCGATGGTTTGCGGATGATGATAGAACGCCGGAATCGCCGGCATGATTACTGCCCCGGCTTGCTGCGCGCGCAGCATGTTTTCCAGATGGATGCGGTTGAACGGCGTGTCGCGCACGCAAAGAACAAGTTTGCGGTTTTCTTTTAGCATGACGTCCGCAGCGCGGGAAACGAGGTCGTCGCTCACGCCGCTCGCGATGGCGGCAAGCGTACCCATCGAGCACGGAACCACGATCATTGAATCAACCGCGTAGCTGCCAGAAGCGATCGCAGCGCCTATGTCTTTGTTTGGAAGAACTTCGATTTTTGCGGCAGTGCGATTCAGAAGGCGGCTTGGGAGCTGCTTCAAATCGCCGGACGTGATTCCCATCTCTTCAGAGAATAGCCGCTGGCCCGCTTCCGTCACGACGAGGTGGATGCGCGCCACACGCGAGTCCGCTTCAAGCAATGACAAGGTTTTCTGCGCCAGAACGGCGCCGCTTGCCCCGGTCACACCTACGGTGACGACTTGTTTTTGCGTATCAACCATGATTTCCGTGCGGATAGAATCAGTCTCGCAGCCGCGTTGGGGCAAGTCAAGCTGAGGCCGCACGCCTGTGCGATGATAGAATTTGCGCCGGTCAAACAATATGAATCAGCAGGAATTACTGAAAATCTTGGAATTGGTGAAGCTCGGAGTTTTTTCTCCGGAGAAAGCCGCCGAGCGCTTAAAGCATTTGCCGTTCGAAGACCTGGGATTCGCGAAGGTGGATCACCATCGCTCGCTGCGGCAGGGCTTCTCTGAAGTGGTATTCGGCAAAGGCAAAACGCCCGCGCAAGTGGCGGACATCGTTCGCGCGATGTCTCGGCAGAAGGATTCGCGGCAGAACATATTAGTGACCCGGGCAGATGCCAAGATTTTTGCGGCGGTTAAGCGCGTGTACCGCGGGGCGAAATTCCACGCATCCTCCGGAGTCATTACGATCGAACGGAGCCAGGAAATTACGGGGAAGGGAACGATTCTCGTCGTTTCCGCAGGGACCAGCGACATTCCCGTTGCGGAAGAAGCGTTGCTCACCGCGCAGATGATGGGAAACCGCGCCGAACATCTCTATGACGTGGGCGTGGCGGGCATCCACCGGCTTCTGGAGCATCGAGAAAAATTGACGCTGGCGCGCGTGATTATCTGCGTCGCCGGAATGGAAGGCGCGCTGCCAAGCGTTGTGGGTGGATTGGTCGCGGCGCCGGTCATTGCCGTGCCAACGAGTGTTGGGTACGGCGCAAGCTTCGGCGGAGTCGCGGCCCTGCTCGGCATGCTCAATTCTTGCGCCTCAAACGTGAGCGTCGTGAACATCGATAATGGCTTCGGCGCGGCCTGCGTAGCTTCCTGCATCAACCGGCTGTAGCAAGCGGCGATCTTTCAAACCTTCAGCAGGACTTTCAGTACACCCGGTCGTTGGGCAAAACGGATGGCCGACGGTGCCTTGGCCAGCGGGAAAGTGCTGGTGATCAGTGGCGTTGGATCGACTTTGCGGGCAAGGAGTAACGCGAGCGCCTCCTTGAAGGGGCCGCAGCGGGATCCGAGCACTGTAAGTTCCTTCACTACGATGGGCCAGGTTTCGACTGACGCGGCGCCGTGAAACGTGGACTTGAGAACCAGCGTGCCGCGCGGCTCAGCCATTTGTTGGGCGAGGACGAGGCCCGTTCGCGAACCGGTCGCCTCGACGATCAGGGCGAAGGTGTCCTTTAAGCGTTTCAAATCGGATGGATTGCCTGCAATCTGTTTCGACTCGATTCCGGCTTGGCGCGCCAGCGCCAGCTTGTTTTCGTGCTTGCCGTACATGACCACGCGAGGAAGGGCCGTACGCAGGACTCGTGCGATTAGCTGCGCGAGCTTTCCATCGCCGAGGATTGCCGCCTCGCGAAAATTGCTTTCGTCGATTTGTTCCAGGATTTCGCAAGCGGCAGCGAGGGGCTCTACAAAGACGGCTTGCTCATCAGTGATCGAATCCTCGACAAGGTGGAGATTCTCGAGCGGCAACGTCAATGACTCGGCGAACGCGCCATCGTGCGCCACGATGCCAAGAACGGTCCGCCGAGCGCAGTGCGTCTTCAGGCCACGCTTGCAAAAATCGCAAGCGGAGCGGTCACCGTAAGCAGAACAAGAAACGTTAATTTCGCCGCAGACTCGGTGGCCCAGCCACTTGTTCTTTTGCTCCGCGGAAACGCCATGCACCTCAGCCACTTCACCGACAAATTCATGGCCGGGAACACCTCGAAAGCCTTGATAGCCGTGAAGGATCTCGATGTCGGTGTTGCAAATTCCGGCAAGCCGAACGCGGATCAACGCCCACCCGCGCCGGAGCCACGGCAGCGGTTTCTCGATTCGCCTTAGCTTTCCTTTGGCAATTGTGAAGGCAAGCACGACGTACCATGTTCGCGTACTTCTCCCAATCGAGTCCAGTTGCACATGGCTTGCAGTAAGAGCCGGGGGCCTAACCAGTCCTTAGTGCGTGTAGCCCGCGTTGATGAATTCATCGATGTCCTTGTGCAGCTTGTGATGCGCTTTTTCATCGATGTACATCATGTGGCCGCCTTCGTAGTATTCAAAACTCACGTTCTTGCGGACTGGCGGCTCGAGATTCATGTGCGCGAAGGTGTTTTCAATACCGTTGAACGGCGTGGCCACGTCGTAATAGCCGCAGAGCACCAGCACTTTCAAATAGGTTTGCTGGGTCATCGCCGCGCGCAAAACTTCCGCGACTTCGGTATTTCCGGTTTGATCCCACGGGCGGACATTGGCAGAGACGGTGTAGTACGCGTCGCTGTCCCACTTCAGTTCGCGCCGCGTATAATCATGGAACGTGGCGACGTACGCGCCTTCGTAGGAAGCCTCGCTCGGGTCGTACTCGTTGCGCTCCCCGGCAGCGTCGACGTCCATCCCTTCAAAGCGCGAATCGAGCCGGCCGATGGTGCGGCGCTTATCACGTTCGAGCTCTTTAAACCAGCGGAAAGGGCTGACTCGCAGGTTGGCTTCCTCAATGAACTTCGTCGAAAGCCCGGTGAAGCGCGCGAAATCCGCGACCGCCTTTTGATGCTCTTCATTGGAAAGCTGATCGCCTTTTTCCAAAGCCTGCGCGTATTCGCCGTGCGCGAATTCGCGCGCCTTTTGCGCTACCTGCTCAACGGTCAGGCTTTGCAAATCAGGGGGAAGTAAGTGGTGATACCACGCGGTCGTGGCAAAAGTCGGCAGAAAGAACTCGAACCGGTTGTCCGCGCCCCAATTCGAAAACGCCACAGAGGAAAGCAGCGCGATCCCGCTCAAATAAATTTGGTGACGCTCTTGAATCACTCCTGCAAGTTCGGCGGAACGCGTGGTGCCGTAGCTCTCGCCTATCAGGAATTTCGGCGAAGCCCAGCGCTCATTGCGCGTAATGTACTGGTAGATGAAATCAGCAAACCAGTTGGCGTCCGCGATGATGCCGTGGAATTGCGCCGGTGCTTCGCCGGGGGCGGGGCGGCTGTACCCCGTGGAAATCGCGTCGATAAAGACCAGGTCCGTGGCGTCGAGAAAAGAATCTTCGTTATCGACGGTCGTATATGGCGCGGGCATCCCGTGACCATCGGCAGTTAGGACGACGCGCTTCGGCCCCATACCCATGTGTGTGAAAAGAGAAGCGGATCCCGGGCCGCCGTTATAAACGAAACTCACGGGCCGCTTGGCGGCATCAGCAACTCCATCCTTCACGTAGGCAACGTAAAACATCGTCGCTTTCACCGTCCCGTCATCCGCCTTAATGTTGTAAGTGGCGGCTGTTGCCGTGTAGTTGATGGTTTGCCCGCCAATGCGTGCGGAGTGATGCGTTACCACCGACTTCTCTTCCAGGACGGGAGCGCGCTGTGCTTGCTTGCCTTGACCACCTTCGGTTTGAGAGGCCGCTTGTTCCGCTGGCGGGCGCGTGCGCTCATTCCGTTGCGGCGGCTGCTGGCCCGGGGGAACGGTCGGCTGCTGAGCCGCTGCCGCGCTTAAGCCGAATGACAAAACAATTCCTGCGAGGACGCACCGGTCTCTCCACATTTCGCATTTCTCCTTTTTCATCCGAAACATTGTTCGGGCAACCAGGGGTGTCACAAAATTCCGGGAGAATCCGTCCACTCGCCCGAAACATTTCGTAGGACGCGCGGACCGTCGTTCAAGTTTCACTCGCCAGGATTTGCGGAAGCAATGCCTCGTGAGGAGGTAGATAGGCAAGACGGGAACGAAAGGAGTGAGCAGTGAAGCGCCAAAGGTTCAGTGAAGCACAGCGCTGAGTGTCTTGATGAGCAAAGGTTCCTGTTCGGGGAAGACCGTCCTGAGATCAAGTATTAGGCGGTCGTTCTCCACGCGCGCGATCACGGAAATGCCCGCGGGGGCGCGGCGTAGCCGCTGTTCAAGCTGTGCCGCCGAATAACGCGCGCTCGCGATCCGGATGACCTTGGTAGGCAGAGCCTGTGTCGGAGTCGAGCCGCCGCCCGCGAGAGACGTGCCATCCACGATTTCCATCTCCACTTCGTCGAGCGGAAGCTCTGGCCGAAGCTCGCGGAGGAAATTTTCGGAACGGCGTTTGAGCTTCGCCGCGCTCGTTCGAATCATTCGCAATGCGGGGATTTCGTCCCAAGCTGCGCGCAAATAGGCGCCCAGAGTTACTTCGAGCGCCGCCGTAGTGAGCTTGTCCACGCGTAGCGCGCGGAAGAGCGGATGCCGCCGCACGCGTGTTATGAGATCTTTTTTCCCGGCAATAATGCCCGCCTGCGGCCCGCCCAGGAGTTTATCGCCGCTAAACATCACAATCGATACCCCCGCGTCGATGCTTTGCCGAACGAGAGGCTCAGAGATCCCGCTCGCGGTAAGATCCACGAGACAGCCCGAGCCAAGATCGTCGACAAGTGGAAGCCCGGTTCGCAGGCTAAGTGCGGCCAATTCCTCGAGCGACGGCTTTTCCGCAAACCCGGTAATGCGAAAATTGGAAGGGTGCACGCGCAGGAGCAGCCGCGTTTGGTCGTTGATCGCGTTTTCATAGTCAGCAATGCGTGTCCGGTTCGTGGTTCCGACTTCACGCAAGACCGCGCCGCTTTCCGCCATGATCTCCGGAATGCGGAAACCGTCGCCTATCTCGATCAGCTCGCCGCGCGAAACGATGACCTCACCGCCCTTTGCCAACGCAGCGAGAACAAGGAGAACAGCGGCAGCGCAATTATTGACCACGACGGCGGCCTCGGCTCCGGTGAGCCGTTCGAGCAGGGAGGACGTATGCACATCCCGCTTGCCGCGCGCACCCGTCTCCAGGTCATACTCGAGATTCGTGTACTGCGTCGCTGTCCGGCGGAATTCTTCGACGACCGCCGTCGAAAGGGGAGCGCGGCCAAGATTGGTGTGGAGGATTACACCCGTAGCGTTGATCACCGGCTGCAGCGAGTGCGCAAGAATGCGTTCGACTATCGAGCTGATGTGTTCTTCAAGTGAGGCGGCGTCGGAAGCAATCAACCTCAGTTCACTTAACACTGCAAACTTGACCTGATCCGTGATGCGCGAACGCAACTCGCCAAGGACCGTGCGGGTAACTTCCACAAGCATAGTGCGATCGACGCGGCTGGCAAGATCAGCGAGTCGTGGCTGGGCGAGCAGTTCGTCCACCGAAGGGATTTGGCGCAGGAGCTCCGCCTGCTCAGCGGAAAGGGCCTGCTTTGCGCGCGCTTCCATGCCCTTATTTCAGCACACCGAACTCCTGGGGGCAATGAGGCTTTCCTCAGGCGACCCGCGGGCGGATGTGTCTAATCTCAGGGATACCCGATGCGCAGCGCTATGCACCGCGCTGGTTGACGGCTTCGGTATATGTCCCTAGCATGATAGTTCAAGGGGCTATTCCACTCATGGCGACCATCGACGAAGAGCTGGCCCAGCTCGAACGGGACATCCGTCAGCTCAAGATTGAGTACGACCAGTACTTCGGTGGCGGCCGCAAGCGCCCACCGACGGAAATCGAGTGGCGCATCGATCTGACGATAAAGAGGTATGCCGAGCGCGGCGGCGATCTGAAGTACGGCCAGCGATTCCGCCTGAACAACCTCACGCAGACCTACGCAAAATACAAAGATATTTTCCGCAAGAAAACACAGCAGAAGGAAGAAGGAAAAGTCCAAAGACATTTTGGCGCGGCCGCGAAAGCGATCGAGGCGGAACGCGCTCGCAAGCAACTGGGGATGCCAGTGGAGACCGCCGCGCCGGCCCCCCCAGGCGCTTTTCGCGTAGTTTGTTCCGAGCCGGAACAGGAGACCGAAAAGGTCGACCAGCTGTATCAGGCCTTTGTCCAAGCCAAGCAGCAAGCGGGAGAACACACCGGTAAACTGTCGCGGTCCAGCTTTAATGAATTCGTGTTGAAGAAGACGAGAGACCTGCGGAAACAGAAGAATTGCCGCGATGTCGAGTACATCGTCGAGGTTATCGAGGGCCAGGTAAAACTAAAAGCCCTCGTCAAGGCCTAAGAAACATAAGACTTATCCCGCTGCAATCTCAAGTCGAACCGCAGCGAGCATTCCATTTGAATTCTTGAGTTTGGCCTCAAGCCTCCGTTTTTCAACCCTTCGCTCTACGACTCCCGGCCTTTCTACTTTCCGATTCTCCCCCCGGACGCATACACTATTGTGCTTTTCTTTTTAGGGAGGAATACATGGCGGTGGCTCGCGCGCTTATCAGCGTGTTTGATAAAACAGGAATCGTGGAGTTTGCGAAGAGGCTCGCGGCCCTGCACATCGAAATTCTTTCGACGGGAGGCACCTCAAAGCTTCTGCGCGAAGCTGGAATCGCCGTGCGCGATGTGGCTGACTTTACAGGATGGCCGGAGATGCTCGGGGGCCGCGTGAAAACACTCCATCCAAAGGTCCACGGCGGCCTGCTGTTTCGCCGCAAGCATCCCGAGGATCAGAAGCAAGCAGCACAGCACGGCATCGCGCCCATCGACCTTGTGGTCGTTAATCTGTACCCCTTCGAAGCGACCGCAGCGAAGCAGGGTTTGCAGGCGGAGGAGCTGATCGAGAACATCGACATAGGCGGACCCACCATGCTGCGCTCTGCCGCAAAAAATTTCGAAAGCGTTACTGTCGTCACCGATCCGGACGACTACGGGCAGGTAGCGGAGGAGCTTGAGGCAAGCCGGGACACTTCGCTGACTACGCGGTTCGAGCTCGCGCGGAAAGTGTTTGCAACAACTTCTCGCTACGACGGTCTCATCGCCACGGAATTGGAACGGCTCTCGACCGCGACGGGTCACTTGGAATTAGGCGAGCGGCCTGTGCTCCCCGGGAGGGTGCACATCGCGCTGCGGAAGAAGAGTTCTCTGCGCTATGGAGAAAACCCTCACCAGGCCGCGGCGCTTTACATGCCCGCAGGCGCCGCGACCTCCGGGCTTGCGGCGGCGAAACAGCTTCAGGGTAAAGAGCTTTCTTACAACAATTATGTCGACCTGGAAGCGGCGCGAAGCCTCGCGGCCGAATTCAGCCGGCCTGCTGCAGTGATCGTCAAGCACAACAATCCCTGCGGGACGGCCGAGCGCGAAACGCTCTTGGATGCGTACTTGAGAGCACTTGCGAGTGACCCGGTTTCTGCTTTCGGGGGTGTGCTGGCCTTCAATCGCGTGGTCGATGCCGCGACCGCGGAAGAGGTAGCGAAGCTTTTTGCCGAATGCATCGCCGCGCCGGGATTTGACGAAAAGGCTAAAGCAATTTTCGCGGCGAAAAAGAATTTGCGATTGCTTGAACTCCCCCCCGGCGGACTCGAACCAGAGCGCGAGCTGCAGCTCAAGCGCATCCTTGGAGGAATGCTGGTGCAGCAACCCGACCTGGGCGAGATCCGGGAGGATCAACTAAAGACCGTCACGAAGCGCTCGCCCACAGCTGCAGAGATGCAAACAATGCGGTTTGCCTGGAAGGTTTGCAAACACGTCAAATCCAATGCCATCGTCTTCGCGAAGGACGGCGCGACACTGGGCGTGGGCGCGGGGCAGATGAGCCGCGTGGATTCCGTTAAGCTCGCCGTGATGAAAGCGCAGTCTTCGCTCGCCGGAAGCGTCGTCGCATCGGACGCGTTTTTCCCGTTCCCCGATGGAGTGGAAGAAGCCGCCAAAGCCGGCGCCGTCGCGGTGATACAGCCTGGAGGCTCCGTCCGCGATACCGAAGTGATTGCCGCTGCCGACCGCCTCGGAATAGCAATGGTCTTCACGGCCATCCGGCATTTCCTGCACTAAGACGATGGGTCATTACTTCGAACGGGGATAGGTGCAGGATTCTTTTTCAACTCTTTTGAATTTCCCCGCATCTTAGTTATGGGCGCCTTTGGCCCCTGGAAACGGCACAGCTTTCGTTTTTGACCCCGTTCCACGCGCATGGGATACTTTTTGTTTCCGGGGCTTCTATGAACTTACGAAAAACTAGTTTCGCCGCACTCCTCCTCGGCCTTTTCGGCGCCGTGGCCGGCGCTCAACCCTTTCCCGAGCTGCCACTGCAGAATGGCGCCCAGGCACAATCGAAGGCCGCCACGGCGCCGTCAGATACGTCCGCCGCTCCTTCCCCGCGCGCCGAAGCCTATTATAACTTCGCGATGGGTCATCTTTTCGAACAGCAGTATGAGTCGACCAACCAGCCCGAATACGCCACGCAAGCCATAGATGCCTACAAAAAAGCTTACGCGCTTGATCCCAAGTCACCCGTGATCGGCGAGCGCCTTGCCGAGATGTATTGGAAGGCGCAGCGGGTCCACGAGGCCGTAACCGAGGCGCAGGAACTCCTCAAGCGGGACCCGAATGACCTGCCGACTCGCCGTCTTCTCGGTCGCATCTATCTGCGCAGCCTGGGTGATCTCAGTTCGAACGCTCAGTCAGAGATGGCCGAACGCGCCATCGAACAATACCGGGAAGTTTACCGGTTGGATCCTTCGGACTCGGAATCGGCGCTGTGGCTCGCGCGGCTGTACCGGCTGCGCAATGAGCACGACAAAGCCGAACGAGTTTTGCGCAGCCTCCTGAAACAAGACGCCGACAACGAAGCCGCTGTCGAGCAGTTGACGCAGCTTCTCCTGGATGAGGGCAAGTCCGCGGATGCTGTTATGCTGCTCGAAGAAATCACCAGCCGCACGCCCTCCCCTGCGCTGCTCGATCTACTCGGTGATGCGTATACGCAGACGCATGACTTGCCGAAGGCCGAAGTCGCTTACCGCAAGGCCGCGGAGCTGGACCCCGCCGAACTTAGCCATGTACGCGGTTTGGGCCAGACCCTGCTCGCGGAAGAAAAATATGGGGACGCTCTCACCGTCTACCTGAAGCTTGCCGATTTGATGCCCGACGATTCCGACGTCTACCTGCGTTTGGCTCAAATCTACCGGGAGCTGCGCCAACTCGATCATGCCGAAGAGAATCTCTTGAAAGCCCGGCAGTACGCGCCCGGCAGCGTCGAGGTCATGTACAACGAGGCGATGCTTTACGAGGCGCAGGGACGCTTCGAAGACGCAATTCGCGTGCTTTCGGATGCCGTAACCGGCTTGAAATCGCAATCAACCGTGCTGCCGTCGCGGCGGCGTTCGCTCGCAATCCTGTACCAGCAACTAGGCCAGCTCTACCGGGACGCGCAGAATTTTCAGGCTGCGGTGTACACCTACGAAGAGCTGGGCCGCCTTGGTGAAGAAGAGGATCGCCGTGCCCGGATGCTGATTATGGACACGTACCGCGCGGCGAAGGATTTGCCGAAGGCGCTTCAAACAGGAAAGGAAGCGCTGACGAAATATCCCAGCGATCCTGGCCTTCGCACGTCCAACGCCCTCTTGCTCGGAGAAAACGGCCAGACGGACGAAGCGGTGAAGATTCTCCGTTCGCAGCTCACCAGGAGCGAAGCCGATCGCGATATTTATCTGAACATTGCGCAGGTGTACGAGCGCGGCCGCCGCTACAAGGAAGCTGAAGAAGCGGCGCAAACGGCGGAAGCTATCCCCGGCCAGCCACGCGATAACGAGATGGTGTGGTTTTTGCTGGGGGCAATCTACGAACGGCAGAAATTTTTCGACCGCGCGGAAGTGGAATTCAAAAAGGCCCTGGCCGTAAATCCGCGAAACGCTCCTGTGCTCAATTACTATGGCTATATGCTCGGCGATCTGGGCATAAGGCTTGACGAAGCGGAATCCCTCGTCCAGCGCGCGCTGAAGGAAGAACCGAATAGCGGCGCGTATCTCGATACCCTCGGATGGATTTATTTCAAGGAAAACAAACTCGCGAAGGCGGAGGCTGCGCTTCTCAAAGCCGTCTCACGCGAGAGCCACGATGCCACGATACGCTCCCACCTCGGTGACATATACGCCAAGTCCGGCCGCACCGACCTCGCCGCGATAGAATGGGAAAAGTCGCTCAGGGAATGGCACCGCTCCCTGCCGGCGGATTTGGAAAACGACAAAGTCGCGGAAGTGGAAAGGAAGCTTTCCCAGGTAAAACACCGCGTCGCGCAAAAATCCTCGCCGCAAGACGCGAAGCCTCAATAAGCCGCATGCGCGAAGTTCGTATCCCTGCGTTTGCAAAAATCAATCTTCGCCTGAATATTCTTGGAAGACGTTCCGATGGGTACCATGAACTTAGGACCATCTTCCAGAGCGTTTCGTTGCATGACGAGTTGCGCCTGCGAGCCTCCAGGCTGCCAGGAATCTCGTTATCGATCCGGGGGAATGCCGTTCTTTCACGAGAGCCGTTTCAGAAAAATCTCGTTTACCGGGCCGTGGATGCCCTTCGCCGGGAACTTAAGATTCGCTCCGGGGTAGAACTCGAACTCAGGAAAGCAGTTCCCGCAGGCCGGGGATTGGGAGGCGGTTCGAGCGACGCCGCGGCCGCCCTCCTCGGCTACCTGCGCTTGACTGGACGTAGCCTGCCGCTGCCACGACTGCTCGAAATTGCTTCATCGCTTGGCGCCGACGTCCCTTTTTTCCTTTTTGGAGGCCGCGCTTTAGGCATCAGCCGGGGCGACGAAATCTACCCGCTTCCGGATGTCCCAAAGCTCTCCGTGCTCATCATCTCCCCACAAGACATTCACGTTCCCACCTTGGACGCTTATCGCTGGCTCAAGGCTCGCCCGCTGACATTGACAAAAGGGGCCGCAAACCCTAAACTTTGGGAGTTCTGTGCTCTGTGCTGGAGCGCGCAGGGAAGCGGCCTTTTGAACGATTTCGAACGGCCCGTTTTCCGGCGTCACCCCCGTCTTGAGAAAATCAAACGGGCTTTGCTTCAACGAGGAGCTGCAGAAGCCTCGTTGGCGGGTAGCGGTTCGGCGGTGTTTGGAGTTTTCCCGAGCCCAGCGATGGCGCGCCGAGCCGCTGTTGGGTTTCCGGACGATCAGACCTTTGTTTGCGAGACTCTCTCGCGCGACAGGTACGTTCGTAAAATGCAGGGCACTCGTTAACGTGGATTTGTGTCCTCCGTTTTTCCTCGGTTGATCCGCGGCGTCTCCAAAGCACCGAACCAGTTAGCCATTGCCAGTTAGCCATTAAATGTGATTCCAGGCCCGGACGTGTGCGCGCCTTCGACAAGGGCGCGCCGGAGCGCAAGCGTCGTGAACGACGACCGATTCAAAATTTTCTCGGGCACCGCGAATCTGCCGCTGGCAGAGAGCATCTGCCGTCATTTGGACGTGCCCCTCGGCCAGGCAAGGCTCGGCCGCTTCAGCGACGGCGAGATTTATTTTCAGATCCTCGAGAACGTGCGCGGAGCGGATGTTTTTGTCGTTCAACCGTGCTGCTATCCCGTCGACAACCACTTGCTCGAATTGCTCCTGATGATCGACGCCTTCAAGCGTGCATCCGCCTGGCGCATCACAGCGGTGTTGCCTTACTACTGCTATGCCAGGCAGGACCGTAAAGACAAGCCGCGTGTCCCGATATCCGCGAAGCTCGTCGCGGACCTTCTCGAGACCGCCGGAGCAAGCCGCGCGCTCACTCTGGACCTGCATGCGCCGCAGATACAGGGCTATTTTGACGTTCCGGTGGATCACCTGTACGGATCTCCCGTCCTCGTCGAGCACTTCCGGCACTTAAACTTGCCGAATTTGACGGTCGTCTCTCCGGATGCCGGTGGTGTGGAACGCGCCCGCTTCTTCGCAAAGAAACTCGACGCCCCGCTGGCAATCGTGGATAAAAGACGTGTCGATGTGGACGTCAGCGAAGTCATGAACCTGATCGGCGACGTTCGCGGCCGGAGCACCCTGATTGTGGATGACATTATCGACACAGCGGGTACTCTTGTGAAAACTGCCGAGGCCCTGATCCGAGAAGGCGCAACGCAAGTTTACGCGGCTTGCACGCATGCTGTGCTTTCCGGCCCGGCCATTGAGCGCATCGCCAACTCGCAAATCAAGGAAGTTGTCGCGACGGACTCTGTTCCTCTCGGAGAGGCCGCAAAGCGCATCGGCAAGCTCAAAATCTTAAGCGTAGCGGATCTTCTAGCACGCGGGATTCGTTCGATTCACGAGGAGACTTCCATCAGCGAGCTGTTTATTTAGATTTTGTGGGACCGGCTTCAGTCTGTCGCCTTGTTGAAGTCAGAGACGAACTTAGTAGTGACAATGGAGCAAGATTTCACGGAAGGAATGAAAGTATGGCTCAAGCACAAATCATCGTAGAAGGGGCGCCCCGCTCCGATCGGGGCAAGAACGAGGCTCGCCGCCTGCGTCAGACCGGCAAAGTGCCGGCCGTGCTCTACGGCGGCAAAGGCGATGCCATCGCGCTTGCATTAAACACCAAGCAGATCGGAGCGATTCTGCGCTCCGAGAGCGGCCACAACACCCTCTTCCAGGTGGACCTCGCCGGTAAACACGAGCCCGCCATCTTAAAAGATTGGCAAGTGGATCCCGTGAGCGGCAACTTGCTTCACGTCGACCTCCTTCGCGTAGCTATGGACGTTCGCATGCGCGTCAAGGTGCCAGTGCACACCTTCGGCGAGCCCGCCGGCGTGAAGCAGCAAGGCGGCGTCTTCGAAGTCGTCACCCGCGAAGTCGAAATCGAATGCTTGCCTACTGACATCCCGACGGAATTCAAGGTGGACGTCAGCGGCTTGATGCTCGGCAATCAGCTCCGTGCCAAAGAGCTGGCGATGGATACTGCCAAGATGAAGCTTCTCACCGATCCCGAACGCGTTTTAGCCCACGTCGTCGCTCTCAAGGTCGAAGAGGAGAAACCGGCCGAGGTGGTCGCCACGGAAGCTGCAACGCCCGCCGAACCCGAAGTCATCAAGAAGGGCAAGAAGGAAGTCGAGGGCGAAGAAGGCGCCGAAGCAGAGGCCAAACCGGAAAAGGCCGAAAAGGGCGAAAAGAAAAAGTAGTGCGGCAAGTTGCAAAGAGCGGCGGCTGGCGGCAAGCAGTCTGCTGGATAGAGGCCTATGCGGCTCATCGTCGGACTTGGCAATCCTGATCCGGAGTATCAATGGACGCCGCATAACCTCGGATTTATGGCCGTCGACGAATTGGCGAGTCGCGGTTTTATTCGCGTCGAGCGGCCGGAAGGCAAGGCTCTCGTCGGCCGTGGAAAGCTCGCTGGTGAAGATGTGGTTCTGGCCAAGCCGCAGACGTACATGAATCTCAGCGGCATCTCTGTTCGTGAGCTGCTGGAAAAGTACGAACTGGGTCCGGCCGATCTGTTGGTGATGTGGGATGAAGTGCAGCTGCCCTTCGGAACCATTCGGATCGACCGCAAAGGCAGCGGCGGGAGTCACAACGGCGCGAATTCGGTGATCAGCGCCGTCGGCACTCAGGAGTTTTCGCGGCTGCGATTGGGTTGCGGGCCGGATCATCCGCTGAGCAGCCGCAAAGAGTTCGTGCTGCGGCCGATGAAAAAGGCCGAACTCGAAGTTGCCGCGGAGATGGTTGGCAAAGCCGGCGATGCGGTGGAAATGATTCTCGAGAAGGGAATCGAGCCGGCCATGAACATTTTTAACCGGCGAAAGCCGGAAGAGGAAGAGTCGGAAAAAGAGTGAAACGATTTTTCCGGGTACAAGGCCGGAACGAAATTTGAAGCAGCCCCGGATAAGCCGGGGTCAACAGGAAAGAGGTCATCATGGAAGAACGTTTGTACGATCTGATTTTCATCGCGCGGCCGGCAACGCCGGAAGACGAAATCAAGAAAGTGATTTCCGGCATCGAGCACACCTGCGCGGAAAAGGGCGGCAAGATCGAAAAGACCGAGCACTGGGGCACGCGCAAGCTCGCCTATCGCGTGGCCAAGCATCGCGAGGGCATTTACGTCTATCAGCAGATTCGCACCAACCACGGCGAGCTGATTGCCGAGCTCGAACGCCGCCTGCGCGTCCAGGACGTGGTCATCAAGTATTTGACCGTGCGCCTCGATGAAGATTTGAAGCGCCAGAAGAAGCTCGGCGGAAAGCGCGAACAGCGCGCCGCGCGGCGTCCTCGCCGCAGCGCGCCCGCTTCCGTTCCGGCATCGACTCCCGCTCCCGCCGCGGAACAAACGGCGGCGAGCTAAGCTTCCGTTCTCGTTTTTCGAATTTCGTTTTTCCGTTCTTAGAGAGAAAGGCAGGATGGTATGGCAGAGGAACCGAAACAAGCACAGTCTCACAGTGGACCCCCGCGCCGCGAAGGCGGAGGCGGCCATGGACCCGGAGGCGGGCATGGTGGTCCGCGCCGCGAAGGCGGACCAGGCGGCGGAGGTCCGGGCGGCCCCGGCGGCCGTCCCCGCGGCAAGCGGCAGTATTTCCGCAAAAAGAAGGTCTGCAAGTTCTGCGTCGAGAAGATGGACTTCATCGACTACAAGCGCGCGGACATTCTTTCGCAATTCGTTCAGGAACGCGGCAAAATTCTTCCGCGGCGCATGACCGGAGTTTGCTCGCGCCACCAGCGCTGGCTCGGCGTGGCCATCAAACGCGCTCGCAATATCGCCCTGCTGCCGTTCGCGGGCAGCGCCGCGGGCACGCAAGCGCCGCGCCAGGTCGTTCCGCAAGCGGCTCATGGGGCGCCCGCGCCACACGCGGCCGTACCTCCCGCCGCAGCCGAGGCCCCGAAGGCTTAGGCCTCGCGGATTAATGTCACAGCAACTTCGGGAAATAGGAGCTTAGAGACAGAACATGCAAATTATTCTTCAGGAAGACATCGAAAAGCTGGGCCACCGCGGCGACGTCGTCACCGTCAAGCCCGGTTACGCCCGCAATTTCCTTTTGCCGCGCAAGCTGGCCATTGAAGCCAGCACCGGCAATATGAAAGCGCTCGAACGCATCCGCACTTCGCTGGCGAAAAAAACCGCCACGGAGCTTGACGCCGCTCACAAACAAGCCGAGCTGCTCAATGGCGTGTCGCTGCATTTCACCCGCAAGACAGGAGAAAACGACCAGATGTTCGGCTCCGTCACCACCGCCGATATCGCCGAAGGTCTCGCCGCGCAAAACTTCAAGATCGATAAGCGCCAGGTCCAGCTCGCCGATCCCATCAAAGCCCTCGGCGAATATCCCGTCACCATCAAAGTCTTCCGCGACGTCACCGCCCAAGTCATCGTCCACGTCGCCAAGGAAGAATAATTTCCACTCCGCTGCTAATATAAATTTCACGTAGGGGCACGATATATCGTGCCCCTCTTTCTTTGTCTGTGCATCCCTCGGCCCAAAAAAACTTTTCCTCGTTTTCCGAAACCATTCACAGCCTTCCGGTTGACGCCTCACCCTCTTCCGCGCACAATGCGGCACCAGTTCGGATGTAGTCTGAATTTAATTTGAATCACCGATCGTTTGCTTTTGCAGTGAGAAACTCCGCACTTGCCCTGCGACGGAGAACATGATACAAAAGCGAAGAAAAGGCGAATAGTGAAGGCTAGTTATGCCCGTTGATACCACCCTCGAAAAGCCGCTTCCGAACAATCTCGACGCCGAGCGCTCCGTCCTCGGCGCCATTTTGCTCGACAACAACGCCCTCAACGCGGCCATCGAGAATCTCCGCCCCGAAGACTTCTTTCTCGATCATCACCGCCGCATCTTTACCCAGATGATCTCTCTTGGCGAGGCCCAGCAAGCCATTGATCTCATCACGCTGACCGAAGAGATGCATCGCCGTGGAGACTTGGAGGCCGCCGGTGGCGCTCCCTACCTCGCCGCTCTCGCCGACGGCATGCCCAAGGTCTCCAACATCGAGCACTACGCCCGCATCGTCAAGGAAAAGGCGTTGCTGCGCAATCTCATTCACACCACGCACAACATCCAGCAGCGCGCCTTTGAGGGCGAGGACGGCGCCGACACCATCCTCGATAACGCCGAATCTTCCATCTTCTCGCTCGCCGAAGACCGCGTTAAAGCCGGCTTGATTTCCGTCAAGGACATCGTCCGCGACAATTTCGAGCGCCTCGAAAAAATCTTCCGCGAAGGGAAGAGCATCACCGGCGTCCCGACGGGCTACGTCGAACTGGACAAGCTTACTTCCGGGCTGCAGTCCTCGGAACTGCTGATCCTTGCCGCGCGGCCCTCGCAAGGAAAAACCGCCCTCGCTCTGAACTTCGCCGAAAACATCGGCATTCGCGGCGGCCAGCCCGTGGCCATCTTCAGTTTGGAAATGTCCAAGGAGTCGCTCCTCCAGCGCCTGGTTGCTTCGGTCGCGCAGATTGACGCGCACAAATTCCGCACCGGCCATCTCAGCCGCGAAGACTGGCGCCGCATGACCGAAGCGCTGGGAACGATTTCTTCCGCGCCGCTCTGGATTGATGACGCCGGCTCCATCAGCGTCCTTGAAATCGGCGCGAAGGCTCGCCGCCTCAAGCGCGACAAAGGCCTCTCGCTCCTGATCGTCGACTACCTCCAGTTGATCACCGCGCGCGGCCGCTTCGGCAACCGCAACGAGGAAGTCTCCAGCATTTCACGCAGCTTGAAGGGCCTCGCCAAGGAGCTGAAAATCCCCGTCCTCGTTCTCAGCCAGCTCACGCGCGCCCCAGAGCGCGAGGAACGCGGCCCGCAGCTCTCGGACCTCCGCGAATCCGGCGCCATCGAGCAGGACGCCGATGTGGTCATGTTCATCTACCGCCCGCACTTCTTCAAACACGACGCCCAGCCCGACGAGCGCGAACAAACCGAACTCATCATCGCCAAGCAGCGCAACGGCCCCACCGACAAAGTCCGCTTCGTCTTCCGCAGCCGGCTCACCCGCTTCGAGGAAGCCGCCCCCGACGCCTTCTCCCAATTCTCCCCGGACGATATGTAGGGTCATCCTTCTGAGGATGACCGCTCCTCTCCGATTTTTGCGCGCAATGATCAGTTTTCTGTAACCAGTTGATCGCTTACTTTCCAATTAGACCGTCTTCGGACCTGTTTTTGTGGAGACAGGCTTTAAGAAATTCGACTCATACTGGAAACGCCTTCCGAGGATATGATTCCTCTTTCCACGCATTTTCGTCTGCGTTGGAAATGGATACATGCGGGAGGACCCCCTCGTGAATATGGTCGTCATCGCGTTCGTTGCAGCTTTGTTCGGCTTGCAGAATACTCAAGTTGGCACGGAGAAAAAACCCGTGCCACCGTATCGAGCCGAGTCGTCCGCATACGTTGTGCGGGGTAAAGACGCATGGACCTATGTCACTGAGAATCGCTCGTTTCGCTTCGCGGAAGTACTGGGAGACACGGGGAATTACGAAGCGGTATTGCTTTTGGAAGAAACTTATCACAATGAGCGCACTGACGGCATAGAAGGGATGCAGGGTAATGCCACCGTCAAGGCTTGGACGGTCAAGCGCGATGGCGAGCGTGAGCTACGCTGGACGTTTCACGAAACCGGGAACGAAGGAGATGTGGAAGGTCGTTTCTACCGTGTAACAGCGTGGGGATGCTGCGATATTCCCACAATCTATTCCTATTACAATATTCTCGCGGGAGAGAAGCTATATGTTTCCAATTCCGACCTGCTGAAAGTGTGGGGGGATGGAGATGGTCCGCAAGCATGGCGATACATCGCATTCGGATACGTGGAAATTAACAAACTCGACCAACCTCCTCAGTTGCAGTACGGGACGGACAAGAAAGTAACCCAGCGTTTTTCGGTTGTCTCCTCTCGTGAATACTATGATGCTCCTCAAATGTTTGTAACCACTGACGAACAGCTTGAGAAGTCTCTCGACCTAAGAGGTTCGCCGAGGAGTTTTGCAATCGTCCTGAAGTACCAAGACGGGGTCAAGCTTCGCATCCCCGTCGAAAACGATACGATTCGCCCAGAGCGTGCGCTGCTTCCGAAGGGCTACGCGCTAAGGTTAGAAAAGTAACCAAACACCTGTTTGCGCCGCAAGTTCCTGCTTACTCGCATTAACGGAAGAAAATCTACTATCCGTATCCGCTATTTTTGATTCTGGTTGGCTTTCGTCCAACAGCTTGGTGGAATTTTTTCAATCGCCTGTTTTGGCCGGCCACGTAATCTGCCCGCCGCGACGGTAAGCCAAATTCGCGATGTGCCCCGCGCGAGCCGCGCTAACTCCCGTTTCGACCGGCGCGTTTGGCTCTTTGCGGCTCCGCACACAGTCGAAGAAATTCTCCATGTGAGAGATCGTTCCATCCTGAAAACTCTCCGCCCTCATAACCGGATTCACTCTTTCCGTTACGCCTTCGTGATAAACGCCAAACCCTCCCCGGTTGAGCTTCAATGTCGCTTCCGTGCCGCGAAACTCCAGCCCGCCGTCGTCAATCGACGAGGCCATCATCCCCTCGTACACCACGTTGAATCCGGGGTATCGAACCGCCGCCTGCACCGTGTCGGGACAGTCCCACTGCTCGAACACGTATTTATCACCGAGCATCTGCACGTCTTTGGGCGTGTCCGATTTCATCGCCCAATGCACGACGTCTATCCAGTGCGTGAAGAGATCGGTCAT
>Ga0210402_10000635_pt1 | contig 38675 bp, 33 predicted proteins | sample IncBWC7MmetaG_FD_161055 | JGI IMG/M metagenome (GOLD analysis project Ga0210402, IMG submission 161055) | Forest soil microbial communities from Barre Woods Harvard Forest LTER site, Petersham, Massachusetts, United States - Inc-BW-C-7-M | ecosystem: Environmental > Terrestrial > Soil >...
ACCGTTTCAATCAAGACTACGATCGTGAATCTGGCGGGATGCGGTGCAGCTGCCGGCGGACAGCCCATCATAGGAAACGGCGCTTCTGCAATTCCAGTGCGGCTGATTGCAAATCCCTGAGCGAGTGCTCAGGTTGACGGGTGATGCCAATGATCATCGCGTCTTCTCTGTCGGCCCCCAGCATGGCGATTGGATGGGCGACACTCCCCATGTCGACAGCTCCGCCGTGCCACAAGCAAACCGGACCCTGGGTTCATCATTAGAACAACGAAAAATATCATGATCGAGGCAGATGCAGAAACATCGATTGAGCAAATCGAGTGATTGGCTCTGTCCTTGGGTCGCTTGAGCGGCGACAACTCGGACCATCGTCAGTGCCAGGACGCCAAAGGTGGCTTCACTGCTTGCCCGCGACTTGTTGGTGAGCGGATGGATCATCTCGATTATGTGCTCGGCGCCTAACCTAAGTATAGGGACACCGATAAGCAAATCGCTGATCCCTGCTGTCTCTTTGGTAATCGGGCGGCGCGACCTTGCGGTCACCAGCGGAAATAACACTGGAATGAATAGTTTGCGGTAGGCTTGTCTGGCCGCAACATGATCTCCAAATCCCTCGAACGACTGTTGTCCCGGTTAGAAGAGTCTCGCTACCGTTTTGGCTCGGGCGAGGTGGATCGCGTGGTGAGGCTACTCAACGCGCTCGCCAGGATTCGCGTCAAGGATCCCACGTCGTTCATTCGGCTCCACGAGACTTTACTTTTTCTGCGAGCGTTCCCGCAGGCCCCCGGAGTGGTTCGTGCGGTCGAGAAATTGCTCAACAGTTTCTGGAAGAAAGTCGCAGAACTTCGTGCAGGCGAAGAAGATCTCAGTTCATGGGAAACATTCGAGTTCGCAGGCGTGTCCGGCACCACCATGGAGGACACTCTCAGTTTTGACGTGGCACGCTGGCTGATTCGCCGGTTGCCGGGCAGAGTTGAGATCGCGTGGGACAACTATGAGCCCGGACGCGAGGCGGGCGCCGTCTGGCCACGTTTCATGCCGCTGCTCGAAGACGATGCATTCGTCGAGGCAGATACTCCCTGGCGTAAATGGCTGGACTCGGCGCGCGGGAAGAAGAACAGTGCGGAGTGGCTGATCGAACACTTTGAGAGCCTCGAACTTCCGGATCGCGACAAAGCGGAACTCTACGATTCGCTGCGGCTACCTCTGCGGTGGGATCTCGGCAACTCGCGCGTGTCGAGGACACGGAATTTCGGGACAATGTGGGATCCCAGGCAAAAGACCTTCTACCACACGGAGCCGCTGATCTCCCGCAGCCAGGTTTCATTGGCCGTGGAGTTGGCGAGGAAACCTCCGGCGCTCATCAAGCTGTCGCGTAAGGAGGGCGAACGCGTGATGGATGCGATCCGTGAAGTCATGCTGGTTCGGTATCGAGAGCTGTACGGAACCACGCTGGGCGATCCTGCATCGGTGGTGCGCGCCGATGTGGGACGTGGCGTTTCCATCTACCTCTGGAGTCTGCCGCCCGAGAGGCGATTGCCGCTGCGCGCCTACGTTGCGGGATTCACCTGGAAAAACGGAGTGCCCGTCAACTACATCGAGGCCATCGGGCTGTGCGAGTGGATGGAGGTGGGGTTCAACACGTTCTACACTTTCCGCGGTGGCGAGACAGCATGGATCTACGCGCAGGTGCTGCGATGCCTCTGTCACCTCATGGGAACGACGTGCATGTCGGTCTATCCGTATCAACTCGGGCACGATAACGAAGAAGCTATCCAGTCGGGCGCATTCTGGTTTTATCGCAAGCTGGGATTTCGGCCTGGGCGTCCGGAGTTGTTGCGGCTGGTGGAGAACGAAGAGAGCAAGATCGCCGCCAATCCGAAATATCGAACTCCCGCGCGAACTCTGCGGCGCCTCGCGGCGTCGCATGTGTTCTATGAGTTGCTGGGGAGCGAAGTCGGCGCCTGGGATCGCTTCTCTACGCGAAACATTGGGGTGCGCGTAAACGCTCGCATGGCGCGGGATTTCGGCGGGAACGCGCAGAGGATGAGAACGGAGTCTGCGCGACGGCTGGCCCGTTCTTTAGGAGCGAATACTACATCGTGGACGAAGATCGAGAAGGCGAGCCTGGAAAATCTTGCGGTGGCGCTTGCCAGTGCACGCCTTTCGGAATGGACGAGCGCCGAGCGCGACGCACTCTTGCGAATCATTCGTGCTAAGTCAGCGAGGGATGAGATGAAATTCCTCCATCTCACACGAGGGCATCCGCGTTTGCGCGATGCATTGTTGAAGATTGGATCTTAGCGTTCGGCGGTCACGGCTCATGGGCCTTCGATTCACATGGGATTCGAACCAGAGAGTCTTCTTGCTTTGTACGCATACACTACCGCCAGCAGCGGCGGCGCGAGCAGAAATCCCCAGAACGGAATCACGAATCCCATGACAATCGGCACCAGGATTGACGCCCACATGGGCACTCGCGCTACACGGCGCATGATGTAGGGCTGCAGCAGCAAACCGTCGACGACGACAATTACGGCGTAGAGAATCAGAACGTAGAGTGGATGCTCCCAGTCCTGCCATCGCAGAAGCGCCGAGAGCACCGGGCCGAGCAGGCTGAGGACCGGGCCCAGGTGAGGAACGATCTGAAGCGCGGCGGCGAGCAGCGCCCAAAGCGGGGCCCACGGCACTTTGAGAATCCACAGACCGATCAGCCATAGCAGCGCGACGGCGATCGAGTCCTGTATCTGGGCGACCGCCCAGCTCTTCAGCGCCGAGCCGGTCAGGCGAACATGATCCTTAGTATCCATCTGCAAATTATCTTTGCTCGTGTAAGCCGCTCCTGTAAACCTTATCCCGCCAATTCCGTCCATAGCAATAGAGCCAGAACAATCGATGAGCCTCTCCCTTCCGGCGTTAGCGGCGCAGACTGAAACGTGTCCGACGGCCATCACCGCCGCGGACTTCGATCAGATCGTGCGGCAGCACCAGAGGAAGGTTTACCGTGTATTGCTTTTGATGCTCAAGAATCCCGAAGACGCGGACAATCTGACGCAGGAATGTTTCCTCCGGGCCTACACGAGCATGCGGAGTTTCCGGGGAGAGTGCAGCGTACAGACCTGGTTGCTGCGGATCGCCGTCAACCTGGCGCGCGACGATGCACGCAACCGCCGGGTGGGATTCTGGAAACGCCTACTGCGGTTGGACGACAGTAACGACGACGGCAACTCGGTATCGTCCGAGCAGGAGCCGGCCTCGACCAGGGAATCTCCGGAGCGTGGTCTGATCGCCCATCAGGAATTAGACGCGGTCTGGCGCGCAGTGGATCAATTGTCACCCCGGCAGAAGGAAGTATTCGTCCTGCGGTTTGCGGAAGAGATGGAATTGAAGGAAATCGCCGAAGTACTGAACCTGCGCACGGGCACTGTGAAAGCTCAACTCTTTCGGGCGGTGACGAGCGTGCGAGAGCAAGTCCGGAGATGAGGAACATGACTGCCAAGAAGATCGCAAACGATCACGAACTCGATGACAGACTGGTCGCGGAACTTCGCGCGGGGGCGATCCACGCGGGCCAGCGTCCGGAAGAGTTCTGGGACGGCCAGCGAAGAAGAATTCACTCGCGTATTGAAAGTGACGGCGCGCGCAGGCCCCGAAACATGTGGCTGATGGCGGCCACTGCGGTACTGGTCTTCGTCGGTGTTCTATTCGTTGCGCCTGCCGGTCCCAGACCGCAGGAGACTAAGCCGCGGGCAACCCTTGACGCCGATCAGGAACTGCTGCTGGCGGTCGAGCATGCGCTGGCTACCGGAACGCCTGAAGCGTTGGAACCCCTTACCCTGCTGGTGGAATCCAGTGCGAACAACAACCAGGATGAATCGATTTCTCAAAAGGAGCACGGTCATGAAAACTAGATGGGTCACGTTCTTATTCGTATTGCTGGGTGTTTCCTCCGGGCTGATCGCTCAAACCCCGCCTCCTGAGCCGCGTTCACCGCACGATCGAAAGAACGTGGAGAGGACAATCGTCGTGCGCGGTGAGGCCGGCATGCATGGAGAAATGGGCAAGTGGTGGCGAGACGCCGAAATCGCCAAGAAACTACAACTCTCGGACGGACAGATCGGGCAGCTTGACCAGATTTTTTACGATCACCGCGTGAAGTTGATCGATCACGGCGCGGAAATGGAAAAGCAAGACCTGAAATTGCAGTCTCTGCTGGACGCCGATACGCCCGACGAAGGGCAGATCGGCTCGCAGGTCGACCTGGTGCTGGCCGCACGCGGAAAATTGGAGCGCGAATATACCTTCATGAATCTGGATTTGCGAAAGGTGCTGAGCCTCGACCAATGGCGACAGTTGAAGAGTATCCGCGGCGAGCACGGCACACGGGACAACATGATTTACTTCAGGAAGAGAATTGAAGGGCCGGGAGCCGGGCCCCTCCAACCACCGCTTCCGCCGGATATTGAAGTAGAGGTGGCGCCACTGCCGAACTTGTAAGGTCGACGCACTACGGAGTGGCCGAGCAGTTCCCTGCAACGCGCAAGGATGACACTGCTCGGTCACATTGTCCGCGTACCAATTAAGGTTTGCGCTTGCCGGCTCGCGCGAGGATCCGCCGCACTTTCTTCGGAGAAATCGACAACCGCTCGGCTACGCGCGAGACCTTGCGGTCTTCACGCTCCCAGACTCGCGGAATCACAAGCTCGGCGAATTCTTCACTGATCTGGCGGAAAGTCTTGTCGCCGATCGCTCCCTGCGACCACGCTTTGAGCGTTGGGTTAACGGATCCTTTGGGTTGAATCCTTGCGCGGAGGGATTGCAATTCCTGCCATAGGCTGTCGGGCTGGCTCGACTTGCAGGATGCCCGCGCCAAATCGTAGGACTGGCGGGCCGCCGCGGAGTCGTCAAAAAAAGAATTGCAATGTGTGAGGCCCTGCCACAGGTAAGCACGGGCCAGCAGAAGTTCGTGCTGGGTTTGCTTTGCCAGGTCCACCGCGCTTTGAATGAACTCCAGCGCGCGGCGGGCATGCCTTCCGGGATCCGCACCCTCGCTGATCTCCTCTTCGACTTTCGCGTTTTCGATCATGCACTGTAGAACCCGCGCCCGGCACATCAGGATGTAGTCCTGTTTCTCTTCCGCCAGATGAAACGCCGAGTCCGCTTGCTTCTCTGCCGTGTGAAAATCGCTGTTGTCCAAATGAATGTAGGCCGCGTTCAACGAAAGTGTGCCCACCCCGTGAACAGTTGGGCGTCGCTGATAGATGGCGTGCGCCGCAGCGAGATGTTCCAGCGCTTCCTTGCGCAATTGCAACAGGCGCCCCCGGTAATCGCTCCTTGACGAACGCTTGGAATCGTCTTTGCCCGGTGCTTTGCGGTGGCGCTGCGCATCGTGATCGATCCTTCGTTGGAGCTGGAGCGCGATTCCCCGCTTGGCCAATGCCATGTTGGCCAGCGACCGCGCCAGGTTCGGATGCTCGGAATCCCGCTTTCGGAACTGCTCGATCGCAATGGTGAACAGTTCGATTGCCTTGTCGAAGCGCCCCTCGCGGCGCGCCAGCCGCCCGTAGAACGACTGAATGTTCCCGAGCGTAACGTAGTCTTCCGTATCTCGCAGAGTCGTTTCCGCATCTTTCGAAATCCGGGCAGCCTCTTTCGATTTCCCCTGCTGGAATAGCAGCCAGCTTTCGAGGACCTGCATCACGGCAGCCATCCGCTGATGACCGAGTTCAAGCGCCAGATCTCGTCCCCGGCAAGTGAAAATCAGCGCTTCCCCATACTCACCTCGTTTTCGCAGGCAGCGTCCCTTCCAGTAGTTGACGATGGCCAGAAGAAAACTGTCGTTCATCTCTTGCGCCAGGCTCAGCACAAAATCAAAATGACCGATGGCGACCTCCATCGCTTCTTCCCGCATGGCGACCATGCCTGCTGCCATGCGAATTTGGAGATAATCGGAGAGGGAGAGCCGCGAGCAACGGTCCGGAGTAAACTGTTGCAGAAGATCTTTCAGCTCCTCCAAACCATCGAAACCGATATCCACCCAAACGGAAACATGTGCCACGAATCTGGCCGTGTATGGGTCTTCAAGATCGCACTTCACGATCAGCTCCGCATTTTCCTGGAGGCGGGCGATCCCGCGTTCGATCTCACGCGCGGCAATATGCTTCCTCAATTGCGACAGGAAAGCTTCGCCGATTTGCCGACGAGTGGCGGGAGTCTTGGGTGGACCCATGCCTTGACCTTTTAGTCCAACAGGCCGGAACCTGCAAGGGTCAAGAATTCGGGGAACTCTTTCGCCGTGACCAAGTCTGTCATCAACTTCGCGGCGGAACTTCGGCACACGCCCTCGCCCAGTTGAGCTGTGCGCTCCTCAATGATCTGGCAAACTAGGGCTGCGGTTACGAGCTGGCCGTCGTTCAGCGTTGCCCCGTGTCGCACCCACTGCCACACTTGGGCGCGGCTGATTTCAGCTGTAGCTGCGTCCTCCATCAGGTTGTAGATCGGTACACACCCTGAACCTTGCAGCCACGAATCGAGATACTGCAGGCCCACGTCGATGTTCCAGCGCAAGCCTTCTTCCGTGATGTCGCCCGCTGAAACCTTGAGCAAATCCGCTGCCTGAATCGCGCGACTGTCTCGCTTCCTGGATATCTGGTTCGCCTCAGGCATATATGTATCAAAGACCTCTTTTGCGGCGGCGACCAGTCCCGGGTGTGCCACCCAGGTCCCGTCGTGCCCGGCGTGAACTTCGCGAAGTTTGTCGGCTTTTACTTTCGCAAAAGCCCGTTCATTGGCCTCGGCATCGTTGCGAATCGGAATCTGGGCCGCCATGCCGCCCATCGCATGGGTCCCTCGACGATGGCATGTCTGGATCAGCAGTTCCACATACGAACTCAGAAAATGCCGCTCCATGGTGATGGAGGAGCGGTCCGGCAGGACAAATTCCGGGTGGGCGCGAAATTTCTTGATGAAACTAAAAATGTAGTCCCAACGGCCGCAGTTCAGGCCCGCCGAGTGCGCCCGCAACTCGAAAAGAATCTCATCCATTTCAAACGCAGCCAGGATCGTCTCGATCAGGACAGTGGCGCGGATCGAACCGCGGGCAATGCCCAGCTCGTCCTGAGCGAAGCAGAACACATCGTTCCACAGCCGAGCCTCCAGATGACTCTCTATCTTCGGCAGATAGAAGTACGGGCCGCTTCCCTTTTCGAGCAGTGCTGCCGCGTTGTGAAAAAAGAACAATCCGAAATCAAAGAGCGACGCAGAAATTGGTTCGCCGTTGACCAGAAAATGCTTCTCTTCCAGATGCCAGCTCCTGGGCCGGACCATGAGCGCGGACGGATTCTCCTTGAGTTCATACCGCTTCCCCTCTGGACTCACGTAGCGGATGATTCCCCGCACTGCGTCAAAGAGATTTCGCTGTCCCTCAAGATTGTTTTTCCAGGTGGGCGAATTGGAATCCTCAAAGTCGGCCATGAAGACGTTGGCCCCTGCGTTCAACCCATTGATGATCATCTTGCGTTCCACCGGCCCGGTGATCTCAACGCGACGGTCTTGCAGGCCTCTGGGAATCGGAGCCACTCGCCAATCGGCCGCGCGGATCGCGGCGGTCTCCGGCAGAAAATTCGGAAACTTGCCGCCGTCAATCTCCTGCTGGACCACCCTTCGTCGCGCGAGAAGGCGCTGGCGCTCGGGCTCGAATGTGTTTGCGAGTTTGCGGAGAAAGTTGCCGGCTTCGGGAGTGAGTATCTCGGTCTGCGTTTGCGGTTCGAGTAGCGAGGTGGCGTCCATGGACCCATCATAGACGGTTGGCGGACCGGTTTGTCCCAGGTAGGTCATTTCGGACGAGTAGGCCAAAGCGGGCACTCTGAGTTGTCCCGGCGCTCGATCCACGCTCTACTGCAGGTGGACGCAAACTCTGGACGGGGGATGAACCAATGACGACTCGTAATGGACACACGGACGCTCGGTGGCGCGGCATCACGCGCCCGTACACGCAGCAGGATGTCGAGCGCTTGCGAGGATCGGTGCAGATCGAGTACACCTTCGCCCGCCACGGTGCAGAGCGTCTCTGGGATCTTCTTCATGACCAATCGCATGACCAGCCTTATGTTGCCGCTCTGGGCGCCCTTACGGGCAATCAGGCCGTCCAGCAGGTGAAAGCGGGGCTTAGCGCGATATACGTGAGCGGATGGCAGGTTGCGGCCGACGCCAACAATTCCGGCCAGATGTATCCCGATCAGAGCTTGTATCCCGCGGACAGCGTTCCGAATGTCGTGCGCCGCATCAATCAGGCCCTGATGCGCGCAGATCAGGTCCACCATTCGGAAGGCAATAACGACGTGAACTGGTTCGCTCCGCTGATCGCCGACGCCGAAGCCGGCTTTGGCGGGAACCTCAACGCCTTCGAACTGATGAAAGCCATGATCGAGGCGGGTGCCGCCTGCGTTCACTTTGAAGATCAGCTTTCATCGGCGAAGAAGTGCGGACACCTGGGCGGCAAGGTACTTGTTTCCACGACCGAAGCGATCCAGAAGCTTGTGGCAGCCCGGCTCGCCGCCGATGTCATGGGCGTGCCTACGTTGATCATGGCGCGCACCGATGCCGACAGCGCTCATCTCATCACCAGCGACGTCGATCCACGCGACCGTGAGTTTCTGACCGGTGAACGAACGATTGAGGGGTTCTACCGCATGCGTGGCGGGCTGAAGGCCGCAATCGCACGGGCGATTGCCTATGCTCCTTACGCCGACCTGCTCTGGTGCGAGACGTCCAAGCCTGACCTCGCGGAAGCCCGAGAGTTTGCGGACGCCGTCCACCGCGTGCATCCGGGCAAGATGCTGGCTTACAACTGCTCGCCCTCCTTCAACTGGAAGAAGAACCTCGACGACTCCACCATCGCTCGCTTTCAACGCGAACTCGGCGCGATGGGCTACAAGTTTCAATTCATTACCCTGGCGGGATTCCATTCACTGAACTACGCCATGTTCGATCTTGCCCGTGGATACAAGAATGAGGGCATGACGGCCTACTCTCGACTGCAAGAGAAGGAATTCGGCAGCGAGGTCGATTTCGGCTACGAGGGTGTAAAGCACCAACGCTTTGTCGGGACTGGATATTTCGATGCCGTGCAACAGGCCATCAGCGGCGGCACAGCGTCGACGACGGCGCTTGCGGGCTCGACCGAGGAAGCGCAATTCAGTCCGGTGCCGGGGACACAGCTGAAGGTGTCGATTCGCGGGGTTGCCCTCGAAGTGGAGTCCGTTGTCTATCCAGCGAGCTCCGACCCGTCGTTGATGGAGATTGTTCCCCAGGAAACCTTTGAACTTACGCCTTCGGGAGACTGACGGCAGGGGCGTGGGATCGATTATCGGTGCGCTGTTGACCAGTCCGGGCAATCCATTGTCGGGATGGTCCTCGCGCGAAGTCCACTCCTTGAACTTCTCTTCCGGGTCAGTGTAGACTTGTCGTGGAATCATGCAGTTACCAAGACGGATTCCGCTGCGACTGCTTTCCCTCATAAGTGGTTGGTAAAATAGCAGTTACGGTTTGGCTTTTTGCGGATGTTTGGCCGTCGTTAATGAGTTTATTTAAAGCGGAAGTGGTGGAACTGGCAGACACACCATCTTGAGGGGGTGGCGCCGAAAGGCGTGGGGGTTCAAATCCCCCCTTCCGCACCATCGCATTGATCATTGATATTGATCCTCAAATTTGAATCGGGGCTTCGGCTCCAGCGGAGTTTTTGTCTATGTGGGTAATGGTTCTGATCACGATTGTGCACGTTATCGTTTGTCTGTTTCTGATTGCGGTGGTTCTGCTCCAGAGCGGTAAGAGCGGCGACCTGGCGGCAGCTTTCGGAGGCCAGGGGAGTCAGACCGCATTCGGTCCGCGCGGCGCTGCCACAGCGTTGACCAAGGCGACGACCTGGTCGGCGATCATCTTCATTGTCACGTCGATTACGCTGTCGATTTTCGCCTCGCGGCGGACTGGTCCGTCGTCGGTTCTTTCGGATGTGAAGGGCTCGCAGACAACTTCGCAGCCAGCCAAGCCAGCGCCTGTAACGCCAGCCCCCACACCAGCGACGCCGCAGAAGTAGGAAGCGGAAGAAGCTCTCAGCTCTTAGCTCCAGCTGTCAGCGAAACGTTTTCTGGGCTTCGGCTTTGAATTTCCTGAGAGCTGACAGCTTGGAACTGAGAGCTCATCTTAGATACGGATTCCCTTCCCTCTCGTCCCCAATCGATGTCTTCGGGCCGTGCCCTGGGATCACTATCGTTTCATCCGGCAGCGCCAGCACGCGCTGGTGGAGAGAGCGCATGATTTTCTCCATGGACCCGCCGGGAAGATCGGTGCGCCCAATGCTGCCGGCGAACAGCGTGTCTCCGGCAATCAACAGCTTTTCATTCGAAAAATAGAGACAGACGCTGCCTTCGGTATGGCCCGGCGTGTGGATAATATTTGCCTTCAGGCTACCGGCCGACAGGTCATCTCCATGACTGAGTTCGGCATCGATCTCGACTTCGCCCGGCGATGCCATTCCGATCCAGGCCGCCTGCGCGTCCAACATCTTCAGCAACGCATAATCATTTTGATTGAGCAGGATGGGCGCGCCGGTGAGCCTTCGCAGCTTCATCGCACCGCCGACATGGTCAATGTGGGCGTGCGTGATGACGATCTGCTTCACTTTCAGCTTATGCTTTCCGAGGATGGCAACGATGTCTTCGATGTCATCGCCGGGATCAATCACCATGGCCTCGCGCGTGGTTTCGTCGCCGATGACCGAGCAGTTGCATTGCAGCGGGCCTACGGGAAGGATTTCGTGGATCATCAGCAGAAAATCTACCACGGAGACACAGAGACACAGAGAAAAACAAGAAAAGGTTTTCTCCGTGTCTCTGTGGTAGATGTTGGTCGTCCGCTACGACGCAGCCGCCACGTGTCCTGTCCGGTTCTTATCGGCGCGGAAGCGCAGCAGGGCTGCGATGTTGCCGGCGCGGTCGAGGTCCGAGTGATCCTTCAGGTAGAACAATTCGATGTCCTGGCGGATTGCCAGCGGGATGACGGCGTCGCAGACATCGTTCAATTCGCGCGTCACACGGCCGCAGACGACGCAGGCCGAAACGAGGTGGGCGTCGAGATGTCCACAGTGGTTGCACTCGACGGCTCGTGCGGAATAATCGTCAGACAGGAAAAGTGCCTGGACTTCTCCCGTTTCGAGTGCGCGGAGCACGCGGCGCAGGCCAGTGACGCCGCGTCCGTTTGCTTTGGCAAAGCCGATCGCTTCGTTGGCCTTGGAGTGGCCGCGTTCCTCGTTCCATTTCGTGAAGAGCGAGTCTGTGTGTCTGCGGATCGCGTCATCGGTCACGCTCGCCACGTCGGCGGAGAAACGGCCGATCAGACGCTGCTTCACATAGGGATGCAGATGCGGTTCAAACTGACCCCAGTTCGTGGAATTACAGCCGATGATGAGGTGCTGCCAGAGACCTTTCTCCAGATCGGTGCGGAGACGCTCCGCGACTGACTTGAAGTGCTGCAAGGCCTCGTCCGCGATGCGGCGCTCGGCGTGGCCGCCTTCGTATCCGTGGTATCCATAACTGGCGGCGCTGCGCGAGAGCATGTGGACGATGGCTCCGCGTTCCCGCAACTCGTCAAGGCGAAGGTCGAAGAACCGCGCACGCTGCCGGTCGACTATTGCGACGCACAAATCCGGTTGTGCGCCCAGCAGCATGGCCAGGGGCTTGAGCTGCAACCGGGGCCGCACGTAGATTCCAGTGCTTCCGAGATGGGGCGGCAGATCGAATTCTTTCCACAGTTTGTGTGCCGAGCAGGCAAAGATCGCTCGCCCTCTCGATTGACCGGGCAGATGGCTGGCGACCTCCAGCACGCGATCGAGGTCGTCGTGCAGCCAGCCGTTCCTGGCTTTACCGTTGGCTTCTTTCAGAGCCTGCTTGACGAGGTCCTTGGCAAGAATGGCCTCGCTGTGATGCGAACGATTCCGGGGCGGTTCGGGCTGGAAGTAGAAACTCAGTGCAAAAGCGCCCATTTTCTGGTCCGCATGAAAGGCTGCAAGTTCACGGATTTCCTGCCGGGTCATCATCCGATGCTCCTTGAACAGTTAGGAAATGGTTAAGCTCCTGGTTTCAGGATGAGTTTTCTGCGAAATTCGTTGGCTACCGAGGGCGTATTCCGCAACCATTCGCGAGCGCGACCGATCGACTCGTTCACCGCTTCCGGATGTCGGCCCGTGATCGCCGCGATCTCCACCATCGAAAAGCCTTCGATTCCGTACAGCAGGAAACACTCACGGTCACTTCGATCGACGCCTCGCAAGGCCGCCTGTACCAGTGCCACCATTTCGTCGGAATACGCGGCCTGCTCGGGTGTAGTCAGACGGCGATCGGGTATCGAACTTTCTTTGGTCCAGATTTCGTCGGGCTGATGAAACTGTAGTCCCGCTTCGTCCGAGGCCTCGACGTTTTGACGCCGGCGGCTGTCCTCAAGATGGACAGGTGATCCCAGGTCGTTCCCCGCGGCAGTCATAGCGTCCATCGCTCGTATCGCGAGCTGGTAAAGCCACGGTTCGAGGGCAAGTTTTTCCGGACGGTCGCCGTCGGTCAAAGCCTGGGCGATAACTTCATCCACTACTTCATCGGTAGAAAGACCGTTGGTTGCGGCGTCGGCGTCGGTATGCCGAAAGTAGAGTTCGCGATCCACGAATCGCTGCAGGCGTGAAAGATTGGCGTCCACGTACGAGCGTACGTCGGCTGCGGAGATCGTGGGAACCAGCACGGCCGCAAGAGTCTGTTCAAACGGGACACCCGGTTCCAGCGACTCTTTGGCCGTGCCCTTCGGCCGCCGCCATTTGTGACTGGAGCGCAGAAGTTCCTTGTGGCGCGTAATCTGCTGCATGAGTTCATCGAAGGCGGTCTTGATCGCCGCAGTTGGGCTGGAAGCTTTTTCTTCCGCAGCCAGTTGCCCGGAGGGCAACCGCAGGTTGAGGGAAACGTGAGTTCCCTCACGCGGGGAGTTCTGCTCCACAACTGCTTTGAGATGCACGAGTTCCGGACGGAAGATCCGAAGGCGCTTCTGCAGTTTCTCAATCTGGCGATTGATTTCCTTTTCGAGGTCCGGAGATTTCTGGACCCTGTAGCTCAGGTGGACGTTCATGAGAGCCTCGAACGCCGGGAAGAAGATCCCGTGAAGCTTCAGTCCCCAACCAGCCGATTGTACACCCGGTCGAATCGGCCAGAGCGAGCCATTTTTTTGGGCCCAGCCCAAGTTATTTATAGTACTGGGAGTCTTGACTCACGCCAGGCGGAAGTGCCGGAAACGGCGGAAATTCCTGCGAGGCGCCTTTGAGCAAGGCCACCGTTTTCTCCGCGCGCCGCGTTCCGTCGTGAATGGCTATCCGGTGCGGAGTATCGGGCGAATAGCCTTCCCAAAGCGAAACTCCGGCATAGGCGCCGTCCTTGCGCAGAATGTAGTAGGTCATGTCGAGAAACTTCAGACGCGTCATGTCTTTGTTGTAGTTGCGAACAATGCGCTTGAGAGCATCCAGCCCTGCGTCCTGCGGTGACATGCCGTGGCGCATGTTCTCGACGATCGTGTGCGCGCCCACCACTTTGATGTTTTCTTCTCCAGCTCCAGTGGCGCCGGCCGAGCCGATATCTTGATCGGTGTAGCATCCCGCGCCGATAATTGGTGAGTCGCCGCATCGTCCCGGTAGTTTGAACGCAAGACCGCTGGTAGTGGTCACGCCGGACATTTCTCCTTTTTCATTGAGAGCCGAACAGTGGATCGTGCCCGTCGGCGGAAAAATGACTCGCCGGATCGCCGCCATACGAAACTCAGGTTCGATGCCGATTGCGGCGGCGCGTTCTTCCATGCGCTGGAGTTTGTCTTTCCAGAGTTCGGAATGTCCGGGTGTATCGGGAGCTTTCCACAGCGGAGACGCCATGCCCGGTCCCCACCAGTCGTCAGTAGAATGAAATTCCTTCCAGAGTTGCCAGGTTCTGCGGGAGCGCTCGGTGAGCAGGTTCTCGCGCGGAAAGCCCATCGCCACGGCGAAGCGTTCTGCGCCTTCCCCGACCAGCATCACATGCCCGGTATGTTCGATGACGGCCCTGGCAACGTTGGACACATTCTTGATGTTCCGTACGCCGCCGACCGACCCTGCGCGGCGCGTTGGTCCGTGCATGCAGCAGGCATCGAGTTCGACGACTCCTTCTTCGTTGGGAAGTCCGCCCAGGCCGACGCTGTCTTCAAAGGGATCGTTCTCCGGGCCATTCACCACGCGGATGGCGGCATCGAGCGTATCGCCGCCAGTCTTGAGAAATTGATACGCGTCGTTCAGATAGGGGAGTCCGTTGTAGGCGCAAACGAGGATGGGGTGCGGAGCGGAGCGGCCAGCGCCGCCTTTGTCTTTATCTTTATCTTTAGTCTTGTCTTGTGCGGACAGAGTTTGCGGATTCAAGCCCGCGGCCAGCGATGCTGCAACTGTGGACCCGAGAAACCCACGGCGGGTAATGGACATGGAATCGTTCCCTTCGAGAACGCGACAGGATAGCACGACACCTTGAACAGAACTCCGAACAGAACTCCGGCGCTACAAGACCCTAGCGTCCGATCACCTTCAGCGCGCGCGAAACACCTTCTCGAAATATCCGGGGGTCCGTGATCAGGCTCAGGACCAGATAGCCGTCGCTGGGAAAATCGTAGAAATGCCCGGGATGCACTACCACGAACTCCTCGCGCAGCAATCGGATCGCAAGTTCCTCGTCGCTCTGCGTTACCGGCACACGCAGGACCACGTACCATCCCCCTTCGACATCCAGTCGCGCGCAGGCCGGTGCAGCGGTGAGCTGGCAATCTAGATCGGCGAGGTTCTCACGCAAGCGGCTGAGTAGTAACGGCTGAATCAGTTTTCGCTGTTCGAGCAGGACAGGCACGGCCAGTTGCACGGGAGCGTTCATCGAGAGAAAAGTGTCAGCGATGATTTCAAGGCGAGCTCCGGCTTGCGCCACCAGTTCTGCTGGTCCGCTGGTGACGACCCAGGAAAGTTTCATCTGCGGGAGCGCGGAGATTTTTGAGAGGCCACTAAGGCTGAAGCTCAACGCTCGATCGTTGGAAGCAAAACTAGGCCGCCGCGAACCGTCGTGCGCGTAGTCCAGAAAAACTTCGTCAACAATCACCGCGGCCCTGTGTTCGTTGCAGAAACCATTCAGAGCCGACAGTTCCCTTTGACTCGCATACGATCCAGTGGGATTGTTGGGATGGACGACGATAACAGCCCGCGTGCGCGACGTCGCCGCTTTTTCAAGCGAGTCGACATCGATTTGCCAGCCGTGGTCGTAGATCAGTGGATAAGGCACAAGCTTCACGTCTGACAGATCGGCGAGGAACTCAAACAGGGGGTAGCTCGGCTTCGGCACCAGAATCTCATCACCTGGGTTGCACAGCAGACGAAACACGTAGGAATAGGCTTCACTTGTGCTCGTGGTCAGTACGATGTTCCGGGGATCAAGATCCGGGACGCCGTGGGACTCGCGATAGTACTGGCAAACGGCCTTGCGGGCGCCCAGCAGGCCGCGCGGTTGCGGGTCGTAATCCATGGCCTCGGGATTCGCCAGCGCAGTGAGCACAGCTTGTGTATCCGGCCGGATACCAGCTTCAGTCGGGTTGGAAACGGTGAGATCGAAAATCTCCTGGCCGGATGTACGTCCTGACTCCAGGGCGCGCGTGAACGCGTTATGGGCGAGCGGCCAGTTTGTGCGTTGGGAGAACATGTGTGGACAAGAGAGCGCAGCGAAACGACATCATATCGTGCCTGGCATGGTTAGGAGCTCGTTGGCCCAGAGGAACTTTGATGGTGTGAGCAGATGGTTTTTGGATCAAAACAACTTTGGAAAGGTTGGGTCAGCGCGGGATCCTCGAAATCGTCCATCTTGGCTTGAAACTGACCTTCTAGCCGTTTACTGTGAGCTTCATACTCTTCAAGGAATCAGAAATTCTCCAGCAACGACACATTGGAGCTCTGAGTATTTCCGTAAAGAGCGAGGCGGCGGCCGTCTGGAGAAGGTATTGCAAACAGTATGGTGGGGTTGAGGCCATCGAGCACCACCCTGGTTCTACCAGCAAGATCGATATTCAGAATTCCCGAGCGTGTGCCCCACGCACCTCGGCCCCGGTAGCCACCCATCCAAATGCTCTTGCTGTCCGCGGCCCAATCCAGGCCGATCATGAGGCCAATATCTGGCATCGGAAAGTCTCGTTCAGTGCCCGCGGCTATATTCACGATCCGTATGGCTGGCGCGTCGTAAGGGTTTTGCGATTTGGAGGTCACCAGATATTTGCCATCGGGCGAAAGACTCCAACTTCCAATTCCCCCTATTTCTTTCATGCTCCCTGCCAAGAGCTCCGTCCCCGTGGCGCCCAACGGATCAAAATTGAAAAACCGGAGATATCCAGATTTGGGTTCAATCTGGCTGTAGACGCATACCGTGGAGGGCAGCCTTGCACATTCAAAATTGGTGACTTGCGGAGCGTCTAGAACAACGTGCGAGGGACCGCCCGAGACTGGGACGCGCATGATACGAAAACTGTAGGACATCTCACCAGGCTTTTCGCCAACTCCGTAGAGCACACTCAAACCATCCGAAGTTAATCGGGGCGCATTTACAATGTCGTTCCCACCAACCAGCAACTCGGGTTGGGTCTCCGTAATCGATTGCTTGAAAATGTGAGGAAGCCCCTCACGCTCAGAGAGGAACAGGAGGGCCTTGCTGTCGGACGTCCAGGAAGTTGGCCAATCCTCGCGTTCGTCCCGGGTGAAGCGGCGAAGGGGGCCCAACCGTCGGCCGGGCGCTTCAATCTCCGCGAGGTAGATGTCTCCCTGATAGGCACTGCGGCGTAAAGCCATCCGGTTGCCATCAAGGGCTACGCTGATGCTGGCGATAGAACCATGATCGTTCCCAATCCTGGTCGGCGAGCCCGACGGATGCCCGCTGGCCCGGTCAAGACGCACTGACCACAAATTGGAGTCACGCTGGTTGGGTTCAGGCTCGTCCAGCGAGTAGATCAGGCGACCCGTGTTCGTCCAGGCAAGTGCGTCGCCCAGCCGAGGCTCCGACAAAATTACTTCGCTGCTCCCGCGGGCAAGATCGTAAATTTCGATTAGCTTGCCGGGCCCTCCGTTATTGGTGGGGTTCGTTGCTCTGACGTATGCAAATCGCTTCCCGTCAGGTGCCCAGGCGACTGCTCCAAAATTCTCTTGGCCGCCGTCCACAATCTTTCTGGCGTTCCTCCCATCGGCCTCGACCAGCCAGATCTGTTCGTTGTCCCAGATGCCTGCCAGATACGCTATTTTTGATCCGTCGGGTGAGACCCTGGCGGACGAGCCTTCGTCGACAAGCTTGCGCGGGGCCCCGCCCATCATCGAAATTTTCCATAGGCTCGGCGGTCCGGTTCTTGGAATCCCCGAACGGGGAACCATCTTTGGAAGCCCAAACGAGGTCACAACCAAGTGAGCACTATCGGGAAACCAACTCTCCGGCAGCGGGGTGAAATCTTTCGGCAAAGGCACCGCGTGAGTTTCTCCACCATCCACCTGTCGCAGGTAGAAGCCACTCTCGTCTGTGTAAGCGAGATACTTACCGTCGGGCGAGATCACACCACCGGTCACGGGCGCGTCGTCGGTATTGGCGGTGAGTCGGCGCTGGCTGAGAGCCGCTCTCGATTCTGGAGGATGCCCAACGACGGCGACGCGCAGCCACGCTCCCGCACGAGTGCGCGACAAAACACTGTTCTCGTTGAAGAGCAACACCGTTGAGGCAGTCACAACCAAGCCTGCGAAGACGATCGCTGACTTCAGCTTCCAAGGGCGAGGCGCTGGAACCGGTTGAGGAACCGCGACCGGTCCGGGCGGCGCAATGGACACAACCCGTGGCAGCGAGCTCTTGCCACTTGCATTGGCCACCCATTCCAGGGGGGCGATGAAACGATAACCGACCTTAGGCAGAGTTTCGACGAATGTGGGATTTTCAGCTGAGTCTTCGAGTGCCTGCCGGAGCTTCTTTACGGCGGTGTTGACCCCATGTTCGAAATCAACGAACGTGTCTTGGGGCCAGAGGGCAGCGCGCAGTTGCTCGCGAGTAACGACCTTCCCTTCGGCCTGTAAAAGCAGCCGCAGCACCTGCAGAGGCTGTTCCTGAATCGGCACACGCACTCCGGAGCGGAGCAATTCGCCGCTGCTCAGGTCGACTTGAAACCGGCCAAAGCGCGCCCATCCGCGGGATGAAGGGTAAGTAGCCAGCGCAAACCTCGACTAAGTCACTGAGTGTAGCGCAATTTCCCCGGCTGCAGGTGAATTCGACAGTTCACCCGCGTCGGTAACTGCCGTGTTATGTCACAGTTCCGCGGTTCATCTCAAATCTGCCGGTCAATTCACCTTCCGTCCATTGATCGCGCTTGCGAGGCATGCGAATGTGCAGCCGAAGAGATGAGGCCGCCGGCTCGGCGGCCCCTCAATCAAACAAGTCCGATCAGACTTGAACGCTCGAAAAAACTGGAGATCACAATGAAATTCCGCATATCGATGTTTCTGCTAACTCTTGCTCTGGCTGCCTCGTCAACCTTGCCGGCCCATGCCAGTGGCTGCACCAACCGGGCGATTAAGGGTGCCTGGGTCCAACACCTGCAGGGCCTGATCTTCCTTCAGGACGGCACTAGCCTGGTTCTCACCGGCGTCACCAAGACGACCTATGACGGCTCAGGAAATCTCACGGCACTCGATGCGTCTGGCGTGAACGGGAACGTCCCAACGGGCTGGCGCACAGGGTCTGGTAGCTATACCGTGAACCCAGATTGCACGGGAACCGAGACGATCTCGTTTCCTGGCCAACCGGATATCCACGCACAATTTGCCCTGACGCAGTCACGAAACAAGCTACATTACGTTAACATCGATGCGGGGATTTCCCTGTCTGGCGAGGCAGAGCGCTTCGATGCTCCCAAGTGTGAGCAGAAGCACTAACTTGGAGTAGAGGACGTGCGCGCGGCGGAGCAGATACAACTCGCTTCGCTGCGCCATCTCTTTTATCTGGTTGTTACGGACGTATCGTTGGTCACTCGCAAGCTGACCGCCTACCGTGGGCATAGTTTTTTCTTCTTCGGAATCGAGCACTCGGACTGAGACATCATGCTGGTGGATAACTTCCGCTAGACGTCTCCACTACTTCCCGAACGCTTCCTTATTCACCACGTAGGGCATTTTCGTAACGTCGCCGCCGTAGTTCCCTTCCAGCACGTCAAGCAGGCCCTGGACGCAGCGTCCGGCCATGCCTTTATTGGGGTCGGAGGAGAGCCTTGTAATGCGTGACTGGCTGGCAAAATGGGGCAGCAGCCGGCAACGGTCTGCAATCGCGGGATCACGCAGGGCCGAGTCCGCAGCGAGCGGCTCTCTTTCGTAGACATCGAGGGCTGCCCCGGCGATCCAGTTTTCCTTCAGCGCGTGCGCCAGCGCTTTCTCATCCACAACCGGGCCGCGGGACGTGTTGATCAGCATCGCGGTCGGCTTCATCATCCGGAGCGTGGTCTCGTTGATCAGGTGATAGGTAGGCGTGGCGCTCTCGCCTTCGCGCAACAGCGGCACGTGCAGGCTGATGTAGTCGGCGTTGCCGAGCGCATCCGGCAGCGTGGTGTAGCGGATCCATGGTTTCTCCCGCGTCATGCCCCGTTTGTGACGCAGGTCGTTAATCTCTTCAATTGTCTTGATGAAGTCGTGATTTTCGTACGCCGGATCGAAGCACAACATATTCATGTCGAAGCCGGAGCACTTCTTGATCATCGCCAGGCCGATTCGGCCCGTCCCGATAATCGCAATGGTCTTACCGGTAACTTCATCGCCGAGAAACGGCAGGTACGGATGCCAGAATCCCCAGCGGTTCTCGCGCAGAAGATGTTCGGCGGGCCACATCTTGCGCGCCAGCGTGCCCATCAGAAAAAAAGCAAACTCCGCCGTGGCTTCAGTCAAGACGTCGGCCGTGTGTGTGAACGGAATCTTGAAGCGGTTGGCATCGGCGCGGTTGATGTTGTCGAATCCGACCGCGATCTGCGCTACGACCTTCAGCGTGCCCTGCCCGCCGGAAAAAACTTCGGCGTCGATGGAATCGCGCAAAGTGGTAATCAGGCCGTCGATGCCGGACTTCACCTTTTCCACAATCAACTTCTTAGGCGGCGCTTCGGGCTGGGGATAAACCTCAACGTCGAATCCCTTGTTGCGGAGAATGTTCAGGGAATCGCCGATATCACAGGTAGCAAAAACGCGCACTTGCTGGCTCATGCGGATCTTTCGGTCGCGGGGCGGACATTCGGATCGCAGTCCGCTCGGGGACCGACCAGTGTATCGCAGCTAACAAGTTTGCGACTTGAACCAACCTGACTTGAGACAGCCTGACTCGCTAGCGCTGTTCCGGTTGCACTGCTGTCGGTCCGCTGGGGATCGACTGTGCGTGGTGCCGGACGTCGGCTCCCAGAACCCAGAAGATTACGTCCTCTGCAATGTTGGTGGCGTGGTCCGCAACGCGTTCCAAGTTACGGGCAACGAGCAGGGCATCTAACGCTTGTTGAGTCACTTCCGGCGATTCATTCATCTTTCGCACGAGCATGATGAAGGCTTCATCGCGCATCCGGTCGACCACGTGATCCATCTCCAGAACGGCCTGCGCCAGCTCGGCTTTGCCTTCGACAAACGACTCCAGCGCACGTCGCACCATGGCGCCCACGGCGGTAGCCATGCGTGGGATATCGACCGGCAGATCGGCTGCCGGCAATTCGATGAGGTCCATGACGCGCTCAGCTATGTTCACTGCCTGATCGCCTACGCGTTCAAGATCGGAATTGATCTTGGTAACGGCGAGAATGAATCGCAGATCGACGGCTGCGGGCTGCTGCGTGGCCAGAATGTCGAAGGCCATCTCGTCAATCTCGCGCTCGGCGACGTTGATGAGGCTCTCGTTTTCGAGCACCAGGTGGCAGCGGCTCAGGTCGCGTTCGGAGTATGCCTGGCAGGCGCGGTCGACCGCCAGCTCCGCCAATCCTCCCATGCGGAGCAGCTTCTCCCGCAATTCCTCCATCTCCTGCTGAAAGCGTGTGCGCATTATCCGAACCTGCCTGTGATGTAGTCTTCCGTCCGTTTGTCGGAGGGCTTGGTAAAAATCTTTTCTGTCTTGTCGAACTCGATCATCTTGCCCAGCAGGAAGAACCCGGTAAACTCCGCCACCCGGGCCGCCTGTTGCATATTATGCGTCACAATCACGATGGTGTACTGCTCTTTCAACTGGAAGATCAATTCTTCGATTTTACCGGTCGAGATCGGGTCGAGCGCCGAACAGGGCTCGTCCATGAGCAGCACTTCGGGCTGCACCGCCAGGGCTCGCGCGATACAAAGGCGCTGCTGCTGTCCTCCGGAGAGGCTGGCGCCGGACTTCTTGTGCAGCGAGTCTTTTACCTCGCCCCATAACGCCGAGCTGTTCAGGGATCGTTCCACGACTTCATCGATCTTCTTACGATCGCGGAATCCGTTGAGCTTCAGTCCCGACGCCACGTTGTCATAGATCGACATGGTCGGAAACGGATTTGGCTTCTGGAAGACCATCCCGACGCGGCGGCGCAACTGGGTCGCTGACGTGCCGTTGTAGACGCTGATGTCGCCGATCTTTACCGTGCCTTCCACCCGTGCTTCCGGAATCGTTTCATGCATACGATTCAGGCAACGGATGAACGTAGACTTTCCGCAGCCGGACGGCCCAATCAGCGCCGTGGCATGATTGGCCTGGAAAACCAGATTGATGTCGAACAGGGCCTGCGTCTTCCCGTAGAAGGCGTTTACGTGCTCGACAGTAATTCCGACACCCATAGATCGTTAGGCTCCCGCTAGAGTTCCGCGCCGTACTGCAATGCGAACCGCCGTCACCGCACTGACAATTAAGATAATCAGGACCAACGCGCCCGCCCATGCCTGCCGGTGCCACTCGTCAAAGGGCGAAATCGCATAGCTGAAAATCTGTAGCGAGAGAGCCGCAGTCGGCTGGTCTGACTTCCAGTTCCAGAACTGGTTTCCAAACGCCGTAAACAACAAAGGCGCTGTTTCGCCGGCGACGCGGGCAAACGCCAGCATAACACCGGTAATCACGCCTGAAGTCGCAGTCCGCAATGTAATGGAAAGTGTTGTGCGCCAGCGCGGAATTCCGAGGCCGTAGGCTGCTTCGCGAATGGCCTGCGGGACCAGGAGCAGCATCTGCTCAGTCGTACGCGCGATGGTAGGAATCATCATGATCGCGAGCGCTACGCCACCGGCGAGCGCCGAGAAATGTCCCTGGCGCAACACTACCAGTCCATAGGCGACGATGCCGATCACGATCGACGGCACGCCGTTCAATACATCGGAGACGAAACGCACGACGTCGCCATACCGGTTGCGGCCATACTCCGAAAGATAAATCCCCGCGCCGATGCCAATCGGCACGCCCATCAGGCTGGCGATGGCAAGGATCACCATCGACCCCACGATGGCGTTGGCCATCCCGCCGCCGGGCTCGCCCACCGGCTTCGGAGTCTGCGTCAGGAACGCCCAGTTGATCGAACCGGCTCCCTTGTAAATCAGGTAGGCGAAGATTGCGCCCAGCGGCAACAGTACCAGCACAACCGTGAGCAGGGCTGCGCCAGTCATCACCTTGTCCATGATCCGCCGCCGCATGCTAAAGGGCGGAATGGTAACGATCACGGGATTGGAATTGGTATCAGGCAATGTTCCTCGCAGGCTGGCCGCGTGTCACACTCCACACCATCAGTCGCGCGAGTGCGTTCACGACGATGGTGACCAGGAATAAGGCCAGGCCAATCTCAATCAGCGCTGAAAGATACGTGTCTCCGGTTGCTTCGGTAAATTCGTTCGCAAGAACGCTGGCCATGGTGTATCCGGGAGCGAACAGCGACTTGGCGATCTCCGGACGGTTGCCGATCACCATCGTGACCGCCATGGTCTCCCCAAGCGCGCGGCCTAATCCAAGGATCACGCCGCCAACGATGCCCGCGCGCGCGTTCCGCAGAACGCCCATGCGGATCATTTCCCAGCGCGTCGCGCCCAACGCCAGCACAGCTTCTCGTTGATGCTGCGGTACAACGGTCAAAACCTCGCGTGTGATGGAGGAAATGATCGGGATGATCATGATCGCCAGAATCACGCCCGCGGCCAACATTCCGATTCCGTAAGGAGGCCCTGAGAACAAACCGGTCCAGCCCAGCGTCGTCGCCAGAAACGGCTGTACGTAAGTGCGGAGCAGCGGAACGAGAACGAAGATCGCCCACAGTCCGTAGATCACACTGGGAATAGCTGCCAGCAATTCGGTGGTAAAGGAAAGAATTCCCCGCAAGCCAACGGGACACATCTCGGTGATGAACACGGCCACGCCTACCGCCAGCGGAACGGCAATGACGAGAGAGAGCAACGAGGAAACCAGCGTGCCATAGATAAATAGCAACCCGCCGAATTGCTCGTCCACTGGATTCCAGTCGGACTGGACAAAAAACTTCCATCCGAAGGCGTGCCACGAAAGCTGCGACCGCGCGACCAGTTCCCACACGATCAGCGCCAGCAGGCAGACGATCGCCAGACCGCAGAGGCGCATTGTCCAGCCAAACAGCACGTCGGGATATTCGCTGACAGAACCCTGCAACAGAGACGCCGGCTTGGCTTCCATTTTCAGAGCAGCCTTCGCGGTCCGCTCCGGTTCGGGCGCGCCAAAACTCTGCCGGGGCAGGGCTTGATGGGACATTCGGCTTTTAGGCTAGCAAAGCGTTGTTACAGGACGGTTAAAACGTGAGGGAGGGTCCAAGCACACGCGGGGGCCGATGACGTAGACATGTTCGATTGATTTTGGGTGGTCGCTCGCCAAGCCGGTTGTAATATGAGTGGGTCCTCCACGCCTATGCCCACGTTTGCCGCGGTAGATATCGGATCGAACTCGGTTCGTTTGAAGATTGCCAGGTTGCAAGGGCACCGTTTAAAGGAAATTCACGAAGACCGCGAAGTCACGCGTCTCGGCGAGGGCGTATTTGGTGGCGGACTGCTCTCGCCGGAAGCCATGGCAGAGACCGTGCGCGTCTTGCGCCGGTTTCATCGGGCGACCCAGGAATGTGGAACCGATTCGGTACGCGTCGTCGCGACCGCTGCTTTGCGCGACGCTCGCAACTCGCGAGCCTTCCTCGAGTGGGTGCGGTCGACGACGGGATGGAACGTGGAAATCATCTCCGGGCTGGAAGAAGCCCGGCTGATTCACCTGGGAATCATTTCGAGCGGGCGGCCGGCCGCGGGTTCCGTCTTGCTGGTGGATCTCGGCGGCGGCAGTTGTGAACTCACCGTTTCGCGCAAGGGACAGATTCGGGACACGGTCAGTCTGCCTCTGGGCGCGGTGCGCCTCACCAGCGAATTCCTGACTCACGATCCTCCACGCAAGGGCGAACTCGAGCGCCTCCGAGGATTTGTCGCGCGCGAAATGGGACGGATTCAGGACCGGATACGTTCCGCCCGCGTGCGAGCCGTGATCGCCACATCGGGCACCGCCGCTGCATTGGCGGGGGTGTCGGCCCATCTCGCGCGCCAGCGCAAACAACGCCCAGGGCCCAAGGTCACTCGCGACAGCATGCGGCGCATCGTCAAACTCCTTACGCGGCTGCCGCTCAGTGAGAGAGTCAAGATTCCGGGCATCGGCCCGCGACGCGCAGAGATCATTTCCGCAGGCGCCGTTGTCTACGGAGAACTCCTGGAGCGGTGCCATCTGACCGGTTTCCGATACTCGCCGCTGGGGCTGCGCGACGGCATCCTGGCGCAGACGGCGGCGGAGTACGACCACGGCACGCGCTCCGGGCGCGCCATCGAATCGGAACGGTGGGAATCCATCAAGCGTGCGGTCGAGCACTACCGGGTAGAAATCCATCATGTGTTGCAGGTGCGCGATTGCGCGCTGGCGTTGTTTTCGGGATTGAAGTCGGTACACCAACTTCCAGCCGAATATCGCGAGTGGCTGTCTGCCGCGTCCATGCTTTACGAGGTCGGTGATTACGTGAACCGCAACGGGCATCACCGTCACACGTACTACATCATTGCGAATTCTGAAATCCTGGGCTACACGCCGCAGCAGCGTCGCATCATTGCGGCCATCGCGCGTTACCTTGGAAAATCGCGTCCGGCAGCCGACGATGCGCCCATGCATCCGTTGACACCCGAAGAGCGCGCGCACGTTGTAAAAGCGTCAGTCCTGTTGCGGTTGGCGCGCGCCGCGAACTTGGGACGAAGCCAATCGGTCGCCCGCCTCACGGTGTCGGCGCGCAACGGTAGAGTCTCGTTGAAGCTGATACCGCGTGGCAAGGCGAGTGTTGATCTGGAACTGTGGGCGATTGAGAAAGACTCCGCTTACTTCCGCGAAGTTTTCGGACGGGCACTTTCGGCGGCAGCGGCGTGAAGCGTGCGCAGAATCCGCGGAGTAATGCACCAGCTGAGTGAACCCGAGCTGCGCCGAGTTTCTACTTTGGCGACTGCGCCTTTTTTCAGATCCAGGGTTGCTTCGCTTCCGTTGGTGCTGATCACGCGCCCCAAGAATTCACGCAGATTCGGATTGTGCCCGACGAGCAGGATGGAATCCTGGCGCGCGTATTTCACCAGCATTTTCTGAAAGTCAGAGAAAGTCGCCTCCGGCCGCAGCGCATTTTCCAGAAGCAATTTCCCTTCGTGCCCCATCTCATTCCCCACCAGCGAGGCGGTCTGCGACGAGCGTTTCAGCGGGCTGGAGAGGATGACATCGACGTGCACGCCGAGCGCTGCCAGGGCCCGCCCGATGTAGCCGCACTGGTCGATCCCGTCCTTGTCGAGGCCGCGCTTCTCGTCCTTCTTGGGGTTGGGGAGCCCGGTTCCAGCGCTGGCGTGACGCAAAAAGTAAATGAACATATTGCGACGGCTATCCCTTTCCGATCAGAGCGCGAGAAGCCCGTTTCACTACCGGCGCCGGAATGTCTTCCGGACTCGCCTTGCCTTCCGCTAAAGCAATCAGGAAGTCCTGAGCGCTGAAAGCGGCTTGTCCGCTCGGAGGTTTCCGGCTGCGCCCGCGTGGCGACTGCCAGGACCGCAGATAGCGGCCATCCTTTTGCAGGAATCGTGCTTTCACGTTGTCGGCCAGGTACGCCGCCAGGATTTCGTGCATCACACGATCGCGGAGCAATGGATTCCTGAGCGGGAACAAGACTTCGACACGCTCGTGAAGATTGCGGGGCATCCAGTCTGCGCTGCCCAGGTAAACTTCCGGATCGCCGCCGTTCTCGAAGTGATAGATGCGGCTGTGTTCAAGAAATCGCCCGACGACACTGCGGACGCGAATGCGGTCGCTTAATCCACGAATACCGGGACGCAACGAGCAAATCCCGCGCACAAGCAAATCAATTTCCACGCCCGCTTGCGAAGCGCGATAGAGCGCCTGCACTACAGTTTTATCGAGCAGAGAATTCATTTTTGCAATGATGCGAGCCGGACGGCCCGCGCGGGAGTGCTCCGCTTCGCGCTCTATCAACTGCATGCATTTCTCGGCGAGATCGAGCGGCGCGACCAGCAACGGCCCGTAATGTGGATGCTCGGCGTAGGCAGTGAGGAAGCTGAACACATCATGCACCGCGCTGGTGATTTCCGGATCGGCGGTAAACAGACTCAGATCGGTATAGATGCGAGCAGTGGTAGCGTTGTAGTTCCCAGTGCCAAGGTGCGCGTAGCTGCGGGCGACTCCATCCGGGTCACGCCGAACCAGCAGCGACAATTTACAGTGCGTCTTCAGTCCCACCAGTCCGTGGAAGACCTGGACACCTGCGTCTTCAAGATCGCGCGCCCAGCGGATATTAGAATCTTCGTCGAAGCGTGCCTTGAGTTCCACCACCGCCGTGACTTCTTTGTGGGCGGCAGCGGACATCAGCGAAGGAACGATGAGCGAATGTTCGCTGGTGCGGTAGAGCGTTTGTTTAATGGAAAGCACGCGTTCATCCTCCGCCGCGGACTGGATGAAGGAAACGACCGCGTCGTAGGAATCAAACGGATGATGCAGCAGAATGTCGTGCTGCCGCAGCTCTTCGAACAGGTCTCTGGACTTCGCGGTCAGGCGCAGTTCGCGCGGCGCAAACGAACGAAACTTCAGCTCTGGACGCGCCGCCTGATCGTAAATATTAAACAGCCGCGAAAGATTCACCGGACCATGGACCGGAAACACCTGCCATGGATCGAGTTCGAATACGGTGCGCAACCGTTCAATGATTTCGGGGTCGGCGTCGGCCTCGATCTCCATCCGGACCGCATCACCTTTGCGTCGGTTGTGCAATTCCGCGCGCACCGATTCCAGCAGGTTGCGCGACTCCTCTTCCTGCAGATAAAGATTGCTGTTCCGTGTCACGCGAAACGCCGACGAAGACACGATGTCGTAGCCGTGATACATGCGGGCCGCGTGATACGTCACCAGGTCGGCAAGAAAGATGAAGTCAATCGTGCCCTGGCTGGGCAGACGGATTAACCGCGGCAATGCGCGCGGCACCGTGACCACGCCGGTGTATGTGAGAGAAGAGCGGCGGCGGCGACGCAACAGCAAGGCCACGCACAGGGCCTTGTTGATCACCCGAGGAAACGGATGCGAGGGATCGACTGTGACCGGCGTCAAGAGCGGGTCGAGTTCCTTCTCGCAGTACTCGTCCACGTAGGCCAGCAGATCGTCATCCAACTGGTCGATGCTCAGAACGCGAATTCCCTGCTGCATCAACTCGGGCCGCAGGCGATCATTCCAGCAGGAGTACTGTTCTTCGACGAACTCGTGGGAGAGCCGGTTAATCAGTTCGCGCTCCTGAACCATGGTGAGCCCGTCGGGAGTGGTGGCGTTGTAGCCGTCTTCCAGTTGCTGCAGAAGCCCGCCCACCCGAACTTCAAAGAATTCGTCGAGATTACTGGCTGAGATGGCGAGAAACTTCAGACGCTCCAGCAGTGGGTTTCGTGCGTCCTGTGCTTCTTCCAGCACGCGCCAGTTAAAATTCAGCCACGATTCCTCGCGGTTGAGTAAGGCAGTCGGGCTGTCAGGATTCGGGCGCGCCATAAAGTCCAAAGATGGGATGCTAGTGCTTCCTGATTGCAGATACTGCGGTACGTTTCAGAATGACGAAGCGAATCTCAACCCCGTTGGGCCGCTTCAGAAACAGGCTGTGGCCTTTGACGCGTCCCTCGACTTCAACCCCGGGCTTCCAGAATTCGGGCAGCGTCTCCCACTGGCTGCTGGGCTGATACTCCCCTTCGAGCACTTTGTCACCGGCACGCACGGCAACTTCAAAATACGGATCCTGCTGGTAAATCGGCGTGTCGTTCACCCAGGCGACCACACGGTCACGTAATGTGGTTTCGGCCCGGACGATGGTCATCGGGATTTCGCCGGGTTCGGCCGCGTACGATCGGGCGGCGAGAACCACCAACAGCAGCGCGACCAGCCATCCTCGCCGCATAACGTCCAGCGCCATTATAGCAAGCAAGAGAGGCGCCGGTTCGCGCCGGCGCCTCTCTGGAACTGCCTGAGTTACAGCCTGTTTTCGCTTGATCTAGAAGGTATAAATCAAGTCAAACTGCAGGCGGTTAAGCCAGGGCTCGGTTTGTCCGGGTGTGATGATGCCCACGCCCGGCGTGGTGCCGGTTTTCATTCCCGCAGCAAGCACCGAGTTCTGGAGGAACGGATCGAGCGTCCGGCCATGCCACCATGTGAAGCCAGCCGTGGTGTTCTGCCGGATTCGCCACAACGCGTATATCCGATGCTGAACGATGTTGGACGGAGCGCGCTGATCGCTTTCGTTGAAGGAAGCAATCGTCGCGTCCTGTTCGTGCCGCAGGAAGGCGTAGCCGACCTGAATGTCCCCACGTGTCTTCTGCTGACCGACGCTGAAGTCCGCGTAGTAGACATGCGACTGGCTGCCAAGGTCTGTTCTGACCACCGCACCAGGATCCGGAACGGTTCCCTTCACAGTGTTGTCGAACGGATGCGAGGAAGCGTTCAAGTTGTTCTCATATTCCACGAGAAGGTTAAGAGGCAGACGCGACCACTTCGTCTTGAACGTGTTGTTCAGGATGACGTCGGCATACAGGAAGCCCGAGAGGAAGTGCAGGTGACCGGCGACATCCACGTAGGTGGAGTTGGTCATCCCGTTGGGTGCAAACGCACAGGCCTGGGAACTCTGCAGACCGCTGCTGCCGGGAGTCGAGCAGCCCGGTCCCTCGCCGCTGATCGGGAAACTGATCACCTTCGGAGGGACGCTGGTATCGACTACGTTAATGTTGTTGGTAGTCGTCGCCTGCGTAGCGAAGAAGTTCGAATTCAGAATGGAATCCGGATAACGCCAATTCAGCACGAGGAACGACGGCGTCATCGTCCAGAACTTCGTCAGCTGCAACCTGCCACCAATCTGGCCACCCACGGCGTACGAATCGTGGCCGTGATAGAGGCCACTGGTGCCGTTAGCCTCGTTGTAGAACAGTTGCATGAACTGAATGTTGGCGTTCTTCACTACCGGCACACTCGAAAAGTCTTTCGAGAACTTAATGTCAAAACCTTCCGGGTTGGTGTCCGGGTCGCCGGTAACGGATGTACGCTGCCATTGGTAGACGAATTTGCCGGCAGTTATCGAAAGCCACCTGTGAGCCACCGGATTGAAGGTAATGAACGCCTTATCGAGGCCAATCGTCTTGCGGTCGAAGTTATTGGTAAAGGTCTCGTTGGTAGTGGTGGGGTCGCCAAGAGAACCGGTAGCAAGAGCGATTCCGCCGTTGAAATCATCGTTCAGTTTGCCTTCGAATCCGAATCGCACGCGGACCCGGACCCGATTGCGGTCTGCGCACGCTGTACAGCCGCTATACGTCTGGAAAAAATCTTCGCCGCGAATTCGAATGTCGCCGGTCCAGCGGAAACGGCCCAGCGTGTTTTCCAACCCGGTCATCCGTTTTTGTTCGTCCTGAGCGGAGACGGCGTTGTTGGTCAGGGTCGTCTGAATGTCGGCGTATTGCGCATTCAGCTTGTCGACCGAGTCCTTGTTCGCAACCGAGGATTCGAGCGAAGCCGCCTTTTGCTGGGCGTCGGCCGCGGTTTGCTGCGCCTGCTGCAATTGCTGCTGCGTTTTCTGATACTGATCCGCGCTCTGTTGAAGCTGCTGATTGGTTTGCTGCAGTTGCTGCTGCAGGGTTTGGATTTGCTGCTGTTGGGCTGCCACGGCATCCTTGAGAGCCTGGATGTCCGCCGCCGAGGTGGAAGCCGGCTTCCGTGCCGCTTTCTTGGCGGGCGCCGCAGTCTGACCGAAAAGCGACGATGCCAGGAGCAGAATACCGCCTATCTTAAGAACCGCCTTCATTTTGTCTCCTTTTGCGAGATACCCCATAATCCCTACTAGTCTACTAGACTAACTTGTTTCCTTCAGCAATTCGCCTGCCGATTCGCTTCCCTGGTGATACCTCTGAAATCCAGCTTTCTGTGAAAAAAGCAGAAATCTCATCCCGGCACCCATCGCCGGCGTGTGCAATGCTTTTCCGCTTTCCACGGGGCATGCATATTTGCCGGCCATCGGTGTTTAGTGAACCTGCTTGATCGTGGCTTTGACTTTTTCCGCTACGCTGTCCGGCAATGGCGCGTAGGACAGAGCCTTGGTCATTTTCTGCCCGTCGTTGACCATCCAGGTCAGGAAGTCGGAGAGAATCTTGCCGTTGGCGGGAGTTTTCGCCTGGACCGGAATCAGCAGCCAGGTGAAACTAGAAATGGGATACGCGTCTTTTCCAGGAGCATTGGTGATCGAGACGCGGAAGTCCGCCGGCATGCTTTTCACTGACGCGGCGGCTTCTGTCACTCCTTCAAGAGTAGCCTTCAGGAAGTTACCCGATGAGTTCTTCACCGAGCCGTACGAGATGTTGTTTTGTACGGCGTAGATCAGTTCCACATAGCCGATCGAACCAACCAACTGACGCACCTGGCCAGCTACTCCCTCGTTACCCTTGCCGCCCAACCCGACGGGCCACTTCACGGCCGTTGACGCTCCCACGGTTGATTTCCACTCGCTGCTGACCTTGGAAAGATAGTCGGTGAAGATGTACGTGGTCCCGCTGCCGTCGGAGCGGTGAATCACGATGATCGGCTGGTTCGGGAAATTCACACCGGGGTTCGCCTTGGCAATGGCAGGATCGTTCCAACTGGTGATCTTGGCGAGGAAGATATTCGCGAGAACCTCGGGTGTGAACTTGATTTCGCCCGCAACACCGGGCACGTTGTACGCCGGCACGACCGCACCCAGCACGGTGGGAATATGCAGGATCTTGACCTTGGCCTGACCCAGCTGCTCATCGCTCATGGGCCCATCGCTGGCTCCGAAGTCGACCGTTCCGGCCAGAACCTGGCGAATGCCGCCGCCGCTGCCGATCGACTGGTAGTTGATCTGGACGTCCGGATGCAGCTTGTTGTATTCGCTGAACCACTTTGTGTAGATGGGATTGGGGAACGTTGCACCGGCTCCGTTGAGCGTAACCGTGTCCGCGAAAAGCGGCAGCGCCAGCACTACACACACCAGCAACAACGCTATGCGACGTGTCACTCGATAGTCCTCCTGATTGGGTTTCACCTCCGTTCTATGGTTTGAGTATTAAAGGAAGGTTACAAAGCAGTGAATTTCTAGTGAACGCGCCTGTAGCACCAACTACTTAGCGGGATTCGGTTTTTCGAGACGCGCCAGTTCGAGCGGGAAAAGCCGGTTGTTCGGGAAGTCTTTTTGCAGCGTGAGCAGGACTTCGCGAGCACGAGGTTTGTCCTGATCGCGTACGTAGGCAATGGCCAGCAGGATGCGCGCAAAGGGAGCCAGCAGTCGGCCCTTTGCGGCGGTGGTCTGAAGTTCGGAGATGCCGCGCGCCTTATCGCCGGCGACACCTCCCATCCGCAGCAGCCAGCGGACCGGTGCCGACATGGAGCCCACGATGTACCGGCTGATGCCCCCCGCAAGATAGGCGTCATAGCAGGTCGGGTGGGCGGCGAGCAATTGATCGGCCAACGCCGACGATTCCTTCGTGTAGTGCAGGGACGACAGGCTGCGCTTCTCGATCAGAGCGGCATAATCGGCACGCAGTCCGGCGCTGAGGGTCAGTCCCAACAGACCGTCATGATCGTGGGGATCGCGCGCCAGACGGGCCTTTCCGAGCGTTTCGGCGCTTGCCAGATACTGTTCGAACAACTCATGCTGTTTGGGGTCCGCTTCATACTTCTTGCGGGACGCGAAGGCAGAATCGTTCTCGTAGAACTGCGCCTCCAAAACGCCGAGGCGGTTGAATTCCGAAAAAAGGACGCCCGCCGCCTGACTGACTGGCCCCATAGGATTATCAGGATTCTGCTGCTGCCAGGCTTGAAATTCGTTGTGCGCACCGGAAAAATCAAGGTTGTACAGGCGAGTGAATCCGCGATCCAGCCCGTCCGGTCCCGAGGTTTCGGTAGCGAGGGCGACGGATGCAGTGAGAATGAGAAGAAGAGAAGCGAGGAGCGCAAGGCCCCGCCCGCCGGTATGTATGAATGATCGAATTGGCTGCCGACGGGGCTTCATTGGCTCTGCAATCTTAGATGCACAGGGTATGTCAATAAAGTGTCAAATCGCACAGTGCAGAGCGCGCAGACCAACGCATCATTCCCTTCCTATCTAGGCCCATGACGCTAGGTAGACAACGTTCTCTTCGTCAGATCGCGCGAAAGGGCCCAACCGCACGCTGCCGCTATGGCGATAAAGACGACGCCCTTGCTTCTTGGTCCAAGGAGCAGCCACCCGCCACCGAACAGGGCGGAATACACCATCGCACAGCCCAACACCCAGGAAAGCAAGTTTCGTCCCAGATCGCGAGTGGGGGGCACTTCCGGTGCGAGGCGCGCCACCGGAGCCCATCCGGTCACGTGGGGACGCACCTGCCGATAGAACTTCACCAGCAACTCCTGCGGCTCGGGTGAAGTCAGATACGTCACCACGAGCCAGAGCAGCGTGGTGATTGCGGTCGTGGTGATGGCTGTTTTCGCAAAAACAACGGGCTGCTTTCCCGTGAACGGCGCCCAGCCACGCAAAATGATCGTCGAGACGAGGGCGGTGGCCATCGCGGAAATTTCGCTCCAAGCGTTAATCCGCCACCAGTACCAGCGCAGTAGGTAGACACCTCCAGTTCCAGCGCCTACCTCGAGCACGATTTCCCATCCCGAGCGAATCGACGAAAGTAGCGCGGAAACCAGCGCCGCAAAAATCACCAGGATCACGGTTGCGACGCGCGACATGGTCACGTAGTGCGAATCGCTGCCATCTTTTTTGACGAAGCGGCGGTAAAAATCCGCCACGAGATAGGACGCGCCCCAGTTCAATTGCGTGGCGAAAGTAGACATGAAAGCGGCCATGAATCCGGCGACGACAATTCCGCGCAGCGCCGGCGGCACATGTTGCGTGACCACCATCATGTAGCCCGATTCCGGATGCTCCAGGTGCGGATAGAGCACGATGACGGAGAGCGCGGTGAGAATCCACGGCCACGGACGCAGTGCGTAGTGCGCCACGTTGAACCAGAGGACGGAGAGCAGGCCATGGCGTTCATCCTTGGCGCTGAAGATGCGCTGCGCAATGTAGCCCCCGCCACCGGGTTCGGCGCCCGGATACCAGAACGCCCACCATTGCAATCCCAGGTTCACGAGGAAAGTGAGTGCGGGTAGAGTCCAAAGCAGTTCTGTGTCGAGCGGATGGGAAAAATCGGGGAAGAAAGAAGTCGCATCACCGGCATTGGGACCAGCTGCGGCCTTCATTTCCGCCAGACGCGCCAGCAGGCTGCTCATTCCACCGCACGCCTTGACGGCGAAGTACGCGACCGCGATCACAATGCTCATCTTCAATACGAACTGAAATAGGTCGGTCCAGAGCACGCCCCACAATCCGCCGAGCGCAACGTAGAGTCCGGTGAACGGGATCAGAAAGAAGAGACAGATCGCGAGCGCGCGGCCATCGCTGACGCCCAGCGTCGTCGCGACGATGCTCGTCATGGCTTTCGTAACCCAGCCCAGGATCAGGCAGTTCATCAGCAATCCGAGGTAGATCGCGCGAAACCCACGGAGAAACGCGGCAGGCTTTCCCGAATAGCGCATCTCGGCAAACTGCACGTCGGTCAGCAGTCCGGAGCGCCGCCACAGGCGTGCGAACAGAAAGACTGTCATCATCCCGGAAAGCAGAAACGCCCACCAGAGCCAGTTCCCTGAAATACCCTGCGTGTAAACCAGACCGGTCACCACCAGCGGAGTGTCGGCGGCGAACGTGGTCGCAACCATGGAAGTCCCAGCCAGCCACCAGCTGACGCTGCGACCGGACAGAAAGTAGTCGTCCATGCTCTTACCGGAGCGGCGGCGAAAGTAGAGTCCAAGTCCAAGGGTGATGAGCAGGTAGCCGGCAATCGCCGACCAGTCGAGGATTGTGAAGTTCATGGGCGGGAGAAGGATAATGCAAGACGCGGGCAGGCGGTAGTCAATTGTGCAGCCAGCCATCTCCCGAAGATGTGCTCGTACTTGCCGCCGTAAACACCTGATTTGGGACAGCTAAGCTACGCCCACATTTGCCCTCTATTAATTAACGACCTTTACGCCTTATGACTCCGCGCTGAGCTGGAAGCCGGGAAAGATTACTGAATTCACCCATGCTCGTCTTCGCCATTCGGATACTGGAAGGTATGTTCGTGGTAGGGATGATGGGCGGGTGTCCTGGTTGTAATTCTCAGCTGAATTACGACCTTGCCTTTTTCGTCTCTCCACGGACGGAGCACCTTCGATGACATTGAAGAGTTTGATGTGCCGGTCGTTCGGCACGCGAGCCATCATCCTTCGCTCTCTAATGGCTCGAAGAAGAGACCGTTGCGGCGAACGAGGACTCGAAGAAGTGATAAGTTTTGCACACGGGGCAATCTCCTCCGATGTTGTTTCCTCAATTCTCTTGACATAACACTGGACAAGCGCATAATGAGGTGCACTTTTTCGCTTGGTACCTCCGAGAATCAAGACTCGCCAGCCCGCCGGTACCGCGCAAAAGTCTTTCCCACCACCTAGGGGCAGTGAAACACGAGGACGCAGGATCTCGTGCTTGGAGCGAGATAGTCCAACAGTCCGTCGCTGACACAACTGACGGTGCTGACCCAATTCTCCGCACGGGATTGTTCGTTCGCGTGGCGACGACCGCAAAGGGGAAACAATGCTCAACAACAAAGGAGAATCCATGCGAAAGACACACGTATTCATGACGTTAGTTGGCACCATGGTGTTGCTCTGCGGACCGTGGTTGTCCGCGTCTTCGGTCTCAGTCGGCAGTTGCCTGCCTGGTATGACGCACTTCGCCACCATTCAGGCAGCCATTAATGCTTCGCCTCAGGGAGGTACCGTGTTGGTATGCCCGGGTGTCTATCCCGAGCAGATCGCGATCTTTCACCCGATCACCATCAAAGGCGTGGACAATAACGGATCGAATTTGGCGCTGATCACCATGCCGCCAGGGGGAACCGGCGCCCAGATCTATGTGCAAGCGACCGGTGTGAACCTGAGTGATCTGACTATTGATGGCAGCAACAACGGAGCGACCGGCTGCGGACAGGGTCCCATTGGCATTTACTACTGGGACTCGTCAGGAGTGATTAACCACGTCGCGATCAGAAATGAGGTACCCACCGGACAACCGTCCTGTTTCGATGGCGACGGTGTCTTCGTCGTAGCGCCTACCGGCGGCGCCTCTACCGTGACCATTGAGAACAGCAGCATCCATTCTTTTCAGTTCACTGGCATCGAGGCGAGAGGGAAGAACGCCAACGTCACGGTCAAGGGGAACTCCATTGGAGGTAACACGACGGGACCGGCAGGCAATGGAGTCGCAGTGTGGTTGGGAGCATCCGGGACCGTCTCCGGGAATTCGATCATCAATGTGCTGGAGCCGACTTCTTACACCTACTCTGGGTTCTACGGTGCGGGATGGGGAGTGGTGGTTCTCTGCTCGCAGGGAGTTACGGTCACGGGGAACACGATTGGCGATACTCAGGCCGGCGTCGTTGTGCTCAGCACCGGCTCGAACTGTGCCGCGTATGGTACGGGTAATGGGGACAGCAACACGATCATCGGGAACAACATCTCGCAGACACATCTCTTCGATGGGGTGTATGTTTGCGGGAACTATAACCTCGTGAAGAGCAACGTTATTAACGGCGCGTCGGAGGCGGGCGTGAACATAGACGGCCAGTGCAATCCTGGGGGCAGCGGTTATTTCAATAATGTCAACCTCGACACTGTGGACGACGCCTGCGCCACTTCGTTGGTGGACCCCAGCGTGGCTGGCTTCAACACGGTGGGATCGAACAAGGCCTACAGCGTCAGCTACGATGCACTCTCCGGGTTGATCCCCTTGACTGCCGGGACGTGCAACAACGCTCCGGCGGCACCAACAGGCAGTGGCACAGTCATGCCGCGTACCGGACCACCGAAACCTGTATAGACACACGGCAGCGAAGACCTCAAGGGGCGGGGATAAGCCCGCCTCTTGAATCGCTGTTCAGTCTGCGCCCCGCATACTGCGGCCCGGAATACCGCACCATGACGGAAGACCAGCGTCAGTCGGCGAAAAATCTCGATTTCCCTCCTGTACTTCACCTGTCTGTGGCTTCCTACTCAGCGGTTTGCGACTCCTAGCAGGGCGAGCCCATGGGTAACTGTTGGAAAATCGGGATTGCACTCATCGACGCGTAGTTGGTGAAAAATCGCCTGTTAACGTCAACACGGCGCATCCGGGAGTTCCTGCCGAGTCGAAAATATAAGTGTATATTTGGCAACATCCGGTAAGGGCGAAAGATCGAACCGGGTATGGCAGGCAAGTTTCTTTAGGACGATGTGACGTGGTTGGTCAATCGTGCCTTCTCCGGAAATTCACGAAAAGGAGAATGAACATGGAGAAACAGCTAGGCACTATGGCCTATTGGGTCGGTGTCGTCTCCACGGTGATTGCCATAATCACACGACTACTCACAGCCATTGGGATATTTGTGTTCCCTCTTCCGGCGCCAGGGAAAATCCCGATTTCATATAGGTCCTTCCTGGATGGGGCCATGCTGTTCTTTGTCATGGCAATTGCCAGTTCTGTAGCTCTGTGGGTCAAACAACAAAGGTCGTAGAAAGCCTCTGTGGTCATTCAAGCAGGGCTTGAAACTATTCGAGTCCAGCACGCTTTTAACAGCCCCCTCCCCCGAGGGCTGCTCCATTGCAAGCCTGACCTCGTAACGCACTTCGTGAATAGCTCTTGCGAGCCACCCAGCGGCAACGCCATCTTTCTTTCTTTAAATTCTCTTTTGGCTGAGCCCGGGGTGAGCACGTCCGCAAAGCCACCCTTCTGGGACTCCTTGCGTGACGATCCGTCGCCGATTTCCAACCGGTGGTTGAAAACCACCAGCTCTGGTGAAACTGAGCCACCAAGAGCCTTGCGAAGGGCTGACATTCTGAGCTGATAGGTCTGTCTCTAACTCGTTAAAAATAATGCATTAAAAATAAATCTTTAAGAACCGGTTCACGTTTGGCACGATTCCTGCATCACTTCACGTAACGAGCACGCACTCACCGCGCGGCTACTGACCTGAGCGCGCCCCGGGCAAGCGGTGGGTGAAAGCACTACCCGCACGACCGCCACTGAACCGTTGCTTTTCGAAAGTGCTGGACACAGGCAAAAACGAAATCTCGGTTGAGTTATGCGTATTTGGTATCGGGTGATTACCGCTTTCCTTCTGTTCCCGTTGACCACGAGCGCGCAGCAGACGGCAAATTCAACATCGTCAGCCGCGACGGAGCAGACACCAGCGTCGGACGCTCAGGCTAGCCCGGCTTCGCCGCGCGGGCAACTTGATCCGCAGCCACCGAACGTTGTGCCGCAGCCCCCAGCAGCATCCGTGAGCGCCGCGCCCGCATCGCCACCGTCTACGACGATGGACCAGGTGGTGGACCGCGCAATCGAGCGCGAGCACGCGCTCATGGAAATGCTGAAGACCCGCACTCCGTTCATTGAGACCTATCTGCAAGTTCTGAAGTTTCGTCCGCAAGAGGGCCCGGCGCCGGTGCAAGACCATTACTTCCTCGGCCGCATGGATCTGAGCGAAAAAATGAACCGCCGTGACTATCTTGCCAAAGACACCAGCTTTGAGAGCCGCCTGTTGGGCGGCTTCGCCAGATTGTTTAAGTTCGAATACAAACCCCTTGGTTTCTCCTGGATGATCTATGCTGACCGCGACGACTTTAATCGCAAGACTTATGACTTCAAGTACGTGCGCCGCGAGTTCCTGGGTGATGTCCGCTGTATAGTCTTCGAGGTCTCCGCCAAAAAGGGCACAGGCAATGGCCGCTTCCGTGGCCGAATTTGGGTAGAAGACCAGGATGACAACATTGTGCGCCTGCTTGGCACTTATGAGCCGCGTTCCCGCAGCGCTTACTTTTTCCACATGGATAGCTGGCGCTTGAACTTGATCCCGGGCTACTGGGTACCAGCTTACGTTTATAGCGAGGAAGGCGATTTCAGCGAGGGTTCCA
>Ga0210402_10000636_pt1 | contig 38641 bp, 24 predicted proteins | sample IncBWC7MmetaG_FD_161055 | JGI IMG/M metagenome (GOLD analysis project Ga0210402, IMG submission 161055) | Forest soil microbial communities from Barre Woods Harvard Forest LTER site, Petersham, Massachusetts, United States - Inc-BW-C-7-M | ecosystem: Environmental > Terrestrial > Soil >...
GAGGAAACGATCTCGTCCTTTCCCTCGCCGACTTCCATTATTGCTTGGTCCATGGACTCGGTGACTTTGTCCGGCGCGTGGCGGTCCAGATATTCGCGTACGGCATCAGTGAAGAGCCGGCTCCGCGATCTGCGCGTACGTCGGGCAAGACGTTCCGCTCCATCAAACAGATCATTAGGAACGGAAATCGCCGTCTTCATACCCAGAGTATAACCACATGACCAATTCCTGGCAAAAGCCTCGTTCAGCTTCATTTCGACCTCAGCACCGCAGTTGGACCTCGATGCAAGCGGTTAGTGAGCCCCCGATGAATTTCCGGACACAACTGCTATATTGACCAGCTGTTTTGTTGATCGTCAACGGTGTCCATTACCGAACACCTAAGTCCGGTTCCGAACAACAAGAGCTTCTGCTGCAATTGCGCTTGAGGACTATCCACTTTATTTCCGGTTAGTTGTGATTCCCGGGCAGTGGTCCGTTCATTGCTCCCTAACAACTTCCATGGATATCGCTCGTCCCGAATTCAAGACTCAAAAACGCCGCCGCCAGATGATCGTCGGCGCGGTCGCAGTCTTGACGCTGGCTGCGGTCACGGTTGGAATTTCGCGACTGAAGCCCGCGGCCCCCACCGTGGAGCGCGGAACCGTCTGGACCGATACCGTTAAACGCGGTCCGATGCTCCGTCAGGTGCGTGGGATTGGCTCGCTGGTTCCCACCCAGGAATCTGTGCGCCAGATTCCGGCCGAAACCGAGGCAACGGTTGTCCGAATTCATATGCTGCCGGGTTCGCAAGTGGAAGCCGGCACCCTCTTGCTGGAGATGAGTAACCCGCAGACGGAACAAGCTTCCGTCGATGCGCAGCTTCAATTGAAAGCTGCTGAAGCTGAATATCGGAGCCTGCGAGTCAAGCTTGAAAGCGATCTGATGAACCAGAAAGCCGGAGCTGCCACGGTGAACGCGGATCACGCGCAGGCGCAGCGGCAGGCGGAAACCGACAAAGCGTTGTACGACCTCGGTGTCATTTCGGGGCTAGCCTACAAGTCTTCAAAGGGCAAAGCCGACGAATTCACCACGAGAAACGATCTGGAAACGCAAAGGCTCACCGCGAATCAGAAGGCGATCGAGTCGCAGATGGCGCAACAGCAGGCCAAGGTCGACCAGATGCGCGTTCTGGCGCAGCTCAAGCAAAAACAGTTGGATGCGCTGAAAGTTCGCGCCGGGATCAATGGCGTGCTGGTGGATCTCCCTTTGCAAGTTGGCCAACATGTCTTACCGGGAACCATGCTGGCGAAAGTGGTGGAGCCGGATCATCTCATGGCCACCGTCAAGATCGCCGAGACCCAGGCGCGGGATGTGCAGATCGGTGAGCCGGCGTCGGTCGACACTCACAACGGAGTCGTTGCAGGCACGGTGATGCGAGTCGATCCGGCCGTTCAAAACGGAACGGTGACGGTTGACGTCAAACTCACCGGGGAACTCCCCAAAGGCGCTCGGCCCGATCTCAGCGTAGACGGAACCATCGACCTCGAAAGGCTGGAGAATGTTCTTTATGTCGGGCGCCCAGCATTTGGGCAAGAAAGTAGCACCATCAGTTTGTTCAAGCTGGGTCCTGACGGGCAGGGAGCGTTGCGTGTGCCAGTCAAGGTTGGACGAGCCTCGGTGAATTCGATTCAGATCATCGAAGGCCTTCACGAAGGCGACACCGTCATATTGTCCGATATGTCGCGTTGGGATAACACCGATCGTATCCGGCTCGAGTAAACAGCGAAATACATAGCAAGGAGCTAGCAAATGATCGAAGCAGGGCAGCCTCTCATCCAGATGCAAGACATGACCAAAGTCTTCTACACCGACGAAATCGAGACTCACGCTCTCTCCGGTATTCACCTTTCGGTGAATAAAGGCGAGTACGTCGCCATGTCGGGACCTTCAGGATGCGGCAAGTCAACCTTGCTCTCGATCATCGGATTATTGGATACGCCCACGGCGGGCCGCTACTCCCTGAACGGTAAGACTGTCGAGAATCTTGATTTCGCTGAGCGTTCGCGCATCCGTAATCAGGAGATCGGTTTCATCTTTCAGAGTTTTAACTTGATCGGCGATTTGACGGTCTATGAAAATGTCGAGCTGCCCCTGACCTACCGGCAAAAAATGCCAGCCGCCGACCGCAAAGGTCGCGTCATGGAGGCTCTGGATCGTGTCGGCATGGCCCATCGAGTGCGTCACTATCCGTCGCAATTGTCGGGTGGTCAGCAGCAACGTGTTGCGGTCGCGCGCGCTCTCGGAGGAAAGCCCTCCATTCTGCTCGCCGACGAGCCGACCGGAAATTTGGATTCTCGGAATGGCGAAGCCGTGATGGAACTCTTGCAGAACCTGCATCGCGAGGGTGCCACGATCTGCATGGTGACGCACGATCCTCGGTTCGCGAAGCACGCGCAGCGTGAAGTGCATCTGTTCGACGGTAAGGTGGTGGCGGAGGAAGAGCTGAAGAAATTGCTTCAGGAGACAAGCGCGTGACAGGGTGGTTACAAGATATTCGGTACGCGCTACGGCAACTGCGCAGGAGCCCGGGGTTCTTTTGCATAGTCGTGCTCACGCTCGGACTCGGCATCGGAGCGAACACGGCGATCTTCAGCATGGTGGATTGGCTGGTCCTGCGGTCGTTGCCGATCAAGGACCCGGGGCAGATGCATTTTCTGGAATTCGCGAAGTCCGGCGAAAATTCCGAAACTGAATTCTCTTATCAGGAGTTTGGAGAAATTCAACAGCGCACGACGAATGTGTTTTCGGACATGACGCCATTTATTTTCGGCGGTCTGATGGGAGCGCAAAACTCTCAAAACGGCCTGACCGCGGACGGTACAACCCAAGCGGTCCAGACCGCTTATGTGGGCGGCAATTTCTTCGCTGTGCTGGGTATCACCCCGGCCGCGGGGCGATTCATTTTGAGCACGGAAGGTAAGGTCGTGGGCGCCGACCCGGTAGTGGTTCTGAGTTACAACTACTGGAAAACCCGCTTCGGCGGTGACTCATCAATCCTGGGGAAAGCCGTTTTTATTAACGGTCATCCCGTCACCATCATTGGAGTTGCGGCCAAGGGTTTTCTTGGGCCCACTCCTCTTCTCCAAGTCCAAGCGTACCTTCCTCTGAGCATGTACCTGGTCGAGAGAGGAGTTGGCGCCGACTTCCTCGCCGATCCCAACGCTCGCAGCATGATTGCCTTGGCGCGGGTGAAGCCCGGTGTGGACATCAAGCAAGTTCAGTCCGAACTCTCGGTCGTGGGCGAGCGTCTGCTGAAGCGATATCGAAGAGATGGGGGATTTCGAGAATTGCGCGCCAATCGATTGCGGCCGCCAGGGATCATAAGCGGAGGGAATCCTTTCCCTAAGCTGGCGGCGCTATTCCTGACCCTGGCCGCGCTAGTGCTGGCTCTTGCATGCGTGAACGTCGCCAATCTTTTTCTGGTGCGTGCGGCAGGACGCCAGCGTGAGATGGCTGTTCGTGCCGCGCTGGGCGCCGGCAGTGGCCGGTTAGTCCGCCAACTGCTTACCGAAAGTCTGCTTGTAGCAGCTCTCGGTTGCGGTATGGGAGTTTTGCTCGGCTTGGGCGCAGATCGGCTCTTCGGCTCTGTATCGCTCCAGAGTGAGTTGCCGATTGTCTTTGATTTCGCTTTTAACTGGCACGTTTACGCGTATGCCTTTGCAGTAGCGGTGGCTGCTGCACTGGTCGTGGGCGTGGTCCCCGCGGCACGCGTGCAACACGGCAACTTGCGGGACGTGTTGCACGAAGGCGGACGCACATCGACGGGCGGACGCCAGCATTTACGAAGCCTCCTGGTGGCGGTCCAGGTTGGCGGATCGCTTGCCTTGCTCATCGTTGCCGGCCTGTTTGTACGTAGCCTTCGTGGCGTTCAGCATGCTGATCTTGGGTTCGATCCTCGGTCAGTCCTTAATTTGACCCTCGACCCGAATGAGATCGGCTACACGGAAGCCCAGAGCCGCGCTTTCTTTCGTGCGATGCTGGAGCGCACGCGGGCTCTGCCGGGAGTGGAGTCCGCGAGTCTCGCATCCTCGGTTCCGTTGAGCGACTCCGTTCAAGCCAGAGATCTGGTGATTTCGGGTTACGCGGCTTCCTCGGACCATGAGGCGCCTCACGCCGAATTCGATGCGGTTTCTCCGGGCTATTTCACAACCATGCGGATAAGACTGAATCGCGGACGCGACTTCAGCGAAGCGGACAACGAAAACTCGGCCCAGGTCGCTGTGATTAACCAGGTCATGGCTGAACGCTATTGGCCAGGCCAGGAGCCATTGGGCAAGTCGTTTGCGGTGACTTCTGATTTGACGCATCCCGCGACCATTGTGGGTGTGGTGCGGAATCACCGAATGGGCCAACTTTATGGGCCTTTCGAGCCGATCTTCTATCTTCCCGTTGCGCAGGGCAATTTACCGTCGGAGACGCTGCAGATCCGCTCGGCACAAAGTGCTTGGGCCATTGTCCCCCAGATAAGAGCAATTGCACAGTCACTGGCGCCAGCGGTTCCTGTCTATGGCGTGCGCACGATGACGGAAGTGCTGCACGGCGGCAACGGCTTGTTGTTCTTCGAAATCGGAGCGAGCCTGGCTGCCGCGTTGGGATTGCTCGGGTTGATTCTTGCGACTGTCGGTGTCTACGGGGTGATGTCGTATGCCGTCCGGCAACGCACCCAGGAAATTGGCATTCGGATCGCGCTTGGGGCGCAGCGGCGAGACATTCTGGCGATGGTTGGACGCCAAGGCGTGCTGATCGTCGCGACCGGCTTGGCGGCCGGCTTGCTTGCGGCGCTTGCCGTTGGCCGCCTGGTTAACGATTTCCTCGTGGGCGTTGCCTCGACAGACCCGGTTACTTATGTCGGAGTTTCCGTCTTACTGGCGGCTGTAGCGGGCTTGGCCACCTATGTTCCCACGCGCCGGGCGACCAAAGTCGATCCCATGGTAGCGCTGCGGTACGAGTAGGGAGATATATGACGACCATTCTTCAAAACGTGCGCTACGGTTTCCGCCTATTGTGGAAGAATCCTGGCTTTACGCTGGTGGCAATCATTACGGTCGCCCTCGGCATTGGAGCGAACACAGCGATTTTCAGTGTGCTCTATGAATCCCTGCTGGCCCCGATGCCCTATCCGGATGGCGACCGGCTGATGATGGTGTGGTCCAAGATTGACGGGCGTAACCCGGTCTCCGCGGGCGACTTCCTTGAGTGGAAGCGGCAGAACAAGACTTTTCAGGATCTGGTGGCTTGGAGTGGCGGCAACTACAACTTTGCTACTCCGGATAAGCCAGAGATGGTTTCCGGCCGAATAGCGAGTCCTGGTTATTACCGCATGCAGGGCTTCGAGTTTTTTCTCGGCCGCGATTTCATACCGGAGGAGGGCTCTCCGGGCAGGGATCATGTCGTCATTCTTAATCACAAGACTTGGGTGCGTCTGGGTTCTGATCGAAACATTATCGGCAAACCCATTCGCTTGAGCAATGAAACTTATACGACAGTTGGAGTGCTGGCTCCTGGTCTCGCAGACCGCCTAACGGATGGCGACGTGTCGGTACCGCTGGCCTTCAAACCGGAGCAATTGAATCACGACTTCCATTGGCTGTTGGTGACGGGGAAGCTGAATCCCGGTGTTTCGCTGGAGCAAGCTCAGGCGGACATGAACGTTGTAACCAGCCGCCTTGCGCGAGACTTTCCCAAGTCAAACAAGGGATGGGGAGCCAGCGTTGAACCACTGCACAATGATTTTCTTCCTCCCGAACTGATCAAGAACCTGTGGTTATTGATGGCCGCAGTTGCGTTCGTGCTCCTGATCGCCTGCGCCAATGTGGCGAATCTGCTGTTGGCGCGCGGTATGTCGCGGACCAAGGAAATCGCTGTCAGGACTTCGCTGGGAGCCACGCGCGCCAATGTTTTCAGTCAGTTTCTGGTGGAAAGCCTGATCATGGCCGGACTGGGGGGAATAGTCGGCATCGGCCTGGGCGAGATGCTTAAGGTCCTGATGGCCAACATACCCTTCGAACTTCCGTCGGAGGCAGACGTAAGGCTGAGCGTACCAGTCTTGCTGTTCACGTTGGCGGCGACGACCTTGGCAGGTGTTTTCTTTGGATGTGCTCCCGCCTGGCAAGCTTCGCGTGTGAATCCCAATGAAGCTTTGAAAGAGGGCGGTCGCGCTGGAACCAGCACCGGAAAACACCGTTTGCGCAGGATTTTGATCGTGGCTGAGTTTGCCCTCGCATTGACCCTTCTGGCAGCTGCCGGTCTGGCAATGCACAGCTTCTGGAACGTCACCCGTATCGACCTCGGCATTCGCAAAGATCATATTTTGACGTTCTTTCTTCCTGTGTCCCAGGAGCGCTTCACTAAAGCTGACGAGATCAATTCGTACTATCGGCAGATGCTGGAAAAAATCCGTGCTGTGCCGGGAGTGGTAGACGCCGCAGCGTCCACGGGCACGCCTCTACTAGGCACGTTTGGCGGAATGTATTTCAGCGTGTCCGGCAAACCCGTCGCTGATCCTTCGCTACGACCTACTTCACCGTTCCAGATGGTTACACCCGGATACTTTGCAACCTACGGGATCCGCATGTTCAAAGGGCGGGGCTTTACTGAGCAGGACTCGGCCAGCAGCACTCGGGTGGCGATGGTGAACGAAAATTTCGCTCGCCGCTATTTGCCTGGGGTCGATCCGCTCACCCAGATTATTGAAATCGATCAGTTAATCCCCGGAGCCGCCAAGACGGGCGACATTGTTCCGTGGCAGATCGTAGGAGTCTTCCACAACGTCAGAAACGGTCGAATTCGTGAGGATGATATTCCGGAGATTGAAGTGCCTTTCTGGCAGAGCCCGTGGCCGCAGGTTGGAATGGCGGTTCGTACCCAGGGAGATCCCGGAGCCATGACGAAGAGCATTGCGGCCGCCGTTCACGCGGTTGATCCTGATCTGCCGCTAGCGAACATCCAGACCATGGACCAGATTCTTGATAGGTCTCTTCTCGGTGACCAATTTATCGCCGCCCTGTTCGGCAGTTTTGCTGGAACCGCCCTTCTGCTCGCGGCAATGGGAATCTACGGCGTGATGGCTTTCGGAGTCGCCCAACGTACTCACGAGGTCGGTTTGCGAATTGCCTTGGGTGCCGGCAAGGAACAAGTTCTGCGGCTGATTTTGCGGGAAGGCCTCCTCTTAGTTACGGCTGGATTAGGTCTCGGCCTTTTTGGTGCTTACTTCCTGGGCCGCGCCATGCAAAGCACGCTGTACGGCGTTGGCACGATCGATCTAGGCGCATTCTGTGCGGTGGCGATGATTCTGTTGGCTTCGGCGTTGCTCGCTTGTTATTTGCCCGCCCGGCGTGCGACGAGGATCGATCCGATGGTGGCGCTGCGGTACGAGTAGGGAGAACGAATGAATGGACTATTTCAGGATGTCATCTACGGACTGCGCATGATGCGCAAGAGTCCCGGCGTCACGGCTCTGGTGGTGATCACACTGGCGTTGGGCATCGGCGCGAATACTGCCATTTTCAGCAATGTGAACGCCCTGATCCTCCGGCCATTCGCGTTTCCGGACCTCGATCGCGTCACGGTTGTGTACGAGACCGTTCCCAAGCAGGATGCGAACGATGTCAAACCAGCACCCGCGAACTTCCGCGACTGGACCGAGCAGAACAAAACATTCGATTACCTAGCGGCCGTTCACGGGTGGGATGCCAATCTGACTGGCCAAGGCATAGCCGAGCGAGTGGAGGGTTACCAAGTCACTGCTCATTTCTTCACGCTGCTTGGCGTCGCGCCACAACGGGGTCGTCAAATCGGAAGCGTTGACTTTGAGCATGGAACCGCCCCGGTGGTTTTGTTAAGCAACGGTTTCTGGCAACGGCATCTGGGAGGAGATCCAAACATTGTCGGTCGAAGCCTGCTGATGAATGGCAGGAAATTCGAAGTCATCGGCGTCGCATCTCCAGATCTCGATTTCCCAGTTGGAGCCGAAACTTGGACTCCGCTTGATCTTGGCTCCACCACTGGCACTGATCGCGAAAATCACTATCTGCAAGTAATCGGCCGCGTGAAAGTGGGAACATCGATTGCCCAAGCTCAGGCAGATGTTCAGGCGATTGCTGACCGTCTCGCGCAGCAATTACCGAATACCAATGCTGGCCATGGAATCCGAATCGTGCGCCTGGTTGAGGACCTCACTTTCGGGACTCGCCGGTTTGTCTTGGTGCTGATGGGCGCAGCGGTGTTTGTCCTTTTGCTTGCCTGCGTCAACGTCGCCAATTTGCAGCTGGCACGCATTTCCAGCCGCCAGAAAGAGATGGCTGTCCGTCTCGGCCTTGGAGCCAGCCGATGGCAGCTCATTCGGCAGTTACTGGTGGAGAGCGTCTTGCTGTCGATCGCCGGCGCGCTTGCCGGAGTTGTGCTTGCCAAATGGGGGCTGGTAGTTCTTCGTCGCGACATCCCGACCTTCATCATGGACCACGCTCCCGGACTGAAGCACCTGGAGATTGATTCGCGAGTGCTTTGGTTCACTCTGGTGATTGCTCTGTTGTCGGGAATTGTGGCGGGCTTAGCTCCGGCATTGCGTTTCTCACGCGCAGAACTGAGCGACATCCTCAAGGAAAATGCGCGTTCCACAAGCTCAAGCTCTGGCGCCGGACGCCTGCGAAGTTTGCTGGTTGTGTCCGAGGTTGCGCTAGCCTTGGTCCTGTTGGTGGGAGCTGGCCTAATGGTGACGGGTTTTCACAACCTGCTAACCGTCGAGATGGGCTTCGATCGCACGCGCGTGCTGACGTTTCACGTTGCTTTACCCGCCGAGAAGTATCAGAAGGAAGAGCAAATCCGCGGTTACTACGATCGGGTGATCCAGGAACTACAGTCGCTGCCGGGGGTCGAATCCGTGGGGTGCGTCACGAGCCTGCCTTCGGGCTGGAGCTGGAACTGGACGGAATACACGGCAGAAGGCCGGCCGCCAACGTCGGCTAGTGAACGGCCGTCTGCTGTTTCACAAATTGTTACTCCCGATTTTTTCCGAACTTTGCGAGTGCCGCTGCTGCAAGGCCGGCTGCTCCTGGCTCAAGATGGTCCAAGTGCGCCTCCAGTTGTGGTGATCAGCGCGGCCATGGCGCGCGACAACTGGCCCGGACAAAATCCTCTCGGCAAACACCTTAAGCTGGGTCGACTTGACGGACCGGCCCCCGAACGTACAGTCGTCGGCGTGGTGCGGGACATTCGATCCTCCGGATTTGACGACCAACCCGATCCAACCACTTACGTGCCCTTTGCGCAGATGCCGCAAGTGTCGGCCATAGTTGTGCGCACTTCGACTGACCCTTTGGCGCTGGCGTCGGCTGCGATGGCGCGAGTACGAAGCATCGATTCGGACGAGCCGCCCTACGATGTGCGCAGCCTGGAACAGGTGATCTCCGACAACGTCAGTGGTGTCGAGTCTTCCGCCCGCATGATGATGGTGTTTGGTTTCACCGCGCTGGTCCTGGCAGCAGCTGGAATTTTCGCAGTGATGTCGTACTCGGTGACACAGCGCACTCATGAAATCGGAGTGCGAATGGCGCTCGGCGCTCGACGCTTTGACGTGTTGCAACTGGTGGTCAAAAAGGCCATCACACTCGCGGCGATCGGGCTCGCGATTGGAGTCTCGGTTGCGCTCCTGCTGAGCCACATGCTCTCCAGCATGCTTTTCGGCGTGATTCGAATCAATGGCGGGGTGTTCGTTCTGTTGACAATCACTTTGGCGGCGGTCGCCGCGCTGGCCGCCTATATTCCAGCTAGCGGCGCGACCAGAGTCGATCCCATGCAAGCGCTTCGATACGAGTAGGAGGAACCATGAACGGACTGTTCCAGGATCTTCGGTATGCCTTGCGCCAGTTGTTGAAGTCCCCAGGGTTTGCGATCACCGCCGTGCTGTCGCTCATGCTGGGGATTGGCGCGACCACGGCGATCTTCAGCGTCGTGTACAGCATTCTGCTCGATCCTTATCCGTATCGCGACGCGGACCGCATGGTGCATGTGGAACTGCGCGACAAGAGCGACCGCGGGCCGCTGCTGTTTGTGAACGGCTCCGAGTACGAGGAACTTCGGCACGCGTCCTCCGTGGACGATGTGTTCCTGCAACGACAAGAGTCGCAGACGTTGACCGGCGGGCAATTTCCGATCTCGGTCGAAGTGGGTCAGTATTCGCCGAACCTGTTCGCATACATGGGCGTTCCGCCACTCCTTGGACGCGGGTTCACGCCAGCCGATGCACCCGGCGGCAAGGGCGCTCCCGTCGTCTTGCTGAGTTACTTGTTCTGGCAGAAGCAGTTTGCGGGAAATCGCAACGTGGTTGGGCAGACAATCGAACTCAACCACAAGCTGTATACCGTAATTGGCGTGACGCCTCCGCGCTTCACCTGGGGCGACTCCGACGTGTACGCCCCGGGAATGCCGACTGCCGACCCGCACGAATACTGGATGTCGTTTATCAAGCTGAAGCCGGGTGCCAAGCATGCCGCGGCTGCTGCCGAATTCCAGGTTCTTGTGGATCGTTTTACGAGAGACGATCTCAAAGATTTTCGCCGCGACCGGCGGGTTGCCATCGTCACACTGAACGAAGAGGTGCTCGGCCGTTTCTCCGGGACGCTGGTCCTGCTTTTCGCGGCGGTGATCGCGCTGCTGGTGATCGGATGCGCCAATGTTTCGATTCTGTTACTCGCGCGCGGAATTGCCCGGCAACATGAGTTGGCGGTTCGCGCATCGATCGGCGCCAGTCGCACACGTTTGATCCGGCAGTTACTCACGGAGTCCGTTCTTCTGTCTCTCGTAGGCGCGACCCTGGGAGTCTTGCTGGCTTACCGCGGAGTGGGAATCCTCTCCGCCATGCTGCCGCTGTATTCGTTTCCGCATGAGGCGGCAATTCGCGTGAATGGGACTGTCCTTGTGTTCAGCGCAGTCCTCTCGGTTGTCACTGGAATTCTTTTTGGTATTTCGCCGGCCTGGCAGCTTTCCCGTCCGCCGATCAGCGAACTGATTCAGGCCAACAGCACCAAGCACACCGGAACCGCGCGTAATCGCAATACCCATCGACTGCTGATCGCCGGGCAAGTCTCCCTGACGCTGCTGTTAATGGCGGGCGCGGGGGCAGCGACGAAAGCCTTTCTCGCCCTCACTCACACTCCACTGGGATTTGATCCAGACCACGTGTTTGCCATGACTACGGTGCTTCCAAAAGGAACGAACACGACCTGGCAAGCCCGGTTGAATGCTGAAGAAGTGATCCGAAGGACGATCGATGAAGTACCGGGCGTGACGGCCGCAGCTGTTTCTACCACGTGGTTTCCCCCGTTCGGAGGATTTGACGCCAAGGTCGAAGTCCGCAGTAAACCGACGCTCACGGGAGCTGAAGCGGTGCTGGCCTTGGTGAGTCCGAAGGAATTCGAAACACTGCGAATCCCGCTGCTTGCCGGACGTATCTTCGATGATACGGAAGTCAATCGCGCGGCTCATCTGGCGCTCGTCAACCAGTCGTTTGTGAAGCAGTTCCTTCCCGAAGGGAATCCGATCGGACAAAGCGTGCGCAGTCCCATGCTCAAGGTGGAACAGCCGGAGCTGTTGCTCGCACAGGCCCCCGATGACTGGCTCGAAATCATCGGAGTGGTTGGAGACACGCGTGATGACGGGCTCGAACGCCCGGTCAAGCCGGCTGTCTTTCTTCCTTACAGCTTCGTACTGCCGCCCGATGTGGGGCTGTTCGTGCGCGCCAGCGGGACTCCAGAAGCGGCGATTCAGTCGGTGAAGCGGCGGCTGCGGGAGCTCAATCCTGATCTGACCGTCGTTGGTGACCGCACTCTGGCATGGTGGCTGGAAACACGCGGGTGGGGGCAAGGACGGTTCATAGCAATGCTCTTTTCGCTCTTCGCACTTCTCGCGCTGGCCTTGGCAGCCGCAGGGCTTTACAGCGTAGTTTCCTTCTCCGTTACGCAGCGCACACAGGAAGTTGGCATACGAATGGCCCTCGGCGCCCCGCGCGCCAACATTTTGCGACTGGTTATCAGTTCCACGGCCGTCATGCTTGCCGCCGGGGTAGGAGTTGGACTGGCGCTCAGTCTGGCTCTGGACCATATCGTGCGTGCCTGGGCCGGCGGTGGGAGTCCGCGCGACCCGGTGACGCTATTTTTGGCGGCTTTGATTCTGATCATGGTAGCGACTCTTGCCTGCGTTATACCGGCGTGGCGCGCAGCGACGGTCAATCCCGTGGTGGCATTGCGATACGAGTAGGACATTTATGGCTGGATTCTTACAAGACCTCCGCTACGCTTTACGCCAGCTGCGGCGCGCTCCCGTCTTCACCGCGGCGGCAGTCATTACGCTGGCATTGGGGATCGGGGCCAACGCGGCCATTTTTTCGCTGGTGGATCAAATCCTCCTGAAGCAGCTGCCGGTAGTAGAGCCCGATCGGCTCGTCATGCTCAAGTACGAGGGGTCCGACACGGGTCACACGAGTTCATACGGCGGAGATACTCAGCAATACTTTTCCTATCCTATGTATCGCGATCTTCGCGACCAGAACCATGTGTTTTCCGGAATACTCACCATGTTTCCTACCCAGGTGGGAGTCCAATGGAAAAATAGTCCGAGCCTCGCCAACAGCGAACTGGTCAGCGGAAACTACTTCTCCATCCTGGGTCTCAAGCCTGCATTGGGGCGCCTTTTCGTCCCCGAAGACAGTGCGAGTCGCGGCGCTTCCCCCGTGGTTGTTCTCAACTACCGTTACTGGAAGCAGACATTCGCATCCGACCCGTCTGTGATGAATCAGAGCATCCTGATCAACGGGAATCCATTCACCATCATCGGCGTTGTGCAGCCCGGTTTTGACAGCGTCATTGCCGGCACGGTCCCCGCTTTCTTTGTTCCCATCACGATGAAAGCGCAGATGACCCCCGCCTGGGACGAACTGGAGAACCGCAGATCCAGATGGCTGAACATGGTTGCTCGGGTGCAGCCGGGGATAACGACCCAGCAGGCGGAGGCGGGGATCAATCCGCTTTGGAAGTCACTCCGCACCATGGAACTGGAGAGTATTCCGGCACGCGGTCAGCGCTTTCGTGAGCAGTTTGTGGAGAAGAGTCATTTGACGCTCCTTGACGGTTCGAAGGGTTTTTCTCCACTCCGCCAGATCATGCGCATGCCGCTTCTCATCCTGATGGGAATGGTCGGCGTGCTAACTCTGATGGCGACTGCGAACGTCGGAAGCCTTCTGCTGGTGCGCGCTTCCGGCCGCATTCGTGAAATGTCGGTTCGCTATGCACTGGGTGCGACGCGGCAAAGGGTGGCTCGTCAACTACTCGTCGAAGGCCTGGCTTTGGGCTTAACCGGCGGGCTGTGTGGTCTTGCGTGCGCCCCTCTCCTCGCGGCTGGTCTTATTAGTTTCGTGAATCCGACGGCGACAACCGCGGGGATTACCTCTCTTTCCGCTTCTCCCGATTCACGAGTTCTGCTGTTCTGCATCGCGATTTCTATCGTCGCGAGTGTCCTCTTCAGTCTCGCGCCCATTCTCCAGTTCTATCGTCCGAAGATGACACCGGCGCTCAAGCAGCAAACCATAAGCGCGGAGGGCGGCCACGCCCGGTTTCGCCGGCTCACCGTGGGCCTCCAGATCGGCCTCAGCCTACTGCTGCTGGTCGGCGCTGGTTTATTCACCCGCACGCTGGCAAACCTGAAGTCGGTCGATGTTGGCTTCGCCACCGATCACCTGCTGGCTTTCCAAATCAATCCCCGTCTGTCGGGCTATGAGTCGGCCGCTGTCACGCCGTTGTACAAGCGCCTAATCGATACCCTCAGTTCACAGCCCGGAGTGCAGTCGGTGGGCATGACCGACGACCCGGTTCTCGCGCAGTCCGATAACACCTTCTCAATTAATGTGCCCGGGTATCAGCCCCAGGAAGGAGAGCGCATGAGCTTCGAGTGGGAGCACGTGACGCCCGGCTATTTCGCGACCCTGCAACTTCCTCTCCTCGCCGGACGCGCGTTTAACGACTCAGATGGCCCCGCCACCGCCAAGGTCGTAGTAGTGAATGAAAGCTTCGTCCGAAAATTCTTTGGCAATAACGAACAAGCCATTGGCAGAACGTTTGCTGAACGACGGGTCAATGAAAAAAATCCCTTCGTTGTCGTAGGAGTAGTGAAAGACGCCAAACACTTCGATCTGCATGAGCAGCCCAAGCCAATCTTTTACTCACCTCTCTTTCAGGATCCGGAACCCAATGCCGTGGCCGTTTACGTCCGCACACGACAAGCGCCTGAAGACGCAGCCAGCACGGTCCGCACGGCGGTGACCGGTATGGATTCCAGACTGGTTGTGGACTCGCTGCAATCCATGCACGCCCAGATCGATGGAACGCTGACCTCCGAACGCATGCTCTCGTTCCTGGCAAGCGGCTTCGGGATCGTGGCCATTTTTGTTACTGCCATCGGCCTCTACGGAGTATTGGCTTATTCGATTGCCCAGCGCACCCGCGAAATCGGTATCCGGATGGCGCTCGGCGCGACTCGGGGCTCGGTCGTAAAAATGGTCCTGCGTGAGGTGTTGATCTTGACTGGCTTCAGCGTGGCCGTGGCAATACCACTGTCAACAGCTTTGAGCGCACTCGTAAGGAGTCAACTCTTCGGCGTTTCGGATCGCGATCCGGCAACCCTGTTACTGGTCACACTCGCTATCGGAACTGTCGCGTTGCTCGCGGCATGGGCGCCCGCACGCCGCGCCACTCAGGTTCAGCCGATCACAGCCCTGCGCTACGAGTAGGAGATAGGAACCATGACCGGACTAGTGCAAGATCTGCGTTACGCCGTTCGCCAGTTTTTCAAAACGCCGGGACTGACCGCTGTTGTGGTCATCACCATCGCCCTGGGCGTCGGCGCGAACACGGCTCTGTTTTCCGTGGTCAACGGGGTGCTCCTAGATCCCTTGCCCTATCCCCAGCCCGACCAACTCGTCGCCCTGCGCGAAAGCAAGGCGAACTTTGAATGGGGCACAATTCCTTACCCGAATTTCCGTGACTGGCAAAAAGATAATCGCACATTTTCTTCGATGGCGGTTTGGCGCGACTATGCCTTCAGCCTAACCGGGGCTGGAGAGGCCGAACAAGTGAACGGTCAGCTTGTATCGTCCGACTTTTTACAGATTCTCGGAGTAAAGCCACTCCTGGGTCGGCCTTTTGCTCCCGGCGAAGACGAAATCGGAGCCGCACCGATCGCAGTGATCAGTGAAGGGTTGTGGCGACGTAAGTTCAATTCCGCGACGGACGTTCTCGGTAAGGGCCTCACGCTCGACGGAAAAAGCTACACCATCGTTGGTGTGATACCGGCGAGTCTTCATTTCCCGATGGGCAGCGCTTCCGCTAGGCGGGAAGTGTTCGTCCCGATTGGTCAGTGGAAAAACAGTCTTCTCACCTCGAGAGGCGCGGGGTTGGGAATTAACGGCATCGGCCGGCTTAAACCCGGTGTGACTATTGAGCAGGCCAGAGCCGACATGACAACCGTCACAAACAATCTGGCAGTGGCCTTTCCCGACGCTAACCAAGGGAAAAGCGCGAAACTCATTCCGTTCCAGCACTGGATGGTGGGCGACATCGGGTCCCTACTGATGGTGCTTTTGGCCAGTGTTGGCTTTGTGCTTTTGATTGCCTGCGTCAACGTTGCAAACCTCCTGCTGGCCCGTTCGACTGGCCGGACGCGCGAATTCGCAATTCGCTCTGCACTGGGTGCGAGCCAGCGTCGCATGGTCCGGCAATTGTTGACGGAAAGTATCCTGTTGGCATTCGCCGGCGGCGCTCTCGGCCTGCTGCTGGCGGCGTGGGGAACGCGAGCGGCATTGGGTATTCTTCCTACTGCGTTGCCGCGAGCGGAAGAGATCGGGCTCGATCCCCGCGTGCTGTTCTTCACGCTGGCAATTTCCCTCATTGCGGGAATTTTGTTTGGCCTCGCTCCGGCGCTGAAAACATCACCGTCGAAGCTGCAGGACAGCCTCAACGAAGGTGGCCGAGGCCTGAGCGGAAACAAGCACCGCGTGCAAGGCATCTTTGTCGTGGCTGAACTGGCCATGGCACTCGTGCTGCTGGCAGGCGCGGGCTTGATGATCCGCAGTTTGACACTGCTTTGGGGTGTCGACCCGGGCTTCAATCCGAAAAATGTCCTGACGGTTGGCCTGACACTTCCCGAACCAATGATGACCGCTTCTTCGGACACCATTCGTGCAGCCTTCCGCGAGTTCGACAACAAGATGATGTCGATTCCGGGCGTGGAAGCAGTTTCGCAGACCTGGGGTGCTCTCCCGATGGCCGGCGACGACGAGCAAACGTTCTGGTTCGAAGGCCAGCCCAAACCGGCCACGGAGAATGACAAGAGCTGGGCCATCGACTACATCGTGGAACCCGGCTATCTGAAGGCCATGGAACTTCCGCTCCTGAGCGGCCGCTTCTTCACGGATCAGGACAATGAGCACTCGCCACCGGTCGTAGTTGTCGACGATGTCTTTGCCCGCAAGTTTTTCCCCAATGAAAACCCGATCGGTAAACGAATCATTTCGGGTAATTTTGCTGATCCCGCGCAGATTGTGGGCGTAGTTGGGCACGTGAAACAGTGGGGGCTCGACATGGATGACACGCAGAAGCTGCGTGCCCAGTTCTACATCTCTTGCATGCAGATGCCGGATTCTTTTGTAAAAATGCAGGCTTCCGGGTCGGCGCTGATCGTACGTTCCAACCAGGCAGGGGCCGGATTGCTCGATTCCATTCGACACGCCAGCCAACAGATCAGCAACCAGCAGATCATCTTTGCTCCCCAGACGATGGACCAGATCATCGCCGACTCTCTTGCCGAGCGTCGTTTCTCGATGATTCTTTTCGGAGTGTTCGCTGCGCTGGCGCTGTTGCTCGCCAGCGTTGGGATTTATGCCGTCATTTCCTACGTTGTCGGACAGCGAACACACGAAATCGGAATCCGGATGGCGCTGGGAGCGCGCCGGCCCGACATTCTACGTCTGATCCTTGCTGGAGCCAGCAGACTCGCCTTGTTCGGCGTCGCAATTGGTTTAGTGTCCGCGCTGGGCTTGACCGGACTGATGGCGAAGTTGCTGTACGGAGTAGGTCCGCGCGATCCGCTTACATTCATCGCGGTTCCCGCAATTCTGATTTCAGTAGCTCTGCTAGCCAGCTATTTACCCGCGCGTCGGGCCACTAAGGTCGATCCGATGACTGCGTTGCGGTACGAGTGACATCGATATCGAGATCAACGTAACCACTTATGGACTACCTATGATTCAACTCAAGAACGTCGAACGCAGTTACAAAACCGGTGCCGGCCAAACGTGGGTTCTACGGCGCATCAATCTGGACATTCGGCAAGGTGAATTCATCACGGTGATGGGACCGTCCGGAGCAGGGAAGTCCTCCTTATTAAATGTTCTCGCCCTGCTCGACGACCAGTGGGGTGGTGAATACTGGTTTCGCGATCAGGCTGCGCACACCATGAAGCGCGGAGGACGCGCAGACTTGGCCAAGCGGAACATCGGGGTGGTCTTTCAGAGTTATCACCTGCTCGACGATCTCACTGTACGGGAGAACATTGACCTGCCGCTTTCGTACAAAGATATTCCCCGCAACCAACGGCAGAGCCTGGTAGCGGACGTTCTCGATCGTTTTCAAATCGTCGCCAAGAAAGACCTCTACCCAAGCCAGCTTTCGGGTGGACAGCAGCAGCTGGTGGGGATCGCGCGCGCGGTCATTCACAAGCCCGCGTTGTTGTTGGCCGACGAGCCGACTGGCAATCTGCATTCCACTCAGGCCAAGGAAATCATGGAACTCTTCCGTGAACTGAATCGGGAGGGCACGACGATCGTGCAGGTAACCCACTCGGAAACCAACGCAGCGTACGGAACCCGCACTCTCCAAATGCGGGACGGTTGGATGGTCGGCGACACGGCGAATCCATCGCTGGAACCCAGCAATGCGGCGGTGAATGGATGAATCGAGGCCTTTGGGGAAGATACTGGAAATTTCCGGCTCGCATCGCAAGTTTCGTTGTGATTGTTGCTCTGGCTCCTGCGCAAGTGCGCACGCCGGCTGAGCTGGAGATGCCAAAATCCCACAATCCATTCCGTCCATACACACCCGATCATGTGGCCCAGCCGGTACTCACAAATTCGCCTCGTCTGGATAGCCTGATCCGCGATGGCAAGCTGTACTTGTCTTTGAAGGACGCGATTTATCTCGCTCTCGAAAACAATCTGGACTTGGCCATCGCCCGTTATAACCTGCCGATTGCCGATACTGACCTTTTGCGAACTCAGGGCGGCGGTAGCTTTCGTGGCGTTAACACAGGTGTAGTGCAGGGAACTCCTGGTGGCGGAGTTGGAGGTTTCGGCGCCGGCGCGCCTGGAGCAGGTGCGGGAGGCACCACAAGTGGAGCTGGCGGTGCCGGCGCGGGCGCCGCAGGCCTGGTGCAGTCAACTCTAGGTGCGGGCACTCCGGTCGCTTCGTACGACCCGGCGGTTAGTTTAAATCTGGGAATCGAGCATGCAACATCTCCCTTGTCGAATCAGAAAGTCTTCGGTGTTCCATCCTTGCAACTGAACACGGCGCAAGTGAACAGCGTCTTCTCTCAGGCCTTTCCCACCGGTACAACGGTCTCCTTCGAATTCGACAACAACCGGCAGACGACGAACAGTCCCAACACGGACCTCCTGCCGGTTTTGAACTCGTTTTACCGCTTCACCTTTCGGCAAGAACTTCTCGCAGGTTTTGGTTTCGGACCCAATCTGCGGTTCCTGCACATCGCGAAAAATAACAAGAAGATCTCCGACATCGCTTTTAAGGATCAGGCGATCGCCACCGTTACCCAGATCGAAAACATCTATTGGGATTTGGTTAGCGCCCATCAACAATCCCGCGTAAACGAGCAGTCCCTGGCTTTCGCCAATCAGACTTTGGACAATGCCAGGAAGCAGCTGAAGTTGGAAGCCATCCCTGAGATGGACGTCATGAAGGCCGAGGCCGAAGCCTCGAAGCGCGACCAGGATCTGACCGTTGCCCGCACTAACCTCCAGTTGCAGGAATCGCTGATGAAGAACGCGCTCACCAGAACGCTGGACAATCCCACTCTGGAAGAAATGCCGGTGGTTCCGACGGACCAGATGCAACCTGACACGGAAGCGAACGAGCCCATTCTCGACCTGATCGACCGGGCGCTGCGCAGCCGTCCGGAGCTATTGGAAACAGACATCGATCTTGCCAATCGCCAGATCAGCAGAAAAGCCGCAGGAAATGCCTTGCTGCCCTCCCTCGCGTTGGTCGGGTTCTACGGAGGCACCGGGCTCGGGGGAGAGCCAAACCCAGCAGCGCCAAATCCTTCGGACGTGCCAAGCGATTTACTTGGCACCTGGCGAAACACTTTCAACAACTCGTCCCCGGATTATTACGTCGGGATCAGCTTGAACATTCCATTCCGCAACCGGGTGGCCAAGGCCGACCAATACCGCTCCGAGCTCGAATATCGTCAAGCCGGCCTGCGCAAGGAACAGCTGAAGAAACAGATTCGCATCGAAGTCCGGAATGCTCAATATGCCTTGGAGCAATCGCGCGCCCGGGTTCAGGCAGCTACCAAGGCAAGAAATCTGGCGCAGCGGACCTTCGATATCACGAAGAAGGAGCAGGATCTCGGCGCAGGCTCAAGCTACCAGACTATGACCGCCCAGCGGGATCTTTCCGTCGCGGAACTGGATCTGGTGACTGCAATGACTACCTATGCCAAGTCCAAAGTCGAACTTGATCGCGCAACCGGCGCGACTTTGGAACATAATGGTGTGCTGATCCAGGACGCAGTCAGCGGAAAGGTTTCCACTTCATCTCCTTAACGCGCATGCCGACTTCGGCCAAGCCGCAAGACTTCCATCCTCTGGTACCTTCCGATCCGCACGAGAACCGCCCCCCTCGTATTCTGGCGGCCGACGACCAGCAGCACATCCTGGAAGCACTTCAGTTGCTGCTGCATCCGCAAGGCTACCGCGTCGATAGTGTTAAGTCGCCCGCCCAGGTTCGAGAGACGTTGGCCACCGACTTCTACGATGCCGCCCTCATCGACCTCAACTACACTCGGGATACTACCTCTGGACAGGAAGGCCTCGATCTCCTTTCCGAGATCGTAACGGCGGATAGCAATCTTCCCATCATTGTTATGACGGCGTGGGGCAACGTAGAACTTGCTGTCGAAGCGATGCGCCGCGGAGCGCGCGACTTCATTCAGAAGCCCTGGGACAACCAACGTCTTCTCACTATCTTGCGCACGCAAGTCGAACTACATCGTACGCTCGTGCGCGCCGAACGATTGGCCGCTGAGAACCGTCTTTTCCATGCCCAAGGCCGTCCAGAGTTCATCGCCTCGGCCACCTCGATGCACCCCGTTCTCGAAGCCATCGCGCGGGTTGGTCCCTCGGATGCAAACGTCCTGATTACCGGCGAACACGGTAGCGGAAAAGAAATCGTTGCGCATACGTTGCATGCGCTCTCCGCGCGTGCATCCCGTCCGTTGGTTGCTGTTAACACGGGTGCGTTAGCAGAGGGAGTTTTCGAAAGCGAACTTTTCGGCCACGTCAGGGGCGCGTTCACCGACGCAAGGACCGACCGCATCGGACGTTTCGAGCTTGCCGATGGTGGCACCATCTTTCTTGACGAAATCGGAAATGTACCCATTCGCCAGCAGGCAAAGCTTCTGCGAGTTCTTGAATCAGGCGAGATTGAGCGTTTGGGATCGTCGCGCACGCGCCAAATTGACGTTCGCGTGATCTCCGCCACCAACACCGACCTGCCGGCCGCTTGTGCATCGGGTCGATTTCGCGAAGACCTGCTGTTTCGCCTCAACACCGTCGAAATTAACGTCCCGCCGCTGCGCGATCGCCGCGAGGATATACCCGTGCTCGCCATTCATTTCCTGAAGCGATACGCGTCCCGGTATCGCCGCGAAATCGTTGGATTCGATGCTTCCGCCCTCCAGATAATGACGCACTATGCGTGGCCCGGCAACGTCCGGGAACTCGAACATACACTGGAGCGTGCCGTTTTGATGTGCCGGGGGCGGGAGATTCAACCCGCGGATCTCGGCCTCAATCTGCAGCGCCCGCAAGCGCAGAATCTCGACGAACTCAGTCTGGAGGCGGTCGAAGCCCTGCTCATACGAAAGGCGTTGTCTCGATTCCAGGGAAATGTAAGCCAGGCTGCTGAAGCGCTCGGCCTCAGTCGCGGCGCGCTCTATCGACGCATGGAGAAGTATGGCCTCTAGTCCGCAACCGAGCGGCAAGGCGGCAGTGCGGAAGGCTCCCCGGAAGCGGGTCCGCCCCCCTTACGAACGACGCGTCAACTTTTACTCATTCCTCGCCGCACTGCCCGGGATTATCGTCAGCGGCGTTCTCATATGGCTGCAGTCGTGGTCCACAGAATCCAAGTTGGCGCTTTCCTTTCTGGAAGCGATTGTCTGGTGGCTGCTGACCCTCGCACTCCACGAGCAGGTAATCCGGCCGCTCCAGACGCTGGCGAATGTAGTGGCCGCGCTCCGCGAAGAAGATTACTCGTTTCGCGCACGTGGCGCCGCTAGTGACGATGCACTGGGAGAACTCTCGCTCGAAGTCAACGCGCTGGCGGACCTGCTGGCGGACCAGCGAGTCCGAGCGATCGAAGCCACCGCACTTTTGCGCCGGGTCGTTGAAGAGATCGACGCCCCATTGTTTGCGTTTGACCCGGACCAGATCCTGAAGCTCGTCAATCCTGCGGGCGAGAGGTTGCTCCAGCACCCCTCGGTTCGGCTCGTGGGTCTTACTGCCGACGAAGTCGGACTCGCCGAATGCCTGGCTGCAGCCAATGAATCGCTGGTTTCTCTGCCCGCGAACAGTCCAGGTGCGCGCTGGCTGGTGCGGAGAAGTAAATTCAGGGAGAAAGGCGTCCCCCACACCCTGGTCGTGCTGTCGGACGTAAGCCGGGCGCTGCGAGGAGAAGAACGCAAGGCTTGGCAACGCCTGATCCGGGTGCTGGGCCATGAGCTCAACAACTCACTTGCCCCCATCAAGTCGATCGCGGGAAGCCTGGGTGCCCGCCTGCCACAAACCGGACTCAACCCCGACGAGCGCCACGATTTTGAGCGAGGCCTGGAAATCATTGAAACTCGATCCGCTTCGCTAAACAGGTTTCTCCAGGCATATCGGCAACTGGCTCAGATGCCGCCTCCAGTGGTGAGAAAAGTCGCGCTGCTTCCCATCGTTGAACGTGTGGCTTTTCTTGAGACACGGCTCCCCATAACAATCGCGGATGGCCCGGATGTCACATTGATGGTTGATCCAGATCAGATCGAGCAGATGCTAATCAATCTCGTCCGCAACGCAGTCGAAGCCGTCCTGGACCCCGCTCCGGCGAACGAATTTCGAATCAGTGCAGGAGCCTGTCCGCACGTCGAAACGCCGCAGGTGGCTATAAATTGGAGAGTCGAAGACAAGAACGTAGTCCTGACCATCGACGATAACGGACATGGACTCCTCAATCCAAGCAATGCATTCGTACCGTTCTATACCACCAAGCCCGAGGGGAGCGGCATAGGATTGGCGCTGTCACGACAGATTGCCGAAGCACACCAGGGTTCAATTGATCTCTCGAACCGAAACGGTAAAGGCTGCCAAGTACGGGTGACGCTACCGCGCACCTAGCGCCCTCCTGGCGAGCGCTTTGCCGCGCCAGTCTGTGAGTCCTGCGATCAGGTGGTCAATGCGTTCCGATGGATTCATTGGATCTTTATGCCTCCAATCCTTGTCCCGTTTTCGTTCTCTTCGAAAGAAGTCGTCGAACGACGTGGCCTTTCCACATCCACAGCCCCGAAAGGAGCAAAACAGGAAGAAAGACATACCGAACAGTGGAGGCGTAGTTTGGAGTGTCCGAAGGTGAATCATAAATGTAACCGAGTATCGGAATGCCAAAGACAATGTGAATCCAGCGAATGATCGAACGTTTGGTGGCCTCTTTCATGATTAATTTGTCCTCCCTTTCTGAGACGGCCAGTCGGGCGTCTCCATACCAAACTGCTTGGCGTACTCCGCGTTCAGCCGCGTTCAAGCGCGGCTGGTACGTGCAACAAGGTATGAAAATCGGCTACGTCACCGACCTGTTCGGCAAGACGGTGTGGGAAGCGCGTGCCCCGTCGAGCGGAGTGGTCCTGTATGTCTGCGCCGTGCCCTCGATGAAGAAAGGTGAGACGGTAGCCAACATCGGCGTGGTCGCCGGCAAGGCGCCATAGCGGGCGGCTACCGATTCGGTGATGCGGGCCACGCTTAGCACCCACATGGGTCCCAGGGAACAAGACCGCAGAGCTAAGGTGGACGAAAGAGTGAGAAGACTGCGACTTATAAACACGGGCGAGCGTGAACAACCGCTTGCTGTGTGAAGGGTTGCCGACGAAACGTCCAGTGAGAATCCGATAGCGCGGTTGCGAGCGCTATCAAGGTTCGTCATGGCTCGTCTTGAGAAGGTGTGATTACTTGCATTCAACCGGTCTCATAAACGCAGCAAACCGATAGCTGTCTGTTCGCTTCCGGACATCTAAGGCCGGTGGTGGACATCTTTATGCACCTCCAGCTCAACAGCGATACTCTCTCGCCCTTTGCCATCAGGGGCTTACGCTGAACACCGGATTGGTAAGAGCATTGCTGTGAGAGGGGCAGGCACTACTGCGCGCGCGATTCGTTTCGCCGTAGTATTGGCCCGTACACTGCGGCTCTGTTATGAGAGTAGGAGGACGAACCTGAGATGAGCGGACTGACGCAAGATCTTCGTTACGCGCTGCGGCAGATGCGCAAGAGCCCGGGATTCACCGTGGTCGCTCTGTTGACGCTTGCCCTGGGCATCGGTGCGACTACGGCAATCTTCAGCGTTGTTTACGGGGTGCTGCTGCGGCCGTTACCGTACGCCGATCCGAACAGGATTGTGGCCATCTTCGAGATTCAGCCTAACGGCAGACACAACCGGCTTGCAGATCCGAACTTCGATGACTTCCGCGATCAAAGCCACAGCTTCCAGGCGATTGCGAAATACACTGCCTACCCGGCGGCGGTTTCTGGCGGTTCGGAGCCGACGCGCTCGATAGTCGCACACGTCACGCCCCAGTTGCTCAGCGTCTTCCGCACTCAACCCATCATCGGCCGCGATTTGGCGGCCGCCGACAATAATAAAGGTGCGGCGCCGGTTGCCCTCGTCAGCTATGCATACTGGAAGGAGTATCTCGGATCATCTTTAGACTTTTCGCAGCTGCGCCTGAAGATCGACGATGCCATCTTCTCCGTTATCGGCGTGCTTCCAGAAGGATTTCATTTTCCGACTGAAGCCGCAATCTGGGTACCGGCCGATCTCAAAGGCGAAAACTCCAGCAGATCGTCGCATAATTTCAACGCCGTCGCGCGACTTCGAGACGGCGTGACCGTCGAGCAGGCGAATGCGGATATCAGCGCGATGGGGCGCCGCATTCACGACGCCTCCAGTGAGAAGGGCGATTATCTGCTGAAGGATGCAGGCGTCGTCGCGCTGAAAGACTCAATCACTGGCGAAACCCGGCCGGCGCTGCTGATTCTGCTCGGAGCTGTTGGATTTCTTCTTTTGGTTGCGTGTTCCAACGTGGCCAATCTGCGTCTGGCCCAAGCCTCCGTGCGAGAGCGCGAGATCGCCGTTCGCAGCGCGCTGGGAGCGCCGCGCGCACGGTTGGTCCGGCAATTCGTGACTGAAGCATTCGTGCTTTCGCTTCTCGGCGGCGGCTTTGGTTTACTCGGTGCCTACTCCGGCGTGATCGGATTGCTCGTCCTTGCGCCGCAGAACCTTCCGCGCCTGGACGAAGTGTCCATCAATCTACCGGTGCTCATCTTCGCGCTTCTGCTTTGCTGCGGAGTGGCAAGTGGAATCGGAGTGTTTACTGCATTACGTGCCACCGCCGGCGATGTACGTAAGGGCCTGACGGAGGGCAGCCGCGAACAGGCGAGTTCTCAATCGAGCCAGAGAGTGGGCCGAGCCATTGTCGCCGCGCAAATTGCCATCACCCTGGTTCTCGTGGTAGGAGCCGGGCTGCTGGGCCGCAGCTTGATGAAAGTGCTCGAAGTGAACCCCGGCTTCCGCGTAGAAAAAATCGTCACCATGGACGTCTCGCTGCCCCGGCCTGACTGGACCGACTGGAAGTTAAAAGCAAATCAGGCAATCTTCTTCCGCAATCTGATTGAGCGATTAAGGCAGATCCCGGGAGTACGGCGAGTGGGCGCCACAAGCGACCTTCCCATGACCGGGTGGATCTCCAACGGGCAGTTCCTGTTGATGATGCAGAATGAACTCCCCGAGAATCCCACGAATTTACAAGAGCTCTCTCGCGATTTCGACATTCTCTTCCGTCAGAAAGAGAAACTCGGGGAAGCGGACTTTTGCGTCGCGACCGACGGTTATTTTCAGGCCCTCGGAATTCCTCTCCTTCGCGGACGAATTTTTGACGAACGGGACGGCCCGGATTCTCCTCACGCTGCCGTGATCAGTGCGTCGCTAGCGCGGCAACGCTGGCCGGGTCAGGACTCAATCGGCCACACCATTGAGTTCGGAAACATGGATGGCGACATCCGACTGCTCACCATCGTTGGCATCGTTGGTGACGTTCATCAGAATGGTACCGATGCGCCGCCGGACCCGACGGTCTATGTCAATCTGTTTCAGCGCCCAATGCCGGCTATGACATTGACGATGCTGACCGATGTGGACACGCAGCAAGTCACATCGGCATCACGGCAGATTCTGCACGAACTCAGTCCGGAGATTCCGCCGCGCTTTGGGACGTTGTCGCAGGTGTATTCGGCGTCACTGGGCTCGCGTCGCTTCAACCTGCTTCTGATTGGCTTCTTCGCAGGTATCGCGTTGCTGCTCGCAACGGCGGGGGTCTTCGGCGTTATGGCTTATTCCGTAAGCCGCCGCACCCGCGAGATTGGCGTGCGCGTGGCGCTGGGCGCCCGCTCCGGCGATGTTATGGCCATGGTTCTAGGCCAGGGTCTGCGGACGGTACTGCTCGGCGTTGTCATCGGAGTTGCGGGTTCGCTCGCGGTCACACGCGCCATCCAGTCGCTGCTCTTTGGAGTCTCGGCAACGGATCCGTTGACGTTTGCTGCAATGATCCTGCTCTTGATTTCGGCGGCGCTGCTCGCCTGCTACATTCCAGCCCGCAGCGCGGCGAAAATCGATCCCATCGTGGCGTTGCGCTACGAGTAGTTGCTCAAAAATACCTGAGCAATTTGCATGCACTCCGCGGTCGCCGGACGGAAGCGCGTTGTTGGATGGATAACGGGCATCGGCCACGAAGGGAGCGGGAGCTCCCTCAAGGAACTGTTATCGAAAGCACAACTTGGGTAAAGCGCAAAGGTCGATGGGTCGCAGTGCTGAACCAGGAGACTCCGACCTCCAAGTGATTTGAACCCGACAACTAGAAGGTCGCGACAAACCTGCGTGACAACGCCGTCAGATCACAATTCGTCAAGCGATAGCGACGATTCGACGTAGGTCAAAATAGCCCGTGCGATGTCTGCCGAGCCACCAGAGGTCGCGAAGGCGGCAAGGATCGTCGACACCGACGCGCAAGGCAAGATGATCGTGCTCCGTGAGGGGAACAACGGTTTTACCTGCATGCCGGGGAATCTTAAAGTTGTAGGCGAACCGCCTATGTGTGTTGATGCCCCTTCGATGCAGTTGTTTGCTGATGCCAAGGCTCACAAACCGAAACCGACGAACACGGTCCCTGGCATCACCTACATGCTTGCCGTTTCCACGCAGCGAAGCGATTCCGATCCTTATGACGCCATGAGTCCTCCCATAACGGTAGGTCCGCACTGGATGATTATGTGGCCGTTCGATCCGAAGACCACCGGACTGCGACTATACACAAGCCCACCGGCGCGTACATCATGTGGGCCGGATCCCCGTACGCGCATGTGCACATCATGGGACGTCCATAAAACGATTCAGCACGTCGGGGCGTTCAATGGTCATGAACTGTGGTTGAAACAGATCGCCAGTTAAGCAGCGGGTTGTATTCGGGAGTCTTTGACCGTCTGGTGCAATCGCGAAGGAATCGTATTTTCTACTTGATGGAGAAGGGCATATGAACGATCACAGTAAACAAGAATCCGTCAATTCCCGTCGTTCATTCATTGTCGGGTTTGGCGGCGTACCGGCAGCCGCTGCTGCCCTCACAAAAACAACGTTTGGCGGAGGTCTTGAACGCGAAAGTCAGCTGGTTCCAGCAAGTCCATCGACGCCTCGGTATACGGAGCATCATATTCCGCGAGACGGCGTTTCCCTTCATGTAGAAGACCACGGCAGCGGTAAGCCGGTGCTCTTGCTACATGGGTGGCCGGACTCTTCGTATCTTTGGCGCAACCAGATTCCATTCCTTCTCGCGAATGGCTTCCGCGCCGTCGTACCAGACCAGCGTGGCTTCGGGCGCTCCGATCGCCCGAAAGGAGTGGCCGCATACTCCCTGCAGAACGCGGTTGCCGATTTGGTCGGCATTCTCGACGCGCTAGGTATCGGCGCAGCGGACATTGTTGCTCACGACTGGGGAGCCTCTGTGGCATGGCTGACGGCTACTGCCCACCCGAATCGCGTTCGCAGGCTTGTCGTTCTTTCGGTGCCACATCCACTTGCGCCATATACGTTGCGGCAGCGGGAGATGGCCTGGTACATGCTGTTTTTCCAGTTCGAGGGAATTGCGGAGGCGTGGCTGGAGCACGACAACTGGGCGCTGTTCCGGGAAATGCTCCGAGGCAATGGTGATATCGATCGTTACATCGCAGATCTGTCCCGACCGGATGCTCTAAAGGCATCGCTCAACTGGTACCGCGCGAACCTCACGCCGCGCCTGCCGGAGTCGCCTCCCAAACTGCCACCCGTGGAAGCTCCAACTCTCGGCATCTGGTCTTCAAACGATCACTACCTCGACGGTGAACGCATGAAGATGTCGGGACAATTCGTGAAAGCACGGTGGCGCTACGAACAGATTGCTGATGCCAGCCACTGGATTCCATTGGACGCGCCCGACCGGCTGAACCAGTTCCTCATTGAGTGGCTGGGCTGAAGCGAGAAAAGATTGGCATCATGAATATTGCAAGCATAAACGGCGCCAGACTTGCGACTCTCGTCATTGCATAGATCTGCGTGGGGAACGTGGCGAGTGACGAGGAAATTAGACTTCGCGCATAGGAAATTTATCTCGTACGCGGTGAACAGCCGGGTCGTCAGTTGGACGATTGGCTCCAGGCCGAACGCGAACTTGAAGGTAAACCGCTCTCACGCACGTAGGCGGGCTAGGAATTCATCACCTGAGGGAGTTGAATGAATTCAGTGAAACTGATTCCCGGTTTACTCACACTTTCGGCGGTCGTGCTAATCGTGAACCCGCAGTTTGTTGTGTTGAATCCAAAACAAGTTCTGGCGTTCTTGTTCTGCTAGACACCAACGGGACTTTGAGACATTTGGCCCCGTGAAAGACGATCACGCACAACGGATGTTAGAGTCTCTCGACAACCCGATCTGGTTTGTGCTGACAACGGAACATCGGTTCCTCGCCCGCTCACACGGCCTCGCGCGACGATATCCGCCGGATGTTTCACCGCTGGCGGCTTTGCTTCATCCCACGAATGACGCATTCGCCGATTTACAAGGGCTGGTCAGTCCCGGCGAACACGTCGCGCTATTTACCGCCAGTCCCGTCGACATGCCCGGCGACTGGCAAATCGACCGCTCTCGGTGGATCGACCAGATGATCTGTGAGGCTTCACTAGCCCCACCGCCCGTGGTGCCGCTTCCACTCGGGACAACGGACGTTTCCGAAATGCTAGAACTCACCGCTGCCACCGAGCCAGGCCCGTTCTTGCCACAAACCATCCAGATGGGAAGCTATTTCGGGATACGCGCGAACGAAGGGCGGTTGGTCGCAATGGCCGGCGAGCGATTACGATCCACTGCATTCGCGGAAATCAGCGCGGTCTGCACTCACCCCGAATTTCGCGGCCGCGGATATGCGCGGGACCTCACGACGTTTCTCGCAGCTCAGATTCTGGCCGCGGGAAAGACTCCATTTCTTCACGTCAAGTCTGAGAATGGCGCAAAAGTGGTTTATCAAAAAATTGGATTCCGTTTACGCACCGCAATATGTCTAACCGTGATTTCCCTCCGCTGAAGGCGTGTTCAGTCAGAAAAGTAGGCCGCAACATGACCAGCGCGAAAGTAAGCGCAGTGCTTCGACTTCCGCGGAGCGGCCATTGGATCGGCCGTAGTCCTGCTTGTGAGCTTTTGTGCGTATCACCTGCACTTCAACCTCAATGGAACAAACCGTCGACAGTTTGCTCACGAGCCAAAACTGTCGTTCGGGTCCAGTCCGGACTCCGCCATATTCACATTCCCAACCCTCTGAGGAGCGATTCCCCGCTCTGATCAGAAGCGTGCCATCAGACAGTCCACATCAGACCACTTGAGCGCAAGAGCTTCACTCATCCGAAGTCCGAAAGAGACGCACACAAGTGAAATTGTGCGAATCGGTTCTTCTAGCTGTTCGAGGTTCGAGGTAGCGCCGGAACTCATCGCCCGTCAGACTACGAGGGTTCTTCGTCAATGTCCTAAGCCCAGTTCAGAAGGACAGAGGCGGAGCGGCATTGGCTTCGTCCACCTTTACTGCAATCAGGAACCGTGCCCGCCGCGGTGTGCGCCGCGATTCCGGATTGGAGTCTCTACAATCGGGAGGTTCTGCCCGCGTCGCCATCGAGCTTCCAAGCTTTTCGATGACAACCGCCAAAGTGTTGACCAACAATTGCGGATTCCCTCCTTTCGGTACAAGATCGGTACAACTGAGCGAGAGAAAAAGAGGTACGCTGCTCCCTAAGCGACACCAGATAAAGCACTTGGAGTTTGTAGTTTCATAGTTCGGGACCAGGGGGTCGGAGGTTCAAATCCTCTCTCCCCGACCAATCTTTCTCGCTCTTTCAGTTGTTTAGGCAGCTATTGCGACCTCAGTTCTTTCGGTACAACTGAGGCTAGTTGAAACCCAAAGCCACATCGCTCCGCCCACTTCCTGCGGAATGGAACGTCCTCTTTGATCTTCGTGGAAGATATCGCGCCCGAGCGAGCCACCAAGCCGTCTCTTGAAGCATTGCTCAAAGTCAAGAGCAGCCTGCTCAACAAAGAGGTTAGCTCGCATTTCTTCGATCAGCTGTGATGCGGTACTGATCCCACCTTAGAGGTCGAATAGCTTCAAGGGTGCCAACAAACCATCGAGAGTCGTCGAATTGGCGTCAAGGCCATTGGTGCGCCAATTCCTTCTGTCCCCCTCCGTGCCTCCCACCTTCTTCGCTGAGAAGGCTTGAAGACTTCACAGTATCTCTTTTGTTTTCATCGCATACAAAAACGGTACTTCAATAGCGTAACCGTTGCCGCTATTTCCGGTCTAATGGGGCGAATGGAGATGGATGATGCAGCGGCCGTGGCCAGAGTCAGGTCGGGGGAGAAGGATGCCTTCCGCCTGTTGGTGGAGCGCCACAGTCGAACCATCTTCGGCCTGGCCTTTCGCATGATGGAGAATGAACAGGACGCAGAAGAAATAGTGCAGGAGACGTTCGTGCGTGCCTATAGAGCCCTCGATGGCTTCGAATCGCGGGCCAATTTCGGCACCTGGATCTACCGCATTGCGGTGAACCGCTGCTACGACCTTCTCAAGCAACGAAAATCGCGACTCCAGGTAGAGGCAAAAGAGGACCTTGACGAGCGAGCCCTCGTCGAGCAGATTCCCACGAAAAATCCCAGCCCGGAGCGCACCCTGCTGAGCCGGGAGATCGAGGTCCGGGTGCGTTTAGCCGTGAAGCAGCTCACGGCTGGCGAACGCACCGCATTCGTTCTTCGTCATTTTGAAGGCCGCTCGATTGAGGAAATTGCGCGGGTGCTGAACGTGCGTCAAGGGGCTGCGAAGAATACAGTGCACCGAGCCGTGCTGAAGTTGCGCGAGCGATTGCAGCCGTTGAGGACATGCCGATGAGACATCTCGCAGACGACGAACTTGTCCTTTATCACTACCACGACGGAGATGACATCGAGACTGCAGAGCGGCACTTAGCCTCCTGCCCGGAGTGCCGGTCGCGTCTCGTCGCGATCGAGGAAGTGCTGCAGCTGGTCGTAGCGCCTCCGATTCCAGAGCGCGGTCCTGCCTACGGTTCCGAAGTCTGGAACCGGATTCGGGCAGAACTGCCGGAGTTAACCGCACGCCAGCAGTCGTGGCTGACAATGCCACGATGGGCATGGGCCGGCGTCGTGGCCGTGCTGTTGGTGGTCGTGCTCCTGATGGGCCGCTACAGCTTTAAGCGACCTTCCTCCAACAACGTTGCTACGAGTCCGGGCTCTACGACTGCGTCCCCTGCTCAGCAGGTGCGTGAGCGTGTCTTGCTGTTGGCCGTTGGGGATCACTTGGATCGCAGCCAAATACTGTTGATGGAACTCACCCACGCCACCGGACCTGGAGAGATTGATATCTCAACGGAGCAGCAACGCGCGATCGAACTTGCCGATGCAAATCGTCTCTACAGAGCAACAGCACAGCAGGTCGGCGATGCGGGTATTGCGGCCTTGCTTGACGAACTTGAACGAGTGCTGCTGCAGGTCGGACATCAGCCCAGCAGCATCACCGCTGGCGACCTGAAGGAAATCCAGGACAGCATCCAATCTCAAGGAATTCTGTTTAAAGTGCGCGTGGTCCGCGCCAACGTACGTAAAGAGGCTGCTCAGCGGCCGCGAACCACCTCAAGTCAAAAGAAGGGACAAACAACATGAACGTGCCAACAACACCTGTTCGCTTCGGGTTTGTGCTCATCCTACTAGCGTCCAATCTCCCAGCGCGGGCGCAGGCCGACCCGCAAATGAACGGTTTCCTGCAGCAGGAATCTAAAATGTCGAACCGTGAAGACGAACTGCACAAAGACGGCACCGACGCTCTAAACGAGAGCAAGTGGGAAGCCGCAGTCGGCAAGTTCAGCCAGGTCGCAGAGCTGCATGGGAAGCGAGCCGACAGTGCCCTTTACTGGAAAGCCTATGCGCTGAACAAAGGAGGCCACCGTCAAGATGCACTGGCCACGATTGCCGACCTCCGGAAGCAGTATCCGCGCAGCACATGGCTAAAGGATGCTGGAGCCCTCGAAGTGGAACTACGTCAAGCCTCCGGCCAGCCCGTCAATCCTCAAGAGCAAGACGATGAAGAGACCAAGCTGCTTGCGCTGAACAGTTTGATGAATAGCGACTCGAAACGTGCCCTGCCGATCCTGCAGAAATTCCTGTCGTCGAATAATTCTTCACGGCTGAAGGCGCAGGCTCTGTTTGTGCTGGCGCAGAGCGACTCCCAGGAGGCTCGACAGACCTTAGTTCAGGTTGCACGTGGACAGTCGAATCCCGAATTGCAGAGGAAGGCAATCGAATTTCTTGCCACCCAGGAGTCGCCCGAGAATGTGGCGGCTCTGGGCGAGATTTATCGCACTTCGAACAGTCACGACGTGCGCAGGGCTGTGCTGGATGCTTACGTAGCCTGCGACTGCCGCAAGGAACTGCTGGCTGCGGCACAAGAAGAACATGATCAGGAGTTGCGGCGCGATGCAATTCATCGACTGGGCGCGGCAGGCGGGCAAGAGGAATTGCGCCAGTTGTATAAATCAGCGGCGTCGGTGGACGACAAGGAAGCCATTATCCAGGGTTTCATCGCCGAGGATGACGTCCAGGGGTTATCGGAGGTGGTGAAAACGGCGACCGAAGCGCGAGTCAAGTCGGCTGCCATCCGAGCTCTGGGCGCAGTTGGAGGCCAGCAGTCCAAGGCTCTCCTGCTGCAGATGTACGGCAATGAAAAAGATCCGGAGATCAAGCGATCTCTGATCGAGGGATTATTTATTCAGGATGACGCACACGACCTGATTCAGTTGGCACGCAAGGAGTCCGATCCGGAGATGCGAAGGCACCTCATACAGCAGCTCTCGGTGATGGATGACCGCGAGGCGAAGGACTACATGCTTGAGATTCTGAACAAGTGAGGGGATGCTATGCGGCTTCGGAACATGATGATGGCGATTTTAGCGGCTCTTGCGGCCACGGGGTACTGTGCAGCCGAGCAACCTCAACTCACCGGCGCCAAAGTGGTCGAGCGTTCTGCCAAAAAAGGAGTTCAGGCCGCCGTCCAGGAAATAATCAAGGCTGACAAAGGTCCGGCGTGGATCGCGTATAGCGCGCCTGTAATCCCGGGCGAGCAACACATGTGTTGCTACAGTTCGGCACGAATTACAGGCAATGTGGCATGCTGCGGGTCGTGCCGTCTGGACGGTCGCGATCACGATGTTTTCTTCGGCAATCAAATCGGAGGCTGCAAAGCAACGCTAGCATCTATTTTTTTCGTTTTCATGCGATTTGAAAGCGGGAGCATTAGTCAGGTCCGGGCTTTCTCGACAGACTGCGCGCTCGATGCCGCAAATTCCACCCTATATTGGCTGCAAGACGTTGAACCAGCACAGAGCGTCACGTACTTGGAATCGCTCTTGAAACGGGAGGACTCGCGCGGCCGAGCGGAAAGTGATGAGATCCTCAGCGCGATCGCGCTGCACTCTGGAACTCAAGCCACTGCTGCTCTTGAAAGGATGGTCCAGCCGGGGCAGCCCTCCAAGTTGCGGGGTCAGGCCGCTTTTTGGATTGGCAGCACCCGCGCAGCCCACGGCCTCGATGTCCTGCTTGCATTGATTAAATCGGACCAGGATCGGGAATTTGTTGAGCAGGCGATCTTCGCAGTTTCGCAGAACGAGGAACACGAGCGTGCATTTGACGAACTAATCCGCTTGGCGCGTCAGGATCCCCGGCATGACGTCCGCGAGCAGTCTCTGTTTTGGCTCGCGCAGGAAGCGGGACACAAGGCAGCAGGCACGATCACCGACGCCATCGAGAACGATCCTGATACTGATGTCAAGAAAAAGGCGGTTTTCGCGCTGAGCGAGATGCCGCAAGAGGAAGGCGTCCCCCTGCTCATCGATCAAGCGCGCAAGAATCGCAATCCTGTCGTGCGCAAGGAAGCGATCTTCTGGCTCGGACAGTCGGAGGATCCACGTGCCCTGGATTTCATTGCTTCGATTCTGGAGCACTGATGGCGCTGAGTCGGTGTGCGACGGCACAGCGCTTCCCCAAGGCGACTTATGAGGAGTGATGCAGAAAGATCGTTGGAACTGTGTTTGATTGATTGATCGCTGAAACGCTGGAACGAGCATAAAAATAGCGGCTACACTCTCTCTAACTAAAGCCGAGCAGTCGGAACGTGAACGAGCATCTTAAGTTTCCGGCGGGAACCGATCATTCCACGGCAAGTACGTTAGTGCGCGACTCCGGCGCCCCCGCCATTAGCAGCCTCTCATCGCTTACAGGAGATTATTGTGGGAAACCAACTCGTTTGAGCAGCTCTTCGAAACGCGGGTTTTCATGAAGACTGTCGAAACTGCGGTCGACCCTCAGAAATAGGACTTCGAACGCGTGCTCGTTCACGGCCCGATCGAGCATATCGAGAGCGCCGCTCTCATCACCGAGAGCCGCGTACACCTGTGCCAAACCGTAGGGCGAGACGTAATGATGCATTCCGCGCAATTGGAGTTCACGCAGGCTCTGCTGCGCTTGTTCACGGCGCCCCGCAAGGGCATACCCGCGGGCCAATCCAGCCGACATTAGACTTGCACCGTGGGTGAGATCTCTCGCCTTATGAAGATGTGCGATCGCCTGGTCATACTGCCTTACATTCGTCAACGCCCCGCCCAGGAAATAATGCGCCGGGGCGAACTGAGGATCGAGCTGGATCACTTTCTCATACTCTTCAATCGCGCGGTCATATTGCCGCGCGTTGGAATACGCGAAACCTACAAGGGTGTTGACGATCAGTGAGAGTGGATCAAGATCCCGAGCGCGTTCCATTTCGCGGATGGCTTCCGCGCTTCGCGCGCCATGCATCAAGAATTCGGCATAGCTCTTGTGCGCAATGGCTGAATTCGGATCTAGCTCTATGGCCCGGTGGAACTCTCGTTCAGCATTGGCCCACTTCCATTCGTACTCGTGTTCCGCTTCGGCCAGCGTCGTGTGGGCCTCCGCCAGAGTCTCATCAAGTTCAAGGGCGTGCAGCGCTGCCGCCTTCGCTTTTGGATACGCGTCTGCCGGCGGCATGAGCAGCCAGCCCGCCAATAACAGGTACGAGTTCGCCAGGCCGGCATAGGGCGGGGCGTACGAAGCATCGCCCTGAATTGCCGTCTTAAAATATTCCACGCTCTTGCGCAGGCTGGGCTCTGAGCGCTGATTCGCCTCATAGAGCCCCATCAGATAAGCGTCATAGATCTTTGGATTGGGGACGGAACGAGGCTGCCGTCCGCGCTCCGGCGCGACTTCGAGCACCAGCGCGCGGGCAATCTGTCCGGCGACGTTGCTCTGAATCGTCAGGACGTCGGCAACTCCGCTTTCATAGGTCTCTGCCCACAGGCTCGCCTGATCTCGCGTACGAAAAAGCTGAGCATTGATTCCTACGTGATTGCCGGACCGCCGCACGCTGCCTTCTAGCACGTAATCGACGCCGCCCAGTTCACGCGCAACTTGCGGAAGGGGTTTCTGCGTTGCCCGGTAACGCATCGCCGACGTCCGTGCGATCACGGAAAGTCCGTTCGGATATTGTCGTCCGAGCAGTGTGATCATTTCGTCAGTCAGTCCATCACTGAAATACTCCTGGGTTGGATCACCGCTCAGATTGTCAAAAGGCAGCACGAGCAGCAACACACGCTGCTGCACCGGTTTCAGAACTGGCGCCGACTTCGTTCGCAGCGCATAAATCCCTGCAACAACCAGCACAAGCGCCAACATCACAGCGCTGATCGCTTGCCACTCGGCAAGGCGCGCCCCTGTCGTCGTTCCGGAAGAGTTCGCTGGCACGTCTGCCGATTTCGAGATGGCTGGCGGTCGCGCGTCTCCCGTCAAAGAAGGTTCACATTCCAGGCTCACGATCGGCGGCAAAAATCGATATCCTTGGCGCGGAACCGTCTCGATGTAAATTGGGTTTTCCGCCGAATCGCCCAGCACCTGTCGCAGCTTATTCAGTGTGGTCTTGAGGTTTGCGTCAAAATCGACGAACGTATCCGCCGACCAAAGTCCCCGGCGCAACTCTTCACGAGTGGCGATCCTGCCTGCGTGTTCGAGCAGAAGGACGAGGAGTTGGAACGGCTTTTCCTGGAGTTTGATCTTCGAACCCTGCTTTCGAACCTCTCCGTTCGAGACATCAACCTGAAACACTCCGAACTGAAAGCGGCGCGGCGGTCGCAGCGAGTTCTCCACCGGAGTCGTTACCGAATCGTGTCCCAGAATGGACGTGTCGGTCGCCATGGCTCGTCGAGTATAACCCAGCAACAAACGACTGGCGCACAAAACAAGGCTATGGAAAATGCGAGCAAAACCTACGGAATTCGGGAGTCGACCTCTTCGGAAACCAGCAGGCGTTTAATAGCCGCTCTGGCCTGCGATTAACCTACTCGGTCATCTCCGACCTCAACATGCGCCTGCAGATTTACCTCCGATTTACCTGGAAATTACCGCGAGCAGCCGCGGAAGGATTTTGGATTGCACGAACACCTATCGAGTCTGTATCAACGTGAAATCAAAAAGTGCTTGCGAGGATCCTTATGAAACGGCTGATAGAAAAGCTTGGAGTTCACGCGTGTCTAACCTCTCTCTTAGTTACAGTCTTGTTCTTCGGACTTGCGGTCGCTGCTTCGGCGCAGAGCTTCGCCGTAAACAATTTGACGGCTGACGTTCCAGGCGTCGCAGCCAACACGGATCCCAATCTCATCGGACCCGTGGGGCTGTCGCGTGGAATCATCGGCAAGTGGTGGGTCCCAAATTCGGGCTCGGCGACCGCCACGCTTTACGATGGAGGTGGTGTTGCGAGCGCCCTCATCGTAAATCTCCCGCCGGTACCAGGCAGTTCGACGCCTACCCGCGCGACCGGCACCGTGTTTACTGGCGCTGAGGGGTTCAATGTATCTCCTGGGAATCCAGCCCTTTTCATGTTTGTCACCCTTGACGGCACGATTCTAGGTTGGAATCCCAACGTCGATCTTTTTAATGCCGTAGTGTTAGTGAACCGCAATGGCAAAGCGTCATACACCGGGATGACTACTGCGGAAATCGGTGCCTCGCATTACCTATACGCCGTGAACGCACTGACAGCACGCATCGAGGTCTTCGACACCACGTTACAAAACGTGGTTTTCAAGGGCGACGTATTTCGAGAACCGGATCTTCCCGAGGGCTTGGCGCCGTTCAACGTGCAGAATATCGGCAGAGACATTGTCGTCACCTATCATCGGGATGGGGGAGAGAGATCCGACGGTCCCCAGGGTTGGGTCGCAATCTTTGACGCAAGCGGGCATTTTCTCTCTCGGCTGCATTCCCATTCCTTAAATGCGCCCTGGGGAGTCGCTCTGGCTCCGCAGGATTATGGCGAGTTCAGCCACTTGCTATTGGTCGCTAATCACGGCAGCGGCCAGATTGCGGCGTTCGATCCGTTTACCGGCGAGTTTGTTGGCTTCATGCTCGATTCGAACGGAAATGTAATCAGCATCGACGGGCTGTGGGCGCTCGGCTTTTCCGACGGCGGAATCGCGGACTTCATAACTGTCATGGGACCTTACAACGCATGCTATTTCACTGCCGGAACGCAGATGGGCCAGCACGGATTATTCGGCAATCTTGTTCCCGTTGATTCGGATCAAACGCACGACGAACAATAAGCACAAATAGGGCCATGACAGCACCCGCCAAAGCCGTATGGACCTGAGAAGTCAAAACACGAACTACGTTCAAAGAGGGTGGGGAGAAAAATCCCTGCCCTTTTTTCTTGGGAGCAAGGTCCGCCCACGTCCAACTTTGGTTGGTCAACAAATCTAGCTTGATTGATATGTGTCCATGACACCGCGCGTTCGCATTGCGTCGAGCGACCGAAGTGCCTCACTCGATATCTGGTTGGTTTCAGTCCGTACCGTAACGGGTCGTACCTGATGCCCCTTAGTGCGGGCTTCTCGGAAGAATGGACCCTGTACTGCTCGTGCGGCAGGCCGCCCATTTTCCACTCGACGGAACTGGAACGAGCTAAAGCTATATGCGGTTTCGAATCAAGCTCACGATCGCGGTTATGGGGCCCACGAGGAGATTGTGCTGGTTCGCAAGAAGTCGCGGTTTTCGGGCTAGGGCTCAGCCGAGATATAAGTACCGAGAACGGGCTTCGAAACCATTAGTCTCCGAATGAACAACCATACTGGCGCGGGTTGCTGATGCCCTCCAGATAGCTGACCGCGTTGAACGGCTTGGTTTCAGAACTGCCGCCCCCACCCGGCACTGCGGGATAGGCATCCGGACCAATCACGGCAATGGTTTTCAACTTGCTTTCATTCAGGGGAAGCACGTTGCCGGAATCGCTTTCCATCTTGGCGCTGCTGCCATCGCGCCCC
>Ga0210402_10000637_pt1 | contig 38634 bp, 38 predicted proteins | sample IncBWC7MmetaG_FD_161055 | JGI IMG/M metagenome (GOLD analysis project Ga0210402, IMG submission 161055) | Forest soil microbial communities from Barre Woods Harvard Forest LTER site, Petersham, Massachusetts, United States - Inc-BW-C-7-M | ecosystem: Environmental > Terrestrial > Soil >...
AGTTCCTATGGAACAGAACCCTGAGAGTGAATGCCAGGCGGTTCATTTGCTGACGAATCAGGGTCGTGCGTTAAGAACTTCTGTCTTTTTCTGTCTCGCCACCCTCCTATTTACCCCGTGGGCGCGGGCGCAATCCACCGATGAGGTGCACGTGGTGCCGCGTAATGAGTCCGGCCACACGACTCCCGCGCCAATTCTCGCCCCCCCCAGTAACGACTCTGCCTTGAATGCTCACACCTTGCGCGCCGATGTCGACCTCGTGCTTATACCTGTGACCGTTAGCGATGCAAAGAACCGACCGGTGATCGACCTTCAAAAACAGAATTTCGCGGTCTACGAGGAAAATGAGCCGCAGGAGATCCGGAATTTCTCGACGGAGGATGCACCGATCTCGGTGGGGCTGATCCTCGACGTCAGCAAGAGCATGAGCAACAAGTTCGAGGTTGAACGCAAGGCAGTGGCTGAATTCTTCCAGAGCGCTAACCCAGAGGACGACTACTTTGTGATCACCCTTGGCGATCGACCCAGGATCGTCGCCGACACGACCGAGTCGCTCGATCAAATCCAAGCCAAGCTGGCCATGGTGATCCCAAACGGAAACACTGCGTTGCTGGATGGGATTTATCTGGGAGTGGACAAATTGAGCTCGGCGCGATACCAGCGACGCGCGTTGCTCATCATCTCCGACGGCGGCGACAATCACAGTCACTACACGTCCAGGGAAATAAAAAAGCTGATTCAGGAAGCCGACGTGCTCATCTACTCAATCGGCATTTTCGACAACATGCCGGTCCCGGTTTTTAAGACGATCGAAGAGAAGTTGGGCAAGCGCTTGCTGACTCAGATCACCGAAGAAACCGGAGGGCGTACGATCGCCGCTGATGACCGCAGCAAAGTCCCGGAAATCGCCGCCGACATAAGCCGCGAATTGCGTCAACAATACCTTCTCGGATATCGGTCGAGCAACGCCGCGCATGATGGCAAGTGGCGGAAGATCAAGCTGCAAGTGACAGCAGCAACCGCATCGGAAGCCGCCCCGCCGCTGCGCGCCTACTACAAGAAAGGCTACCTCGCTCCGGAAAAATAGTTCTTCCCGCGTCAAAAGACTCGTCGTCGGCTCCTACTTCGAAGGATACTGTTTAAACATTTTTATGATGGCCTTCTCTATTATTTCGAGCGACTTTTCCTGTTGGTCAGGATCAAGATTGGCTTGGGCAACGCCACGCCACCTGAGTTTCTTTGCCGAGCGTTCCACGACATCGATCACCAGCGTTCCCTTGTCGATCAACACGGCGTCACTCCCGTGCCCTATGGCGCCTGGGTTGCCCTCATCCCACCAGGGACCATCCAGACCAGGCATGGCGTAGACGTTAACGTCGTAGGACACGTTCAAACTCCCGTCGAGTGCGCCATAGGCGTTGACTAACAGGTCAGGGGTATCTGTCGTCTTTGTCAGGCCCTTGGCTTGGAGTTGATCGTCGACTTCGCCCACAATATCCATGACCATGAATGGGTGGGAGTTGGCTGATTGTTTCATCCACGAATAAGTCTTGAATCCCGAAAAGTCTTGCTTCTTGTTGTATTCGACCCTGATCTTTTGCGCCTGGACGCCGGTTACATAGGTCAGAAATAAGCAGGTCAGAAGTGTGAGATATAGCCAAGCCGATCTTCGGTTGCGTTTCACGTGATGCGCTCCTTAAAGGTTCACGGTCACCGCGTGCGTGAAGTCTATCCTCGGAGAGACTCCACGAACGAAGCAGTTGAAGGTTCACTGTAAGGTGCAGGCATCCCCCTGCGCTACTATCAAAACTCGCAGTGGATGAACAGATAGCAAATGATTATCGAAGAATGCCGCCCGGCCTCTTGCTGCAAGTTTTACTAGTTTTCAGCGACGAGTTGCGCGACTAACCTCTTAGGTGGCCGGACTGAGTCTCAAAGGCTGACCGTATTCGGCGACATAAAGGCACATGAATTCGCAGTTGAAACCCTTCATCGTGAAGAACGTACTTCTAGTCGACGCAGATGAGCAGATACATGCTCTGCTTCCGAGCGTTTTCAAACCGGGGGAGTGGGCCATCCAGCACGCGCCTGACAATGCAACCGCACTCGCAATGGCGCGATTGAAAGCGTTCGATCTCATCCTGACCAGCGAAAAAACGTCGGGCAGGGAGGATATCGAACTCCTTCGAAAACTTCGCACCGTACGCCCGCATACCCGCTTGATCATCCTGACCAATGAAAGCGCGCCACAGGATGTGATCGACGCCATGCGCGAGCGCGCCTTCAGCTATTTTTCTCCGCCGTACCAATTAGATGTTCTGGCTGACATGGTCCAAAAAGCGGTGGAGGAACCCTGCTGGGACGATGGCATCGATGTCATTTCGGCGACGCCAGAATGGATTCGCGTCCTGGTTCGCTGCGATCGGAAGACCGCCGAGCGCGTGCTGCAGTTTTTCAATGAGATTGCCGATCTGCCCGAGCCCGAAAGAGGTGCCGTCGGAATGGCCTTTCGTGAGATGCTCCTGAATGCGATCGAGCATGGCGGTGGACTGGATCCAACGAAAAGCGTTGAGATCGCGTATGTCCGTGCCCGTCATATGGTTACATGCCAAATCAACGATCCGGGTCCGGGCTTTACCCTGGACGAGATTCCCCATGCCGCCATTGCAAACCCGGCCGAAGACCCGTTCCGCCACGTTGCGCATAGAGAGGCACAAGGCATGCGTCCCGGTGGATTCGGCGTGCTGCTGGCGCAGAAACTGGTTGACCAGCTTATCTATGGGCAGGACGGGAATGAAGTCTTGCTGGTGAAGTATCTCGATCCTAACCGGCTCCGAGTAGCATAGAATCGGGTTGCTGTGCGATTCTAGATGGTTGGCGTGCGAAAGCGAATGCGTAGAACAAGTCCTGAACTGCGTCCCGCCGCTGCGGACCAGCGTTTGACGAGGCATCGAGTTGGCCGGCTTCCGGCAAACTCCATATGCCCAGCTGTAGATCCAAATACCGCGTCCTGCCCGAGGAAACCTCACCTATGATTTCGAAGAAGATGCAGTTGGTTCATCGCAAACTATTCTTTGCGTTGTTGGGACTTCTCTGTGCCACCACCCTCTGGGCCGAACAATGGAAAGTCTTAGGGCCGGACGGCGGAGACGCCCGCAGCCTGGCCTACGACCCGCGCAATCTCGACCACATCTTCCTGGGTACGGGCACGGGAACCATGTTTGAATCGTTGGATGGTGGCCAAAACTGGTCTCGTTTTGCCCACTTGGGCAAGGGCGATGACTACGTGCTCGACCATATCGTCATCGATCCGCAGAATCCAGACCTCATGTTCGTCTCAGCCTGGAGCGTGGAGGATCAGAAGGCTGGCGACTTGTTTCGCTCGCGTGATGGCGGAAAGACGTGGGAAGCGCTCCCCGATATGCGCGGAAAATCCATTCGCGCACTCGCGATCGCTTCGTCGGACTCGAAAGTGCTGACCGCAGGCACGCTTGAAGGCGTGTACCGCAGCACCGATAGCGGTGAGAAATGGGTGCGCATCTCTCCCGCCGGCCATGCCGAGATCAAGGATATTGAATCGATTGCCGTCGATCCCAAGAACCCGAACGTAGTGTATGCCGGGACTTGGCACTTGGCCTGGAAGACCGATGACGGCGGGGTCACCTGGCATCACATCACCAAAGGCATGATCGAGGACTCGGACGTGTTTTCGATCATTATCGACTCGACGAATCCCGAGGTCGTGTACGCCAGCGCATGCTCCGGAATTTACAGCAGCGATAACGGCGGGGAGACCTTCCGCAAAGTGCAGGGGATGCCGTTCTCCGCGCGCCGAACGCGAGTATTGAAGCAGGATCCGCATAATTCCAAGATCGTCTATGCTGGAACCACCGAGGGTTTGTGGAAAACAACCGATGCCGGAAAGACCTGGAAGCGGACGGGCAATCCTGAAACTGTAGTCAATGACGTGCTGATCGATCCCCGAAATTCGAAAATGGTGCTGCTGGCGACAGATCGCAGCGGGGTGATAGCGAGCGACGACGCCGCGCAGACGTTTAGACCTTCCAATCACGGTTACGCGCATCGTTACGTCACTGCAATCCTCGCCGATAAGAATGATCCCGACACGATATTCGTGGGCGTCGTCAATGATCGGGAGTGGGGTGGAGTCTTTTCCTACCGCAACGGCGGAAAACGCTGGGAGCAGAGCAGCATAGGCCTTGGAGGCCGCGACGTTTTCACCTTGCGGCAAGCCGACAACGGTGCTCTGATCGCGGGCACAAATCGTGGCATTTTCATACTTGATCGCAAGGCCGCGAAGTGGCGACCAAGCAACACCATCATGAACGGTCAGCCTTCACCGCCGACTAAGAAGAAGGGAACCAAGGTGGCTGCCAAGCCTCCGGTCACTTCGGTTCTCGACGCCAGAGTCAGTGAAATCGAAGTTACGCCTCAGCGGTGGTTGGCTGCGACCTCGGCGGGACTCTTTACGAGTACGAATGCAGGGAAGAGTTGGAGTGGCGGTCCGGTGATCGGCAAGAACGACTTCGTTTCCGCGCAGTCCGACGGAGATCTGATCGTGGCTGCCACTCGCGGCGAGGTTGTGTTTTCGACCAACGGGGGGACTACCTGGCAGCAAGCGGCTCTGCCTGCGAACGTCAAAGTGATCCGTGGTGTCACGGTGACGCCCGACGCGCAAATTATGGTGGCATCCCGGGAAGGCGCGTTCCGTAGTACCGATAGCGGTGCAACCTGGCAGCGCATGCTGAATGGTCTGCCTGACCGGGACATCAGCTCGATCTCATACGACGACTCAGGTAAGAGCCTGCTGGCTACCAGTATGACGATCAGCACGGTTTTTCAGAGCAGCGATGGCGGGCAGACCTGGAGTCGCGGCCCGGACTCAGGTTATCCCCTTCGGCTGATCAGCGTGGTGCGTGGGCGTTTCGTAGCCGCGACGCCGTTTGATGGTGTAATCGTTCAGCCGTAAGCGTGAAAAGACGCACTTCGCCGGGGTTTATTTCACGTTGCGGGACACAAAGCGATGACCGGCGAGTGCGAGTTTCGTAGCCTCAACCAAGTCGGGTATCAAACGCAGTTTAGTTACGTAACCCAGTGCGCCAGTTTCTGACGCGGCTTGGCACATAAGTGCATCCTGGCTGCCGGTCAGGAAAACAATTTTCGCGCTGGCATTACTTTGTGTCAGACGCGCTGCAGCCTTGATCCCATCCAAAACGGGCATTGATATGTCCAGGACAACGACATCAGGATCCAGTTGGGCAGCAGCATCCAGTGCCTCCTGGCCATTGTGTACGGCTCCCACAACGTCGAACTCGGATGCCAACGTTGAAGCCGCCTTCTCGAGTATCGCGGGGTTATCGTCGGCTAATAACACACGGGCTTTGGACATGAGCAGACCTCTCAACTGAAGGACTGCTTTCACCCTAGCAATTGATTCTCCATCCAGAAAATGTCGAGGCACGATGAAATAGCAAGACTCCGTCAGTCGAATCAGCCCAGTCTGCAGGACAACTCCAACCCCTCTATCCTTCCCCTTTTGTTCACGATGTGAGCTCACTCGCAACTTCCGCCGCTCCACATCCCAAGGCGCGTGATCCGGCGCAGATTGAGCTTGTCCCGAATTACAGACGTCTGAACGTCTGCTGCCGGGCACTTGTTGGTTATGTTGTCGGGCTTACTGTAGGATCGGGAATGGAATCGGCATGTGCCGGCTCAACGCCTCAAGCTTCCAGAGCGAGGTCTCCGCCACCGTCGTGTATTTTTGCGACGTGCAGTAGTGAAGGAATGCGTTTCATCAGCTAATCCGGCAAGACGTCTTTGAGCGCCCGCTCAATGTGATCTACCTCTTCACGGATCACTCTAATTGATTGCTGGTTCCTCGACGGGTGTGCCATTGGGGAAATTGCTCCCAGGGCGTGTCGTATTCTGTGGTTTCGGTCCCAAATCAGGTGGAGTCTGGCAGTCGTTTGCTTTCGGTGCTGGTAAACGTTCTTGGCCAATTTCGTGGCCAGCCAGCCCAGGACTAATCCGAACAAGGCCTCGATGGGGAGGCGATCTCTCGCTCCGTCAAAATCTGAGAACGCTAGCCGGTAAACCGCCTCGCCGAGACCCAACGAAGCAAACAATACTGTGGTTCCAACCAGATAAACTTCCAGGCCTTCCGCCTGTTGAAAGCGTATGAAGCGATCGCCTGTGCGGCGCGTCCGCATAAACTCGATTGCCATAGGGCCCCCAAATGCTGTTATCGTCGTCCCGGTTTATCGTCCCCGTTCGGAGATAGAGATCTGTCATTTCTCTCCATCAGTTTACGACATAACTGAAAATCTATGGTGGCTGGCGCGCCCCATTTTTTCTTCTATTCATTCTGGCCCGAAAGCCCCCGTCTTGAGCCGAGATGAGGGTTTCGTTGGAATGGCTGATGTGGCTATGGATGGACAGCGGATACATAACTGCTCGTAGAACGAAGTATCAAATAAGCCGCGAGGCCTGTTGTCGCCAATCACCATCGTCAATGTTTTTGGCCACTGCCACAGTTCATTTGTGGTGAATCCGCTGAGAAATCTTTGCGGGTCGGCGCGACAGACGGTCAGATCTGTCGCTCCTCCGCGCTTCCCCGCAGCCGATTCCGCTGCCTAAACACATCCAGTTAGAAGTTGAATACGACACCCGCCTTGTACTGGAAATTGTTCTGACCGCTGCTTGCCGAGTTGTTGAAGCGAGTGTACAGATAATCTATCTCGGCCGGCCGGAACGCGATTGTACCCGTATGGTTTATCGCAATGTCCACGCCTCCGCCCGCCGCGAGCGCGAAGGAATTGCCAGAGGGAGCCGTGGCGAACACCCCGCCCGATGTTTTTACCAAGTTCCCGTACACGTTGGAGTGCGCTCCACCGATGAGGACGTGGCCGAATGGCCGGATTTTTCCGGTTCGGATCCCGATTTGCGGACCGAACAAATAGGTGAAGAGGTTCCCCTGCACGTTGGCGCTGCAGCCGAGTGGGCAAATCGCACTCCCGGAAGGGGCGGTGAATTTCTGCGTGTTGCTGCCGTAGCCCTGGAAGTCCCCCTTGATGCCGAGATACTTGGTGAAGTTGAAGTCAAGCGCGCCACCACCTCCGTTGAGACTGTAGCTGCTGGTGTAGGCGTGGCTGGCATTATAACGAGCATAGCTGTAATCCACGGTCGCCTCAAATTTCGGGGCATCTTGTGCCATCGCTGCCAGCCCGGTCAGCATAACGACCCCTGCGATCAGTACGTTTCTGAGTTTCATGATTTCCTCTCCATTCGTTCAAGTTTAGAAAAGTCAAACCCGCATCGCTTCCACAGTTCCGAAAGTTGCGACCTGATCGGCGCATGTCTCCGTAAGCCGTCGAACACTGTGTGTTTGCTAGTGAGTGTGTCCTGGATTATTTCTACCTTGCTTGGGGACAGTGTGCGACTAGCAAAACCGACAGTTGAACCTCAAAAAGTTCGCTGCCCGAGACATTTGTGTTCACAATCTCACTGTTTCCAGCGCAAGCGGTGAATCAAGTCGCAAAAGAAATCAATGCCATCAAGCGCCACAGTATCCCTTCGTAGCAATTGTTTGGAGCATTCCCCCAATCCGTCCCCTTGCGATTCTGTGAGTTTTTCCCTACCCCCCCTGTAAGACTTACTAGTTCCGCACTTCATGACCGTCCGCTAGCCTGAATTCATCGCAGTGGCAGGACCGTCGCGGTCTCAATCGAAGTCCATCTTGCTCTGCGCGCAAGTTCTTAACCGCGACGGGATACGATATCCGGTCAAACACTCTGTCGGTGACTAACATGGCCACAGCGATACTAGGCGTACTGACTTTTGTGCTGCTCACGGCGGGCTTGACGCTGCACGGGATATACCTCGAAAGCAACCTTGCAGACCCTCATCAGCCCGACGCGACCCCGTGTCGGACTCAGTTAAATCGCGCTTCTTCGGCAGAGGGTCGAGGCTTCCACTGCCAGAGGTGAGTGGTGACTTCAGAGGCTAATGTGACTTCCGGAGCGATAAGAAACTATCCGCTGAGAGCTATGAACGAAGTTTTCTAACTTGAACACAAAAATCAAAAATATGGAGGGATCCGTGAAAAAGACTCTAGCAATTCTCGTTTCGATGTTCCTGATGTCAATGGCCGTCCTGGCACAACAGGTATCAGTGAACTACAACCACAGCCAGAGTTTTGCGCAATATCACACTTATGCTTGGGCTTCACAGAATCAGAACCAGATTCAAAATTCCATTCTGGCCCAGGTAGCGCAGCAGGATATCAACAACGCAATGCAAGCCAAAGGCCTGCAGATGGTGCAGGAAAACCAAAATCCAGACTTGATCCTGACCGCCAACGGGGGCCTGAGACAACAGACTTCTTACAGTGCGTGGGGCATGCGCGGCATTGGCGGTGGAATGGGTGGGATTACTCCAGAACAAAACGTTGAGGGAACCATGATCGTGGATCTCTATGACGCGAAGAGCAAATCTTTGGTTTGGCGCGGGATCGCCCAAAATACGCTGAATAACAATGGCAACAAGAATCAGCAGATGGTGGAGAAGGCGGTCCAGAAGATGTTCAAGCAGTGGCCCAAGTAAAGCAGTGGACAAAGCCGCAGCCAGGTATTTCAGAAGTATCTGTCACCGCTGGAAGAGTATCAGCGATGAAGCGGAGACGATTTGGATCCTGAAACTTTGATTCGAGGCGGTTCAGCTGATCAACCGGTTTCTACGGATGCCGCCGCTGGCGACGCAGGGCCGGTCGCCAAGGAACCGATTGTGCCTTCGACGAACACTCCGCACCGCAGCCGCCGATCGGTTTGGCTGCTCATTCTTATTCTGGTGTTTTTGATTTTAAATCCGCTGTTGGAAAAAGATCAGATGGGTGAGGCCATTCTTTTGGTTTCCATGTATGCCACTCTGATTTCCGCTACACGGGCACTATCCGAGAAAACCCGCGTGCGATGGCCTCCGACGCTGCTCGCTACTGCTTCAATGCTGGCGATGGCAATCGCCCATTTCTTCCCATATCGCCCCCTCTGGATCGTAAACTGGTCAATCCTGGCAGCGTTCTTTGGATTCATCTCAGTGGGATTTTTCTCCTACTTGGGCCGGCCCGGCGCCGTGACCGATGACCGCATCTTTGTTTCGGTAAGCCTGTATCTCTTGTTGGGGATGCTCTGGTTCAGCCTCTACAACCTGCTGGAAGCCATCCATCCCGGCTCCTTCGCCCTGCAGTCCACACCGCTGTCGTCGCTTCCTCGCGGTACTTTGATCTACCTGAGCCTCGCCACGCTGACGACGCTAGGCTACGGCGATATCGTTCCAGTTACACCAATCGCACGCATGGTGGCCGCTCTCGAGGCGGTGGCCGGCGTGCTCTACATCGCGATTACGGTAGCGCGTTTGGTCTCGGGCTACCGGGGTGACAAACACGAAGCAATGTAGTACAGACAATACAATGTGATCGAAAAAAGAAAGAAGGGAAATAAAATGTCGAATCCCGAGCTGAAGCCGTGCAAACACATGCCATGCCGTTGCGTCGTTCCGCCCCATCAAGACTACTGTAGCGACATCTGCCGGGATGCGGGAAAAGACGATGTGGAGATCGCATGCGCGTGTGGCCATCCCGCGTGTCCGCTGGACGCGTAGCGGGCACGACAGTCTGGAAGAGAACTACACTCAGTCTCTGGACGGTACTCGGCTTGGTCTGTTAGCCGCCAGAGGTTCTGCCATTTTTCCGGCCAATGTAGCAGCCGCGCATGGGCTGCCTCATGCGTCGGGGGCGTTGACCTGCCCCCAACCTAAGGTCGACAGAAACGTTAGTTGCCGCCACCGACGACGATCACCTCTGCGTTTGCGTTCCCGCACATTCCATAAATGGCGCCCGACACGCAGGCTCCGGCGGAATACTTGTAACAGCCCGGCTTCTTCGCCACGACGGAGACCGAGCGATCAGAACCGCCAATGATGGTTCCACCCTGTGCAAACGGATCAGAAGGGCCGAAGTCCACGACGAAACCTGTATTCTTGGAGGCGCTTTGCCAGGTTAACGTCGTGCCCGCGTTCACGCAGAACGTTGCATTCCCCTTCGGCTTCGCAATACTCGCAACGGCCTCAGCTGAGCTCGCAGTTCGTTTGACGTCGACGGTGCAGGGAGTGGAAGCAGATCCGCAGGTGATACTGGCATTGCACAATGCCGCCGGGCTCGCTTCTAGGCAAGCATACTTGCTGGCATTCTTGGATTGCGCCTGCGCCAACACGCAATTGAGCAGCAAGAAAAACGATAGCAAGAGTGAACTGGAGCAAATCGCAAAGCTGCGCTGAATCTTCATAAGTTTCCTCGCGAAATTAGGAATTCAAAAACCAAACGGCCGAATACTTCTTAAACGGTAATTGGATCAGAGGAAGATTCAGCACGAGGCACCATCTTCCTCTGCAAAGGACGAACAAGAAAGGTCAGCTCGTCACAGCCAGTCGACGCAAGTCAGGCTCGCTAGTTGACGCCGGGTGTGCCTTTCCAATCGAGAATGTCAACCAGTTTCCAGGGATTCTGATTCAGATCCCATTGCAATTGTCCTTGTTTGTCGAGGACGAGCTGCGCCGCCGGATACAAGACGCCGGTGCTCTTGCTCTTGTCCTGATCGTTGATTTCGATGATGCCGGCGGTTAGATCGTAGGACATCGTTTGGCTGTCCGTCCAAGCTTCAGCGAAGCGGATCTGGCGGTTCGTCACAAAGACGATTTTCCGTCCAGTCGGCGTCGGAATCATCTTGATATAGGAGCAGTCGTTGCCGAGTGTGCCAGTGATCTCGACGTGGCCCACGGCCTTCATCCTTTGCAGTGCGTTTGCCAGTCCCTGGTTCTGTCCCTTCTCGTACGCTTGAACCAGAACCGCTTTGTCTGCGGGAGTCGAGAACTGATAGATATTCAATGTTACGCCGATATTCGCCCCCAATTGCGTGCCCGTACCGAAGGCTGTGGCGTCAATGGTTTCATCTTTGTCTCTCGCGAAGCCGGAAAGGCTTGCTACCAACAGCAGACCACTCAGTAGCAAACCCGTGACGGCGAGCTTGTGAATGCTGGCAATTTTGTTTTTGATATGCAACATTTCCTTATCCTTTCTTAAACCAAGTCCTCTAAACCAAGTGATCCAGTTGTGGTGACAGTCGCCCTTTCATGCTTAACTCGCGGCACTCTCGACTACCAGCTGGTGAGGTGCGAGAGAAGAACTCCGTCTGCTTGCAACCTTGCAAGTCACGCCCTCTTGCCGTGCTTGGTGTGGAGAGCGAGGTCTGCAGCGTCCTTCCGATCCTCAAGGTCTGCCAGGAGACCTTCATCCGTCAGATCGAGAGGATGAGAGTTTTCCCAGTCGTGGTGAACGACCTTGTGCAGCCGTTCAATTACTTCGTCGTCGCGGACTTCAATGGCAAGTTCGCGCCGGCTGTCGAAGCTACCCGGGGCCAGGTTGATCGAGCCAACGATGGCGCGGACTCCATCGGAAAAAAGCATCTTGGCATGAAGCTTCAGATGTTTGAGCTTGTGGACCTTGATCCCCACATCGTCCATAATCCGCAGGCCGCCCACGCCCTCCACCAGCTTCTCCTGCTTCAGGGTGTGCGGAGGACGTGCCATCACATGAACCTTTACTCCTCGTTCTTTCGCGCGCACCAGGCGCTCGATGATGATGGAGTCCTGATACCGTTCGTTCTGAAGGAACAACGTATGCTTCGACTGGTCTATAAATTCCGCAATCTTGTTCCGACCGTTGCCACAGCACCAGATGAGGTGCGCATGTTCGCCGGGATCGAAAGACTTCCGGTGCCAGTCCGCCTCAAAACAATCGATAATCTCGCCCACTTCGTGCCCGTGGTCTGTGACCACGGCGTAGTCTCGCGTCTCGGTCAGGTTCTTGGTCTCCCAGTTGAGGGATTTCACGAACGCTGTCCGGTCATCCACCACCATCGATTTTTCATGAGTGAGGTCAAACGCTGGATTGCTGTCAAGGACCTCGACCCCCGCCTTGCTGAGCATTTTGCGGGATTCCTCATTCTCGGCTTCGCCACTGCGGCGAGCCGGGTTCAACATCACCCGCACCTTGACCCCGCGATGCTGGGCTTCGATCACCGCCTTCAATAGCGCGGGGTCGGAGAAAACGAACATCTTGACGCGAAGCGATTTGGTCGCACCGTTGATAGCATCAAGAATCGGCTGCGCGGAGTCATCGGGAAGCACGACTAGCGAACGGGACATACCACCTCCAGGGAACAGGCATGCGCTCGCGGTTCTCGATGACAAATCAAGCAACCACGAGCGATGGCTATGGCTAACGATAACGCGTATCTAAGACGCAATTGTTTCCGACACCCCTTCAACCTGTATCCGATGCAACTCGGCATAAACTCCCCCAAGAGCCAGTAATTCCTGATGAGTGCCTTGTTCCGCGACCACTCCCCCGCTCAGGACAATGATCGTGTTGGCATCGCGAATGGTGCTCAGACGATGGGCAATGGTGATCACGGTCCGTCCCTTCATGAGCCGCTCCAGTGCTTCGATCACGAGTCGCTCGGATTCGGTGTCGAGAGCAGCAGTGGGCTCATCGAGGATGAGAATCGGCGTGTTGCGAATGACGGCGCGGGCAATTCCGATTCGTTGACGTTGGCCTCCGGAAAGAGTAAGACCTCGCTCGCCGACCATCGTGTCGTAACCGTGGGGCATTCGCGAAATGAATTCGTCCGCATTGGCGAGTTTCGCGGCTTCCTCAATTTCCTTCTGAGTGGCGCCGGGCCGGCCGTAGGCAATGTTGTCGCGTATCGTTCCCCTGAACAATACAGTGTCCTGTAGCACGAACCCGATCTGTTCGCGGAGCGGATGTAGTTTGTACTCGCGAATGTCGACACCGTCAATGCGTACGCAGCCGGAAATTGGGTCATAAAAGCGTGGAATAAGGCTCACGACGGTGGATTTACCGCCTCCAGTCGTGCCAACAACCCCGACTAGTTGGCCTTGCTTGATGGTAAAACTGACGTCTTTCAATACCGGTTCATCTTTGTTGTATCCGAAGGCCACATGGTCAAACATGATCTCGCCGCGGGTTGTTCCTGGCTCGCGCGCGTCGGGATGCTCAGGAATTATCGTATCTGTTTCGAGAATGGCCTGAATGCGCTCCACGCCCACCGCCGCCTGGGCGATGGCGTTGGTCATCTTGGCGAGATCCTGCACTGGTTTGAAGAACTTGTTTAGATACGAAAGAAAAACAGTCAACGCGCCCACCGTCATGGTTCCGATCAGAATCAGCGACGCACCATGCCAAAGTACAATCGCAGTGCACAAAGAAACGGTCACGGTGACCACAGGCGAAAGCATAGACTTGACCTTGCGAGCTTTGAGTGCAGCATCGACCGTCGCGTGGCTTACCACACTGAGTTCTTCTTGTTCGAGATCCTGACGACCGAAGGCCTTCACGACTCGCATGGATTCGAGGCCTTGCTGGACGACCGCAACAATGTCGCTCTGTCGATGCCGCACCTCATGGGTAGCTTTCTTTACCGCCCGCTTAAAGCGCGACACGAACAGCAGCAAAATCGGAGTCACGGCCACTGCCATGAGGGCAAAATCCCAATTGAGCCAGAACATCAGACCAAGCATTCCGACAATCGTCAGCAGATCGACAAAAATACCCAAGGTCGCAGAGGACGCGAAGCTCTGGATCGTCTGAATGTCATCTGTGATGGTGCTGAGCAATTGGCCGGTCTGATGGCTATCGTAGTAAGCCAGCGAGAGTCGCTGCGGATGGTGGTAGGTTCGCATGCGGAGATCATGCGCTACCCATTGACCGACGCTTTCGGTGTAGTAGTTATCGATGTAAGAAGCGATCGAGCCGATGATCGCGATCAGCACTGCACCTAGCGCCGCGACCGCAGCGATTTTCATCTTGCCGGGGCCTAATCCGGCTGTCGCAGAGCCTAGCAAGTCATCGAACCATTTAGGAAGGTGATGCGCTCCGACGACATTATCGAGAATTATTTTCAACGGCCACGGACCTGCGAGGCTCATCAAGGTCTCGACCATCATCGCGAGGAATATGACAAGAAGTGTTCCTCGATAAGGCCGTATCAGTTCACGGATCAGGCGCGACATACCGCCCCGCTTTTTTGCGATCGGTTCGACCGTTGAATCTGGTTTGCTCCCGCTCGTCATGCGACCAAATGTAGCGCCCCACGCAGCGATGTTGCAGCTAGCAAAACTAACAGTTGCGCGGTAGGTGCGATGGGGTGCATTGTGGCAGTCCCAGCGTGAATCACCATGAAGTCGATGCAGGACGCCGAACCGAAAGGAAGCAAGGGATGACGTCGATCACAGAGAGAATGCCTGAAGCAGAAGCGATCGAGAAGGCAAGGAACGGCGATGTGACCGGCTACGAGTCTCTCTATCACTTGCACCGGCACCGGGTTTATTCCTTGTGTCTGCGGTTCACGGGCAACGCGTCGGATGCGGAGGATCTTGCTCAGGAAGTATTTCTGCAGGTGTACCGCAAGATTTCTACCTTCCGGGGCGAAGCAAAGTTCGGTTCATGGCTGCACCGGGTTGCTGTAAACCTGGCCCTGATGCGTTTTCGCCGGCGACGTCCACGAGAAGTATCTCTGAATGTTCCCGAAACGCTGAAGCCGCATCCAAGGCAGTCGAAGTTGCGCGATCAATTTTCGACTAGTTCGTTCCTGGTTGAGCGTGTGGCCCTGGGACGAGCGTTGGGCAGTCTTTCAAAAGCGAAAAGAAGCGTGGTTCTGCTCCACGACGTCAATGGATTTACCCACGGAGAAGTTGGCCGGCGTTTAGGTCTGGCAGCCGGGACCAGCAAGTCGCAACTTCACAAAGCGCATGTAGAACTGCGGGACATCCTGGGCCGCAGGGAAGCGCCCGGAAACCTGAATCCGTGAGTACCCGCAAACCCCAAGCGAGGTCCCTCCAGCCTCCAAGCTCGTTGGCTTGGGTCACACACTAGTAGTTTTGATAGTAGCGCCGCGAGGCTCCAGCGATTACTCTTGTGGCGCAGCGAATACCCTACATCTGAGTAGCAATTTATTTTGTAATTTCAGGGGCCGTGCTGTAACATGCCCAGCATCAGTCTGTTGCGCAAGTTGACTCGGCCCGAATGTATCCCGAAAGCGTTTCAACGAAGGAGCTCTATGACCCGGCCACGAATCATGATTGCTGACGACCACGCCTTTGTAGCCGATGCCTGCAAGAAGCTGCTTGAACCGGAATATGACGTCGTCGCGACGGTGGGCGACGGGCGAGCACTGGTGCGCATTGCTGCCACACTCAAGCCGCAGGTGATCATCATCGATATCGGAATGCCGCTCCTGAATGGTCTCGACGCCGGACAGCAGATCAAGCAGATACTGCGTTCGGTAAAGCTGGTGTTCTTGACCATGAATACGGATCCGGTTTTGGCAGCCGAGGCTTTCCGGCGCGGAGCTTCAGCTTTCCTTCTGAAAACCTGTGCCGCATCGGAGCTGTCGGTGGCGATTCGGGAGGTCCTGAAGGGCATGTCGTATCTCTCTCCGGCCATCGCCAAAGAAACAGTCGACTTCCTGCTGCGCCAGGACAAGGAATTCATTGACGAAGGGCAACGGCTTACCGAGCGCCAGCGCGAAGTACTGCAATTGCTGACGGAAGGGAAGTCGATGAAGGAAGTCGCATATGCCCTGAATGTAACTACGAACACGGTTGCTTTTCATAAGTACCGGATCATGGAAATCCTGAATGCCAAGAGCAACGCCGAACTGGTGCAATACGCGATCAGAAGTCACGTGATTGCTGCCTGAGAGGCAGTTCCGACGAGCATCAGGGTCCTGTTGATTGATTGAACCGTCGCCAGAGTTTTTGGCGTAGCGTCGGGACTCCTCCTACCAGTTTTTTCTGCCTCCACTAATATTTCTCCAGTACCAAAAGCTCCCCCGAAAGGCTACGGTCACATCAACGGGGTTCGCCGATATAATATTGAAGATTGGCTCTTTACAGGCGACCAAATCGCCGCTTGGGACAGTACCGAAAATAAACGGAAGTAGGATGGAATCCAGCAAATCAGTGGTTTCCAATCGGAGCGTGTTCGTTCATTCCGCGGTGGTCGGCGGGATATGCCTTTTGGCCGCTGTGTGCGGCTTAGCGAGTGGCGCAGCCACTCGAAGGACTGCTTCCACGCTTGAGTGTAAGGATCCGTTTTTACTCACTAAAGCGCAGATGCCAATGCTCATTTCGAGAGCCGCTTCAGCTGATGTTCAGGCTCAGTGTTTGCTCGGATTTGCCTACCATCGAGGGTCTGCACTTAATAAGGATGAAAACGAAGCGGCAAAATGGCTCCTGAAAGCTGCCGAAGCAGGGGTTCCTCTAGCTCAGGCTGAGCTGGGATACTTTTACGAGTCCGGAGCCGGGCTTCAGCAAAGCGATTTTGAAGCCGTTAGGTGGTACCGAAAGTCTGCTCAACAAGGAGTGGACAAGGCGGAGAACAACCTGGGAAATATGTATTTTGCAGGCCGTGGTGGATTGCCGCGAAGTAACGATGAAGCCGCAACCTGGTTTCGCAAGGCTGCTGAGCAGGGGTTAGCGACGGCGCAAACGAACCTGGGAATGTTATACCGGTTCGGTGAAGGAGTTGCCCGGGACTACTCCGAGGCTCAGCGGTGGTATCGCAAAGCCGCTGCCCAAGGCTATGGCGGCGCCGACGCTGAACTCGGAATAATGCATTTGTACGGCGAAGGCGTCGCTCAGGATTATGTCGCAGCCGTTGCTTTCTTTCGGGCGGGCGCAGATCACGGCGATCCCTCCGCGCAATCTTGTTTGGGTTACATGTACATCAAAGGTTTCGGGGTTGAACGAGACTATGCGACGGGCTTTAGATGGACCCGAGCAGCGGCAGAAAGAGGAATTGCAGCCGCCCAGCAAAACCTCGGCCATATGTATGAGAGTGGGCTTGGCACTATTCGTGACGACCACGAAGCTTTCGATTGGTACTTTGCAGCAGCAGTTCAAGGTTTGCCCGAGTCACAGAACAAGGTGGGTTATTTGTTTGAAACTGGGACGGGAGTACCACGAGACGAAGTTCAAGCGGCCAAGTGGTATCGCAAAGCCGCTGAACAAGGGTATGCAGTCTCGCAACTGAACTTGGCGATGCTGTACGCGACCGGACCGGGACAGGGAGTGTCCGTCGACCGGGTTGAAGCATACAGGTGGCTTATCCTGGCCGCGGCCAGCGGCAGTGAAGGCAGTGGAGAGGCTTTGCGTCACCTGCGGAACGTGATGACCCGGCGGCAATTGCGGGAAGCGCGCCTCCTTGCTTACGGTTGGCGATCGCGACCGGTCCCGGACCTTGCTCAAGAATCTCTGTTCGCGCGGACGTCTGTCGCTCTCAGCGACACCGCGATCGAACCGTAGCGCTTCGCCCATGCCATCGGTCGACGGACTGTAGTGTTTCTCTCCACAAACTGCGAAAGTTGCTAGTTGGGAACTTCTGATCCTCGTCCTATAAAGGAATAAGAAAAACCGCTGTCAAACGGCTTCACGAATCAGCAAGCTGTAAAGGTTATTTCCATGAGAGATCTGACTCGGCAAGAAAGATGGATCGGCGGGAACGGCTTCCACGTTCGCGACTGTTACGTCTGGGCGGAAATTAATTACCTCGACTCCCCAACCGACTATCGCGAGTTCCTCACGTCCGATGCTCTGTCTCCGATGCCTCCGATTGGCGAACTCGTGATGTTGGACGACGGAGCCGCCTTTCCGCGAACCATTCTTACTTGGTTGCTTGCGACGAGTTCGTGGTTTTCCGCAGTTTGACCTGCAATCCTTTTCATCTTTCACTCTCACTTCTGCTAGTTGAGATGCTCAGGATGTCCGGTGATACTTGGGCCTACGTGCAGTGCCTTTTATCAAAGGAGACATTCAGATGAGTACTAGAGCGGTAGGCCCAGAGGAGAACTCGGTAGTTGCCGTCTTTGGCGAACACTTCGGAGCGGAAAATGCCATCAAGGAACTGAAGAAGACGGGTTTCGATATCAAGAGATTCTCGATTGTGGGACGGGATCTCCAAAGCGAAGACAACGTTATTGGTTTCTATACAACTGGAGACCGCTTGGCTTACTGGGGCCAGAGGGGCGCATTCTGGGGCGGTCTTTGGGGATTACTCGTGGGAGCAGCATTCCTGATAATTCCTGGGATCGGCCCAGTCGTAGTTGCGGGCCCAGTGGCGAGCTGGATCGTTGGAGCGCTGGAGGGCGCCATTTTTGTCGGTGGAGTGAGTGTGTTAGGAGCAGGGTTGGTCAGTGTCGGAATCCCAAGAGACAGCGTCTTGAAGTATGAAACCTCGGTCAAGGCGGGGAAATTTCTTCTGATTTTACATGGGACGGCTGCGGAAGCTGAGAAAGTGCGGGATGTCCTCAATGCCGCACATGCCGAGACGGTTGATGTTCATCGGCTGCCCGTCGTGCCAGCGCGTGTCGCCTGAAGGGAATTTTACTCTCGGAAAGGCTTCCAACTCGATTCTTCGGAGATCACGGGAGCACGCACCGCACTCGGACTAATGCGCGGTGTGCGCGAGCGTCTCAAGAACCATACCTGTCTTAGCCCGCTGGGTGGCATTCAACGACAGTCCTTTGGTCTTCACCAGTCGTTGCAATTCTGTGTACGTGGACTGGCCTGCATCAGCCCCAACTTTGGTTGAGAGCTCAAGAACCTGGCCCCCAGGCCACTCCCAGAGCTCGAGCGCGAGTTTGCGGAACTTGGGCTCAGCTTTGGTTTGCCAACTTGTTGCACGGATGTCCGCGATTCTCTTCACGCGTGTCCAATCAACTGAGATTTGCGCTTCCGTCAGTAGTTTCTTTTGTCCTGCATCGAGCAGATTTGAGATCCCGATGCCGGTCTCCGGCACATGCGTCGCAGTGTACTTGCTCTGCACCGTGTAGGATGGGCTCGCAGCTCCGCCAATCAGATCGATTTCGCAGTCAAAACCCTCACCAATGTTAGAGGGAACAAACGGCTTTGCGTCACCTGGCGGACGCAGTTTGATGGTGAAGTCGTTGCTAGCGCCTTGCCGCAGCCTGACGATGAGCCCCTGGGAGAGTAAATCGAGTGTACTGGTATCAAAAAAGTAGACGCGACCCGCTGCTTCTTTTTCAAAATTGAGCGATGTGACGGCAGCTTGAGTCTGCGTCGGCGAAAGCAAAAGCTTGACTTCAACATTGCACCGCTCTTGCGAATGCAAAGCCGAGCCGAAGCATAACAGGACGCACAACTCGAAAACGCGACGCGGGAAGTTGCGCAGCGCCGCAGCCAGGAAACCAGTGCAACTGCGATCACGCAACAAGGTCGCCGCCATGTTGCCGCGCCTAGCCTCGATCAAGCCGCTCTCGATACGACTCGGTCAATACGCAGCCATCCCGTGGGCACTTCGACGATGTCCCCGACGCTACTGCCGAGCAAAGCCGCACCGAGTGGTGTAATGAGAGAGATCAGGTGGTCAGAATTTTTAGCATCTTGTGGAAAGACTACGGTGTAGGCAGTTTGCTGTTGAAGATCCAGGTCTGTAACCACGACCGTCGAATTGACGGTCACTACATCCTGAGGCATGGCACCCGGCAAGACCACTCCGGCGTCGCTCAGCGCCTGGTCGATCAGTTCGACGTAAGGCCGGCCCCTCAGGAAATGTTTTGCAGATCTTACGATGGGTATCAGTCTGGCCAAGTCAGTTTCCGTGAGCAAAAGCTTCCGTCTTGGCAGAGCTGAGTGCTGGTTTGGAGGTTCCGTTGATCTCATGCGGTTCCCTCTCTTCGGAATTGAGGAGGCGGCCGCAATTCGCGAACCCCTGTCTCGCCTGACTGGCGTCAGGTCGTAGTGGATCACGAGTTGCGGCCGCTCGCGCACGTATTGTGCCGCTTCCAACACCTTAGTGATAAACGCTCGATTGGCAAACTGGCAAAATTGTTAGCAGTCGCAGAAATATTATGCAGAGGTTTCATAGGAGGGTCTAAAGTGAACGGACCGGTTTCGCCCTGGAGCCGCCCCTAACAGGCAGCGCCCGAGCCGAAGTGTGCAGTCCAAAGTTATCTTGTCCCTCAATCAGTACAGTGGTTTGCTCTAGGGATGCGAATTGCAGCAAGCGACGTCAGGAAGGCGGTTTTCTGCCTTGTCTTGATCGGGTTTGCCGGGTTTGCCGAAGCCGCGAACCAAAGAGTGTGCACCGAAGCCGAGGTCAAAGAAGCCCAAAAAGAGGCTGGCCAACTGAGAGACTGGGACAGCGTATATCGTTCTTTCAAGCGTTTCGCTCATTGCGACGAGGGGGGTATCGCCGAAGAGTACAGCGATTCGGTCGGTCGTCTTCTGGCTCGCGATTGGAAGCATCTGAAGACGTTCGTGCGCCTCAGCGCGGACCAGGATTTTGAGCAGTTCGTGATTCGGCACGTCGACGAGACTATGTCTGAAGACGAGGCGGCCCTGGTTATCAATAATGCACGGCTGCATTGTCCATTGGGAGCGAAGCGGCTGTGTAAGTCGATCGCAGATTACTAGCAGGAATTGAATTGGTTCTTTTTTCGCCGTCCGCGAATAGCCATGTAGGATCCCAGGAATTCAGAATGAGCGCTGTTACGGCTGCGCCGCAGCGTTATGGTCAGATTCCGCTCTGGTGGCCTTGCCTTCCATGACAGTCGCCCATGTTCCTGTGGACGTAAGAGTCTCGTATTTGAAAGTATACGAGGCTGGAGAGACTACGGTGATTGTGTAGCGTCCCTTCGCAATCACACCATTCATCTGGGCTTCGGACGTCCACGTCCAGATATTGTCCACGATGTGGCCTGTCGCCATCTGGTGCTCGCCCAGGCTGTTGTACGCGTTATAGGTGTAAACCTTGTCGGCCGGGTTATATTCCAGGACCCTCACGCCGCGAACATCTCCCATCACCGAATGCATGGAGGAGTGAGTCTCGAGGAAGAATCCGCCGGACACCCACTCGCCATGCTCGGTCGAGGTGAAAGCGGTGCCTGGAGTATTCGGGCTAATCTTCGTTGTGCCTTGCATCTTCCAGTCGCCGGCAAAGTAACCCATCTTCTGGTGCTCCGGAGTCGGTGTTGGCTGGGCGAACTGTGCCAAGCAGAACGGCGCACAGCAAAGAACGACAAATGCGAGGGCTACAAGTCGAGGCTTCGATTGGCGGACCATGTTTAAGTTCCTTTCCTGATGGCGTCGTTGAGGTCGTACCAATTCTGTCCGGCCAACTCCGTTGGCCAGGAACCTTCCTATGCTTAAACCATAAGAACGCACTGTGCCACTGGCAGAATTAGCAGCCCTCGAGACTGGGACTGCCGGATGAAAGAGTGATCGGGCTTTTTGAGTCTGATTCTGCTTGATTGCTGTAGAGCAACGACGAGTCCTTCGAACTCCAGTAATTTTAAAGACGGCGGTGTTTTCGTCGCCGCTGCAAAGCCTGGTCGTGGCTGTGTTTTCGCCGGGCCGGTCGTCCTCCCAGCGGCTCGAACACCGCCGGATGAGCCGCAGTGCTGCAGACTCTACAGTAAGGACCCAGTTCTGAACGTTGAATAAGCCCCGAATCTTGCTGGCCGATGACAGTGAACAAATCCTCAGGACCGTTTCCCGGCTCCTGGATGTCCAATTTGAGGTGATCGGCTCCGTGCTGAACGGAGAGCAGGCCATTGAAGGCGCGTTGCGCCTCAAGCCCGACGTACTTGTCCTCGACATCATGATGCCCGTGATGGACGGACTTGAGGCCGCCCGCTGCCTGAAAAGAGTCGGCGCAGCGACGAAAATCGTATTTCTCACTGGGCTTGAGGATCCCGCTATTATGGAAACGGCAATGGAAGCCGGCGGCAATGGTTACGTCTTTAAGTCGCAGCTTCTGACGGACCTTCCGCTTGCAATTCATGCTGCGTTGGCCGGACGCACTTTTCTCTCCACCGAGTCCGGTTCCCGGGGACGGAACCCGTAGGCGTTTCCTGCCCTAATCCAATCCAAATTGCGGCAATCGGACGCCGCCAGAACAACCCAGCTATAACTTTTACTAGTGGCAACTCTCAGGTGCTCACCGTAACGTAGCTTTGCACTTCAAAGGAACGGGAATCCGAGGAGAACAATACCTAATGAAGAAGAGTGTGATTGCAGTTTTGATTCTTGCCGGTGTCATGCTGGCGAACGACCGCGTTCTATTCGCACAGGACAGCGCCAATTCTACCGTCACCGACCAGGATGTTCAGCTGTTGCGCAAGAACCTGCGGTCCCAGAAAAAACAGTTGATCGCCGCAAACCTGCCGCTCACGGATGCCGAAGCGGTGAGGTTCTGGCCGGTTTACGACCAATATCAGGCCGAAATCTCAAAGATCGGCGACACCCGCTTTGCTCTTATCAAAGAGTACGCGGCGAACTATAACACCCTGACGGACGCGCAGGCGCACGATCTCGTCACGCGCATGGTTGGGGTAGATGAATCGCTGGTGCAGTTGCGTCTGAAGTACATTCCAATCGTCGAAAAAGTTCTGCCCGGGAAGAAGACGGCTATGTTTTTCCAAATGGACAAGAGGGTTGCGCTAATGATCGAGCTTCAGTTGGCGTCGATGATCCCAATCGTGCAACCGTAGGCGAAAAGCGAAAATCGTGCGGTTCGTGGTTGAGGGCCGGAAGTTCAGTTTATTCCGGCCCCTGAGTGCACAGGGCTTCGCGCCCAAACTTAGTCGTTGCGAACGAAGTCAGCCTTCTTCGCGGTTTGGTGCTCTTTTCTGAGCGCGCGTGCGATATCTCCGAGAGGTACTTTAGGGGACAAAGGCTGCACTTCCCAGAGGGGTCGCTCACCCTCAACAATAGAATAACCGGAATGGTCAAACAGGCTCTCTTCCAGAGCCATGGGCGCTTGGGCAGCGTGTTGCGGATGGCTGGTCATCTGAATCGAACTGCTCATGCTTGCGCTGCCAACAGAGCCGCCAAACGATTGTCCGAGTGCTGCTGTGGCGCAAAGGAAGCACAAAGCAAATAATGTAGTCTTCATCGTGTTCATCTCCCCTGTTCCGAAACCTGAACCAGCCCGTTTTTGGGGCTTGCCATGACTATAAGCAGGCTCCATACCAATCCGGCAGGGCTGAGGAATCTGGGGCTTAGAGTGACGGCAAGCGACGAGGGTGCAACTGTTTGCACATTAGTGGAGGCAGTGCGGATCGCCGAATTTCCCACGTTGGGATAAAGTTTACTGTTCAGTATTTGTCAAGGATCAATATTATCAGTAAGATAACCACATCAGTTACTATGTTATCTGCTTGGCACTACGAAATTAAGCGCCAGGAAATCGCAGATCGCTCTTTCGCATGGCCATGCTGGCGCGGACGTGCTGGCTTCTTCAGCGATAACGTACAAACCGGACTGAGGAAAAGTCGGTTCTCGGTTTCTCTTCATAGAGCACGTTTTGAATCCCGCAACTTGAGAGCTGGGGGGAGGCCCGCCGCGACTCCAGCGGGCATTCCCATGCGGTTTAATCACAAATCTACGGCTGGTAGATCTGCAAATAGTTGTAGACGGTGCCCTGGAACAAGCTGCCGTTGTTTGAGCCTCCGAAGCAATAGAGCAAACCGTTCATCTCGGCGCTGCCCGGCAGGACTACCGCCTGTGGCAAAGGCAAAAGGGTCGTCCATTTGTTGCCGGGGGCGCTGAAGGATTCGACGACGTTCAGCGGTGCCCCATTGGATCCGCCCGCAAAATAAAAGCGTCCAGAAATGGACGCGGCACAGCCCCCTTGGCGGGGAGTTGGGTCGGCCCCGAGATCGCTCCAGGAATTTTTGGTGGCGCTATAGCCTTCGTTGTCTCCGGTGTCGCCTGAGGAAGTCAGGCCGCCGGCGGCGACAATGGTCGAGCCAACGAGCCCAACTGCGGGTGCAGATTTACCGACCAACAGCGGAGCTTCCTCTGTCCATGTATCGGTGGCGGATCGCAAGCACGGCGAGAAGAAGCCCGTGACGATGCGATGTGACTTAGCGCACTGAAAGTAATTCATTCGAAACTCCTGGAAGCACAAAGAATGCCGGAATGCGTTTTCAGTGCGCTCCGGGAAGAAACTCATATCCGCCGAGCACTGCTCCGCTTATCGCTTCGCCGCCAACATCGTCTCGAGCTTGACCATGCGCGCAGCCAGGTCTTGAATCTCCGTCTGTTGCTGAGTAATCGTGGTGCTCTGTTCCTGGTTGGCTTTCTGCTGCTCCTCGATTCGTTGCCGCTGCCTCTGGACTTCATTCAGGAGCATAGCGTTGACAAAGTGGTAGCGCACCGTCTCGGGGCTTCCGTCTTCGCCAAAGACGACCAGATCCGGGGCCACTTTGGCTACCTCCTCGGCAACCAGCCCGTATTGGCGCGTTTGGGTGTCGTCAAGTTCGGGCTTGTAATAGAAAGCCACCGGGCGCAGCTTCATCAGCACGTCGCTCTCGGCACCCATGTCGGCGATCTGGTGTTTGTAGCGGAGCGAGGACTTCACGGTCCCAAGCTGGCCCGCGCCGTTGACCAGAACGTCCACGCCGTTGGCGCTGGTCTTTCCGGAGATCCCAGCGATATAAGCCGAAGTGATGGTTCCGATGAAGCCGATGCGGATGGCATTCGACTCGCCGGCGATACCGCTGTTACCGATGTAGATGTTATTGCTTTCGGCCGCGTTGAGATTACCCCCAGCGCCGGTGCCGATGGCAACATTTCCACTCCCGCCTGTAAGGCTCGCGAGCGCGGCGGATCCGAGAGCGACGTTATTGGCGCCGATCGTGTTAGCCGTGAGGGCACTAAAGCCAAAGGCGGAGTTGCCACCGGCTGTGGTGTTAGCCAGGAGGGCGAAGTTGCCAAAGGCGGAGTTGCCGCCGGTTGTGGTTGACGTTCCACCCGTGGTGTTCTGATAGAGGGCCCCGGTGCCGAAAGCGGCGTTTCCGTTACCTGTCGTATTGGCGAAGAGTGCTTCGTAGCCGAAGCCCTGGTTTTGGGTGCCCAGTGTGTTGGCGTGGAGCGCGGCGTAGCCGAAGGCGGAGTTGTTGTTGGCCGTGGTGTTGTTGTATAGAGCGGCTAGGCCGAAGGCCGAGTTGGACGAGCCGGTCGTATTAGAAAAGAGTGCTCCGGCGCCGAAGGCTTGATTCTGCGCACCGGTTGTGTTGGCGGGGAGAGCAAACCAGCCGAAGGCGGAGCTGTCCTTGGCTGTGGTGCTGGCGCTGAGCGCGGAAGCACCCACGGCTGTGTTGCTGATACCGGTGGTGTTTGCGCCGAGAGCGGAGGAGCCCACGCCGGTGTTGCCCGTGCCCGTCGTTGTGGAGTTCCCAGCAAATCCCAGGAATGCGTTGCTGTTCGTAACCGAGCCGAAGGCGAAAGGCTTTCCGCCGATCTCGTAGTTAGTGGTTGCGCTGACGCTTCCGGCAACACTAACCGTCGTTCCCGATTGGCTCACGATCGAGCTGGCCACCTTGGAGGCGCCTCCAGTGGTCGTGAACACGGGGACGGTGCCGCTCTTGCACGCCGTGGCCGAAGAGCAGGTGATGGTGAAGGTTGCAGGCGACTGAGCCAATGCGGGAAAGGTAAAACAAACCACGAGCAAAATCACGCTTATGACGCGAGTACGAACCATAAATCCTCCTTTTCGATTTTTCAGGATCCCCCGACTAGGCGAAAGGTATTCCCGCCGTGCCAGGCACGGCGGGAGCTCCAGGTTTCAAAAACGTAAAGCTTTCTACTCGGTGCCTTGAAAGGCCTCGGGCACCGTCTTGCCTGCCGGATTGTAGGAACCGACCATCAGGTTGCTGTCATTGATGCCCGCGGTCGCAGTGTTGGAACCCTTGGGATAATCAAAGATGTAGTAGTTTTTCCCGCTCTTCAGCGCACCATGGGTGACTCCGTACGGGTCCGCCACAATGTAGACGATGTCGCCGGCGGTGTTGATGCCTGCGGCCTTTATTACTGCGACTCCCGGAACGTTGATCGCGGTGTACTTCGTTCCGTCGTAGAGCCAGGACTCCGTGTAGCCGGCAGCGTCTGTCGAATCCACCGTCACCAGGCCGGCATTGTTGATGCCAACGGCAATGGTGCCATGCGAACCTTTCACATTCAGCACTTTGTATTTCGTGCCGGTGAGCATGAAGCCGTGAAGGGCGTAGGTTCCGTCGACGTATAAGCCGACGATTGTTCCAGAGTCATTGATTCCGAAAGCAGCGCTGAGGAGTGCGCCGGAGGGGCCGGTTATGTCTTTGAACTTTCCGGTGGTGTATTCGAAGCCATGCGGGTTGCCGGAGGTGTCGGTGTAAAAACCGACAATCTGGCCGCTCGTGTTAATGCCAGAGCAAGCGGTGCTGACGCCTTTGGGATCATCGATATTCTTAATTTTGCCAGCGGAAATCATCATGCCGTGCGGCTTCCCATCGGAGGCCACGTAGCTTCCTACGGATACACCAGAATTGTTGACGCCCGAGAGTTGCGCTTGCTGGTTGCCTGGCACTTTGACCGTGCTTAATTTGAAAGTCTGTGGCGAGGCCAGGTATCCGGAGGGTGTTGCGTCGGGGACGCCCCAATAATAGCCAACGTAGGTTCCTTTGCTGTTGACCCCAAAGGTTTGGGCGAAGGCGGTAGACGCGTAGGTGCCTTTGCTATAGGTGAAGCCATACGAATGACCGGAGCTGTTGATGTAAGAACCGGTAATTTCGCCGGCATCGTTGATGCCGAAGGCCGAGGTTTGCGCCGCGCCGGGATATGCGATCTCAGTGATGGTTCCGCTAGCGCTGCGGTAAAAGCCGTGCGAGTTGTTGCTGGAATCGAAGTACTCCCCCACGACTTCCTCGGCGCTGTTGATGCCGTAGGCATAGGTCGTGTCGGTGCCGCTGCCGTAGAACTCTATGGGCTTGTTGGTGCCGATTTGGATGAATCCTCTTATAGGCCCACCTGAATTTCCGACATCGCCGACGAAGTCTCCGGCGTTATTGACCCCGAAGATGCCACACGATTCGGCCGTGTCCTCGTCGTAGGTTGTGTATCTCCCGCCAGAATAGATGAAGCCGTGGTATCGGCTATCTCCGGTTTGGAAGTCGCCTACGATCGTGTTCGAGTCGTTAATGCCGTTGGCGCGGGCAAAAGTGTATGCGGTCGGGGGAACGATAGTGGCGAACGTGCCACCGATATGCGAAAACCCCCACCTGTCCCCCTCCGCATCTCCGTAGCTTCCGACAACGGCTTGGCTTGTGTTCACGCCTGTTGGAATCGTCGTACCGTTTTGAGAGCCGGGCATATGCTCCTGGGTCATTTTGAGTCCTTGCCCTAGCGCGCTTTGGCCGAGCATCAGGAGAAGAGGGGTCAGGAGAAGTAGGGCTGCTGTTAACGTTCGCGAGCTTTGCTTTTTCGAACCTGGGATAATTCGGGTCTTCATTATTTGAGCTCTCCTTTTTCGCGGCGGGAAGTGATCGCCGGGCGCTGTGCTTATTGTTTCGTCGTCAAAAACTCCTCGAGCCTGACTCGCCGCCGGAAACCACAGTGAGGGTTACATTGTCCGAGTTGTAGGTCACGGTGAAATGCTCGCTGGCGTTGATCTTAGTGCCATTCACGGTTGCGAACGTACCGCTGACGTGCTTAGCCGTCAGAATCTCGAACTCGGCGCCAATCAGTGGCACAAAGTTCTTGAGCAGCTTTATGTTCAGGGTTCCGCCCAAGGTGGCTGTGCTGGTGACGTTGAGCACGTTGAACTGGCCGGAGTTGGCGCCAGCTATGTTGGCATCAAGCGCGCCCGCGGAAGATTGGGTGTAACCGCCGGTGATCTGCAGCTTGCCCACGGAGGTAAGCGAATCCGCCGGAATTACCGTTCCAGAGGAGGAAACGTGAGCGGCAATGGTTCCACCGTTGCCGAGCAACGAGCCTTTGACAATTCTGACGCCGGCGGCGCCAGGGTCGGAGTCGGAAGCGGGTTCGTCAGTCCTACCCTCACTATTCGAGAGGCTGAGCTTACCGTCCACCGTAGTCTTGCCTTCGGTCTGAAGATACGAGCCGCCCGACCCTACGGTGAAGGTGCTGCCCTTGCCGATGGAAATCGTTCCCTGGTTGGTGAACGTGCCTGCGGAAGTGAAGGTTTGGCCTGCCTTGAGGTCAAAGCTGCCCTTGGCGGCATTGGTGAGAAAACCGGCCAGAGCGTTGGTGCTGGGATTCAGTATTTGTGAGGTCTTCCCGGTGAGTGTGATTTTGGCGTCGTTGGTGGTGATATTGCCAGGAATCTGGAGGGTTCCGGCGACGTTGTAGGTGCCTGCGGTCAGAATGCCATTGGAGAGATTCGTAAATGGCGCGTTATTGGTGATGTTGATCGTGCTCTTAGCTGCCGCAGTCAGCGTGCCGGTGTTGCTGAAACTATTGTAGGGAAGAAACTGAACCAAGCCTCCGTTCGATGCCTCGATGGTTCCGCTGTTGACGATTCCGGAAGTTCCTTCGCAGCAGATGTTGAGCAGAAGGCCGGCGGTGCCTACCGGCACGTTCGCGTTGATGGTGCCACTGTTGATGAGGCCCTGAGTACCCGACGCGATGACACCAGTTCCCTCGATGGTGGACTGGTTTGTCAAGATACCGCCGCCGCCAAAATCGTCGCCGATCACCGGCTGATTGTTATAGGCGTTGTTGGTTCCATCCCCCATGATCACCTTACCGCTGCCCGTGAGCGTGAGATTCTCCCCGCTGGAAAGCTGCAAGAAAATCGAATCTCCTCCTGAGGAGTTTGGCAGCAATTGGATGGTCCCTGTGTTCTTCAGCATCCCTTGAACATTAATGTTTGGAGGGTTGCCTGCGTTAGGTATTACAAACGTCCCAGAGTTCGTGACCGGGTTCGTGGTTCCGTCAAATGTCGTTCCTCCATAACCGTAAATGACGCCTCCGCCTGAACTGGTGTATGTGCCGCCGCTGATCGTCAGCCCCGAGGTCCCCAGAGAACCAACCAAAGAGACGTTAGAGTTCGCGCCTACCGCCTCGATGGTACCGCCGGTATTGTTGATGGTTGTGCTGCCTACAACCACCACTCCCCCGTTCGTGGCTTCAATAGTTCCGGTATTGGTGCTTGCGCCGGCCCGGCCCAATTGAAGCTGCAGGTTATTCGCACCCGTGGGAACGTTGGCGTTGATGATGCTGCTGTTGTTGAAGCCGTTGAGATTTAAGATGTAGCCGCTTCCCTGGACGAGTTGCTGGTTCACGAACGTGCCGCCGCCGCTGATACCGGTCTGGTTGTTGTACGAGTTGCTCGTACCATCCCCCAAGGTCAGACTGCCGCTGCCCATGAGCGTAAAAGTCTGGCCACCAGGAATGTTCAAGCCGACCTGGTTGCCCCGCGACAGCACTTGAATGGTCCCGGTATTGTTGATGGTTCCCTGAAAATTGCCGCCCGGGTGCGCCGCGCCGTCAACCAACTGCATGGTTCCGGAGTTGGTTATGGTGTTGCCATTGGTGCCGTCGAGAAGCACGGTGCCGTCAACAACCTGAATCACTCCTCCGTTTGCGGTTGTCCACGTGCCTCCGGTGAAGGTTTCGCCGCCCTGACCTTCGCCCTCGAGTTGGACGTAGGAGTTCTTGCCCGACGCCTTAATTGTCCCGCCAACGTTGTTCAGCGTGAGGCTCCCCATGGCAAGCTGGCCGCCATTGGTGGCTTCCATCAGGCCGGTATTGGTTGAGGCGCCCTGGGCCTGGTTGCGTCCCACGACCAGTTGAACTCCAGATTCATTGGCGTTGATCACGCCGGCACTGGCATTGTTGAATGTCATATCGAAGCCGCCCGCGCCCTGGATCGTCGACCGATTCACCAGCGTCGCGCTGCCTCCGATAGAGTCGCCGCCAAAGGAGTTGGCGTTCAGGGTAATCGTTCCGCGGCCGGATAGGGTCACCTTCCCGCTGGACGAGAACCCCAAAGACGTCGTGCCGAACGACACCGGAACGGCCAAGATAATCTGGCCGCTGTTCGTGACTGATGAGCCGTTGATGTTGAGGCCATTGTTCGTGTTAGTTACGGTGGGAAACGTGAGGCTGTCGGAGCTGCCGAGGGTGAGGTCGGCTACCCCGTCGGCGACGTCCAATACAACTGCCGCTCCCGATGTCTGAATGCAGACGCTGTCACTGTTGCCCGGCTCCATTCCGTTCGACCAGTTCGCACCGTTACTCCAATTGTGATCGCCCCCTCCCCCGGTCCAACTGTCGGTGCACTGGGCTAGCGCCGGAACCGCGCTGGCGAGTGAGACCGCAACCATCGCGGTCACAAATAACACGAACCTACGCAAGCATTCTTCCTGTTGCCGGACGCAATTCATAAAGCCTCCCTGGACGTGCGAATGAGTCCTTCTAACGTCTCGCAGTTGTTTTGAATTTGGCCTTGCAGCCCGGTGAAAATCTCGTTGAAGTCTGAGACTCAGCTGGGAGTGTGCAAAATAGTGCACCTTGCAAGCTTCGTCCGCCCCACCTCGGGCAGCGAAAGACTGCGGGGGAAGTGTTCACAATATCGGCAGTCGCGCTATACTCTAGGAACTTGCTCCCCCAAGCAAGGGACATCACGGGACAACTCAGGACATTTCAGGCTTGATTTCAGGCCGTATGCAAACTCGCGAGCAGCAGGCGTCAAACCGCCGTCTGGATTCCTGGAAAGAGATAGCAGCCTTCTTCGGCCGCGATGAGCGGACGGTTAAGCGATGGGAGAAAGAACGGGCTCTGCCCGTGCATCGTGTGCCGGGAGGGGTGAGGGGCGGTGTGTTCGCATACTCCGTTGAACTATCTCAGTGGCTGAAGGATCCCAGGGCGACAGCAACGGAATCTTCGGAGCAAACCTCAGCTGCCGAAGCGAATGTTTCTACAGGCGATGGAACTCGCGAGGCAGAGCCAGCGATCTCCAGGCAGGTTTTCGCCCCGGCAATTCCGGCCAGGAGTTCGAGATCCCAGGTGGCTCGAATCCTGGGATTGCTGCTCGCCGTCTTGCTGGGATTTCTCATTCTCAAACATCAGATCCCACGCCAGCCAACTTCAGCTTCGGCGATAAACATTCCTCCGGCAGGCCATCGACCAAACCTGGAGGCTGAAGATCTCTATCTGAAGGGACGCTATTTCTGGAACAAACGGACACCGGAAGATCTGAACAAAGCTCTCGACCTTTTTACCCAGGCGATCGTTCGGGATCCCGGTTATGCCCAAGCCTACGTCGGCCTTGCCGATTGCTACAACCTGATGCGCGAATACTCCGTGATGCCGCCCAACGAGGCTTATCCGCGGGCACTGGCAGCGGCCAAGAAAGCTGTGGAACTGGACGACAATTCCGCTGAGGCGCACAATTCACTTGCCTTTGCCACATTTTATTGGACGTGGGACGCCCCCACGGCCGAGCGCGAATTTAAACGTGCGATTGAGTTGAATCCCGACTACGTTGCCGCTCACCACTGGTATGCAACCTTCCTGATGGTTACCCGCCGGTACCCGGAGGCAATCCGCGAAATTGAAATAGCCAGGAAGCTCGATCCTTCTTCCACGCCGATCGTGGCGGACAAGGGTTTCATCCTTTATTTGGCAAGCCAGCCGGCGCAGGGGATTGCGCTGTTGAAGCAGATCGAAAGCAGAGAACCGGCATTTCTTTCTCCCCATCTTTACCTGGCTGAGATCTACCTTGCCGGCCAGGACTATTCAAATTACCTGGTGGAATCGAAGAAAGTCGCGTCGCTACGCCACGATCCCGTTGCCTTAGCAGTCGTAAACGCGGCGGGGAAAGGCTTCACGGCTGGTGGCGCTCGAGGGATGTGGCAGAGCATGTTGCCGGTTCAGAAAAAGTTTTACTTGCAAGGCAAGTTGTCGGCCTATGCATTGGCGCAGACGTACTCGCAATTAGGAGAAAGCCGGGAAGCGATCAAGCTTCTGCGTGAGGCCTATGACAAACGGGACGCGGCCATGTTGTATATAGACGGGGACCGCTCATTCGATGTACTGCGCGACAATCCTTCTTTTCGGGACTTGCTGGCACGAACAACTCATCCTAGATCGGATTGACTTGGGCTTGCGTAACACTGCCGAGCGCCGCACTTCCCTGAGACTTTGTGTCAATCTGAGACAAAAGCCATAAGACGAGTTTCCCCAAACATCCACAATCGCTTAACTATCTTATTGATAATAAAAAGCTTGCCGTTTCTCTTGAGTGGCACGGCTTTGGCCGCGCTCGTGCATTCTTATTGCCCGATGCGGTCCGGGTGCCTCAGCCACGCTAACCGGCGGACTAGGGAATCCAGGCCGCATCGACGACCCTCGGGAATCAGGAATAATGCGGAATTCTCTGTCCAAATCGGGTGCCGCGGCTGCTCCGGCGCGTGAAAGCTCGACTACCAAACTGGCAAAGTTCTTTCCCAATGCGACCCCCGTCCGTATCCCCGTACATCTAACCCGCGTGGTGAGTGGCAACGGCACGCTAACCGAGAGCACAGTCATTGAATTTGGTACGCCTAAGGAAGTCCTGTTCGCCTCAACCTTGCCGCTTGAGTTTGCCGACAAGCTTCGACTGCGGAATTCCGATGGCACCCTGGATACCGAGGCCTGTGTCGTTGCGGTCCAATACAACGGAGGGCGCACCGCAGTCGCCGCACGCTTCACCGGCGAAGTCGCCAACTGGATCGTGAAGACTGAATAGTGAAATCTGAATTGTGAAAATATGACACCCACATCTCAACTCAGTGAACTGGCGGCAGAGTGGCGCGACGCGCGTCTGCTCTACCCGTTATACGCTGCGCTGGCACGGGAATTCGTGATCGACCTGCCATCGCACGCCGACCTCGAAGCTGGCGTGGATGCCCCGCCGCAGGAATCGATCGAACAGGCGCGGCAATTGTTTTCCGACTTGGATGCCCGCATTCAAGTGCATCAACTTCGCCAGTTCTTGCAGACGACGACCATCAGCAGTGACGAGGCTCTGCGAACCCTGCTGCTTCATCATTTGCATCGGCAGGAGCAAACCGATTCCGACCGTGACAAGATTGATTTCCTGCTCGTTCAATTCTTTTCCCATTGTTCCCCGTCGCGGCTGGAAGATGCCGACGTCGATATGGCGTACGTGGCCCAGACCCTGGAAGCTGTCCTGGGGCCGGTGGACCTGAATGTCCCTGAGTGGTTGAATCCGCTGGATGAGGTCATACAAACCGCCAATGGCTGCCGCAATCTGAATCAGTTGCTGACCAGCCGAATTCTTGAAAAGGGAAGAAAGTTAAAAACCTCCTGCGGCAAGAAATATTTTCTGCCCGCGGCTATGGTCGCCTTTACCCGCTTCAGCTTTCTGATGAGGCGCATTTTCTTCCGGTTAATGCATCAAGACCTCAACGCCATTCTTGATGGCTTGCGCGAATTGGAAAATCGCGGCGTGGAGACACTCGACTGCCGGCGCGCCCAGTTCTCCGCCGAGGAACCCATCGCCCGCCTGCGCATGATCTGCCAATCGTGGAAGGTGATGTTTCACGCTGAATATTCCTCCGGACAACCAGTGTCGATGCTTGTCGATCTTCGCGCCGTAGTGGAAGCCGCTTTGGCAAAGAACGCCAAGAATGCGAAGGCCGCCGCTACCGCCAAGCCGGATGCTACAAAAGCACGCGCCCAGGCAGCTGGTGCGAACTCGGACGTCCCCGACTTTGAGGTTGCCAGCAGTTCACCAGACTGGAGTGGGCCGGACGCCGACAATAACAAAGCGAAATAGCAGCCAGGATCATTGAGCCTCCGAAGCCTGAGGCCTAACGCCTGAAGCCTGGATTTTCGAGAAACACAAAAGGAAAACGTGGATCAACCTTCCATCTTGATCATTTCAGACGACGCGGAACTTTCTCGCGCTGTGACCGGACGCTGGCAATCGGAGCGGCGCGTTCCCGCATTCACCCTGATGAGCAGTGACGTCTGTCTCGGTTTCGATCCTGACACTTTCCATCTGGCCATTGCTGGCGGCCTCCGGCCAGAGGCACTCTCCGTGGTCCTGGAGGCCATGGACGCGGCGGGAAAGCGCGTGTTGTTCGTCACGGAAAATATGCGACTGGTGCAGACGGTCCGCGATCGCTGGCCCGGCATCGCGATATTGCGTCAACAGGAGAACTGGTTGGATACGTTAATCCTTGTGGCTGGGGAGATCCTGCATCGGGTCAGCGCCGAAGGGGATGCCCGTCGCTTCGAACAAGCCAATATCTTGCTCGAGCGACAAGCTCTCCTTGGCCGCTACATGCTGGAGATGCGCCACACCTTGAACAACACTCTCACGTCGGTGCTTGGCAACTCCGAGTTGCTGCTGCTCGAACCGGGATCGCTTTCCGCCGGAGCCCGCTCCCAGATCGAAACTATTCGCAATATGTCTTTGCGCATGCACGAAATCCTGCAGCGCTTTTCCTCGCTCGAGAAAGAACTGACGGTCGTCGATCGCCAGGCTGAAAAAGAGAGCGGAGCAAAGTCACAGGCGGTAGGCGTAAGTCTGTAGACGTAAGTCTGTAGACCACTCTTTCCCCCAAAGGCTCACACCGACGTCATACCTGCACCAAGCGTGCATGCGCTTTCTTGCACGCCCGGACCAGGTCTTCGTCCAAGGTAGCCAATGGCAATCCGCTATCTAGAGCCAAATCCAGGTAAGCCGCATCATAAGCAGTCAAGCCGTATTCGCGGCTGAGATGCTGAATCCTGTCAAAGATCACTCCGGCAGGAAACTGTTCCAGCCCGATGGGCAACGCCGCAAGATCATCAAGGAAGCTTCGCACCAGCTCTTTAGAAATGCGCTTTCGTTTTTCTCCAACCAGCAAGGCGTTCAAAACCTCGTGCGGCCAGAATGATGGTGCCGTTGCCGTGTCGCCCTGCTTGAACAGGCCAGCCACATGCTGTGCCCGAGCATCATTCTCATCGGGAAAGCACCAAGTGAGGACGACGGAGGCATCGACGACGAACCGGCTCACCGGCGTCCTTCATTGATCAGATCTTTGATTTTGAGCCCTCGCAGAGAAAGGCCGTGGCGCTTGCCGAATCCTGACAGCCGTTCCACTGCCTCGGCAGCGGAACGGCCGTTGACCATCATGCGCTCCTTGAGCAAGGTGGCCAGCAAACGCGAAACGCTGGTATCCCGGCGCGCCGCTTCAATGCGGGCCCAGTGGGCCACATCCTCTTCCAGGGTTACGGTTACATTGCGTAAACGACGAATGGATGACACGATTTCAGTGTAACACGATTTTCGTGTCATGCGCGTCAAAGAAATTCTTTCCCAGTGGGCCAGAAAATTCCGAACTTCTCTTAACAGCATGAAAACGTTGCAAATAATAGTCTTTACAAGACTTGGCGAGTGTACCCACAGAAAGGCTAACCAAATAAATTCCCTGCGCTACCTCTTATCTCAAGAATCAATGCATAACCTGGCCTGCTGTCGTTATTGAATGTCTCTCTTGCGATTCGGGCGCAACTGAGACGCATCTGGCGCCTTACGCCGACCTCCCGGTTCAGCAGGATCGGGAATTGTTGATGGAGGATCGCTGGAAGGAAAAGAATCTGCTAACGTTTTGTCCAATCCCGTCTCTCGCGCTTTCTCCTCCGACGTCGTGCGACCGCGATCGTTGGGATCACGCCTTTTGATGGGAATCTCGGGAGCGATTTCGTTTGCCGGTGGCCAGTGCAAGATCGATCGCGCCGCCTCGGCCAAACTGAGGAGCTCTTCGTAAAGCTCGTGAATAAATTCCCGTATCCGCTCGTGTTCGGGCCTCTCCGGGCGCTGTCCACGATCAAGATTTGCGCTGCTGACGTTGTCCGGTTCTTCATGGGTACGCTTTTGCAGTTGACGTCGTACACCCCGGTCCTCCATGGCACCTCGCTTAAGTGGAGTGGCGTCAACTAAGAGGAGCGGTCTCGCGGTTGGGTTGGCCGGTTGTTAATATTGTTCACACCTAAAGCTTTACATGTTGGTCCTCCACATTCTCTTAGACTAGACTCATTCGAACGCGTGCCGCTTCAACTACGAATGGCCCACCCCGAAGCGGGTCGCAGAAGTGACTCTGTGTTGTGGCGTATACTCATCAATCTACGGGATTGAAATGCATTTTCAAATTCGTGGGCGCGGTCATTCTCGGACTTACCCTAAGCCCCGCCCCGAAAACGAGCCGCCTTCGCCGTCACCGCCATGCGTGTCGGCTTGACGGATTCTGAAATGGGCTGCATACCACGGCTCGAGAATCACTACCCGTCGCCCAGGATGGGCACTATACGGGCTTTGGCTGTATACATAGCTATGACCTTCCTGCGCCGCGTCGTAATGCTCTCTCGCAGCTACAAGTTTGGCCGGTATCCAGAGGCCAGATGGGCGAATCGCACCTTTGGGACGATTCAAGTGTGCATCGCTTTGCTGGTGCTCTTGTCGCTGGGGCAACCATCGCGGGTCTTCGCGGCGAATCCTGATCTGGAGACTGTGCTGACTGGCTCGCGCCAGCGTATTGAGAAATTGGACTACCGCGCGACCGGGAGACTCACACGGGTGGAAGGCGACGGCAAGCGCACGAGCTATAAGTTTGTCGCCAAGGCTCACTGGTTTCCCGATGGTCTGCGTCTGTTATTTGAGATCTCGGGGCCTGGCTCGGAGAAGACGAGCCTTCTTCTGCAAATGAGCGCGAGTGGCCACGTGACCATCGAGGCCGTACTTCCTGGCCAGAAGGCCGCTAGTGCGTTGCCATTCGAACGTTGGAACGACCCACTCGTGGGAACAGACTTCTCCTATGAAGACATGGTAGAGAGCTATTTCTTCTGGAAGCATCAGGAACTCCTGGCGCCGGAGAAATACGGCGCACGGGATTGCTTTGTCCTTAAGAGCATGTCCGACTCTCAGGACCGGACTTACTATGATTCGGTTACATCGTGGATTGACCGCGGCATTTTGTTCCCTGTGCATGTGGTGAAGACGCCTCGCGGGAAGGGACCGCAGAAGGAATTCATTTACTATGGGCTGCGGCAGGTCGGCGGCGCCTGGTCTGCATCGCAGGTGGAGGCAAGCCTGAAGGGCAAGCCCGGCTCCTCGATTCTTGTAATCGAAGGGGGCTCGGGGAAGGCAAATCTCGGACGCAAGGACTTTGTTATCAGCCAGCCCAACGCTCAAGCAGAGAAAGTAAAATAAATCGCATCCCTTAATCAGGCTCTTGCAAGGCCCTGTGCTGTCACTGGAGTATCCACCGTGTTCGCCGTCATGGGACAAGCTCCTTTTCAGACGCCGCAGGGGCTCCATATAAGCCAAAGGGCCACCAATTCCAGTCGCCGGCAAGTTGCAATAGTGCCGGCCCGACAACCATCCGCACCACGGTGGCGTCAATGAACACCGCTACGGCGAGGGTAAAGCCCAGCATTTGGACGACCAGAAAGCTCCCCACGGTGAACGCGGCGAAGACGGCAATCATGATTGCCGCGGCGCTCGTGATGAGCCCGGCCGTCCGCGCCAGGCCCTCGATCACCGCTGATCTCTCGGATAGACCGCGCCGCCGTTCCTCGAGGACTCGGGCGACCAGGAAGACCTCATAGTCCATGCTCAATCCGAAGACGATAGCAAACGCGAGAATCGGAACGATCGGATAGACGTTGCCGGTAGGTCCGTCGAGCCCGAGAAGTTTGCTAAAGTGGCCTTCCTGAAAAACGAGGACTAACGCACCGAATGAAGCGCCAACGGAGAGCAGATTGAGCAGAATTGCTTTGACAGCCGCAAATAGAGAACGTAACCCGATCAGCAGCGCCAGCAAGCTCCCCAATATGACGCCAAGGACCACCCTTGGCAACCGCTCCTTTACCACCGAGTCATAATCTGCTTCGAGTGCGGGAACGCCACCGACGCGCAGCATAGCACCGGGCACGCCGGTTATCGCCGCCACATCGGACGAACGCACGTCACGTACCCACTGTATCTGGTTGTTGGGCGAAAGAGCAGCGGTGGGCAGCAACTCAATCAAGGTAGCTTGGCCATCGCTGCGAAGAAAGCTCTTGCGGATTGCCTCGGGCACATCGTTGACAGCATCCGCAGTGTCGGACATTCCCGTGAGCGTCGGAAGAGATAAGACCTCCGCTCTAGGATCGCTCTGGAAGTGCTTCGTCAAGCCACTAACAGCAAGCCAGCCAGCCGGGGAGAGCGGCGGCGACTGCGGCGGCAACTCCAGGATCACTCGGAGAGACTGCACAATACCTGACCGCCCCATGCCTTGAAGCGTGTGCAGTGCTTGCACCGACTCGGCTGCGGCCGGGAGCGAGTTGTGGTCAGGAACCCCGGGAGAGATTTTCCGCGCCTGGAATGCGAGGATCAGTAGCGGAATCCCGGCGACCAACAGAGCGGTCCAGGGCCGGCCGGTGATGATGCAGCCCCACCGCACCCACCGCTCACTCGGCGCGCATAGGCTCTCACGCGTTTTGAATCGTCTAGCTCGTAGACGCACTCTGGCGGCATCGATGCGATGCCCTAGCAGACCCAGCACCCAAGGCAGAATGAATGTACACAGCATGACACTCAAAACGGTTACCAGCAGGCCGGCGATCCCGATGGAGCGCAGTTCGCTGATGGGCAGAGTGAGCAGGGCTGAAAATCCGATGGCAACTGTTGTGGCCGAGATC
>Ga0210402_10000638_pt1 | contig 38630 bp, 52 predicted proteins | sample IncBWC7MmetaG_FD_161055 | JGI IMG/M metagenome (GOLD analysis project Ga0210402, IMG submission 161055) | Forest soil microbial communities from Barre Woods Harvard Forest LTER site, Petersham, Massachusetts, United States - Inc-BW-C-7-M | ecosystem: Environmental > Terrestrial > Soil >...
AGTGATGGAGCCAATTACGTTTGCGCATCTGGTCAAGGCGATGGAAAAGATCATCGACGAGGAAAACGATGTTCGCGAGTTCATGGTCTACGACCTGCTGGCCGAGGATATGGCGAACGCTGCGAAGTTGGTCTACGACGCCTGCCTTGCCGGCCAATCGTATGCGCATAGAGAGGGCCGATGATGGGAGGGGCGATAAAGTGAGCGTAGTCCACGTCAAATGTGTGCTCTGCGGTCACCGCTTCAGCGCACCGCTCACCCGTGAGATGCCGATGTGCCCGAAGTGCCTGGGGCCGGTGACGGTGACGCGCGCCGAAACGAGAGCGCCAGCAGCGCTCACCGGCGACGAGCAGCACGACTTGATGGAATCTGACACACGCAAGGGCCGTCGATGACGGGGGAGAGCCGCAAGCAGATCGCCGAGCGGGAGGAACTGCGGCTGGTATTTGCGTGCATCTTCATGGCCAGCGAGATCGCGGCCGCCCGCGGACTGATTGACGACAACTCGGAACTGGCGGCGCGTGCCTTGCGCCGTGCGGACATGCTGCTGCAGTTGTCGAGCGAGGGCGGCCATGGGGGATAATCGCCATTCCACGATTCTCCTGGCGTGCACCCGCTGCGGGCAAAAGTATCAAGCCGTGGCCCAGGGGGTGCGCACCTGCCTGTGCGGCGGGGAATTAAAACCGGTCGAGAAGCGGGAGATGCCACGTGGCTGAATCAAAAATGGGCCGCCCTCCGGCCCTCACCCATCGCGACGAGTTCGAGCTGTACTGCTACCGCAAGTCCGGTCTGGATTCACATACAAAATATGTGGTCGTTGCGGCACCGTGCGGATAGGAGAAAGGCGATAAATTACGCAAGATTACGCAGGGGTGCGTAATGAGGGGGAAGAGATGGACGAATTGCCGACTATTCGATGGGCACTCGACTTGCCAGCGCGCGCGGGACGGGTCATCGGAATTGTCCGCTATCGCGAGCGCATCATTATCGCGTGTGAGCGCTCGGTGTTTGAGTATTGGACTGATTTTACCACCGACCTTCCCCATCTAACGCTGGTCGATGGTCAATTGTGGGAAGAGGCGCAGGCTGCCGATGCGAGGCTGGGCAAGTGAGCGAACACAACGTGCGTGGCGGCAGTGGTCCGGGCGCGGACAAGTGTTTAGTCTGCGGCGAGACTTGGCCATGCCGTGGGGCGTATCTGGCGAAGCGGTGGGAATGGCAGTATGACGGAATGTGGCATAGCGGTGAGCAAAGCACCGAAATAAAGACGACTGACGACGATTATGTCCTCGCCGCCGACTATGACGCGCTCGAAAGGCGGGTCAAGGCGCTGGAGGCTGAACTAGCCGAGGCGCGTCAGTTGCTCGAGCGCGTGTTACGCGATGGTCGCGCCTATCTCGCCGTCACAGATCAGCAGGCGTCTCTCGCCGTACCGCCTGCAGCGCCTCCAACGCAGCGGCCGTGAGTTCGCGCCGCCGCTCATCATCCGTGAACTGCTGCTCCAGTTTCCACTGTTCGCGCTTGACCGCCTGCAGTCGCTCGAGGCGCCGGTAGTCGATTTCCTGGAACAGCTGCTGCATCATCCATCAGGTTATGCCCTACGCTGCGCCGCGTTGGCAATAGGCCGACGCCTCGACCTCACTTGTGCAGCCGCTGCGCCCACGCCTTCAACCACACCAAGATGCCCTTCTGCTCCTTGACGTCAGCGCCCATGCTTTCGGTCGCGACCACGAGGTGCGAGCGGCTATTGGTGATGAGTTCGGCGAGGCGTCGCTCCGCCTCCTGGGTGGCGAGCTGGCCCTTGGCGACCGCGTCCAGGATCTCCTTCAGTTCCTGCTCGGTCACTGCCTCACGCCCCCTATCCGCCACCCGTCTGACACGAATTCATGCGAAAATAGCGAGGCCCGCAACGAGTACAAATCGTATACGGGCCTCTCACCACAACGCGGATGAATCGCACCATGGCTAAGCCGAAGTTTAGCGCGCAAGTGCTGCGCGAGTTTCTTAATTACGATCCAAGCACTGGCATATTTACTTGGATCAAACGAAGTCCACGGGGACGGAATCGAGTGGGGACGGTAGCTGGATCCATCGTCCAAGGGTACATTAATATTGGCATATTCAATGAATCGTATGGCGCCCACTGCCTTGCATGGCTTTATGTGAACGGTAATTGGCCTGAAGGGCATATTGACCATATTGATGGCAATGGGATGAACAATAGATTTGCAAATCTGCGTAAGGCATCCTCGGCTGAAAATCAGCAAAATAGAAAACAGGCGAGGCGCGATAGTGGAACTGGCTTGATTGGCGTGTTTAGATCTCCGAGTGCCCGCAGACCCTTTCGTTCTAGTATTACAATCTGCGGTAAGGCGCATCATCTTGGAGTTTTCCAATCTGCCGAAGAGGCTCACGCCGCATATCTCGCGGCAAAGCGATCTCTTCATCCGTTTGGTAATCTGTAAGGTCACGGCGGCGGTGGCGCGAGCAGGGCTTTGAGCTGCGTGGTGACCCCGGCCAGGCGCGCTTTGGCGGCCACCTGCACGGCCCCGAGTTCCCCCACCGCGAGCACCGGCAGCTGCATTTCGATCGTGCCCAAAAACACCTGCAGGGCGCCCGGCCATTTGACCGCAACCTGCGCGGGGTCGCTCCCCACGTTGTCAATGAGGGTCTCGATCGCCGCGACCACGGCCAAGAGCGCGGGGGCAGCGGCGATCAGAATCGGATTGTTCGGCGTATTCATACAATCTCCTTTACGGTTTTTTAAGCTGCTCATCGACCAGGGTACGAAATTCGCCGCTGGTGGCGGCGCGTTCTTTCTCCATTGCAACACCTTCGTTGCGGCCTTGCAGTAAATTCGATTGCGCGGTCGCGGCCACCAAGGCATCTTTCATGTGGTTGGTTGCGATTTCCACCGTCTTCACACTGCTCTTGACGTCCGCGACCGTGGCGACCACCGCGACCAGGGCCTCGTGTGTCGTCGCTTGTCGCTCTTGGACGGTATCGACTTTGGCGGCCGTGGCTTCAGTCTTCGCAGTGTTGATGTCCAGCTTTCCTGAATTCTTTACGCTCACGTACACGCCCGCCATCGAGGTGACGAAGGCGGCGACGGCCGAGAGCAAGGTCACAACCTCGGCGACACTCATGCCAGTTCACTGCCCGGCGGCCCCACCGGCATCGGCACATCGGCAAAGACCTCGCGCACGTAATTTTCTGTTTCCGGTGGCATTTGCCGCTCACCCTGCAAGCACAGTTCCTGATTGAGGCCGCCCTGGTTGTAAGCGGCGACGGCGTGCCTCCAATCGCGGAATCGCCGGTAGAGCGAAGCCAAGAGATCGGCCGCGGTCTCGATGTCAGCGAGCACGCTGATACCGGCCTGCGGGAAGAACTGCGGCATGAGCTGCATCATGCCGATCGCGCCGGCGGTGGAGCGCTCGCGGCCGTTGATCACCGCGGACTTGAACCGGCTCTCCTGGTAGGCCACCCGCGCCAAGAGGTCCGGCGGGATGCCGTGGCGGATCTCCGCGACGTGGAGCGCAGCCATCCACAGCGGCCCCTCGCCTTCGGTTTTCCAGTTCACCCGAAGTGCCCGCGGCGAAAGAAGCCTGAACCATTTCCTATAAAGATCAGCAATCCGATCAGCAGGCAGATGCCGATCACGGCCCAGACGACCGCCTGCGCAGGCGCAGGCACCACGGGCATGATGAGAGCCTTGATGATCCAAAAGGCGATGGAGGCCACCACGACAAAGACCAGAAACCAAATCAACCATGAAAAGTCCATAGAGTTCCCCTAATCAATTAGGCACGTCCACCGTCGACATAGTCGTCTGCACCCAGTTCGTGCCATCAAAGAAAAACGACACCGTGCGGCTAAAGGCAGTCGCGGGGCTGGTCCAGGTGCTCATCTTGAAGACCGCATTCCAGGTGATGGCGCCCAAGCCCACGCCCGCGGTGTTGCGAATGGTGATGCTGATCGACTTGCCGTCCATCGGCGAGGTGGGCGCGTTCACCGTAAAGGCGGTGTTGTTGGTGGCGGTGATTTCGAATTTATCGAAGACCGCCGCCGAGAACGTGACGCTTGCGCTCCACGGCACCACCAGGCGCCCGATGCTCCCCACTTGGGTGGCCGCCGCGGCCTGGATGGCGGTCGGCGGTGCGCCCACAAACACCGGATCCTGGAACACCAATTGCCCGCTGCCTGCGCCGTTGATGTAGTTACTCGCCGAGGCTGAGCCGTTGTTCTGGCCGATGATGGAGTCGCTCACCTTGCATAAGCCCGAAGTCGCGGGCGCGAAGTTGTTCGATGAGGACGTGCCCCCTAAGCCTGCGTTCATCAGGCGGCAGTTCGAGAGGTAGAAGTCATAGGCCGCGGCCGAGGTAAAGACCACGAGATTGTTCTGCCCATCCGACCAGTTGCAGTCGCTCACCGTCACCAAGCCGGTGGGCGTGCCGCTGGCGTTCTGGTAGGCCGCGGTCTGCGTATTGATGATGTCGACGTGATCGAAGGAGAGGCGATTGGAGGTGCTGTCCTTGACCACCACGCCGACGCTCGGCCCATCGAGTAAGCCGTCCGAGATCTGCGCCGTGGTGCCTGAGAAGGTCAAGGCGGTCGCGGCCGGCCCGGTCCCGACCGTGGGGTTGGCGACCAGCTGGAAGTCGGAGAGTTGCAGATCCGTGCAATTGATGAAGGTGCCAATGCCGACGTTGCCCGCATTGGTGTAGGGGGATACCCCGTTCGCTTGCGGCTGCACGACGAGATCGCTGATCTTGATGCTGGCGTTGATGTTCGAGAAGTTAAACACCTGGCCGCGGTTGTGGCCGTAGACGTGCAATCCTGAGACCGTGACGATATTCGCTTGAGTTGAATCTGAGTGGGTGATGAAGTAGTCATAGCAGTTGAACATCACGTTGTTGTCGAAAATGATCTCCCCGCCGCCGCCGGGGCCTTGCAGGTTGAAGATCCAGTTCTTCCAGGTGAGATCAAAGGTGCAGTGCGAGACGCGGTGATTGCTCATGCCGCCCTGGAAGAAGCCCGCAATCACCGGCGATGAGGTGTCGAACCAGCAATTGTCGATGGAGCCCGATTGCAGGATCTGCCCCGAGCCATCCGCGCCACCCCCCGACACCGCGTAGATGTAGACCCCGTTGTAGGTCGCAACGCCCTGGCAGCACAGGCGCATGTTCGACATCGACCATTTGCCATTCGCCAGACGATTGAAAATCATCGTGTTGATGGCGGTCACGGAATCCGCGAGATTCGCGACCAGCGGCTGAATCATGGTGGTGGTGCGGCTCTGCCCCACCCACTGCACGTTCACGGGCGCGCTGGACTGGATGTAGAGCACGTGCGAGATGCCGTAGAACGCGGTGGGCGTCGGGAAATAGACCACCGTGTTGCAGGAGGTGGCCTGGTTGATGGCGACCGAATCATCCGTGATGCCATCGCCCACCGCGCCGTAGCGAAACACGTTGCCGGGGGCGAATTGCAGGTTGACGGGCGTGACGCCGGCCTGAAGTTCGGCCGCGGTCTGGCGCTGGATCGGATCGGCGCCCAGGAACGAGAGGATCGAGGGCAGCGAGAGCGTGCCGCTTGCGAGCGCTAGCGAGAGCGCAATGTTGCCATTGGCATCGGTGGTCAGGTTCATGGAGGCGCGCTGCCCGGCGGGCGGCAGCAGCATGGCGGGGCTCACATCGCCATCGGGCGCCCGGATGCTGCGGTTCACCTGGTCCTGCAGCCGCTGCACCATCTGTGTGAGGCGATCCATGTTGGTCTGGACCGTGAGCGAGGGAAACGCCTGGCCTTGCACGTACTGGGACTGCTGCACCTGCTGCGGATTCGCAAACACGGTGAGCGTGTAGCCGCTGGCGTACGGAGAGACCCCGGTCGTCGTGAGTGCCCACTTCGGGGGGGCATCGGTCGAGTTGGTCACCATCGTGTAGGCGCTATTGAGTACCAGAGTCGACTCCGCGCCGCCCGCACTCACCGGCGCGGTCAACATGACGGTGAAGTCGGCCGCGAAGTACGCCTGCAGCGGCACCGGGAAGAGCGTGGTGGCGCCGTCACAGTTGAAGGTCACGCGGTTGCCCGCAACACCGATGGTCATACGCTTATCCTCATGGGGTCACCGGCATCTTCAGTGCCTGCACGCTCGCGCGTTTCTGGTCGATGATGGGCTGCAGTTTCGGATTCTCATCGAGGAGTTGCTGCTTCGCGCCCTCGCGGTACTGATTCATGATGCCGTGAATCATCTCGGCCTTCGCGCCCTCGGGGCCGTCCGACTTCATGTTGTAGAGCGCCGAGAGCGGATGGTTCCCTTGCACAATCTGATTGAGCAAATCCTTGGCTCCCAAGCCCCAGGCGGGGTCCTTGTAACCGTTGCCGGCCAATTCCACGTAGCGCGAATAGAGCGCGGGGTCCTTGTGCAGGTCGACGGTCGCGCCCGCACCGTAAGAGACCTTGGCCGCGGGCAGGTTCACGTTGGCTCCTAAGCGTACGATCTCCTTATCGATCGGGCTGTCGGTGGGTTCGCGCGTCGCGAAGGGCGAGAGCAGGTCGTAGGCTTTGCCCATGCCGGAATCGTGCTTGATGGGATCGCCCCACACGTCACGGCGCGGTGGCAGAGTTTCGGAAGCCCCTGGAATGCGCGACTTGATGGCATCCATCATCGTGTAGACCTGGCGCTGATACGGGTCCTGCAGCCGGTCGGCGGCGGCGATGCCGGCCGGTACGACGGAGCCGGCCATGCTGCGCGCCTGCGACTCGCCCTCGGTCTTGGGGTTCGCGATCGCTTCGAAGATTCGCGAGAGCCCCTCGAGATACGTTTTGCTGGTGATGTCCTGCGCGATCGAGAGGCCCGTGGCCACTGCGAGCTTTTCCATGTCCGCGTTATCCCCGTTGACCGCCTGGCTGTAGCCGTGCAGCGTCTCGACGACATCCGCCGCCATGGCCATGGATGAGCCCACGGTTTCGATCTTGTTGTATTGCACCCAGCGATCGCCCATCTTCATCGAGTACGGCAGCCAGCCGGTGTCCATCATGGCGCTGCGCTGCGACTTCTCCGGAGGGCCGGAGCCGGTGACCTGGCCCGAGAGCACGGCATCCGCGGTCGCGAGCATCATCGCGGTCCCTAAGCCCATCTGCGATCGCGCGAGGGCTTCACGCGCGCCACCGGCGGCGATGTTCGACTGATAGGACTGCATCAAGGGCGCCAACGGCGTGCGCTCGAACGTGTACGACAAGATACGTGCTGGGATCTTGTAGAACGGCAGCACCACCCGCAGCATCGGGAAATCCGTGCGCGCTTGCTCAATCAGATTCGCAAGCTTGCCTGGCGCGTCGGTGAAGGTCTGATATTTCATTGCATCGATCGAGCCCACCGTCACCGAGGGCGGAGGATTGGCGAGGATCTCCGAAATTCGCCCCCCGATCGCATCTTCGGTGATCTTGCCGGCTGTCACTTCGGCGGTGGCCTGGCGCGTCGCGAGCGCATTCAGTTCCATGCGATAGCCGATGGAGCGAAAGAAGTCATGCTCGGCGGTGAGCGCACGCCCTGGCGAACGCACGACCTGCCCGAGTAAATCGACGCCCTGCCCCACCCACCCCGATTGCGAAATGTTGAACGCTTGGCTCGAGACCGCACCGCCGAAGTTGTGCTCCGGGGTTTGCTCGCCCGCGCTATAGCTGCCCGACTTTGCCGCCTTTATGGCGTTCGAGAGGGGATCGTTTCCAAGGGGTGGGAGGGGCTCTTCGTTGAGAAAAGCATTGGCGGCACGCCCGGCGTATCGGAAAGCGTCTTTAAGACCAGACACCAAACCAGAATACTGAGCACCAGCCTCACCCACAGCCACACCATCCGTGTCGCCGAGGACCGCCGAGTACTTCTCGGCAATCGCGCGTTCACCGATTCGTAGAGCCGTGGTGGCAGCATTCGAGACGAACACCTTGACGTGCGTTAAGGGCGAGGTCAGCAGGCCGTTGGTCCAGGCCTCGAGCGCTGCGTCCCGGCTCGTAGCATACACGCCCTTTTCGGAAAAATGATTGAGTCCATCGACATCCCCAGCCTCCTGCAAGGCCTTGACGCGCTGGGCTAAATTCAAGGACACCGAGAGCCCATCGCTCGTCGGTCCTGTGTCCTGCTTCAAGGCTCCCATCATCTGCGCGAGTCGCTGATCCTGGGCGCCCGCCGGGATGCGCCAGGAGGACAAGGCCCGCGCGGTCTCGGTGCGCGCCGCGATCACCTGCTCCTGGATGGCCGCATGGGTCGCGAGCATCTTGCGAAACGCGAACAGATTCTCCGGCGTCGGGTTCGCGGTGGCGATGCCCGCAAGGTCATACGTCTTCGCCGCCGAACTCGCCCACAGCTGCCGGGCGGCCAAGGATTCCTCGGCGTTCAACGGCTCCCCCACGCGGCGCGACATCAGGGTCTGCCACGCATCGACCGCATCGGCCCCGAGTTTGGTGTCCTCGAAGGACTGCACGCCGCGCCGGGCCGAATCGATGCTGCCCTTGAACGCGCCGGCCATCTCGGACATCGCGCGTTTGATGTCGTCGGGCCCGTCAATCTTGGCGAAGTTCACATAGACGCCGGGCTCTTTGGCCTGCGCTTCGGTCGCGCCCGGGGATGCGGGGCCCGCCACTTCGCCCTCCGCCGCAGGTTCGCCCATCTTCTTGACGTCACCCGGCGCAATGCCTTCGGCGGTAAATTCCTGGTCGCCGATCTTGGTCTGTGCATTGTTGAAGCGCGCGGACACCAGCGGCGCGTCATCCTTCGCCGCCACATCGCCCAATTCCGTCATCGCCTTGGAGGGTGGCCCGATGTCCTCGCCCAGGTCGGCGTTGCCCTCGGCGAGTCCATGCGCGTCCTCAACCGCCGCCTTGGCCGCGTTCGCGCTGCGCAGGAACCGCACACCGCCCACAAAAGCGTCGACCAGCTGGCCAAGGCCTGCGCCCTCTGCGGCGGACTTCAGGCGATTCAGCGCATCGTTGTCAGTGGGGTCTGTGGCTAGCAATTTGGTGACCGGGTTTTGCAGCGCTGGGACCGATTGCACCAGGTTAGACAGGTTCTGCTGCGCACCGTCGAAGGCTTCGAACTGTCCGACAAAGCCTTTGAGCGCGGTCAGGGCGCGCGCACCGCCGACGCTTTCTGCGCCCACGCCCAATGCTTTTAACTGACCACCGGCCGCGCTCATCCCGGTGACGAATTGCACGATGTTTTTCTCGATCGTGCCGCCTCTGGTAGTGGGCTCGGGAATATCGGGGAGGTTGATATTGTCGGCGAGCGAGCCCGGCAGGCTCGGATCGGCGGCTCGCTCTGCGGCGCTCACAATCCGCGGCGCACCCTTGCCGGTCACTTGGAGCGCGGGCAGATACTTATTCGTGAAGTCGCCCGCTTCTTTGGTGAGGTCGAGCATCCCCTGATAGGCGTCCCGTATGCCCTTGACTATCGTCCGTGGCTGCTCAAGGACAAATGTGCCGATGTCTTTACCAACCGCCGCGGCTTTGCCCCCGATGCCGCTCGATTCCGGCTCTGCAGGCTTCTCCGGCGGTGCTGCGCCTGCCGCAGGCTGCTCCGCGGGCTGCCCCTTGAGCAGCGCTTCCATCTGCTCGGTGGCCGCGGCGTTTCGCATCGTGTCGTTGTGCGCCATGTAGGCGTTGGACAGATCATTCGCGGGTGCGGCGACGGGACTTGCGGCGGGGGCCACTGCCGGAGTGGTCGGCGGCGGCGATGCCTTGAGCATGTCCTCCATCTGGTTCGGTTGTGCACTCATGGCGCGGCCTTCGGTGGCGTCTTCTTCGCCAGCGCCGCCTGCCACTGCATCACGAGGGCGGACTGGCGCAGATATTCGTCATCGCTCATTTCCCCGGAGTCGTGCGCTTTTTTGGTGGCCTGCGCGGTGGCGATGATGTCGGGCTGCAAACGGCTGCCGACCAGATGCAGCGGGACCGGCATAAAGACGGTGGCCTTGTCGGACGAAATCACCTGGTAGTGGTCGGTGATATCGCGGTAGGTCTTGCGGGCTTCCGTCTCGGTCGCCTGCGGGTGCTCATCGGTCCACTGCCGCCAGTCGTCGAGCGCGTTCGCGTGGCTGCGCTGCCCCGCCGGATCGCTCACCAGGGGATTGGGCTTCAATGCCTCGCTGATGTAATCGGCGCCGCGCGCGACGTAGCCCTTGCGGGGCGTCTCGGATTTGTCCGCAATGGCCTTGTAGTCAGGGAGGGTCAATTGCCCGGCGTAGAGCGCGTCCTGCGCTTTCTGGCTCACATCCTGGCCCTGCAGCGCTTGCGTCAGAAGCGGCGCGTAGACGTGCGGGTCGGTCTGCGATTCTTTGCCTGAGAGCAACTTGTAGGCATATTCGTACGCTTCCGGCTCCCAGGTGTTGTGATGCTGCTCGATCCACTGCGGGGTCAGCTGGCCGTTCTTTTGCATGAGAATCGCGTTCTTGAGCAGCGCGTTGGAATTATCGCGCTGCTGCTTGTCCTGCAAGGCGAGATTGCCCGACACCTGCGCGTTGATGGTCCGCTGCAGCTGCTCGGCGGTTTTGGGGTCTAAGAGATCCTCGTTCTTGTTGAGCGCGAGTTGGGCGCCACGGATGTCCTGGCTGTCGAGTCGGCTGTACACCGCATCGCCCAAGTGCTCGTTGGCCTTCGCCCGCACCGCTTCGCGCTGCGCATCGGTGAGGCCAGTCAGCACTGGCTTGAAGACGGGCGGCGCCGCATCGGGATTGTTGAGCGCCTGCAGTGCGCCGCGCGGGTCCTGGCGCGTGAGGCCGTTGGCGGCGGCCAGACTGATCTGTGAATCCATCTCGCGCGCAACCCCTAAGCGTTTGGCGGGCTCGGCGCCGGTTGCGTTTAACTGGTCCATCAGGGTTGAGCCCACCTGGCCCGCGAGTTCCGGGTGCGCCTCGATCAGCGGCAGTTGGCTCTTGAGATTGTTCTGGAATGAGTCCGCCCGGTAGGCGACGTTCTGCTGCGCCTCCCAGCCCAAGGAGTGTTGCTCGAGCGTTTGCCGCAGGTCGGTCAAGCCCTTGGTGACCATCTGCCGCGCGATCGGGTTGCCGCCGGCGGAATCCGCCAAGTCCTGATTGGATTTGTCGAAGCTGCTTAAGTACTTCTGCGTGAAGCCGGTCTGATCGCCCGTGGGTGCATTCGCTTTCGCCTGCTCCAAGCTCTGCACCGCGTTGATACGCGCCTGGGTGATCTGATCGCCGGCCCAGGTGGCCGAATCCGACTGGTACTTGCTGTTGCTCGCCGCCGCGGCTTGCTCGAACGCCTGCCCCACCGGCACCGGCTCCATGCGCGGCACGACCTTGCGCGGTAGGTCCTCCGCCTGCACTTGCGGGGTATAGACTTCCTCGCCCGGTGCGCCGCGTGCCATGTCAGAAGGTCGTCGTCACGCCGGCCTGCGCGGTGGAGGGCTGCGCGGGGGCGTAGGAGTAGTTCGAGCCCAAGCCCTTCAAGAGCGCGGCACCGGCCATCACGCCATAGCCCTTCGCCTGATCCTGCTGGATGCCGGCATTGACGCCATAGCCGTACCCGGTGGTCGCCCCCTTGTAGCGCGTGTTGAGCGCATCGAGTTCCTGATTGATGGCGGACTGATCCAAGGCCCCGCCGCTGCTCCCGCCATAGCCCACGCCCGCAGCGCCGAAGGCCGCGGACTGTTTGCCCATGGCCTCACGCCCCATGCGCCGGACGATACCCTCCTGGGCGTTCGCCTGGTTGATGGAGAGGTCGCGCTCGTTGAGGTCGACTTTCGCGTTGTAGGCCGACGCCTGGCTTTGTTTTGCAGCAGAATAGACGGTCCCCGCCGCAGCAAGGTACGGGAGCGCCGCTGCCGCGAAAGCCATTAGCCGACCTTCGCGTAGCGCAGGTGGGTTTCGCCGTTCAAGCCGTAATTCTTCATCGTGCCCTCGTACTCAAACCCCAGTAATTCAACCCAGCGGCAGCCCGCGCCGAATCCTTCCTCGATCGTCGCCTCGAGGCGTCGCCAAGGCTGAATGGCGAGGAACCGACGGGTCGCGTAGTGCAAAGCGCGCATGTGCTTACCCACACCGTCCGCCATCAGCGCCCAGCACTCGCCGCGCCCCGGCGCTTGCACCACGATGCCGCCGCACAGAATGATGTGGTGGTGCTCGTCAAACGCCGTGACCGCGGGGCCTGGCGGCTGTATGACACAGGACACGGGCACAATCGACACCTCGGCGAGCTGCGCCCCCTGCACGCCCTGCGCGCGTAAGAGGTCGATGTGATACGGCTTGAAGACTTCAACGATCATGGCTCGAGCACGTCATAGGTCGGGTACAAGCCGCACACCGTCATCGGGAACGGGTCGTTCTGCTGCACCAGGATGTAAAAATCGCGGTCGTCCTGATCGGTCGTCTGCGAGGCCGGGAAGCTCACCGGGAAATCCCCCGATTGAATCGGCGGCGGCATATCGAGGCCGGTCGACGTGAGGTTGTACCTGATCTCCTCCATGCTCTGCACGTTCTGCGTCACCAGCCCCAACGGGTCCTGATAGAGCTGCGTCTGCCAGTTCTGGTTGGAGAGCTGCCCCATCTGCCCGCCCAAGGAATCGACTAGTCGAATGACCATCACCGGGCCGCCCTTCTTTTTGCCCTGGGCGGTGCCCACACTCGCGCCGCCCTCGGGGCGCATCGGGACTAAATTGCCCTGGTACGGAAAGCCGATCGTGACCGTGGTGAACGTGCCGGGCAGGTTGAGCGTGCCGGTGGCGGAGACCACGGCTTGCGGTTGCTTGCCACCATCGGCGACGATCGCGACCGTTTGATTCCACATCACCGGCGGCAGCCCTGAAATGGTGGACGTGGGAACCGTGGACTGCACCCCACAGTCGACGTACCAGATGGAACTTTGCGCATCCCCGGGATTGCCGCCCTGCGGCCCTTCGAAGTGCTTGACCATGTACTCGACGGTGCGAATGACTTGCCCGTTGATGGTGCGCTTGACGGCAAACCAGCACTCATCGCGCAGCCCATCCGGCGCCGGGATCACCGCCATCGATTCGACGATGCCGGAGTTGCCCATGTTGTGACGGTTCCAGGCTGTAACATTGTCTTCGCGGTTGAAGGTGTAGGAGAGATACGTCCCATCGGTGCGCCAGCTCCACAGAATCGACCAGGGCTCTTGCTGGAATGCCATCCCGCTCAAACCCCCGTAGGTGATGTGGTAGGCGAACTTGCTCTGATCGGTCGAGTCGTAGCGATTCAAATAAAAGTTGTAATCCATCGCGAAGACCTTGCGGCCCGCGCGCTGCGCATAGAGCACAGAGGTGCCGACCAATTTCGGGGCGATCGCACGGGAGCGCCACTGCGACTGGCGCAGGCATTCGATATTGCCGGGCCCTAAGGGCGAGGTGGAGAAGTTCGCCGCATCGATGCCGTACTCGCCGCCCTGCGTGCCTACGAGCAAGATATTGGCCGCCACCATCCAATTGATGTAGGAGGCATCGGAGCCCACCACCAGGATATTGACCGCGCTATCGGTCGTCACTTGGCCGAAGAAATCCGGTGCATGGGAATTGTAGAGGCCGGGCACTGAGCCCCAGGCTTTGAGTTTGCCGCCCCACCAGAGGCGGTCTTTGTAGAAGGCCAGGGCGCGCGGCCATTCGGTCGAGTTGCTCCAGGCGCCTAATTGCCACTGCACCGTCGCATTGCCGATGATGGTGCCGCCGGAGGTGTAGGCGTTCCACGTGGAACTGTCGATACCGGCCAACGTCACGCTCCCGCCATTCGCCACCGCGTTCGAAAAGGGCTGCCCGTTGACCTGCGTCATGCCGGCAACCCCGGTCACAAAGAGCGACTCGCCGGCCAAGAAGGATTGTGTGGCCGTGACCACCGCGGGATTCGCCTGCGTGATGCCGGTAATGGCCGCAGTCGCGCCCACGACATTCGCCGGGAAACGCTTCAACACCGTGGCGGTGACCTGCGTCGCGCTCACGTAGGCCGTGATCTGCGCGACGCCGTACCCTGAGTCGGTGTAAAGCCAGCGCACGCCGGAAGTGCCCGAGCCATCGACCGCGGAGCCTGCGGTGTGCACGGGCGGGGAGGCGCCGGTGGTCGCGGTGGTGAGCGCTTGGTAGTTGTTGCCGTTGTTGACGTTGTATTGCCCTGCGGTGATGCCGACGTTGGTCTGCCACGGCTGTACATTGAAGTGCTGCGAGCCGATACGGATCAAGCGCCCCACATCGCTCGCGGCAAACAGATTGCCCCCATAGGCGTTGATGGTGATGCCGATGCCCTGCACATTGGAGACCGTGAGCGCAATCTCGGCGCCGGGGATCAAGGGCACCGCGTCGGCAAAGGGCCCATCGGTCGGCGCGTACTGCGCAAACACCCAATTGGGCGGATTGTTCGCGTAGCGCGTCAGGGTATACGGGGCGTAGCCCGCGCCGGCCTGACCGCCCGCGATGTAGAGTACGTCCCCCCATTGATTGATCTGCAGCGTGAACTGGCCCAGCGCATCGGTGAGATCCGCAGCCGCATAGGGAGACGGTAGTTCATAAATCGCAGTGGTCGGCGACGCATTGTAGGGTGCCATCGGATACCAGAACGAAGCATTAGGCGGCGCATTGCCTGTGGTCGGCGCGATGCAGTAATACGTGATGCCGCCAGAAACCACTTGGTTTCCCACCACGTACGCCGTACCCCCGTTGTAGGCAGCGTTGCCCGTCGAGAGTAAAGGCCCGTGGTTGGTATAGAAGCGGACATATCTGTCTCCGAATTCCAAGATGAAGGCTTGCGTCTGCGAGAACTCGAAGCTCTGCAACCAGATGCGATTGGCCGAGTTTTTGACCGGCTGGACGTAAGCGGTGCCGGGGCGGAACATCCCGGGACCTTGCTTCAAGGAAAGGTAGTTCTGCCCGATGTGGCAGGCGATCGCGTACTTCTCGTTATCGGTGCGCCCTTCGGTCTGCGGGCTCCACTCGCCCCCGTTAAACGCTGCGATGGCGGGCGATGCGCGTCCCACCTACTGCATCCGGCTCAGAATCCACGAATCATCCGCAGGAAACCCCGGCGGATTCATAAATGCATTCGAGGACGCCGCGGCGCTCTTCGCCATCTCCCTGCGCTCGTTCGCCGTCTTCTGTTTGGCATCGGAGCCGGTCAAGCGTTCGCAGGCAGTCCAGGCGAGGCTCGCGGCAAAGTAGATGACGAAGTTCGGATCCATCAGCGTCGTGTTGGTGATGTCCGCGACATACACCAGCGAGAGTGGTGCGCCGTAATCGCACAGAATATTGCCGCCCTCGAAGCTGTAATCGGCATCCGTGGGACCCTGCCGGTAGTCGGAGAGGTCCAAGCCCGGATACATGTCGCCCACCTGCAGAATGCGCAGACAGTCGGACGGCGCCGCATACATCGTGGTGAACGGTCCCGACACGGGCACGGTGGTCAATGAGGGGAGCGAGGCGCGTTTGATCGAGAAGCGCCAGGTACCGGGCCCCATCAGCAGCCCGCGGCGCAGGATGGGATATTCGATATTCAGCACGCGCGCCGAGTTCGAATTGTCCATCAGCGAGGCGATGGAGGACTGCCCGAGGATCGAAAGCGCGAGATTCGCTATGTCTACCTGTGAGGCCATAGGCTAAGACTGTGTTTTAAGCGGCGGGCACAAGCAACTTACATTCCGTTCGCGGTCATGGCCGCATTGATGGTCGAGGCCCACACCGCGTAACCCGCATCATTCATGTGCACCTCATTCGAGTTGACGAAACTCACCGTGGCGGCCGTGCCAATCGCTGTCGTCGGATTCGAGAGCGTGACGGTGGTGCCGGAGATGGTGACCGTGGTCTGATCCGGGATGCCGGTGCCGAAGATGAACATGCCATTGACGATGCCGGTCGCCGAGGTCACCGTGAAACTTGATACCCCAGAGCCATAGGTCGCCGTGGTGGCCGCGGTGACCAAGTGCAGATTGACCGGCACTTGCACGGTGCCCGCGCTCGTGACCGCGCTCCACACATCGGCGTAGTTGGTGCCGTAGGTCGAGGCCAAGGTCGCGTTCAGTGATGCGATTTCGTTCCACTCGGCGCTGCCCACGGGCTCATCAAGCGAGGGCGTGACCGAGGTCACGAGATACTTCGACCGTGCGTTGAGATTCGCCACCGCGGAGGCGATGTTCGCCAGCACCACGATGGGGTAGTTCGGGACGGTCTGCGTGTGCAAGTCGTTACGGCCCATTTCGAAGATGCAGTTCCATAATTGGCCTCGGACAGAATCCGCTTGAACCCGCGCCAAGATCGCCCCGCTGTTCTGCCCACCGACACCCAAGTTCGCGAAGGTGTAGCCGGTGCGCAGCGCCGTGAGCTGCGAGGGCCAGCCGCCGATGGGCGAGACCGAACCCGTGCCGCTCGTGAGCGAATCGCCCCAGGCGGCGACGTTTTGGTTGTAGTGCGGCTGAATGTACGACTCATTGCGATCAAAAAAAGGTGAGGGCTACGACGAGCCCGTTACCTCCTTGGCCACCGGCGCCACCTGTTGCGGTACCGGCGCCGCCGCCGCCGCCGCCGGAGCCATAGGCCCCCGCGCCGCCCGTGCCGCCTGCCCCCGAGAAGTTGCCGCCACCGCCGCCACCGGCATTGCCCGCGCCGTAACCGGCCGTGGGTACCGTCCCTGCGGTGCCGACGGCCCCGGTATTGGCGCCGCCCGCGGCGGCCGTGAACTGCAAGGCGCTGATGCCACCCGCGCCGCCGGCAAAGCCTGCGCCGGCCGAGAGGCCGCCACCCGCGCCACCGCCGGGGGCGCCTTCGCCCGCGGTCGTACCGCCCACGAGGCCGACCGCGCCTGCGATATTGCCCGCACCTCCCGCGCCGCCGGGGCCCGTGCCCGCGCCGCCGAGCGCGGCCGCACCGCCCGCCCCACCGCCGGCGGCACCACCGCCGCCGCCCGCGGGACTGGCCGATGAAGCGCCGCCGCCATTACCGCCACCGCCACCACCCCCGCCTGAGTTGGCGGCACTCTGACCGATGCCGCCGCCCCCGCCGTGATAGCCCTTGAGCCAGGCGCCGAAGGTGGTATCACCACCAATCGTGCCGACCGTGCCGGGGCCGATGCCACCAGCCACGGTGCCGCCGGCGCCGCCCACGCCCACGGTCGCGGTCTCGGTGGCTCCCAGCGAAGCGGTCGCGAAATCCCGCACGCGCTCTGAGCCGCCCCCACCGCCACCGCCACCGGAGGCGGTCGTGCCCGCCGCCACTAGCGCACCCGAGGCGCCCCCACCGCCGGCGCCGATGCAGTACACGCGCGTAACCCGCGGCGTACCGGCGGGCTTGGTCCAGGTGTTGGCCCCCGTGGCGGTGAAGACCTGGATGTCGAGGACGCCGGGGACCGATAAGAGCGTTTGCGCTTGCGCCACGGTGAGCGCAATCGGGGTTGCGGGCGAGCCGGTGTTATTGCCCTGAATCGAGTTCGCGGCGAGGTTCGCCTGCTTGGCGAGCGTCACCGCCGCGGCGGCGATGGTGGTTGCGAGTGCGCCCGCGCTCGTCGTGACATCGCCGGTGAGCGCGGGGAACTGCGCGGCGGCGAGGGTTCCGGTCACGCCGCTCGCGAGCGGCAGCCCAGTCGCGCTGGTGAGCACCGCCGCCGAGGGCGTGCCCAAGTTGGGCGTCACCAGCGCAGGGGAGGTCACACGCACCAAATTGCCGGTGCCGCTGGAGGCGGGCAATTCGGCGGTGATGGTGCCCGAAGTGGTCACGGGCGATGCGGCAATGGTCAGCGTGGTGCTCGAGACACCGACGCTGGTTACGCCACCCCCGCCGCCACCACCACCACCACCGGGCGGAGTGACGCCGCCGGTAATATCGCCCATTAGCCGACGACTCGCGCGATCGAGACGTACAGTCCCGAGGGTGGGCCGCCCGTGACCGTCGCTTGAATCTGGCAGGGCGGCAGATACGCCACCCCTAAGCCCGCGGCCGTCAGGGTGGTCGCGGTGCCCGCGGTCAGGAGCGTCACGCCATCCGGCCCGAGCAATTGCAGCGTGACCGTGCAGCCGTTGAAGGTGCCCGCCGCCGCGAACACCATGATGCCGCCGGGGCAATCGTGCAGCGCGCCGGTGGCCGTACCACCGGGATTACTGCCGCTCGCGTTCGGCGGTCCACCGATCAGCTGCTTGCCCCAGGAGGCTGACATGCGCCGTTACTCGAGCACGTTGCTATCGCGGATCAGATATTCCTCAAGAATCCTGATCAGTTGTTGCGCCTCGCCTTTTTTAAGGGCACGCGTGCCGGTGGTCGACTGCGCATCGGTGACCGCCGTGATGGTTTGATCGATGCGGATTTCGACTGAGCCCGAAGTAGGCGCAGCCGTACCCGCAGTCACCTGCTCCAGGGTCTGACCCGCCGAGATGATGTAGCTGACGGCCGCCATTTACCGGGCCCAGGTGTACTGCAATGCGATGGTGCCATTGGCAGTGGGCGCCGTGGTGGCGGTCGCCACCAGGTGGAACATGTACTCCGGGTCCTGCGCCATCCCCAAGAGTTCCCACACCCGCAAGTTGACGTTCGCTGCTGCCACTGCGACCGCGCCAATGGCGGGCGAGTAGATACTGGTCCACACCGTTTTGGCGGCCGCGGTTGACACACCGGTCGCCAAAATCTGATCGGCGTTCGGGATCGGGACCGAGCCCGCGGCCGCGACCTGCGTGCCGCCCGTGGTCCAGTTGCCGGAGGGCGGCTGGCTGTTGGTGTTGCCGGTGGTGCAGTAGTACACCACGCCCGCGAACAATACGACGTTACCCGGCACATAGGCCGTGGTCGAACTCCAGGTGGCGACCGAGAAGCCAGGCCCTCCTAAGTTCAAGGACTGCTGCGTGTTGCACAGCACACCCAATTTCCACACGCCCGTGGTGGTGGCATCGTTCACCATTTGGATGTCGATGACCCGCACACCCGACGGGAGAAAACCGAAACGGTAGGTCGACGCGATGCTGTCGGTTGAGACCGCGGCCACCGTGGCCACCGAGTTCGTGTCGTTCGCGCCCGCCAAGTAGCCGGAGGACAGGATGCGGGGGACCGCATCGTAATTCGTGATCAGCGTGCCTTTCGTATTGACTACAGCCATTGCAGAAGCTCCTTATGCCGGCTGGGGACCTGCCCCCTTCGCCTAGCGTTTAAAAACTATCTTGCCCAGATCAGATAAACGCGATTTTCCTCAAGCCGCGTGCCGCCCGCGGTCATGAACACGTAGCACTGCCAGGGCTCGCTCTGTAGGTCATGGCGCTGGCTCATGTTGGTGGAGATGTCGTTCCACACGCCTAAGTGCAGGCCCTCGCGCTGCCACAGGTGGCACTTGACCGAAGTGCCCGCCTGATCGTCCGTGCCGGTGAGCAAGCGCTCGGAGCGCACGAAGTCGATGCCTAAGAAGCGCTTGATGCGCCCTTCCTCGAGCACCGGCTGATCGTTGAAATCGCGGCTGATGACTTGGGCTTCCGCCATCAGGTTGTCGAGCTGGCGCGCGCCCGCGACGAGCACGAGCCCCGAATTGGGGTCCGCCGGATCGCCTTCCTCGTCGGAATAGGCTTCGTTTTGCATCGCGAGCATCTTCGCCTGGCGCAGCTTCGCGACGGTCAGGCCGGTGGGGGCGGTCGCGCCCTGCTGCACTGAGATGATGTTGCCGGCAGGCAGAACCGTGGCGGTGCCGCCAGCAACGCCGGTCTGCGCCGTGCCTCCGAGTGCGGCAATCAGCAGATCATCGTATTGGCGGTTCGCCGCATTGTGGGCGTTATTGGTGAATTTGCCCTTCGGGTCAATCTGCAGGCGCAGCTTGTCGAAGTTGTCAAAGAGTTGCGGCAAGTCGTAATCGGACGGATACACCCAGCGCCGGTTGGTCGGTGCATCGGCCCGCTGCATCGGGCCGTAGCGCTGGGTCACCGGCTGCATGGCGACCAGGCCCACCTGCTCGACCGGGCTTGCGGCCTGGCCGACGTATTTGTCTTCAGTGGCCCATTTGCGCAGGCGGGACGTTTTCTGCTGAACGAGTTCGTTCAGCGTCTTGGCGAACTGCTGAACGTAAAAGGTCACGATATTGGTGGACACAGACGGTGCTCCGAAAAGGGAATAACAATTCGCTTCTCGAAGGCCGTGTCCTTAGAAGGGGGCGCTTCTAGCCCAGGGCGCTGGGCTTACCGCGGTGCTTTCACCGTGTCATCGGGGGGCAGGTCCTGCCCGTGTCCGTGTTCGTGGGGCGGACGCTAGCGCACCGGGCGGGCACAATCAACCCGCGATCTGTGCGCTGCGTTTTAAGATTCACCGATCGCGCGAGCTGCTGAACCCCTTGTCTTTGCCCGCCGGCGGCGGCTCCGGCTGCGGCTGCGGCTCCGGCTCCGGCTGCGGCTCCGGCGCCGTGGTCGCATTGCGCTTGGCGACGTCCGCCGCCACTGCGGCCTCGCGCGCCTTGATTTCCTCGGCGGTCAACTCCACCGGTGTTTCGACTTTGTCCGCTTTATCAGCCATTGTCCTCTCCTAGTTGGTGCTTGCATTGCCGTTGGCGATGCGCGCCACGAGGTCATCGCGATGCGCCACCGCCTTCGGGTCGTTCCACTGAAAGTTCGAAATCTTGCCCGCCGAGCGATCCGCCCACAGCTGATCGAACTCGGCCTTGGCCGCACTCGCGCCGCCCTCGAAGCCCGCGCCGCCGCCGCCGCCGCCGGCGAAACTCGCCTCGGTGTTGCCGGCGCCAAATTTCCACATCGCCGCCATAAACTTCGGGGTCCCTAAGATCGACTCCATGGCGCGCAGCTGCAGGTCATTCAAGCCCCCGACTTCCTTGGCAAGCCACTCCTTGCCACGGGCGCCCAAGGCCACCCGCTCTTTGTAGTTCGCGCCCCACTCCATCTCGAGTTGCTTCAAGTCCGCGGCGCTCTTGGCATCCTCCGCCGCGCGCAGCTCCGTCTCCAAGCGCACCACCGCGGCGTCGTAGCCCTTGGCGAGCGCGGGCGCCATCGCGGCGGGCACCCCGGCCTCGTGCAGCACGCCCTTTAAGTAATCGGTGAACTGCGGATAGGGGGAATCCTTCGGCGGCGCGATCTCGTACTTGTCCGCGCTCTCCGGCACGCCCATGGTGGCGCGCCAGGCCTGCACCTGGTTCGGATCGGCTTTGGTGACCGTGCCGTCGGGATTGACCTTATCCGCGGGGTAGGCTTTCAAGTTCGCCGCGGTGCGCAGCGTCGCCGCTTCGCGCTCGAGCCCTTGAGCGGTTTTCGCGAGCGTGAACGGATCCGCGTAGTTCTTGTTCGCTATCCAATCGCGGGTGTCTTTCTGCTCAGGCGCGGTCCAGTCATTCCAGAACGCCTGGTTGGCGGCGGGCGCGGCAGAGGGTGCTGTGCCGCCGCCACCGGTCGCAGGAGCTGTGGGCGGCGCAGTGGCGGCGGGGGCTGCGGTGCCGCTCAGGGCGGCGGCTGCGGGGGTGCTCATGGGTTCTCCTTCCAGTCGAGTTGAGTTTGAATGTAATGCAGCACGTCGAAGTGGCCGAGCTTACGCCACGTCTGCAGCGCATCGGTGCGCCCGTGGTCATCGAGTTGATTCGGCGGAAAGCCCGACACCGTCTTAAAGTTCTCCGCCAAATAGCCGAGTAACAATTGGCCGTGCGGGCTGCCCAAGACCTCGCGAAAAATGCGGGCGCGATCGCGGATGAGCGACAGGCGCCGCGCCTTTTCGATCTCGTTCTCTTCGTCGACGGTGCGCTCCGCCATCAGTCGAGGCCACTGTTCGGGAATGGCCACAGCCGCTTCATCGGCGTGACCAGCATCACGGAGGTGGGACCGGGAGTCACGATGGCATCCAAGCTCGCGACCACTTCGACACCGTTATAGACCGCCACCACCTTAAAGTCATAGTTGAGCGCGGGCGTCTTGACCCCATTGGCGTAGCTCGCGGTCTGCAATCCGGTGACCACGCAGGAGAAATCATCTCGGTCGATGACCGGGTCGACGATCACCTGCTGATTCAAGATCCCGTTGACATACACGTTGTAGCTATCGACGGGCGCCGTCATCATGGGCCACGCGATGTTGACCGAGCCGTTCAAATTGTCATAGATATCGAGGGTGCGCGAACCAAAGTTGCCGCCCTGGCCGGGCTTGTAGTAGCTGCCGTCCGCAAAGTAATACGGATTGTTGGCGAGCACCGTGCCGTCATTCGCGTACCACATTAGGAGTAAAACCCGATGGCTGAAAAGTAGGTCACGTTGGTCGCGTTCGCGCTGGTCTCTTTGATACTCACGCCGCCGATGTTCGCCGGCAGCGTGCCAAAGGCAGTCAAGGGAATGTTGTACACCGTAAAGCTCCCGGTACTAATTCCGAATTGATGCTGCGTGTACGAGGATGCCGTGACCGCGCTGCCGGTGGCGGCGCCACTCGTGTTGTAGAACTGCACCTGATAGCCGAAGCCGGACTTGGTCGGAATCGCGCCAAAGGTGAAGGTCGTATAGGAGCTAAGCGCGAAGGATGCGTTGGTGAGCTTGAGTGTACCGTTCAACACCGCGGCGGTGAGTTTGGCGCCGGTCATCTTCGACTGCGCCGGCGCACTCGCCCAGGGCTGCGAGGCCACGGTCTGCGAGGTCGAGAGCGTATAGGGCCCGCTGCCGCTCACGATGGTGGGCGATGCGGCGCCGCCTAAGTTGCCCTGCCAGCACGCGGTATCGCCCAAGTTGATCGAGCCCGACGCGACCGCGGTCACCGTCATCGTCGTACCCGCGCAACTTGCGGTGAACTGCGCCGCGGGCACGGACGGATTGTTGAGCGAGTACAGGCTCGCGTTCAAGGTCCCCGGCAGCCAGGTGTAGTCCGCGGTCGCGTTCACCGACGCATCGCTCCAGCCCGCAGCCGGTGCGCCCGTGCCTTGGAAGGCCCAGCCTAAGTTGCCGGCGATCCAGGTGACGTTGTCGACGTAGAAGGTCGTGTTGGTATCAACGCCCAAGGCGAATTTGTAGAAGTTGTGGCTGCCCAACATCGCGAGGTTCGCGAGCGGCGCTTTGCAGGTCACCCAGGTATTGGCCGGAATGCTCCAGATGCTCGAGCCCTGCGTCAAACTCGTCGAGGCGCCAATATCGTTGCCGGTCGAGCGGCTGTAGTGCGAGCCCAAGTACATGTGAGTGGGCAGCGGCGTGTAGAGCGAGAACTGCAGTTGGGTGTACGTGCTGTCATCAAAGCCATTGGGCGGAATCGAGCGCCACAGGCTCCCCGGCTGCCAGCCGCCGCCGAAGTTCGGCGTCGAGTTGGTGACGACCTGCAGGCTCTGCGTGCTGCCCGGGCAGGCATTGGCCCCCGTGCTGGTGCGGGTCGCGCTGAAGGATAGATCGTTCGCCACCGGAAAGGTCGCATCGAAGGTGCCATTGGCATAGAGCGTCAAGTTGGTGCCGGCACTCGGAATCACCGAATTGGAGACCCCCGACGGGGAGCTGGTGCCGATCGCATTGGTGGCCGTGACGGTGGCCGTATACACGGTGCCGTTGGTCAAGCCCGTGAAGGCAAGCGGGCTCGAGGCGCCCGAGACCGGCGCCACATCGGGCGGGCTTAGCGTTGCGGTGAAACTCGTAATCGCCGAGCCGCCGTTACTCCCCGCGGTAAAGGGCACCGCGGCGCTCGTATTGCCCGCGCTCATGGTGCCGATGGTGGGCGGTGCGGGGGCGCCGGCGCCGGTGGCGGAGCCATAGAGGTTACTGGCCGCGCTCGCCTGCCACACGCTGCACGCTTGAATCGTCATCGGCGAGACCGCCATGCCGGTATTGAAGATGAGCGCAATGTGCACTTGATCCAAGGCACTGCCCGCGTCCGAGCGTCCCGTAGGCCCTGGGTTGTACACCGGCGGAGGCGCAAGGCTCGCATCATACGGGTCCCAATGCACGGTGTTGGCCACCTGGACGTCATTGAAAAACCATTTGGCAGTGCCCGAGCGCGGCACCGCGGGGGTGGCGGGAATCCACAAAAAGCCGTATTTGTTGAAGTTGTTGAAGTTCACCCCCGTGGGCACCGCCGCCGCGGTCTGCAAATGCACGGTGGGGAGCCCCGGCGTTTGCGGCACGCGTTCGTACCAGGCCCACAGTTGCCCGCCGTATTTCACCGTGCTGCCCGCGACGTCCGCCTCGAAGAAATCGGTCTCGGCCCAGCGCCCGTAGCCGGTGGGCTGCCCGACCCACTGCACGGCGGGCACCACGGCATTGGCTGCCATCACTTCGATGGTGGTGCCCCAGAACGCCGGCCACGGAAACACCGGCGAGGCGGAGGGCGCAAACTTGAAGATCCCTTCGACGTAAAATCCGCCGGCGAACGCCACTCCGCTCCAGGCGGGCGAGACGCCGTGCTGCGCCGTACAGAGGCCGTAGCCGGGGCTGCCGATGCCGTCCAAGGTCACCGAGCCGTCCGAATTTTGGACATAGCCGCCGGTGTCCGCGCGAAAGAACGTATTCGGAAACCAATTGACGCCGATGCTCAACGCGGGCCCGAAGGTGCGCAGGATGTAGCCGGCGGCCAAGGCGGCCGGCGGCGCCGCTGAGATCGCCCCCGCTTTGGCATCATTCACGCACAAGAGCAGGCTTGCGAGGGGCATCAGAGGATCAGCGTGTTGACGCCGCTGGTGCCGGTCCCGAGCGCGTAGAAATGCGTCCCATCGACCCCGATGCACAGGCCCTGCTGATTCGCGGCATTGCGCCCCGCGACCGCGGAGGCATGGCTGAAGGACTGCCCTTTGGTCGTCGCCAAGAGCCCCGCGTCGACCTTCAAGTCGGGGCCATAGGCCGTGATAATAGGCGAGCCGGCGGCGATGACGAGTACCGCAGAGGAGGTGAACTTATTGCATCCATCGGATTGAATGGCAAAGGTGGAGTTAGCGCTCGTCCGCACGATCCCCAAGGAGACGCCGTTGAAGGTGTTGCCCTCGAGGCGCACCGAGCCCGTCATCACGCCGCTGGCGGTTATAGCGCCCGCGCCGTTATTTAAGACATTGCGCAAGGTGATGTTGGGCGTACTGCCGCCCGCACCGGTCCCTGCGAAATAGGCGAGATAGTGGGAGGACGCATCGAAGTAGCCGCCGTCGATTAAGATCTCGCCCACCGTGTAAGTCGTGCCGTTGAAGCACAAGAGGTTCAAGGTGCCGGTGCCATTTTGAATCATGCAATCACGCGCGACGATGCGCCCAAAAGCCCCGCCGCTGAAGAGCGTGAGGTTGATGTTGCCGGCGGTCGAGGGGATGCCATCGGACTTGATGCGCTCGAAAATGAGCGAGTCGATCACCGCTCCCGTGCCGGTGTTGAAAAAGACCGCGCTGCCGGCCACCGTGGTGGTGTTCGGATTGTACGAACAATCGGCGAAGGTCAGCTGGTCGATGGTGCAGTAGCGGGTGTTGATGCCGCCCATGATGTTGGCGTTGCGGATGACGACCTGGCCGATGTTGTTGTTGACGAAGGTGACGTTGTTCACCTCGCCGATGTAGGCGGCGGTTTTGACTCCCGTCACCTGATCGAACACCACCGCATCCATGATCTCGTTATCACTCGGGTAGAGCGCGAAGGTGCTCCCCAAGCCGTCCGCATTGATGTTCTTGATGGTGCAGTCGTAGATATCCCCGCCGCCCGAGATCTGATGCGCGATGTAGACGGGGAGCTCCTTGGTCTGCAGGGAAATGAAATCATCGTGACTATGGCCAGAGAGCCCATCGCCCACCACCGAGCGCGCCGGACCATAGACTTTCATGCCGTCCGAGGCATTGCCCTGCGCATTCAAATTCCACCAGCGGAAGTTATCCACCGCGCACAGGCAGAAGCAGAACTTGGTGGCGTTCATCGAAAGCACATCGGAGGCGGTGCAGTCCAGAAGACCGGTCAAGTTGATCGAGTGGTTGCGGTAGTCGGAGGGCGGACTCTGGTTCAGATAGTCCATGTCCCAGGTGCCGCCCACCAGCGCGAAGTTCTGCACCGCGACTACGCCAAAGGCGGAGCCGGTCGGCGTCGCATTGGCGTAGGTTTTGGTGTACAGGGTGAAGTTGTTCGCATCGACCACGGCACTCACGCGAAACACGCCGTTGTAGGCCGAAGGGCTGGAGCCGCCGAGCCACACGCCCTGCCCCGCAATCAGGCCATGCCCGGTCCACGCCACATTGACCGCGTTGAGCGCGCCTTGCGTGAGGGTCACCGCCGTGCCGCCCGCGAGGTAGGGCGCGGCCGCGCTCGACTGCAGCATGCTGCAGTTGGAGCTCGGGGCTAAGCGTACCGTCGTATTGGCGCCCAAAATGAGCACCGTGTTGCTGCCGAAGAGCAGCGTTGCGTTGATGTAATAGACCCCGGGCTGAATCAAGTTGACGATGCCGCCCGCGGTCAAGGCCGCCTGGATGGCCGCGGTGTTGGTGGCCGCGTTCGCCGAGCCCGAGAGCAACACGACGTTGGTCGACACCGCGCTCAGCGCGCTCTGCAGCGCCGTGATGTTGGTGCTGTTGACGGTGATCGCGGCGGTGTTGGCGGCGATGTTGGCCGTCTGCGTGGTGTTGACCGCGACCGCTGCGGCAATGTTGGTATTGGCAGTCGCCAAGCCCGTGGTCACGGTCGCGATGTTGGTGGTGTTGGCGGCGATGTTGGTGTTGGCGGCGGCGATGGCCGCGGCGTTCACCGCAATATTCGCGGTGTCGGTATCACACAGGACGAAATTTGCCTTGGCCTTGTCGAACGCCTGCGGCGCGGTATCGGGCCCGACGTTGGTGTCGTTGATGATGGCGCGCGTCATGCGGCGGGTTGCGCTTGCGCGCCCGGTTGACCGCCACCGGCGGACGCTGCGGCCTGCGCGGCCTGCGCCAAGTTCTTAACGCCGAGGCTCACCTGCGGCGCCTGTTGCGCGGCGGCAGTGGCCTGTTCTTGCTGCTGATCGTTCTGCATGAGGATTTGCACCTGGTCCTCGGATAGGATGAGTTTGGCGGGACAGCCGCGGATCTGCGCCATCTCGCGCACCGCATCGTGAAAGTCCATGATGCGCAGCACCGATTTGTCCAAGTTCGCCATCTGTGCGATATCGGACACCGTATTCATGATGGCGGTGCCCTCTTCCGCGCGCAGTGCCCGCGCCAGCGGCGAGGTGTATTCGATGCGAATCCCGCGCTTGCTACGCACCAGTTCCATCGGCGGCGGCGGCAGCTGATTCGCTTCCGAGAGAATGTCGATCTCGCGAAAGATCATGGGCCCTAAGAACTCGGACTGCTGGCGGCCCATCGCAGGCGCGATGAGTTCGCCCTTCTCCTGCGCCCGCAAGAGCGCCTCGGTGGCGGTCATGTTGGGGTTTTGCACCAGGATCTGAAACAGCGTGTTCAAGAACGTGTCGCGGATCACCTGGCGGGTGGAATCGAGCAGCTTGTCCGCGAGCTGAAAATTGGCTTTGGACTCAAACGGAATGGCGAGCGGCTTGCCGTCCGCGCTCACCATGCCGTAGTTATTGGCGCCCGAGCGCTGATTGAAGTTGTTGAGGACCGACTCTTCGGCTAGCAGGATCGGCGGATCTACGGCTTTTTGACCTGCTCGTAGGCCGGTCTTAACCATCTCGTTCGCAGTTCGTACGTCAGGGAGACACGTAGTTGCTGGCCCTCGGCCGTAACTCTCACCGGGAGCCATTCGATATCGTCCAATTGCACACGGAAAGGTCCGATATCCACCGCGAGATAGGACGGATTTATCACCCAAGTAGATGTACCAGCACTCAAATTTCTTGCCCTTATCGCCATAGGCGAATGGCACGTGATCGGGATTAGGTCGAATGCAGTGCAGGAACTCAAATTCCTGGTACGGATTGGTGGAGAGCACCCGCGTGATGGCGGGCGGGATGTTGCCCTTGGCGCCCCAGTGATCGACCGCCTGCTTGGCGGTGTACTTGAATTTGCGGAATACCGTGTCGACCATGCGCTGGTGATTCAAGGCCCACACGAGCTCGGGCAAGGGAATGGAGCGATAGCGCAAGCTGTGCCCTAACATCTCGTCGACGAACATGCAGTTGTTGCCGAAGGCGCCCAACGACATGTAGCACTCGTCCGTCTGGCTCGCGAAGTTCGCCGCCGGATGGTAGCGGGCCGCAAAGCGAATCTTGTCCACCTGATCCATGTACTTGGCGACCGCGGGGTTGTCGTCCAGTGCTTCATCGTCGGGCTTGCTCTTCTCCCACACTTGCGCACGCGGGGTGAGCATCGCCTCCATGCAGGCGGCAAAGCGTTCATTGGCGATGATGGCGGTGGAGTCAAAGACGCGGGTGTTGCGGTTCACGCCCTCGGCAAATTCGCCGATGAACAAATCCCAGGCGGGCATGCAGAACTGCGCGGCGACGTTCCACAAGGACCGGAAGTTACCCTGCTTGGTCCATAGATCCTGGTACTGCTGAATCAGCGAATTGGCGTCGTCCGACATCAGTTTAAGGCCAGGTTCGCGCGCACGATCGCAATCCCCATCAGATGGAAATTCCCGAGCATCTCGAAGGGCCGGCCGGTGCGGTGCGCAATCTCCAGGTCCACCTCGAAGAGGCCATTCGGCTCCATCTGCGCCTTGAACCAATCGAGGATCTCGAATGCCTCGGCATCGGTGAGCGCTAACTGAAAGGTCTCGAGCGCGGCGCCCTGCTCCATCGCGTACCGGTAGAGCGCGGTCGCCTTGGTGAGCGCACTAGGTGCCAAGGGCTGTCTTTCCGCTCACCGGCTGCGAGGCCTGGCCCTGCAGGCTGCCCGCGTAGATGTTGCTCATGAGCCCGCGGCGCATGCGCATCGCATCGGTCTGCTGCTGCGCGGCGTTCATGGCGTCGTTCGGGTTGGGCACCCCGGGGGGCGCCGGCGGCGTCTTCGGCTTGAACGCCTGATAGGCTAAGTCGGTGGAGTCGGAGAACTTTTGGCCAAAGACCTTGCTCTGCACCGGGTCCAGCCAACCGATCGCCTTGTGAAGTGCAGGGGCAAAGCTCATGGCGAGCTTATGCCTCAAGTGGCGGGCACATGAAAGTCGCCGGGCGCCTACATGATCGAATAAGCTGGCCTACTTCGCCTGCCGCCCAAGGTTCCGCGCAGCACCACCCGCCCCTCGCCACAGCCGAGCATCCGGTATTGATCCGCCTCGCACACGTGGCTCACCGAGTTTTTCTCCGGCTTATCGTGATAGCGGTCATCCCCCGGCATCTGGACGCGCTTGTAGCGGTACTGCCCCGCCATGCCACGCCGCAACGTGGGGCACCCTTGCGGGTGCACCTGCCAGCCGGCCTGGCCGTCAATGAGCCGGTTCATCGCCTGCGCATGGGCCTCGCGCCGGATGGTGGGATCGTTGGTGTGCGCCGGGCGCATCTCGGGGAAGCCGTTCACCCGCATGATCTTGAAGCACGATTCATCGGAATCCGTCTGCGAATCGGCATCGCCAGCCGGGTCCCCGGTCATCGAATCGAAATTGAACTGACTGCAGTATTGGTTCAAGAAACCGCGCAGCACATCGGAGAATTGCTTCGCGCCCATGTGCTCGGTCACGACCTCCCAGCGCACGCGGTGGATGCCGGTAAAAGAGCGCTGCCCAATGGCGGCAGCGGGTGTCAGGCCATAGTCCACCCCTAAGGAGAGGGGCAGGCGTGGATTCAACTCAAACTCCTTGACGTGCAGCGCTTCACGGAACTCCGGGTAGACCGGCCGACCGTCCTGCACGAAGCCGTACTCGCCGCGGATGTAGACCTTTTTCCATTCCTCGCTCTTGCCGGCCGAGGCCTTCGCGTAATACGCCGGCGGCAGGTTCTGCAGGTTCTCACCATCGGGGGAGTTGGCATCGGGCTGCGCGTAGAACTGGAACAGCGGCTGATATTTATCCAGCAGACCCTTGGCACGCATCTCCGCCTCGGCGAGCTTGACCGACTCGACCAGCTGCGCGTTGCGCTCACTCGAGGTGTCCTCTTCGGCCAACACGTACCACCAGTGATCGACCTGCGGCGGGTTGGTGTCCATCAGGATCTGCGCGCCCACACAGCCGCCATCGCGCTCGGACGGGAAGCGCCCCACCCGCCCGGTGAGCCCGTCTAAGAGCTCCTTGCCGACCTCGCGCGCCTCGTTGATCCAGGCCGCGGTCAGTTCCATCCCCAACACCTTGCGCACGTCCTGCGGGCGATCGAGCGAGACGAAGATCACCTCGAGGTCCAACTTGTCATCGATAATGCGATGCGTCGGCGGGCCTTGCCCACGCCAGCTGCCGATCGACTCCGGCACCCACTGATGCCAGGTCTTGATGGTGGTGGTGACGAGCTCGGGGTAGGTATTCCTGATGATGGCAAAACGCGCGTGCTTGCGCCCATCCTTGGCGATGTGCTGCTTGTCCGCGATCGAGAGCAGCTTCATCACGCAGGCGGTCGACTTGCCGCCGCCAATGGGACCGCGCAGGCCCACCAGGAAGGCTTGCGAGAGTAAGAACTGATCGCACACCACGCCCGGGCTTTTGTAGACGTAGCTGGTGGTCATTTGGATAACTGGATGGTCAGCGACAGCGCACTGCCGTCGGGGCTCGAGATCTCGGTGCGCGCGAGTTTGGGCACGTGGAACTCGACCAGATCGTTGTAACAGGCCAATGCGGCTTTCGGGCCATCGGCCCGGTACACCTCATCGAGCCATTTCTGCAGGTTTCCCGCGTTGCCGTCGATGAAAGCGGCAATCGCTTCGCGGGCCGTCACAGTGGCCTTGTTGGGCGTGCCTTTCTTGCGTCCGCTTCGCCCAGGTTTGCCGGCCATTTAGATTCGCCTACTTTATTTTGCTTTGCCCGTGATTACCGATTCGCGATCTGGCCGAGAAGCTCGATGATCCCCAAGGCGCACGCGATGCAGCCTAAGGTGAGAACATCGCGCAGGAATGCTTTAGCTGTTGGCATCGTCGTACCCCTCATTGGCTAAGCTCGACTGATTGCGATCGCCGGCGCGCGATTTGACCACCTGGTTTTTTGAGAGCCGCCAGTTCTGCCCGGTGATCGCGCTATAGGCATCGAGGCCCTCGGCGGCGAGCGCCCGTAAGTCCCGCGTGGTGACGGGCAGCTTGGTGTGGTTGTCCATCTCGGCGATGACGATGAGTTGTAGGCATTCGCGTAAGGCATCGATCGCGCGTGCGAGTTTGGTGTTGCCCTCCTGCGCGTGGCGGGCGGCCTCGAGGGCGGCGGCGAGTGCATCGACCGGGGGCAGGTTGGGCTTCTTTACGGGCACCACGGGGGCCGTGGCGGGTTTTTTCTTGTGGTGGCTGCGCTTGGGCTTAGGTGCCGGTTGCGCCGCGCCTGCGCCATTGGCGGCGGTTGTGTTCATGCCTCCACCCCCACTCCACCGCGCGGGGGTTTGCCGTTGCGTTTGGTCAGGGCGCGTTTGGTTTTATCGAAGCGCGCCTCCTTCGCGTGGGAGGGCGGATAGCCAAAAAGCTCCATCAGGAACTTGACCACCGCGAGTTCCAAGTCATTCTCGCCGCGGGCGCACAGCAACTGGAGCGCGTGCGTCTCGTCGGGGAAGCCGCCCGAGGTGTGCAGTTCCATCGACTTGAGCATCCGCCGCGCCTCCGGAATCACGATGCGGTCGCGGTAGAGGGTGGGTTGTTTGATCATCGCAAGTTCTCCAAGATCATCGTGCCGCCCTCGTGTTCGAAGTCCCATTTGCGGTGTTGTTGCGCCTCCCACCGTGGCAGAAATCTCCATTCAACGCCGAACTCATGCCCGCTCGCCATCAGCTCAAGCCCATCCGGCACCGCCGCGCGATCGTACTCGGTGAGCGTGATGCCGGTCTTGGACAGGCTCCACAGGGCGACGACAGCGATTTTTTGCCAGCGGCCTTGAAGCTCGCTCACCGTCGCGCGCTTCTCGCCGCGTTCGGGGGCGGCGCGCTGCTGCGCTTCTTTGAGCGGGATAAAACTCAGCGTGATGCGATCGGCCTGGCGGTCCTCGAGCAGCACCCGGTCCAGCGGCAGCCGTGCCATGTCCTCACGGAACAGGACGAAGCCCTTGGGCGCGAGTTTCCAGATGAGGGCGACCGCGATCACCGACCAGTCCCAGGCGAGTTCAGCCATTGCGCACGCGCTCCACGTGATCGAACACATCGGCGCGCGTTTGCACCACGGTGACACACGAGCCCCACTCGGCGATGAAGCAGATTTGGCTCGCCCGTAAAGTGCCATCGGTGGTCTTGACCTCGACCAGCGCTACCTGGGGTCCGCGTTTCGTTGGAATTTTGACCACGATGTCCGGGAATCCACCGCCGACAGCGTGCGTATCTTGGACCGTGCAATACAATTCCGAGTACCAGCGCGTCACATCCGCGTGATTGGCATCGCGGTTGCCTAAGGCGGCGCGCAGCGCGGACTTGCCGGTCATGGCTTTCTCCAGCGCTTGGTGTACACGCCCGGCGGCGGTTTGGGCCGTGCGGTGCCGATGGCGCGGGCTTGCGCGGTGAGCCAGTCGGGGGGCGGTGGCGCCTGCCGCTGGCCGATCAGTTCGGCGTGCGCTTGCCGGCGCGCATCCTCATCGTCGCCTTCGTCATCGTCGGTGGGGGGCGTTTCGGTCATGGTTGCACCACTCGGTCGCCGCGGTAATCGGGGCTCAGTCGGCGCATCACCTGCGCGTAAACTTCGGTGTCGTTGCGCATGTTGGTGACCGTCCAGCCGACCTTGCGCCCGTCGTCCAAGTCGATCACCACGCCCATGCATTCGGCGCAACTCTTGCCCGTCTCATCGCGCCACTCGCGGTAGCAGTAGGTCCAGGGGCGCGAGTACGTCCACCGCTCGGCCGGCGTCGCGGTCTTCGCGCACAGGTGCTTGAGCTTGATGGCTGCGTACTCGCACAGTTGCGTCTGGAGCAAGGGGCCGGCATCCGCGGGCGCTTCGCTCGGTGGCTGGAGCTTGCGATGCAGCTCCCACAGTGCGCCCACCGTGGGCATCGAGGCGAACGTGGACTCGACCAGCGCGGTATCGCAAAGCCCTGTAAATTCCAGCAGCCGGAGCTTGCGAAAGGCCCGCCAGTAGGCTTCGCGCCGGGCATCGGTCAGGGGCACATCGAACCCCGCGCAGAGCCGGGAAAGCGCCCGTTCGAAGCCTTTGGCGTCACTTTCCTGCACGGATTTCCTCCTCGGTCGGGGGTTTCCAGTCGGACTCCGGTTCCTCACGCCGTTTTCTATTTCCCCCCACACGCCCGCGTGGCGCGCCTGCGCCCGCGTCAGATTCGGAGTCGGAGTGTGTGTGGGAAGTTGAAGTCAAAGTGGGAAGTGGGAAGTCAGAGTCTTGATCAGAGTCCCCCCCCGTTGGGTTGCCGTTGGGTTCCGTTTGGGTTATCCCATTGCTTAACCCGTGGGTTTCCTTTGGCCGTCCTCCTTTAGAACCATTGGCTTTCTGTTTGGTAACCCATCGCTTATAGACATCGAGCACTTCAGCAGCGCGCTTATTGGTGAGCCCCTGCTCCCCTTGCTGCCAAAATTGCCCGGCAACCGAATCAATCGCCTTGCGCTCGGCAGCCGAATTGGCCCGCAGTAGCCGGTAGAGTACTTTGCGCTCGGCCGGCAGCGGGCGTTCCGAGGCATAGAAGGTTTGCAGCATCAGCGAGTAGGCGCCATGCTCGGCGAGGGACAGGTGCGCGGTCTTGCGCTGGTAGTCGCTGATATGCAACTCGAAATAGTTCATCACGCGACGTCGAACAAATCGCCCATGACGCGCTTCGCCTGGCGCAAGTTCTCGCACGCCTGTTGCCAATAGGAACGCTTCAGCTCCACGCCAATGAACCGCCGCCCATTCTGCAGCGCGACGTAGCCCTCGCTGCCAATGCCGGCGAAGGGGCTTAAGACGGTATCGCCTGGATTCGTCCATAATTCGATCCCTCGTTGAATGACGCCCAATTGCAACGGGCAGATATGCCGCTCGTCGTTCTCTTCACGTGCCGAGCGAAACTGCAAGGTGTCGGACGGAGCGATATCCATCCACACCGGGCTCGCGTAGTTCTGCCACACACCCACCGGGAAGTCCTCGGCGGTGTGCGTCACGCGCTCCGGGTTCTCGCCCGGCTTGCACATCGTCACCAGGTAATCGGGAATGCCCTGGCGCGACATGGCCGAATCTTTTTTGAGCTGCTTGTACAAGAGCCCCAACGCCTTGGTGCGCTGCATCGCCGTGACCGGATCTTTCCAGATGCACACTTCGGAATGGAAGATAAATCCAACCGCCTCGAACAGCCGAATCAAATCGCCGCGGAAATCCTGGATGCCGATATAGCCATGATGCGTCTTGGTGGTCGGGATATTCATGCAGTGAAAACTCAACAGCCGGCCCGGCATGGTGACGCGGTACAGGTCTCTCACCAGGAAGCCGAAATGCGTCAGAAAGTCGTCCTGATCCCGGCAATTGCCCATGTCGCGATCGGACGCGGAATAGGTGTAGAGCGAGGCGAACGGCGGCGAAAAGATGCTGTAGTGGATCGAATCGGGCGCGAGGTCTTTCACCACCTCGACGCAATCACCCAAGTGCATCGCATAGTGATCGCCGCCCACGACTTCGCGCTCGTACTGGTTCATGTGCCGCACCGTTCCGGTCTGGATGTTGGCGCGCATTTCGGCACGCATGTGATTGACGATCGACTCGGCCATCACGCCGGCGGCCGTGTCTTTGTCCTTGATGTTTTTCAGCACCGCGCCCTCGGTGCTGGCGATGATGAGATGCGCGTTGACTTCGCGGACTTGACCGAACCGGTAGCAGCGGCGAATCGCCTGGTAGAACTGCTCCCAACTATCGGATAATCCGACAAACGCCATGTGCGCGCAGTGCTGCAAATTCAAGCCAAATCCCGACATCGAGGCCTTGGTGATGAGCACCCGCGCGGAGCCATCGAGAAACGCCAGGATGGCCGCTTCTTTGTCCTCGTTCGACTGACTGCCGCGGATCTCGATGGCATCCGGAATGGCCTTGCGCAGGGCCTCCGATTCACTGTTGAGATTGCACCACACCACCCACGGCTGATCGCTGGTGTTGACCAGCGCGGCACATTCGGCCACCCGATCCACCACCGACTCGCGGCGCGCGGCGATCCGGTCCTGCAGGGTCACCGCCTCGAGCGCAAACAGATAGCCATCGGTGGCCTTCTCGACGTGCATCACATGCTCATGCAATGACAGCTTGGGCAGGATGAACGCGCCGTCGTCATAACCCAAGTCGGAGGGCTTGCGGATCATCACCGCCCATGAGGCCAGCCAGCGCCAGAAATCCTGCTCGGCGTGGCCCTTCAGGCGCCATTGCTGCGTCTCGCCGCCATCGTGCACGAAGAACATCGACAGCATCTCGACCCGCGACATGGAGCCGACGAATTGCGCATGGTTGCCTAACTCCATGTAATCGTTGGGCGCCGGAGTCGCGGTGCAGGCCAGCCGGTAGGGGGTTTGCGCGAAGGCCTCGATGATCGCAGTGCGGGTTTTGCCGTCGTAGGCTTTCAAGATGCTGCTTTCGTCCAGCACGATGCCGGCAAACTTCGACGGGTCGAAATGCTGCAGCATCTCGTAATTGGTGATGGTGATGCCGCGGGTGACTTCGGGCATCGCGCGGTGGTAGTACACCGACATATCGGTGTAGAACTTCTCGCACTCGCGCACCGTTTGCTGTGCCACCGCCAGCGGCGCCAGGATCAGCACCGGCCCCTGCGTTTCCGCCACCACCCGTGCCCATTCCAACTGCATCGGGGTTTTGCCCATGCCGCAGTCGGCGAAGATCGCCGCCCGCCCCCGCTTCAGGGCCCAGCGCACGATATCGCGCTGGAACGGGAACAGGTGCTCGCGCAGCACCGGCTCGAAGGTGACGCCGCTCAAGGGCGAGGTGATGGCCTTGTCGGCCAGGAACTGGCGATAGTCCACGGTCGACATGGCTTACAATTCCCGCGGCGGGGCGAGTAGCGCGAAGGTGAACTCGGCCCTCATGTCGTGCTGGCGTTGAGGCGCGGGCGATTGATCTTGGCGAGCTGCTCGAACGTCAACTCGTAGCCTTCAACCCCTGCCGCCTTGATGACTGCCTCCCACGATTCATAGGGAATGCGGGCGCGTTGCTGCCACTTGGAGACCGTCTGATAGGGCATATCGAGGTCGCGCGCCATGTCGGCCACCGAGTCCCAAATCGCAAAAATGTCGTCGACGGTTTCCATAGGTGTCGATTGGAGCACATTTTAGACAAGACATCAAATAATACTTGACAGGCTAGATAAGTTGTCTAAGATGGCTCCCATGGTCCCCCCACACATGGAGCGCGAGATGCCCGATTACCCGATTCCCTTCCGCCTCGAGCTCGCCGTGTGCTTGGCGCCACTCGTGGTCTTCGCCGCCTACCTCGCGTACGCGGTGACGCTATGAACGAAGTCATCACCGAGGCCATGCAATCGCAGGCGACGCGCGAGCTCAGTGCGAGCTTGGACGCCTTGAGCGCGACGGCGCTGCGTATTCGCGATGAGCGGGATGAAATGGCGAGCGCGCTCAAGGACATCATCTTCGCCCTGCAGCTGCACTTGGATAGCGGCATGTGGGAGGGCGCCGCGCTCGCGCTCATCAAGGCGGTCAAGCGGGTGGCCGAGACGGGCCTGCGCGAGGAATCAGTCTCGTGAGCGGCCACATCGCCTTGGGCTGCGTGCTGCTGGTGGTGTTGATTTTCGCGGTCGACTGGCTCATCGGCACCTTTGAAAAATACCGCCAGCGGCGCGATGAGTTCATCCGCAACACCGAGATCGATCGCTACAACATGGGGGCCTTCAGAGGGACCCGCGATTGGAGGGATCTGTGAGCCCCTGCGAAGTCCTGTGCATCGAGCGCGACAGCTACATCAGCGCAGTGGTGGCCCTCACCCTCATCATCGAGCGCCTCCCCGCCGAGCAGGGCGCGCCGTACGTCGATGCCCTCGCCGACTTTCGCCGCGCGCATGCGATGTACTTGGCGGTCGATGCGCAGATCCACACCCCGGCGCTCTTGAAGCGCCAGGCGGGCTGACATGGCCATCATCGTTGAATACTGGCCGCCCCCAATACCTATCAGAGACTTCGATTTCTGCGCCTACGACGATGACCTCTGCGATGGCGCCACCGATTCAAAGAACCCCCACGCCTTTGGCCGCACGCGCCAGGAAGCGCTCGATAACCTCAAGGAGATGACCGATGAACGCTAAGCAAGATGTGATTTTGGCCACCGACGCCCCCGCGCCCACTTTCAGCTTCGCCGACATGCAGCGCATGGCGGTCGCGATCGCGAAGTCGGGCCTCTTCGGCGTCAAGGATGCCGACCAGGCGTTATCCCTGATGATGATCGCGCAGGCCGAGGGCAAGCACCCGGCGGTCATTGCGCGCGACTACGATGTCATCCAGGGCCGGGCGGCCAAGAAACCCGAGGCGATGATGCGCGACTTCCAGGCCTCGGGCGGCAAGATTGAATGGCACGAACTCACCGACAAAATGGCCTCGGCCACGTTCACGCATCCGCTCAGCCCCAAGCCGCTGCGCATCGATTGGGATATCGAACGCGCCAAACGCGCCGGGCTCGTCGACAAGAACGGCGGCATGTACAGCAAGTACCCACGCGCCATGCTCAGGAGCCGCTGTGTGTCGGAGGGCGTGCGCGCGACCGCCCCGTCGGCGACCTCAGGGGCCTACACGCCCGAAGAGGTGCGCGACATGGAGGCGCCGGCTGAGGCCCAACCGGTGACCGCGGCGATCGCGCAAGCGGCGCAAGCCCCCGACTTGAACGAGGTGGAGGCGTACGTCAATGCGATGGATGTCACGACGCTCCCCGCCCTGCAGGCGGCGTACGCAGCGGCCAAGGCATCGACCAAGCACAAGCCCACGCTCCAGCGTTATGCAGCCGTCAAGGACTCCATGAAGCAGGCGATCGCCGATGCGCAGGCGCGCGACATGGCGGACGCATCGTGATGCGCATATCGCTCTACAAGCATGAGTTGGAAGTGGTCCTTGCGCTCACGGTGCAGCTGACCCGCATGCGGCAGGAAGAATGCACGCACCTGGCCATCGAGAACGTGGGGCCTGAGATCTTCGGAAAGTTGGTCGACACCCTCTATTCGCGAGGGTTTTACAAGTATCCAGGGCCACCGCGCGAAGAAGTTCGAATCAATTTCGATGAGGTTTCGTCATGAACAGCGCACTCAAACTCTACGAGATTTCCGCGCAGTTCCAATCGCTCGAACAGTTGGGCGAGTCGGACGATCTGCCAGCAGAGGTCATTGCGGACACCTTGGAGGCGCTCGAGGGGGACTTCGAGGTGAAAGCGGTGCAGGTCGCGAAGTTCATCCTCTCGCTCGAGGCGAACGCGGAAGCGGTGCGCGTCGCGGCCACCCAGATGATGGGCCGCTCGAACCGCATCGCGAATCGCGCGGCCTCCATCAAGGCGTACTTACAATTCCATTTACAGGCCACGGGCAAGAAGCGCATCGAGTCGCCGGAGCTCGTGATCGCGCGCCGCGCCAATCCGCCCGCCGTCGTCATCACCGATGAGCACGCGATTCCCGAGCAGTTCTGGGTGCAGCCCCCGCCGCCCGACAAGCGCATCGACAAGGCTGCCATCAAGGCCGCGATCGGCAAGGGGGAGCGCGTCGAGGGCGCATATGTGGAAGCGGGTGAGCGTCTCGAGATTAAGACGTGACGAAAATCGAGTTCACCCGCAAGCTG
>Ga0210402_10000639_pt1 | contig 38614 bp, 28 predicted proteins | sample IncBWC7MmetaG_FD_161055 | JGI IMG/M metagenome (GOLD analysis project Ga0210402, IMG submission 161055) | Forest soil microbial communities from Barre Woods Harvard Forest LTER site, Petersham, Massachusetts, United States - Inc-BW-C-7-M | ecosystem: Environmental > Terrestrial > Soil >...
AAATTCGTCCGTCAGCAGCCTATCGATCGCTACTACGTTGACTTTGCTTGCCGCGAGCGGCGCTTGATTATCGAACTCGACGGCGGCCAACATTCCGAGCACCCGAAAGACCGGCAACGCGACAGCGACCTCTGCGCGCTCGGTTATCGAGTGATCCGCATCTGGAACAACAATGTCATCGAGAACCTGGAAGGGGTCCTCCAGATGCTCCTGTCCGAACTCGAAAAGCAGCCCCTCACCCCGGTCCTCTCCCCGCAAGCGGGGCGAGGGAGATGATCGGTGTTTTTATTCCTTCCGAAATCAGACCGAGCCGCCGACGCGGATGAAGCGGTAGGCGCCGTCCGCGCCGAGCATGCGGGCAAGCGCTCCCTGGCCCATTAAATAGTGCAGATGAGCCAGCGCCTCGCCCAGCGCGAACGCCGTCTGATGCCGGTCGAGGGGCCGCCGAAACAAGACCGGCAGCAACTCCACCGCGGTGCGCGGTTCCCGGCAGGCCGCGATGACCTCCTCACAGCGGGCCCGGTGATGGGCGGCAAGCGCGTCAACCCGCTCCTGCAGGCCGAAGAATGGCAGGTTGTGCGACGGCAGAACGAGTGTTTCGGGCGGGATCAGTGCGCGCAGCTTTGCGAGAGAGCGCAGAAAGCGTGAGAGCGGGTCGCCGTCCGGCTCGTGAGCGTGGACGCTGACATTCGGCGAGATCCGGGGCAGCACTTGGTCCCCCGAGATCAGCACCCTCGTTTCGCCGCAATAAAGGCAGGCGAGCTCCGGTGAATGACCCTCGCCGATGATCACCCGCCATTGCCGCCCGCCGATCTCGACCAGCTGCCCGTCGCTGAGCCGTTGAAAGCTCGAGGGGACCGACGGGACGCCGCGGCGATAACCCCTGCTGTGCTCTGCGAAGAGCTCGCTTGCCGCCGCATCGAGCCCGGCCCGGAGGGCGAAATCGCGACGCAGTGCTGCGGAATCGTCCGCGTTTCCGGTAAGCAAGCGTGCGTACAACCACTCCTTCTCGCTCGTCCATAACGGCACCTGCCAGCGTTCAGTGAGCCAGGCGGCCAGCCCGATATGATCTGGATGGTGGTGGGTCACGATGACCCGGACGATCGGCAATCCGCCGAGCCGCCCGGCGAAGATCCGTTCCCACCGTGCCGTCGTATCAGCCGTCGCATACCCGGTATCGACGATTGTCCAGCCGGGACCGTCTTCGAGCAGCCAAAGGTTGATGTGATCGAGCGCGAAGGGAAGACCCATGCGCAGCCACTCGACCCCCGGTGCAACCGGCAGCGTCTCGCCCGCGGCGGGCGGCGCCACAACCGGAAATCGCAACGGCGGCGTCAAGCTTCCGTCCATAATGTGTTCTTCTCCCCGGCTCGCGAATTGACCGGCAACGTAGGAGGGTGCATTAGTCCCAACAACCGCCAAACCTGCCGGTGAGGGTTGCGTCGGCGGGAGATGGGCGGGACGGCCGAGGAGAGGTGATGCGCGACTTCAATGTTCCGGGACGTTCGGCGGCGATGGCGGCGAACGGGATGGCGGCGACCTCGCACCCGAGGGCTACGCTGACCGCGCTCGATGTGCTTCGCGCCGGCGGCAACGCTGCGGATGCCGCGATCGCAGCGGTCGCGATGCAGTGTGTTGTCGAGCCGCAGAGCACCGGCATCGGGGGCGACTGCTTTGTCCTCTATTCGCGCGAAGGTGGATTGCCGGTTGCGCTCAACGGCTCCGGACGGGCGCCGGCGAAAGCCACCGTCGACTGGTATGTCGAACGGGGGATCGACCAGATCGCCGTGCAGACAGCGCATGCGGTGACCGTGCCCGGAGCGGTCGATGCCTGGTGCACCTTCAACCGCGACCATGGCACACGCCCACTGGCCGAACTGCTGGAGCCGGCGGCGATAGCGGCTGAAGAGGGTTACGTCGTGACGCCGCGCATCGCGGCCGACTGGCGCCGCAGTCGAGAGAAACTGCGCGACCCGATAACGGCCGCCCTCTTCCTGCCCGGCGGTAAGCCGCCTGCCGCCGGTGACAAGATGACGAACCCGCCGCTCGCCGCCACCTTGCGCCTCATCGGCCGGGAGGGCCGCGAGGCGTTCTACGCGGGACCGGTGATGCACGACATCGTCAGCTGCCTCAAATCGTTGGGAGGGCTGCACGAGGAAGCGGATTTTGCCGACCAGCGATCGAACTGGGTCGAGCCGATCAACGCCTCGTATCGAGGCTACGAGGTCTATGAATGCCCGCCGAACGGGCAGGGGATGGCGGCGCTGATGATCCTGCGCACCCTCTCGGGCTATGCGCTTGACGGCGATTCGTTCAGCGAAGCCGATCGGCTGCATCTGCTCGCCGAGGCATCGAAGGCCGCGTATTCGGTTCGCGACCACTTCATCTGCGATCCCGAGCATGTGCCGGTCGATGTCGGCGGGTTCCTCTCCGAGTCTCGCGCCGAGCGCACCCGCCGGGAAATCCGGCTCGACTGCACAATTGCCGGGCCGCGCTGGGCCGAGATCGAGCACAAAGACACGGTCTATCTCTGCGTCGTCGACCGCGACGGGAACGCCTGCTCGTTCATCAACTCGCTGTTCTCGAGTTTCGGGACCGGCATCGTGGCGCCGCACAGCGGCGTTTTGCTGCACAATCGCGGGACCGGCTTTCGCACGATCCCCGGCCATCCCAACGCCATTGCGCCGCGCAAGCGGCCGTTCCACACGATCATCCCCGGGATGCTCGTCAAGGACGGCCGCGCGGTAATGCCGTTCGGCGTGATGGGCGGGCAATATCAGGCGGTCGGGCACGCCCATTTCCTGCACCGCATGCTGGATCGGGGGATGGACCCCCAAGAGGCTGCCGAGCAACCGAGGATCCTGCCGTGGCACGGTGAGCTGCAGGTCGAGCGTGCTACCCCGGCGGCAATCCTCGACGACCTCGCCAATCGCGGTCACCAGATCGCGGTCCAGGAGGTGCCGCTCGGCGGCTGCCAGGCGATCTGGATCGATTACGAACGCGGCGTATTGATCGGCGGCTCCGAGCCCCGCAAGGACAGCTTGGCTCTCGGTTATTAAAACGAATCAGTTGCGATCGGCAGATATATCTTCGGCAATCCCGCGAACAGCCAAATTCGTCGTCCTCGCGAAAACGACGCGAACGCGGGGACCAGGAGCAAGCGACTGAAATCCCTGGGTTCCCGGTTTCGCGGCAATGACGGGCATGAGAGCGAGAGCTGACAGGCCCTATTGAGCGAGGGTGTTGCAGAAATCGGCTTTGGCCAGCAGGACGGCGTCACCCGGCTGACCCATCTCTATCAGCGCGATCCGCTGCGCGTGCTGTTCCCGACCCCGGATGCGGGTGATCCAGCGCTCGCCGTGATCGTCACGACCTCCGGTGGGCTCGTCGCCGGCGACCGGCTGGATGTCGCCGTTCGCCTCGCACCTGGGGCGGTGGCGCATGTCACCGCCGCGGCGGCGGAAAAGATCTACCGTTCGGTTGGTCCGACGACGACGATCCATCAGTCCCTGGCGATCGACGACGGCTCCGCTCTCGAATTCCTGCCGCCCGAGACCATCCTGTTCGACGGCGCTCGCCTGCGGCGCGAGGCCGTGGTCGAACTCGGCGCCGGCGCCGGATTTCTCGGCGGCGGCATCGTGGTCTTTGGCCGCCGCGCCCGCGGCGAGCGCTTCACCAATGGATTTCTCCGCGAAGTCTGGGAGGTGCAGCGCGAGGGCAAGCTCGTTTGGGGCGACGCATTGCACCTCGAAGACGACATTGTCGGGATCATCGAGGATCCCGCCTGCTTCGCCGGAGCGGCAGCGTTCGCGACCTTGATCTTGGCTCCGCCGGGGCGGGACCCGCGCAGCTTTCTCGACGGCGCTCGGGCGACCCAGTCGGCCGGCGCGGTGCCTGGGCTCAGAGCCGGCGTCACCGCGATCGCCGGTCTCGTCGTCGCCCGCTGGCTCGCCGCGGACGCCGCTGCATTGCGCCGGGCCTATGTTGCGCTCGCTGGCCATCTCCGCTGTAAGGCAATGGGGTTGCCGCCCGCGCTACCGCGGATCTGGCATGTGTGATCAGCCACACAGGAGTATCGGGTATGCCAACAACATCGTGCATCTTCTGCAAGATCGTGTCGGGCGAGGAGCCCTCGGTCCAACTTTACTCGGACCGTGAAACCAGCGCCTTTATGGACAAGTACCCCGCCAACGACGGCCATTGCCTGGTCATCCCGAAGAGGCACTACGAGACCGTCTTCGACATGCCGCCCAATGACTTTGCTAAGGTGGCGCGCACAGTGGTCAAGATCGCCCGCGGCGTTCATCGCGGGCTGCAGCCCGGCGGACTGAGCCTGGTCCAGGCCAACGGACCGATTGCCGGGCAGTCGGTGATGCATGTCCATGTCCATGTATTGCCCAGGCGACAGGACGACAATCTGTTGATCAACTGGTCGCGGTTTGGTGAAGTTGACCCGGCCCGTATCGTCGAATTCGCGGGCCTCATTCGCGCGCAGATTTGAGCCCGCATCCGCCGGGTGGTGCACCCGAGGTGACCCCACTTCGCGGGTCCCTCCCTCTCCCCGCTCGCGCAGGGCTGTCCGGGGAATCGGAGCGGTCGCGAGGCCGCGATCCTGCGCAACCAAAGCGGATCCCCATGGCCGGACTTGGTCTGACTTGGTCAGACTTGGTCCGGCCATCCACGTCTTCCGCGCGAATATCGTGACCGGCTCAAGACGTGAGTGCCCGGGACAAGCCCGGGCAAGGGGTTTTGAAACCAGAATTCGCGGCAAAACGCTGGCCCTTCAGCTTTCCCCGGACCGCCGTGGGTCAAGCCCGCCGAGACGGAAGGGGGTAGCTTGTGTTTGGGGATGAGCACTAAAATTCAGCCGCTTGTGGGGCCTGACGACTGCCCGCGATCCGGCGAAATGTCGGCTCAAATCACCGGGCGATAACGCGAAGCAGGGGACAGCAATGGAATGCAAGAACGGGGCGGAGCATCTGCAATCGCTGAGGGACGGACGAACCGTCTACCTCGACGGCAAGCTGGTCGGCGATGTCACGATCCATCCGGCCTACCGCAATGCCGTCGCCACCGCGGGCTTGCTGTACGATTATCAGTCGCGGCCCGAGAACAGCGAGCTGATGACGTTCCTGCCCGACGGCGGCGCTCGGCGGGTGAACCGCTGCTGGCAGATGCCGCGCAATTACCAGGGACTCGTAGAGCGGCGGAAGGCATTGCAGGCCTGGGCATGTCTCAGCTACGGCTTCCTCGGCCGCTCGCCCGATCATGTCGCCTCCGCTGTGATCGGCCAGCGCATGGGCCTCGATGTCTTCGCCAGGCATGGGCCGGCGCGCGCCCGGGCATTGGCCGATTATGTCGACCATGCCGCGCGGAACGATCTGTTCCTGACTTATGTGATCGTCAATCCGCAGGCCGATCGCTCCAAGGATTGGGGCGAGCAGGCCGACGAGCTGGTGGCGCGGATCGTCGACGAGGACAGCACCGGATTGACCATCCGCGGCGCCAAGATGCTGGGCACCAGCTCGATCATGGCCAACGAGGTGTTTGTCGCCAATCTGCAGCCGTTGAAGCCCGGTGAGGAGGCTCTGGCCTTCTCCTGTGCGCTGCCAATGAACACCGCGGGTATGCGCGTCCTGTCGCGCAAAAGCTATGAGGCGCACGCCGTCTCGGTTTACGACAACCCGCTTTCCGCGCGCTTTGACGAGAATGACGCACTCCTTTACTTCGACGACGTCAAGGTGCCGTGGGAGCGGGTGTTCGTGCATCGCGACACCGACATGTGCCGCGCCCAGTTTCACGATACCCCCGGGCATATTTTTCAGAACTACCAGGCGCAGATCCGATTGTCCGTGAAGGTGAAATTCCTGGTCGGTCTGGCCCACAAAATTACCGAAGCGATCGGCACCACCAACATGCCGCAGGTGCGCGAACAGCTGGGCGCCCTGGCGGCGAATGCCGGGATGGTCGAGGCGCTGCTCACCGGCATGGAGGCCTCTGGCAGCCAGCGCGGAGAGTTCTACCTGCCGAACCGCCATCTGGTTTATGCCGCGCAAGTGATGACGCAGGACCTCTATCCGCGGCTGATCACTCTGATCCGCGATCTCGCCGGCGGCTCGCTGATCATGCTGCCCTCGTCGTTTCGCGACTGGGCCAATCCCGAGCTGGCGCCGATTCTGCGCAAGACCCAGCGGTCGCCCAATTTCACTCCCGAGGACAAGGTCAAATTGTTGAAGGCTGCCTGGGACGCCGTCGGCTCGGAGTTCGCCTCGCGGCATACGCAGTACGAGATGTTTTACGCGGGCGCCCGCTTTGTCGCGACCGGTCACAGCTATCGTACGTTCGATTGGGGTGAGGCGCGCGGCATGGTCGATCATTTGCTGTCGACCTACGACCTCGAAGGAGCCGGAGAACCGCCTGCGGCATGAGGGGTCGCGGCGTGGCAGGGGCATCTCGAGTGGAGCGCCGTCAGGTTGACTTGGGCCGATGTTTGTTCCCGGTGGTCTCGCCAACACCGCAAAGAGCGAGGCCGTGCTCCCCTAATCCTCAGACAGATAGCGTACCCGGGGCCCCTCGTTATCCGGCGGAGGAGCCTGTCAGGAAATGCCCTTGGTGGGCGCTTGCTTCTTCGTCATTCCGGGATGGTCCGCAGGACCAGGCCCGGAAGCTATGAACACCGGCCTTTCCCAAATTGGCGGAGGCCTGTGTGCTTGGGTTCCGGGCTCTCGGGCTGCGCCCGAGCCCCGGAATGACGAGTATTTCAGATTTCCTGACAGCCTCCCGAAGCTTCGAGACTCGCGGCGGGGTCGGCGGCCTCCCGCGGCGATTAGCCTCGAAAAGATTGGTCCGGCCCCACCGACCCGATCCACTCCGCAAACGCGTCGATGATGGTTTGCCGCGGATGATCGGGTGTGTGGGCAAAGTAGAAGCCGAAGCCGGGGAGGGCGAGATCGATGAGCCTGACCAATTCGCCGGTTGCGAGTTCGTGCGCCACCAGAACATCGCTGAACAGGCCAATGCCTTGGCCGGCGATCACCGCGTCGATCGCGTGCAGTTCTTCACTGAACGTCAGTCCGCTGGCCGACATGTCGAGCAATACTCGGGCATCGATCTGCTGGGCCATGCTCAGCCAGCGCTGCCAGGTCGGCGCATGCGGGTTTGTCTCGGGCCACCAGGCGTGGACGAACGGGTATCCCGCCAGATCAGAGGGGCGACGGATCGCTTTGCCGCCAGACAGCAGTTTCGGGCTGGCCACCGGCCAGAAGCGATCGCGCAACAGCTCCGAAGTCGCCAACCCAGGTGGCGGCGCGAACGCATAACGGATCGCGACATCGGCATTCCCCGCCGCCAGGTCGATCACGGTGTCGGTTCCGATCACCTCGAGCGCAATCTCGGGATGGGCTTCGCGCCACAGCGGCAGGCGCGGCACCAGCCAGCGGCCGGCGAAAGCGTTTGTCGTTGTCACCCGCAGCCTCTGTTGTGCAGCGCCGTCACGCACCTGTGCCGCTGCCGCGGCGAAGGCGTCTAGCCCGCCGCGGATCACCGGAAAGAGCCTGGCACCAGCCTCGGTCAGCGTCAGGGGCCGTGGGCGGCGGCGAAAGAGTGAGCACCCGAGGATGTCTTCGAGCAGCCGGACCTCGTGGCTGATGGCACTCGGAGTCACCGACACCTCGTCCGCCGCCGCCTTGAAGCTCAAGTGACGAGCGGCCGCCTCGAAGGCGCGCAGCGCGGTCAACGGCGGGAGTCTTCTCACCCCTGCGATCTAGCTGAATTCAATTCATCCAGCGACTGAAATCTTTGCGTTTGCTCGCCCTGGCGGTGCGCACGATGTTGACAAACCTCGTGGAAGTGCGAGCCCGTGACCCCAGGAGATGCTGAATGAGCCAGCTACGAATCATCACCACCAACGGCAGCGAGCGAAGCATCAAGGGCGCCGCGATCGACAAGCTCGCATCCGAGTTGCGAGGCCAGCTGCTGCGTTGCGACGATCCAGGTTACGACGTCGCTCGCAAGGTCTGGAACGGGATGATCGACAAGCGCCCGGCACTGATCGCGCGCTGTGCCGGCGCGGCCGATGTCATCAGCTGCGTGCGGTTTGCTCGCGAATACGACCTTCTCGTGTCCGTCCGCGGTGGTGGACACCACTATGCGGGCAAGTCCGTCTGCGCGGGGGGCTTGATGATCGACCTGTCCCCGATGAAGGGCATCCGGGTCGATCCCGCGGCGCGTAGCGCGCAGGCGCAGCCGGGCCTTCGCCTCGGCGAGTTCGACCGTGAAACGCAGGCATTCGGTCTGGCGACGACGCTCGGGGTCAACACCGACACCGGGATATCCGGTCTGACGCTCGGCGGCGGCTACGGCTGGTTGGGAGGCAAATTCGGGCTCGCCTGCGACAATCTGCTGTCGGCCGACGTGGTGACGGCCGATGGCAATCTGGTCGTCGCCAGCGCCACCGAGAACGAGGATCTGTTCTGGGGTATACGGGGCGCCGGGGCCAATTTGGGGATCGTGACATCATTCGAATACCGGCTCCATCCTGTCGGTCCGGTGCTCGGTGGCATGATGGTTTACCCGCTGGCTCGCGGCCGCGAGGTGCTTCGGCTCTTCGACGAGTTTTCGCGCAATTGTCCCGACGAGGTCAGCACGGCCGCACTCCTGCTCACCACCCCGACCGGCGATCCGGCCGTGGCGATCGCCGTCTGTTATTCCGGGCCTCTCGATCAAGGCGAGAAAGTTCTGCAGCCGCTGACAGGGTTTGCGGCGCCCTTGGCGAAAGACGTCGCGGTCCAGCCCTATGTGCAGTTGCAAACCCTGTTCGATGCCGTATGGCCGCCCGGACGGCTCTACTACATCAAATCGAGCGTGGTTCGTTCTCTGGAAGAGGACGCGATCGACAAGTATCTGGACTGCGCCCGAACGATGCCGACGCCTCTCAGTGCTATCGCCTTCCAACAGCTCCATGGTGCGGCGAGCCGGGTCCGCTCTGACGACACGGCGTTTCCGCATCGTTACGACCATTACAATCTCTACGTACATCCGGCGACGGACGATCCCGCCGAAGCCGGCAAGATCGTCCGCTGGGGCCGGGAGTGCTGGGACGCCGTGCAGCCCTTCGTCGACCGAGCGGTGTATGTGAACGCGATGGAGGATGCCGGGGGCAAGAGCGAACAGCCGGTGCGGGACGCGTATGGTCCGAATTTCGAGCGGCTGGCGGCGCTGAAGAAGCGCTTCGACCCGACCAATTTCTTGACCGGCAACCAGAATATCAAACCGTCGGCGTGAGTCCGGGACAACGTTCCTCGCTGGTTCGCGGCAGAATCGGGCTTATAAGATCGCGCGGCACACTTGGCATGCCTGTTGCTTAGCGGCGACTGCGATGAACCTGACCCCTCGCGAAAAGGACAAGCTCCTGATATCGGTTGCAGCGATGGTCGCCGAGCGCCGGCTGAAGCGCGGCGTCAGGCTCAACTACCCCGAGGCGGTGGCACTGATCACCGACTTTGTGCTCGAAGGCGCGCGCGACGGCCGGAGTGTGGCCGAGCTGATGCGAGACGGGGCCGCTGTTATCGGTCGCGAGCAGGTTATGGAGGGGGTGCCGGAGATGATCCGCGAGATCCAGGTCGAGGCGACCTTCCCGGACGGGACAAAACTCGTCACCGTCCACGAGCCGATCCGGTGAGCGCTGGTGGAGTGCTATAATAGCATTTTAGCAATTGACAAATTGGAAAGATACCGCCAATATGCGGACGCCATTTTCGCGGACATATCAGCCATGACTAATTATGAAATGCGCTATGAAATGCGTCTAGAGCAAGATTCTAGGCTTCTGCCAAATTCCGCTGCCATTCCGCTGCCGACCCCGCCGAATTCCGCTGCCGGCGGAGATGCCCCACTGGTAGACAAGTATCTGAAAGAACAAGAGTTTTCGAAGCCACGAAGGCCCTTTGCAGGGACTGAAGCGCGTTTTCTCCCTGCCCTCAGGGAGACATGGCGGAGTCAGCCATCGTCCGACCCGGCGGGGGTGCGATGATCCCGGGCGAGCTCTTCGTCGCCGAGGGCGAGATCGAGATCAATTCCGGTCGTCCGACCGTGACCTTGACTGTCGCCAATACCGGCGATCGACCGATCCAGGTCGGCTCGCATTATCATTTCTACGAAACGAACGCCGCACTCGCCTTCGATCGCGAACAAGCACGCGGTTGCCGGCTCGACATTCCGGCCGGGACGGCGAGGCGGTTCGAGCCAGGACAGACCCGCGAGGTGAGGCTTGTCGCTTACGTCGGCGCACGCCGCGTCGTCGGCTTCAACGCAAAGATTAACGGCAAGCTGGAGTAGGCCGATGCCGACGTCGCTGCCGCGTGAGGCTTATGCTGCGATGTTCGGCCCGACGACCGGGGATCGCCTGCGGCTGGCCGATACCGAGCTTATTATCGAGATCGAGAGCGATTGCACGATTTACGGCGAAGAGGTCAAGTTCGGCGGCGGCAAGGTCATCCGCGACGGGATGGGACAGGGTCAGGCGACCCGTGCGGAGGGTGCGGTCGATACTGTCATCACCAACGCCGTGATCCTCGACCATTGGGGGATCGTCAAGGCCGATATCGGCATCCGCGACGGGCGCATCAGCGGCATCGGCAAAGCCGGCAACCCCGACATCCAGCCCGGGATCGACATCGTGATCGGCCCAGGCACCGAGGCGATCGCCGGCGAAGGCCGCATCGTCACCGCCGGCGGCATCGACTCGCACATCCATTTGATCTGTCCGCAGCTGGTCGACGAGGCGCTCTACAGCGGCATCACGACGATGCTTGGCGGCGGCACCGGGCCGGCTGCCGGCACCGCGGCGACGACCTGTACGCCGGGTCCCTGGCATCTCGCCCGCATAATGCAGGCGGCGGAAGGGCTGCCGGTCAATCTCGGCTTCTTCGGGAAAGGCAATGCCTCGGACCCGCGCGCGCTCGTCGAGATGGTTGAGGCCGGCGCCTGCGGATTGAAATTGCACGAGGATTGGGGCACGACCCCGGCCGCGATCGACACCTGCCTCGGTGTCGCCGAGCAGTTCGACATCGCGGTCGCGATCCACACCGACACACTCAACGAATCGGGGTTTGTCGAGGATACGATCGCCGCCTTCAAGGGGCGCAACATACACGCCTTCCATACCGAAGGGGCAGGGGGCGGTCATGCCCCTGACATCATCAAATTGTGCGGGCTGCCGAACGTCTTGCCATCGTCGACCAACCCGACCCGGCCGTTCACGGTCAACACCGTCGACGAGCATCTCGACATGCTGATGGTGTGCCATCACCTCGACCCGCGCATCCCCGAGGACGTTGCCTTTGCCGAGAGCCGGATCCGCCGCGAGACGATCGCCGCCGAGGACATCCTGCACGACCTCGGCGCCTTTAGCATGATGTCGTCCGACAGCCAGGCAATGGGGCGGGTCGGCGAGGTCATCATCCGCACCTGGCAGACCGCCGACAAGATGAAGCGGCAGCGCGGCAGACTGCCCGAGGACAGCGATCGGGCCGACAATTTCCGGGTCAAGCGCTACGTCGCGAAATACACGATCAACCCGGCATTGACCCACGGGTTGGCCGAACACATCGGTTCGGTGGAGGTCGGGAAGCTCGCCGATCTCTGCCTGTGGTCGCCGGCCTTCTTCGGCGTTAAGCCCGATCTCGTGCTGAAAGCGGGCATGATCGCCGCGGCGTTGATGGGCGATCCGAACGCCTCGATCCCGACCCCGCAGCCGGTGCATTACCGGCCGATGTTCGGGGCGTTCGGCCGTGCGCTGTCGGTTTCCACAGTGACCTTTCTACCGACCCGGGCGATCGAGAGCGGCGTGCCGGACCGGCTCGGCCTGCAGCGCATGGTGCTGCCCGCCCGCGGCATCCGCGAGATCGACAAGAAGCGGATGATACTCAATGCGGCGACGCCACATATCGAGGTCGACCCGGAGACCTACGAGGTGCGCGCCGATGGCGTCCATCTGACCTGCGAGCCGGCCATGGTGCTGCCGCTGGCGCAACGCTATTTTTTGTATTGACTGGCGATGCTGCGGGCGATTGCGGCCCATCCCCGCGGGCAGTGGCCGGAGGATGGAATGGTCGATAAAGTAACGCTGGCTTACCTCGACCGGCACCGCCGCCGTATTCGCCTCGTCGCCGATTCGGGCGCCGCCTTTCTCCTCGATCTGCCGCGCGCCCAGCACCTCGCCGACGGCGACGGGCTCGAACTCGACGGTGGAGGGTATGTCAAGGTCTGTGCAGCGCCCGAGGCGGTCATCGAGATCGCGGCCGCTGATCGGGCGAGCATGTTGCGCATCGCCTGGCACCTCGGCAACAGGCATCTGCCATTGCAGGTCACGGGCGAGCGTCTGCGTATTCGCGAGGATCACGTCATTGCCGAGATGGTGTCAGGGCTCGGCGGTCAGATCACTCGCCGCGAGGCGCCCTTCGATCCGGAATTCGGCGCGTATGCTGGCGCCGCGCATCACGACCATGACGATGATCACACCGCCCATGGCTGAGCGGGAGAGGGGCGGTGATGGCTGGCTCTATCGCGTGCTCACCTGGCTCTCGCCCGGCTTCCCGATCGGCGCGTACAGCTATTCTCATGGCCTCGAAACGGCTGCCGACCATGGCACGGTGCACGATCGCGAGACCCTGCAACATTGGATCGCCGCGGTCGTTGCCCTCGGCGCCGGGCGGATGGACGCCGACACGTTGCGCGACGCGCATCGAGCGGCATCCGCGCAGGACCTCGACGGGCTGGCCTCTGCCAACCGGCGCGGCCTCGCGTTCCGTGCCACCGCGGAGATGGCGCTCGAGACCACGGCTCAGGGCGAGGCCTTTCTCGCGACCTGCCGCGCCGCCTGGCCCGATCCGTTTCTCGATCGCACGGCTGTGATGCTCAAAGAAGCCGGAGACGCGGTGTGCCACGCAGCTGCCGTCGGCGCCGTGACCGCCTGTGCCGGCGTCCCTCTCGGCTGCGCGCTGACCGCCTATCTGCAGGCGATGTCGGCGAATCTGGTTTCCGTCGGTTTGCGTCTCGGCATTGTCGGTCAGACGGATGGCCAGCGCATCCTCGCCGCGCTCGAGCCGGTCGTCAGCACCGCCGCCGCGGATGCGCTGACCCGCGATCCCGCTGCGTTCGGGGGCGCGGCCCTTGCCGTCGAACTCGCATCGATGGCGCATGAGACCCAATACACAAGGCTGTTCCGCTCATGACCGCAAAGCCGAAAGGGAATCCGTTGCGGGTCGGGATCGGCGGTCCGGTCGGATCCGGCAAGACTGCGTTGATGGATTGGTTGTGCAAGCGGATGCGCAATGTTTGGCAAATCGCCGCGATCACCAATGACATCTACACCCGCGAGGACGCCGAATTTCTGATCCGGAGCGGCGCGTTACCGCCCGACCGGATCCGCGGTGTGGAGACCGGCGGGTGCCCGCATACTGCGATCCGCGAGGACGCCTCGATCAACCTCGCGGCCGTGGCCGAGATGAACCGGCTGTTCCCGCGTCTCGACCTGATTCTGATCGAATCGGGTGGCGACAACCTCGCAGCGACCTTCTCGCCCGAACTTGCCGATCTGACGATCTACGTGATCGACGTCGCCGCCGGCGACAAGGTTCCGCGCAAAGGCGGACCCGGCATCACCCGCTCGGACATCCTGGTCATCAACAAGACCGATCTGGCGCCCTTGGTCGGCGCCAGCCTCGATATCATGGAGCGCGATGCAAAGCGGATGCGGGGCGAGCGTCCCTTTGTCTTCACCAACCTGAAGACCGGCGACGGGACCGAGCGGATCGTCGATTTCATCGTCACCCAAGGCGGGCTGCACACGTATTGAAAATCCGCAGATAGCGGGGTTTCGAACGGCATCAATCTGCGGGAAAGGAAATCACCACCGCGGTAAGCTCCGCCCATGTTGACCCTTTACGACAGCCGCGCCGCCCGCGGCCGGCATCTGGCGGACCTCGGTGCCCCGGAGCTGCCGCCCGAGGTCGTGTGGATCGACCTTGTGAAGCCCGATCCTGCGGAAATCGCATTTGTCGAACGCGCCACCGGGCTCCATGTGCCAAGCAAGGACGAACTCAGCGAGATCGAAAGTTCGAGCCGGCTGCGGTCGCGCGACGGGTCGCTCTATCTGAGCACGCCCCTGATCCACCGAACGCATTCAGATCTGCCGGTGTCGACCCCGGTCGGCTTCGTCCTGACCCCCGATCGCCTGATCACCGTGCGGTTCGAGGAACTGATCCCGTTCACCACTTTCATCGACCGCGAACTGGCAGCCGACAGCGAACCGTTAAGTAGTGGCGCCGTCTTTGTCGAATTGATGGATGCGATCGCCGACCGCATCGCCGATGTCCTCGAACGCATCGCCGAGGAGATGGACACGCTGTCGCATCGGCTGTTTCGCGTCCCGGCGGCGCAGACGATGCGCCGGCGTCCGCCCGCCCGTGAAAGCGCCGATCTTCGCGTGATCCTGCGCCGCGTCGGCGGCTATGGCGATCTCGTCTCGAAGATCCGCGACAGCCTGCTCGGGATCGGCCGGATCGCCCCCTATGTCGCCAGCGCGTGCGCCCAATGGCTGCCGCCCGAGATCAAGCGGCGTCTCGACACGTTGCACCAGGATGTCGCCTCGCTCAGCGATTATGACACCCACCTCGTCAATAAGGTCCAACTGCTGCTCGACGCGACCTTGGGGCTGATTAATGTCGAGCAGAACAACATCATCAAGGTACTGACCATCGTCTCTGTCGTCGGTGTGCCCCCCACTCTGGTCGCGAGCATTTACGGCATGAATTTCAAGGGAATGCCGGAACTCGACTGGAGCTGGGGCTACCCCTATGGGCTGGCGATGATCGCCGTGAGCGCGGTGCTGCCGCTGCTGTGGTTCAAATGGCGCGGCTGGTTTTGACAAGGCTTGGAGAACGGCGGAGGTCACGCCGGCGGGCGTCACTCGGGCAGCTGCACCGCTCGCAGCAGCGCGAGGTGGGATTGGAGGCGCGCCGCGTCGGCGAAGCGGACCTTGCTCAAGGTTCCGATGCGAAAGCCCGGCGCCGCGCCGATCACCCGGCGAACCGCCTCCGCCGCCTCTTGGCGATGACCAAGTCGGGCGCAACCGAGCGCGAGGACACAATAGGGCAAGGCGAAATTGCGGTTGCCCTCGATCGCCTTACGCGCCTGCGCGGCGGCCTCCTCGAACCGGTCGGTCAGGAGGTAAGCCAAGGCAAGGGCGAATGTCGCATGATAGACAAGCGGCTCCAACGGGCCGAGGTGAATCGCTTTCTCGGCATGCTCGATGGCCTCGTCATAGGCGCCGCATAGACATTTCGTCAGAGCGCCGAAGCCGAGCACAAGAGCGGCATTTGGACTTATCATGACAGCACGATCGACCGCCGCGAGGGCCGAGTCGTGATCGCGGGTCAAGGCGGCACGCACTGCTCCTGCCACCACGAGCGCCAGAGGAACGTCGCTGCCCCCGGCGATCGCCTTGCGAGCGAGGTGCTTGGCTGCCTCTCTGTCGTCGTCTTGCGTGCCCGGCCAACCCATCAGATGGCGTTGCTGCCGACACCACGCGGCAAGAGCGTTGGCGGGCGGGTAGTCGGGATCCGTCTCCAGCGCCAGGTCCAGCAGCCGCAGCGCCTCATCATTGTCCTCCGCGGTCTCAGCAAAGGCGGGCAATAGGGCGCGCAGGATCAGATCATAAACATCCTGGCTCGCCTCCGGCTTGCGCCGGGCGCGCTCGATCTCGGCCCCACGCAGCACTGGAGCGATCGAACCGACGACGCTTTCGATGATCTTGTCCTGCAGGTCGAATGAATCTTCGAGGGTGCCGTCGAAGCGCTCGGCCCACAGATGTTGACCGCTCGCGGCCTCGACCACCTGGCAGCCGATGCGAACGCGATTGCCCGCCTTGCGCAGACTACCCTCGACCACGTAGCGAACGCCGAGTTCTCTGGCGAGCTGCTTCGCATCGGCCCCTTTGCCTTTGTAGGTGAAGCTGGTGTTGCGAGCCACGACAGAGAACCAGCGCGCCCGCGCCAGCTCGGTGATCAAATCCTCGGCGACGCTATCGAGGAAGAACTCGGTCTCGGCATCGCCGCCGAGGTTCTGGAACGGCAGCACCGCGACCGCCGCTTTTTCCGGTGGCGCTGCGGCCTTCTTGCGAGCTGGGCTTTCCGGCGCGGCCACCGGCTTGTCCAACACGACGCGGAAGGCGCGGACCGGGCGCGCGATGTTCTTGACCTCGTGTTCGCCTAGATCTTCGAAAGCGATCGGCAAGCGATCACGAACCTGGTCGCGCACCGCGCGGCTAACGTTGATCCCGCCGGGCTGCGCCAAACTCTCCATTCGCGAGGCGATATCGACGCCCTGCCCGTAAATGAGATCGCCATCCGTGACCACGTCGCCCATGGCGATCGCGAGGCGAAACCGGATCTGTCGGTCGGCCGGCGTTTCGTCTGTGTGTTGTGGCATTTCGCTCTGTACTTTGACGGCGCACCGCACCGCATCGACAACGCTATTGAACTCGACCAGCAGGCCGTCACCCATGGTTCGCACAATCCGACCTTTGTGCGCGGCGATCGTCGGGTCCACGAGATTGCGCCGAACTGCGTTCAACCCCGCCAGAGTGCCCTCCTCGTCGATCCCCATCAGGCGGGAGTAGCCGACGACATCGGCACACATGACGACGGCAAACTTGTGCTCTTCCCTGGAACCTGCCACAGCGTCCCGGCGTCCCCTGGTTATCATCGGATTTTAGCAGCCTAGTCCCGGAGGCATCCCCGTCAAGCCGCTTCGCGCGGGCGGCGCCCATATTCGATGAGACCGGCCGTGCCGCGGCGCGGCGATGCGTGGGCGGCGCGTTCAGACCATCAAGTTTTCGCCGTCGAACGTGGTGATGGCAAATCCTTTGAAAATCTCTCCGGGATAGTTGTCACCTTGGTCGCGCAGAATGCTGAGCGCGACGGCCTCGCCGAGCCGTATCCCCTCCTCGGCATCCGACCGCCAGTGAATTCCCGCAAAGTTGCGGCCGAGAGCGATGTTCGACGCGAGCTTGTCGATTTCGCCGCCGATCGTGAGCCCCGGATCTGGGACCGGGACCGGCAGCGACCCATCCACGCTGGCCGCCACGACAGTGTTGTCGGCGAGATCCGCAAAAAAGGCGCTGCCGTCAAAGGCAGCCTTGAGGATCGTCGCGCACGCCCCCGCCATCGTCGCATGGCCGCTCGGGTACGATGGGTGCTGCGGGCCTGCTTCGGGATAAGCTTGGGGGAGCAAATAGCTGCCGAATTTGGAAAAGGTTTCTCCTACGGCCATCGAATTCAGTATTCGGACGTCGACGGGGTAACTCTTCTTCGGCCCGGTCAGTCTCATGTGCACCAAGCCGCCGTACTGGTCGGGTCTCAAGGCGCGATGCACGAACCACTTGGCATACCAGGCGGCCTTGAAGGCACGCGCCGCGGCTTCGCCGATCAAGCCCAAAAAGAACGGCACGCCAAAGGTTCCGAAAGGGGATTGCTTGTCGTAGTCGCGATAGGGGTTGCCCAAGTTAAGTGGAGCACTGTTTTCAAATAGAAAAATCCCTGCGTTGTAGAACGACATGAACAGGCCAGCATTCGGGTCGGTATGAACGTAAGTCGCAAGGTCGCGACCGTTGCGGACCGATTGAGGCGTGCTGTCCGGGGGGTCGCCTGCGAAGGACGTTCCGTTCTGGTTGTTCAGCCAAGAATTAATGTCTGTGAGGTAATCGATCCCAGCTTTGGCGACGCTCATCAAACCGTTCATGACATAGGGGCCGTAGTTGAACTTTTTGATCAAAAACTGCGAGACATAGGGTCCGATCACATCACCGGCAGTAAATCCTCTGAATAGGGTTTGCGCCGTGACCCCTAATTCTGAAGCCGCAGCTATCGTCTTCGGATCGATACCGTATCTGCCGAAATTGACGTCGCGGCACAATGCCATCCAGTAGAGCTCGACCGCCTGGTCGGCCAGAGCCTTGCTCTTCAACTCGGGAAAGGGAGGTATTTTCAATTGGTGTGAATCAGTGCCCTCGAGGTCGAAGGCGAGGCCTGCAAGGGGATTCACCAGCTTGGTCGTGCCACCGAGCCTGATGTTGCTTTCCAGAGCTTTCGATGTACCCTGGCCCAACCCGTTCAGCAAAGAAAGATAGGCAACAGGATCTACTTCACCGAGCGAATTATGCGGCAGACCTTTGGAGAAATTAGCGATGAAGTTGGAGTTGGAATACCTCCGTTCGTCTCCGTTGGTGATTTGCCTCGGTATAGGAACCTTGGTTTCTGACCGCGCCGCCTTTTCGCGAATCTCGTATGAATTCAGAACCCGTCCCGTGCTTACCCCGCCGGGATCATCGTCCTGACCCTCACCGGTCTTTGCCGACGACCGGAACGAAACGGCGCTCGATGCCACGGCCGCCCCCGCCCCGGCCGGTATTCGAGCGAGGAATTGCCTTCGGGTCGTCGAGTTGCCGCTCGAGGGAGCAACAGGTCTCGCGCGCGAAGCTAAGTCGTTCATCTTTTCCCCAATAATTGGTTAACTAGTGCGCTTCATTTCAACGTAAAAGAACACGATCGGGAAAATCAATCCCTTTTCAGGCTGCCTCATTAATGACGGATCGTCGTTGCGCTTTTGTTTCGCTGTGGCGCTGCGACCGCAAACACTCTGGCCGAAATTGGTTTTGCGCTAGCGTTCAGGCGCATTCGATATCTGATGCGCGCTTGCGTGTCCTGCGACTTGTGGTTGTCCCATATACTACAGCCCGCTGTATCTGCAGCGGATCTACAGCGGGTTTCCTCCTAAGGTTGTAAGGCTCGAATCTCGGACGCGGCCGCCCACGCAAGGTCATCTCATCCGCCATAGGCGCCTCTCCTCGCGATCGAACCTGATGCAATGATATCGTTGCAGGTACCATTTGTCAAATACGATAAATGCGTTTATAGCATGATCATGATCCGGGCTGGCGCGGCCCGCCGGGGCCGTCCGTCCGGGGATCGCAATGACCGGGAGGCCACCGCTCTAGACGATCAACGCGGGATCGGGTTTTTGCCGCCAGTAGCTCAGCATGTCGTCGATCGTGTGATCGAGCGGGATTACCGGCTCCCAGCCTGTCGCCGCTTTGAGCTTGGAGCAGTCGGCCCAGATCACCGATTCGTCGGTGGGCCGGAGCAGCCTCGGGTCGATCTCGGCGACGATGTCGTGGCGTGTCGCTCGCTGCAGTACCTGCGAGAGCACCGCGCTCATTGAATAAGCTGTGGCGCCGCCGAGGTTATATACCTCGCCGCTCTGACCGCGGTCGAGAAGGAGGATCAAGGCTTGGTTGAGGTCGCGAACGTCGACGATCGATCGCCGGGTCTCGAGGTTGCCAACACGGATCACATTTGTGTTCTGATGACGTTCCAGCCACACCGTGCGGCGCACGAAATCGGATATTGCGTCGCCGACTTTGCGCGGGCCGGTGCAGTTGAAGATGCGCACCCGCACCGTGTCGAGCGCGAAGCCGGCCCAATATTGGTATGCCAGCAAGTCCGTCGCCACCTTGGAGACCCCGTAAGGGTGTAGAGGAAGCAGCGGCGCGTTCTCGGAAATCGGGCCCTGCTGTGGATCGATCGTGCCGTACTCGGCGGACGATCCGGCGACCACGACGCGTACCTTCCAATCGAGCCGGCGCACGGCTTCCAGAACGTTGGCGGTACCGATCACATTGGTTTCCAGGGTCTCGATCGGCCGCTGCCACGACACCGCCGGGTAGCTCTGTGCCGCCAGATGAAACACGGCGTCGGGGCGGAAGCGCGTCAGCGAATCGTACACCGAACACCAGTCGCGGATGTCGACTTCCTCGAGCGGGAGGTCCGCCAGATCGGCGGGGTCGACCGTCGGCTTGTAATAGCTGGCCAACACCTCATGGCCGGCGACCGCCAACGCGCCGCAAAGGTGCGATCCCATCATTCCGCCGCAGCCGCTGATCCAGATCCGCATGCGCTGGCTTCCTCGTCAAGCGCGTTCCAGAAAAGCCGATGCCGCAGGTTGCGCCGCGAGGCCCGCAATCACCCGGTCAAGTGAGGCCATCTGTACGTCCCATCGGTAGTTTGCTTCGGCGGCGGCTCGTGCCTTGCGCGCCATATCGCACCGAAATTTTTCCTCCCGCAGCAGGTGCAGGACATGCTCGGCAAATTCCTCTGGCTCGTCTGCCGCTAGGATGCCCCCACCCTCCGCAACGACCGTACCGCTCGCCGCGGTGGCGGAGGCGACGCATGGGAGTCCCATGGCCATGGCTTCGAGGAGCTTGTTCTGGATGCCGCGGGCCATTCGCAAGGGCGCCACGAACACTTCGGCGCTGTCGAGATAAGGCCGCGTATCCGGGACCCGTCCGGTAACGCTGACCCCTTGGCGCTTCGCCAGCCGCCGGACGGCCCGGGCCGGCCGGCTTCCGCAAATGACAAAGCTTGCCTCGGGCATTTGCGCGTGTATCAGCGGGAGCACTTCATCGCAGAACCACACCACCGCATCGATATTCGGCAAATAATCCATCACCCCGGTGAAGACGATCGATCCCGGCCGCTTCGCATCGCCCATTGGGCGAAAATAGTCGAGATCCACTCCGTTGCCGACAAGGCTGACCGGCACACCGGGTATCAGTCGCTCGAAATCGCGCTGCTCGAAGGCCGTACAGACCAGCGCGTGGGAAAAACTGTGCGCTATGCGGCGCTCGTAAGCAAAAAACCGCCCCTGTTCGATCGAATATATCCACCGCAGCGGTATCGGCGACCGTCGGGCATACTGGCCCCATCGCGATGAATCGAGCTCTGCGAATTGCATGATCCGCGGCACCTGAGGAAAATGGTCGGCAAACTGCGCGACATTGCAGCTGTAGACCATGATCAGGTCAGGTTTCAGTTCGATGAATTTTCGCTTGATCGCGCCATGCAGCTCCGGCTCGGCAAAGGCCGCCACAGAGAGCGGCCGCCCTGCGATAAGCGCTGTGAGCGCACGCAGCTTGCTCGCCCGCCGATTCAACCGGACAGCGGTTACGCTCCGCGCATAATCGCTGAGCCCGGGAATGTTATCGAGATCACGGCGACCGTCGCCGAGGCAGAAGACGTGGACCTCGTGCTGTGCAGAGAGGTGACGGATCTCGTTGAAGGTGGTGATTTTGTCACCCCGGTCCGGCGGGAACGGCACCCGCTGGCATACGAAGAAAATTCGCATCGAAGAACTTCGGTTGGTCCGCCCGCCGGAAACTCAGGGTTCGACGACCAGATCGGTCGTGGCTGTCGCGCCGCCGAGCAAATCCGTTGCACGGATCGTCCAGACACCGGGCTTGTCGTTGACGGCAAACGGGAGCAGCCTCGTAATGCGGCTATCAGTCATCAGCAAATTTCCGGAGTAATAGGCAATTGTGTTACCGTCTGGGTCGATGACATCGAGATGGATCACGTCGAGCGCGGCCTGTAAAGTCGAAGAAACGGAAATTTCCGCATTGGTGCCAAGACGCGCGCCTTGAGGGCTGGAAACGGATGGCGGCCCGAGCGGCTTTTCCGACACTGCCAGAATCACCGGCTCGACCGGGCCCAGTTTAACGGGAAGCCGGTCAGTGTTCCCCAGCAGCCGGCCTTTGCGCACATCATAGACGAACAAAGGCCGCGGCAGCGCGAGCACGACTTCCTCCAGGCCACTCGGGAGTGCCAGGGAATCGGTCTCCGGAGTTCCAGGAAAATCGCGCTGCAGCGCGACGATCGTAACCGCGCCGTTCTCGAAGATCTTGGTTTCTATGTGGTCCGCGACGGAGCCGTCGGCGCGAAGGAGAGGGAAGCGCGGCCGTACGCCGGCGGCCTCGAGGATCTCCACGGCAGGCGGCGTGCTCTGCCGATCACGATGATCGGCGAGAGGCAAATAGATCGCTTTGCCCTTGCCAAAGGCAAGGCTGGTTGTCGAGTGGGTGACCGGGTCGGGGAAAACCTCCGTAAGCAGCGGCCTGGCCAGTCTTCGACCGTGCTCGTCGAAAAGGCCCGGCTCGCCCGCGGCGAGGGCGATGCCGCCACGCTCGACGAAATCTCTGATCTCCTTGGCCTCGGCCGCCGACAACGCGATCGTGTGCGGCAGCATCAGGATCCGGTAATCGCCGCTCCGCAGGTCGCCGCGCCCGATATCTGCGCCGGACAAAAATCGGTGCTGCAGCCCCCGATGCTCGACCAGGCGGGCGAAATCTCGCGTAGCGGTTCTAATCGCATTATCCTTATATTCGGCGCTTGCGTCGCGTTGGCTCCAATCCTCGCCTGTGGTCTTGCGATCGAGCAGCCATTGCACCCGCATGCTCGCTGGTGAGTAGAGCACTCCAACTGGGTCGATGTGGCGGCGGCTGTTTATCAGCAGCGCCCCGAGCCCGCCGCGCAGTTCAGCAAAAAAGGGACCGGCCTCACGCCCCCATTCGCCGACTTGGCCGTTCTCGTCGACAAATTCATTTTTCTCGTCCCACAAGATTAGCCCGCGAAAGCCACGCAATGTTTCGTGCCAGAGGCGGTGGTTCTCGTACGGGCCGTGTCCGCCCGAGGTCAGGAGCATGATCAGCTTGGGGTTGAACGAGCGCACCATCCCGACATTGTCGCCAAAATCATAAATTTCCATTGCGTCGACGCTGGTCGCAAGGCGGGAATAGTCATAGCCGCCCCAACCAGGGATTTGGGCGCCTTCGATCGCCGCTTTCGCCTCGGGGTCGGCGGCATGGACGGCCGTGGTGCCCCTTTCGATCGCCCGTGCGAAAGCCACGTCCATCCATTCCTTGAAATCCGCCCATGCGGCGAAATTCCCATCCGACCGCTGCAGCGCTTCGCGGGTGGTCATCGGCATGACCTCCTCCCACCGGCTAAAACCAGAGCCCCACTCCTGGTTGAGAGCATCTAGGCCGCCATAACGCTCCTGCAACCAGTCGCGCATCCCGGTCAGGGAAGCCTCGGAGACGTCGAAATCCCAGAACGCCGCCAGATCGGCAATCCCGGGTTCGTCCCCCAGGTTGTAGAGGAGCGGCCGGTAAGGCTGCAGGCCCCGGACGTTGCGGATCAGGCGCGCGCTCACCGCTTCGAGCCAATCCCGGTCGGAAAGGCTGGGTTCGCGAATCAGGGCCGTGGGGTCGAGAGGATTTTCCCAATAGCGTTTCTTAGTTTCGAGGAAACGCCAATTGACCGGCCGGTCGCCCGACCACCTGTGATAGGAAGAATAGAAATCGGTCGCGATGTTTTCGAGGTAGAAGCGCAAATCGGCGTCGAGCAGAGGCTCGATCCACTTCGGCACAAAATTGTGCGATGCATGGTCGATCGGCAGCATCCCCGCCGTAACCCCCAGCCGCTTCAGGGCAGCGTACCCGGCCCGATCCTGCACCTGCCACATGATGATTTGAAAATCCCACCACGGGATATCGGATGGCGAAGCGACGAACGATCCCGTTTCTCTATTTTCGCGGCGGAATTTGTTGCCGAGTTGGTCGACGCCGTCGAGGGAGAGATCGACGGTGAGCAGGTTCTTCATCGTCACGGCTCGGCGGGCGTCCAGCGAGAATCCCACTTTCGGCGCATCCGCCAGCTCGAACGAAATGCGCCGCCGCTCGACGAGGCGCCCGTCGACATCGTTCCAGTCGACATCGAGAAACCCCGATCCGGTAGCCGGCTGCTCAAAACGATAGACGAGCTCGATCGGCTGGTTTCGTTCGACGGCCTGCGGCACCACGAGCTGATCGGCACCGGCCGGTCCGCCCAGCCAATCGCCGAAGATCAGCAATAGCGCAGCGGCTCTGACGGACGCTCTAAATTTGCTTCGCTCGGCTGCCATCGCTTCCATCTCTCAGGGCATTAGACGCTGTCATTGCGGCATAATCGAGCCTTTGCCAGCCGTCCACGCAAGGGTGATCGATGGCGGGCCTGCGGCGCTCGCGCTTGACCGGGAGCGGCCGAATTGGGTAGAAGCGGCCGCAAAGCCGGCTGCGTCAGTCGTTGCAAATTTGGGTTGGGTTGAGGTGTGCCATGGCACGGAGATGCGCAGTCACCGGGAAGGGCGTTCAGGTCGGCCACAATGTCAGCCATGCCAACAACAAGACGAAGCGGCGCTACCTGCCGAACCTGCAACAGACCTCGGTCCTTTCGGATGTCCTCGGCTCCCTACGGCTGCGCATCACCGCCGCGGCAATCCGCACGATCGAGCACAAGGGGGGCATCGACGCCTTTCTGCGCGACACCCCCGACCGGAAGCTGTCGCCGGAGATCCGCCGACTGAAGCGCCGGGTAGCGGCGGCATCCGCCCGCAAGAGCGGCTAAGCGCGGGCGGGCCCAACGGTCCGCACGACAAACTCTCGAGCCGAAGACGCTCGAGGATGAGCCCCGTGCTTCCGACAACTGGTGAACTTTCCTCGGATGGCGCTGTTTCGTCAGTATGCGCGGCTCATCCTATTATCATGCAGAGGCCGACCACGCCCGGCGACTGGCGGACATAACCGCCCAGCCGAACGTGGAGGAAGTCTTGCGGCGTGTTGCGGAAGAATTTGATCGCCTCGCGGATGATTTCGCGACTGGTGAAGTCGATTTCCACTATCCCGAGATTCGGGAACATTCGTGAAGCGTCGGGCGTTAGCTTTACAGCTTCGTCACCCGACGAAGCTTGCTTTCGACCGGGAGATCCGGATGGAACACGACCTTGTGTTGACGCGTAAGGATGGTTCTGCGAGGCATTTTCGCATTTACGGTCGGTCCGCACCGAACGTCGGAGACATAGTTACTCTGCCGATCGACGGACAGTTGGTTAAAACGTGCATAGGGCAGATCAACGGTGTGACCTCATCGCGAGCAGAGGCGTCATCGCAAGCAGAGATAGTTCAACCAGTCGATCATATCGACGCCGCTGAGTTCGAGGAGGTCTAACCGGCAACGCCCGGGTGGCGTCGGACGGTATCTTCTCTTTCGACAGCCCGAGCGGGCTGTTTCGACGACGACACCCGGGCGTTGGCAGCAACAAATGTCTCATAGTACCCGTGATTGTAGAGTGGATAAGCGGAGCGGCCGCAGGAATAACATGTTTTAATTGCCGTTTCCGTTTGGGGGCGGGATGCGGGTTCGCTGGATCTTGATGACGATCGCGTTGGCTATGGCGCTGGTCCTCGGACCACCTGCCTACGCGGATCTGAATTACCGTGTCGAGATTACCGGCGCCGAGGATAGCGAACTCGCCGATCTCTTGGACAGCGTCTCTGAGTTGAAGACGCTCGAGGACAAAGTGCCGGCTTCCGAGGAGGCGCTGCGCCGCCGCGCCGACCGCGACCTCGGCCGGCTCGCCGATGCCGCGCACAGCCTCGGCTATTGGGATGCGGAATTCTCTTACGACATCGACACCGAGGCCGAGCCGGCAAAGGTAGTGGTAACGGTCAAGCCGGGTCCGCTCTACCACGTCGCCGCGGTCAAGATAGTGGGCTCGGACGGGCAGTCTCTATCGATCCCTCAGGACGAAAAGAAGCTGCCGCTCAAGCCCGGTGATCCGGCGCGCACTGCTCCGGTGGTGGCAGCCGAGACGACGCTCCTGGCGGCGCTCGGGGATAGCGGCCATCCCTTTGCCAAGGTGGAGAACCGGCGGGTCGAGATCGACCGCGACACCCAGACGATGGACGTGACCTATATGCTCGATCCCGGGCCGGTAATGCGCTTCGGCCCGCTCGCGATCGAGGGGCTCGAACGGCTCGATCCGGTCTATGTCGAGGGCCGCCTGCGCTGGCAGCGCGGCGAGATCTACGACGCGAGCAAGGTCGAGGAAACGCGCCGCGCGCTGATCGAAACCGGGTTGTTCAGCACCGTGCGGATCACACCGACGGTTGATCCCCAAAATCCCGACGATGCGCGGATGACGATCGAGCCCACCGAGCGGTTGCATCGCACGATCGGCGCCGGGGTTGCCTACAACACCAGCCAGGGCATCGGTGCCCGCGCTTTCTGGGAAAACCGCAATCTGTTCGGCGGTGCCGAATATCTGCGGCTTTCCGCCGAGGCGGGCCAGCAAATCGCCGGCTTTAGGGCCAATTTCCGCCGTCCCGATTTTCTCGCGATCGACCAGGATTTCCTCGCGACCGCCGAGATCGCCAATGACGAGCCGGTCGCCTATCACAGCCGGCGCGTGATCGCCACGGGCGGGCTCGAGCGCCGTTTCGACCACCTGTTGACCGGTGGCGTCGCGCTCGAAGCCGACAAGGCGAACGTGGTCCAGCTCGCCAACGTCAATCCGTTCACTGCCGCGCAGCGCACCCAGCATTACACGCTGGTCGGCTTGCCGGCCTACGTAAAACTCGACAGAACCGATAATTTGCTTAACCCGACAACCGGCTATCGCGCGCAGCTCTCCGTCAGACCGGCCCACACCTTCGTCGGGTCGAATTTGACTTTCGTAACAAATCTGGTCTCGGGCAGCGCCTATTGGGCGCTGGGGCCCGAAGACCGTGCTGTCCTCGCCGGCAAGCTGGCACTCGGCTCGCTCGCCGGCGCCCCGCTGGCGCCGCTTCCAGCCGACCAACGGATATATGTCGGCGGCGGCGGATCGATCCGCCCCTATGGCTATCAGATGGCCGGACCGCTGGATATCGGCAATGTACCAATCGGCGGGAGATCAAGTCTGGCGCTTAACCTGGAAGCCCGGATCAAGATCACCGACACCATCGGCATCGTCCCTTTCGTCGATGCTGGCAGCTATTACGAGAGCCCCGTGCCGCAGCTCGGCCGCACCCTTCTCTATGGGGTGGGGTTGGGTCTGCGCTACTATACTGCGTTCGGGCCGCTTCGGCTCGACTTGGCGACCCCGCTGCATAAGCGCACCGCTGACTCGCCGATCCAGGTCTACATCAGCCTCGGACAGGCCTTCTGATGCGCGCGGTATCACGACTGTTTCGCTGGTTGGGCATAACGCTCGGCTTGCTGATCGTGGTCCTCCTCGCGGCTTTTGCCCTGCTGCAGACTCAACCGGCGAAGTCTTGGCTGGAGAGGACCGTCGCCCAAAGCGTGAGCAGTCCGGATTTCGCCGTCACCATACAAGGGCTCGACGGGTTCGTGCCGTTCCGTCTGAAGGTCGAGCGGATCGACATCGCCGACCGCGACGGCCCCTATCTTAGCCTGCACGATTTCGGGCTTGACATCGCGGCCGCCGCGTTGCTGGCGGGGCGGTTGCATATCCGGTCGCTGCGCTTTGCTGCGATCGATATGGCGCGATCCTCTACCGCGCCGTCGACGACGCCCTTTACCGAATACCTGAAGGTTCCGCGTCTCCCCGTCGGCGTCATTCTCGACCGGCTTTCGATCGGCCGCCTCGCGCTCGCTCCGGCGGTGCTGGGCGAGGGTCTTGTCGCAACGGTGGAAGGGAGTGCCCGGCTCGTGGGCGAGAGGGCAGAGGTCGCGCTCGATATCCACCGCACCGACGACTCTGCCGGGAATATCGTATTGGCGATGGAGCTTGCCGGAGAACCCCCGGTCTTGAAGCTTCGGCTCGCGGCGCGCGAGCCTACCGGCATGCTGCTCGACCGGTTGCTCGGACGCACCGACCGTGCGGCGCTCGCGCTGTCGGTCGACGGAACCGGGCCGCTCGCCGATTGGCACGGGCGGGTCGCCGCCTCCGCCGGCACGCTCGCTCATTTCGATTTGGATGTAACGCTCGCCGTCACCGCCCAGACCGTCCTCGGGCTGTCCGGCACGGCCGCACTGGCTCCGCTCCTCCCGGCGGGGTTCGCGTCGCTCGTTGGCGACCGCATTGCGCTCTCGCTGCACGCGACATTCGCCGATCGGATCGTGGTTGATCCGCTGTCAATCGAGATCGCGGCGGGGAAATTGGCGGGCGATGCCGCCTTTGGCGGCGCCGAGAACGCGGTTGCAGCGCACTTCCGGGCAGATGTGCCGGAGCTCGCGCCATTTGAGGGCTTGCTAGAGTCGCAACTCAACGGCTCGGCTTCCCTCTCGGCCGCGGTGACCGGCACGGAGAGCAGCCCCGCGATCGAGCTGGATTTGTCGGGGAGCGGGATCCGTCTCGGCTCCGCGGGAGCGGACCATATCGCGGCGAAGGTTTCGGCCAAGCCGACCGGCGGCCTCGACAGCCCGGACACGCGGATCGAATTCGCGGGACAGGGTCGGGTCGAAGGGATCGTCACGCCCGAGGGAGTGGCCGTGCCGCCGGAGCTCGGCCGCGACATCGACTGGTCGGTCACCGCGATTGCCGCCCGCGACGGCAGCGCCGTCGATTTGACCCACCTCTCCGCCAAAGGGGCCGGCCTCGCGCTTGCCGGCGCGGGCCAACTCACCGAGGGCGGGCAGGCAATTGAGGGTGGGGTGCAGTTGTCAATTGCCGACCTCCGGCCTTTCTCCGGCCTCGCCGGTCACCCACTCTCGGGCTCGGTCGAGCTTGCGGTCGATGCCGCCAGAGAGGGCGCGGCCGGGTTCAAAACAAGCGTCCGCGGTTCCGCGAAGGGCTTGCGGACCGGGATCGCAGCCGGCGACGCACTACTCGGCGATGCAGTGACGATGACTGGCTCCTTCCAGCGGAACTCCGCAGGGGCGCTGGTCGTGGACCAGCTCGCCATCGCGGGTGCCGCGGCGAGCCTGTCGGGCGATGCGCGGTTCGATCCCGCCTCGAACCGCCTCGCCGCGGCGCTGGCGCTAAAGCTGCCGCGGTTGAAGGCACTTGGTGCCGCGCTCGGCAGCGAAATGGCTGGCGAATTATCAGCCCATTTCAATGCCGAAGGAGCGCTCGATCATCTGCGGTTGAAGGGCGAGGTCGAAGGCGCCGACATCGCCTCCGGCGGAGCAAGGATCGAGCGGCTGCGGCTCGCCGGCGAAGTCGCCGACCTCGCCGAGCCAAAGGCCGCGCTCGACGGCACTTATCGGGCCTATGGGCTCGACGGGTCATTGACGCTGTCGGCGGAGCAAAAAGGGAACGCCGAGCTGGTATTCCCGCGTTTCCGCCTGACCGCAGCGGACAGCGCGATCGAGGGTAGCCTGCGCGTCGCTCTGGATACGGGGCTGATGCGAGGCTCTATAACCGGCCGGATACCCGATCTCGGGCGATGGTCCAAGCTCGCCGGAACGCCGCTCGGCGGCAGGCTCGAGTTAGGCGCCGGGCTCGAGGCACGCGGCGGTCAGTTCCTCGATCTCTCGCTGACCGGAACGCGGCTCACAGCCGGCGCCGCGTCCTCCCGAATCGGGATCGGCCGCGTCGAGCTGACGGGACGGTTCGCGGACATCCTGCGCGCGCCGTCGGGAGCGGGGCGTTTCTCACTGACCTCGGCGAATTTCGGTACAGGTGAACTCTCCACCGCAACATTGGCGCTCGACGCCCCGCGACCTGGCCGCTTCGCATTCCAAGGCGATGCCAAAGGCAAGCCGTTGACAGTGGCGTTCGCCGGTGAAGCCGGGCTCGAACCCGGCCGGGTCGACCTGCGTCTCAACCGGCTTGCCGGCTCGCTTGGCAGCGACCGGCTGTCTCTCGATCAACCGCTCGTGCTGTCGAAGCGCGGCGCCGACCTTGGTTTTTCCGGCCTCGCCCTGGATTTCGGGACCGGCCGGATCACCGGCAGCGGCGGCTTGCGGGGTCAGTCGCTATCGCTAACACTCAATGCCGCGAATTTGCCGATCGCCTCAGCCGGCAAGCTCCTGGGCTATCCCAAAGCGCGCGGCAGCCTGACCATCGCCGCGACGCTCGGCGGCACGCTGCGCGCGCCGCAAGGTCATTTGTCCGTGAACGCGCGCGACCTCACCCTCGCTGCCTCGAAAAATTCGCAGCTACCGAGCCTGGGGCTCGGCGTCGACGGTAATTGGAACGGGCGGAGCATCGATTTGAAAGGGCAGGTCACCGGCCTCAGAGGAGACACGATCAGCTTGGCCGGCTCAGCGCCACTGTTGCTGACGCCATCACCGCTCGGGATCTCGGTGCCGCCGGAAGGCCGGTTGAGCCTGCAGCTCCAGGGCGCCGGGCAGCTCGAGCACCTTGCCGACCTGCTGCCGCTCGGTGAGGACAGAATGAGCGGCCGCTTCGCCGCCGATGTTGCGGTTGGCGGCACGGTCGCGGCTCCGGCGGCAAATGGTCGCCTGAGGCTCTCCGACGCGCGCTACGAGAATTTCGCGACGGGAGCGGTTCTGACCAAGATGCAGGCCGATCTCGTCGGCGATCGCGACCGCTTCACTCTGACCTCGTTTTCGGCCGGAGACAGCGCGAGCGGCAGCCTCAAGGCGCAAGGCAATGTCGCACTGAGGGGCGCCTCCGGGCCGACTGCCGAGCTCTCTGCAACATTGGCCAATTTCCGTGTCGCCGCGCGCGACGAGGCGGTCGCCACGGCGAGCGGAACGGTGTCGATCGTCGGTCCCCTGACCGCGCCGAAGGTTACAGCGCCCCTCACTGTCAATCGTGCCGATATCAACCTCCCGGAAAGCCTCCCGCCAAAGGTCGTCGTGCTGAAGGTCGTCGAGACCAACAGCAAGACCCGGAAGCAGCCGCCACCCGAGCCGGCGAACCAGCCACCGGCGCTTCCGGCGATGCTCGACATCACTATCGACATGCCCGGCAACATCTTTGTGCGCGGCCACGGGCTCGAGAGCGAATGGCGCGGCAAGCTGACGATTTCCGGGACCAGTGCCGCCCCCGTGATAAATGGCTCACTCGAACAGATCCGCGGCAGCGTCGATCTGCTGGGGAAAACCTTCACAATAACTCGCGGTGCGATCACCTTTGACGGTAGCCCGAACCTCGACCCTGTTCTCGACATCATCGCCGAGGCGAGTGCCGCCGACATCACAGCGCAAGTCATCATCGGCGGTTTTGCCTCGGCGCCGACGGTCACGCTGAGCTCGACGCCGGTCGTACCGCAAGACGAGATCCTCTCGCGAGTGCTGTTCAACCGCGGGGTCGGCCAGATCACTGCCGGCGAGGGGCTGCAGCTGGCCGCCGCGGCCGCCACCCTCGCAGGCGGCGGTCCTGGTGCCCTCGACCGCCTGCGCGGGGGTCTCGGTCTTGATTGGTTCAAGTTCGGCTCGGGCCCGACCGGGCCGACGACCGGGACCTTGAACCCGAGGGCGGCGAGCGGCAGCGCGGCGGGCGGCACGGCACTGAGCGCCGGGAAATACATCGCCCCGGGGGTTTCCGTCGGGGTCACCCAGGGCATCTCGCCGCCGACGAGCAAGGTCACCGTGGAGATCGAGGTGCGCCCGCATTTGACGATCGGCGGAGAGGCCGGTCAGTCGGGCAGCACCGGCATCGGCATCAACTACAACTACGATTACTGATCGGTCACTCTTTGGTGATCGGCCCTTGCCGAACGATAGCCGAGGCTGGAAATTGCTTTGGCCAAAGGGACAGACCCCACGGGAGGAAGCTGTGGATATCGTCGAAGCGGGGTTGGAAGGGTTGCTGCCGCGGTCGCAATGGTCGCGTCGCGGGTTTGTCATGACGTCGCTCGCTACCGGGTTCGCGTTATCGGTGCAGCCGGTCTCAGCGCAGACGATCACAACCGACCCGAACGGCCTCGATGCCGGCGAGGTCAAGGTACCGGTGGCAGACGGAGCGATGCCCGCCTATCGGGCGATGCCGGCGCAGGGCGGGCCGTTCCCGACTGTCCTGGTGGTCCAGGAGATCTTTGGCGTCCACGAGCACATCAAGGATCTTTGCCGGCGGCTAGCGAAGGCCGGCTATTTCGCTATCGCCCCCGAGCTCTACGCGCGGCAGGGCAAACCGGCCGAGATCAGCGACGTCCAGGAGCTTATCAAGACGATCGTGTCCAAGGTGCCGGACGCGCAGGTGATGTCGGACCTCGATTCGACGGTCGCCTTCGCCAAGGCGTCCGGCAAGGCCGATACGGCCAAGCTCGCGATCACCGGGTTCTGCTGGGGCGGCGGGATCGTCTGGCTCTACGCCGCCCACAACCCGGCGCTCAAGGCCGCAGTGGCCTGGTACGGCCCGATCGACCGGCCGCGCACCGAATTGCGTCCGAAATATCCGATCGACCTCGCCGGCGATCTGAAGGCACCGGTGCTCGGGCTCTACGGCGCCGCCGATACCGGTATCCCGGTCGACACGGTCGAGAAGATGAGGGCCGCGTGCAAGGTGGCGAATAAGACCTGCGAGATCGTGATTTATCCCGATACGCCGCATGGGTTCAATGCGGACTACCGGCCGAGCTACCGGGCGGAGCAAGCCAAGGAGGGCTGGGCGAAGATGCTCGCCTGGTTCAAAGACCACGGAGTCGCCTGAAATTCGGCAGTCGCCGACGCCCGGCCGGCCGTAGCCCGCTGCCGTGCGGGGATCTCTATGCCAGGCCTTTGGGCACCGATCGTTGCTCTCGCCGGAATGACCGCTGGGATGAACGCGTCGGCCGATCCGGTTCTGCGGAACGTATCCGGGTTCGATCCAAGCTTGCTGGTGGGCAAGACTTGTCAGGGGTATTCAATTCCGGCAGAAGGCGCCAGGGTAGTCAGGGTGCTTTGCAGCTTCGCTTCGCTGTCAACGGGGATGTTCTCACCGCTCATTTTTGGCGGCGGCTCGGCCAGTCGGCGTACAGCCGAGCGGCCATGCGATCACCCAAGCCGGACAGAGTGGCGACGCGACTGGGCTTGATTACTTAGGAGAAGTGGGCGGCTTGACGGTAACCGGCAGCACGGTCCGGTATGTTGATCCCACCGGCGGAAAGGTCCAATTAACCTATGACAACGGACGCCTGTTGGGGCGGAGCGATCCGAGAGGCGGCACCGAGTGGAGGATGACACGGGCGGCCAATGTGACGATGGTCTGCCGCTGATCGGGTCTTTCCCGCGCCGTGCGGGAGGAGCGCGCTGAACCTCGCGGCATCATTGTTCGACGTGGCCGCCCGACAGCCACAGCTCCAAGCGGTCAGCGACGGCGTCCATGCCTGGACCTACGGGGAGTTCGCCCACCGGATATCGCGCATCGCGGGCGGGCTCCAAGCCCACGGCCTCGAACCCGGCGACCGCGTCATGCTGTGCATGGAGAACTGCGCTGAGTTCCTGGAGATGCTGTTTGCCTGTTGGGCCGCCGGGCTTTGCGCGGTGCCCGTCAATGCGCGGCTGCACGCCGCCGAGGTCGCGCACATCGCGCAGGATTCGCGCGCCCGCCTGCTCGTCGCCACACCCGGGCTCGCCGCCAGCCTCGCCCCGCTCGAGCAGGCGGTGGAGACATTGTCGGCGATCATCGCGACTGTCGGCGACGGCTACGCGGCACTCCTCGATCGGGGGACGCCGCTGCGGCCCGTCGCGGGCTCACCCGCCGACCGGGCGTGGCTCTTCTACACGAGCGGGACCACCGGCAAGCCCAAGGGAGCGGTTCTGACGCACCGCAACCTGCTCTTCATGAGCCATTGCTATTACGCCGACATCGACGCGCTCGACGAGCGCGACACCTGTCTCCATGCCGGTCCGCTGTCGCACGGCGCCGGGCTTTACGCCTTGCCCCATCTGCTGCGCGGCGGGTACCAGGTCGTCCTCCCGCATTTCGACGTCGAGGCGATCATCGACGCGGTGCGGCACCACTCCAGGGTCTCGATGTTCGCGGCCCCGACGATGCTGACCCGGCTGGTCCACGCCCCGGCGGTCGCCGCCGCCGATCTCGCCAATCTGCGCACGATCTTTTACGGCGGCGGGCCGATGTATGTGGCCGACCTCGAGCGCGCGTTGGGGCTCTTCGGCCCGCGCCTCTACCAGCTTTACGGTCAGGGCGAGTCGCCGATGACCATCACCGGGCTCGACCAGCGGATGCACGCCAACGTGGCCCATCCTAATTGGCGCGAGCGGCTCGGCTCGTGCGGCGTGCCGCGCACCGGCGTCCTCGTCAAGGTCGTCGACGATCGCGATCGCGCGCTGCCGGCCGGCGAGGTCGGCGAGATCGTCACACGCAGCGACTGCGTCATGGAGGGCTATTGGGAGAACCCGGAAGCCACGGCGGACACCTTGCGCGGCGGCTGGCTGCATACCGGCGACCTCGGCAGTTTTGACGAAGCCGGCTTTCTGACCCTGCGCGACCGCTCGAAGGACATGATCATCAGCGGTGGCAGCAACATCTATCCGCGCGAGATCGAGGAGGTGCTGCTGCGCCACCCCGACCTTGTCGAGGCCTCGGTGGTGGGGCGCCCGCATCGCGAATGGGGCGAGGAGGTGGTGGCCTTTGTCGTGGCGCGCCCCGGGGCCGCGGTCGCCGCCGAGGCGCTCGACCGCCTGTGCCTGGACCACATCGCCCGCTTCAAGCGCCCGCGTCACTACCGCTTTGTCGACGCCCTGCCGAAGAACAATTACGGCAAGGTGCTGAAGACCGAGCTGCGCGGGCGGTTGAGTGAAGAGGCGCCGTCAGCGCGACAATAGCCGGTCGACCCAGCGCAGCAGCCGCTCGCCGGGTGGCATATCATCGGGCGGCGCGGCGCGCTCCTCGACCGGCACGCGCGGCGCCATCCGCCCGGCTCTCGGCGGCAAATATTTGTTGACCGGGCGGTAGCCGAGCTCGGGCAGGAGATCCCCGCCGTGGCGCTGCGCCACCATCTGCGAGACTTTCGAATCGGGGTCGCCGAGATCGCCGAAATGGCGGGCGCTGACCGGGCACACCATGACGCAGGCCGGCAGCTGGTCCTCTTCTGCCAGGTTGTCGTTGTAGATCCGGTCGATGCACAGCGTGCATTTCTTCATGACCCCCGCATCGGGGTCGAATTCCCGCGCGCCATAAGGGCAGGCCCAGGAGCACAGCTTGCAGCCGATGCAGATCGCCTCGTTGACCAGCACAATCCCGTCCTCGGCGCGTTTGTAGGAGGCCCCGGTCGGGCACACGGTAACGCAAGCCGGCTCCTCGCAATGCAGGCACGATTTGGGGAAATAGACCGTTCGCGCACCCTCGCCGTCGCCTTCCTCGAAGGCGTGGACGCGGTTGAACCAGACGCCCCAGGCGCCCGCACCATAAGGGTTGAAATCGGGCAGCGGCCCCATGTGGCCGCTGGTATTCCACTCCTTGCAGGCCGTGGCGCAGGCTTGGCAGCCGACGCAGATGTCGAGGTCGATGACGAGCCCGAGCTTCTTGCCGTCCGGCCGCGGCTCCGGCAGCGAGGTCATTGCGACGCCTCCCTGAGCTCAGGGACAAAATTCCGATCGGTGCCGTCAACTGCGGCGCTCATCGCGTAAAATACCTTGTGTATCAAACACCTAAAAGATGACATCGAGGGCAACTCTGGATATTCAGCAGGGAGCCAAAGCGGGGCTCTGAGGGAGGGAGCAGGGAGGCGCCGCTTCACGATCGGATCGGTCGATGCTCCCCCTCCCAGATCGGCATAATATACACTACACCCCGATCGTGGCGCTAGGATGGCGGCGGAGGGGCGACACCGGTTTCGTCTCACCAAGAGGTTACGCATGACAGCCCAGGACAGCGCCCTGCCCGACGAGGAGCGCGCGATGCTGGAGCGCGCGCGGGCGCTGATCCCGCTCCTCGCCGAGCGCGCCCCGGCCGCCGCCGCCGCACGGCAGCTGCCGCCCCAGACCATCGCCGAGTATCACGCGGCCAGCATCCTGCGCATCCTGCAGCCGCGGCGCTTCGGCGGCATGCAAGGCCGGTTCAGTCTGTTCTCGCGGATCGTCGAGGAGTTGACCTATGGCTGCGCGTCGGCGGCCTGGGTCTACGCGGTACTGGCCGAGCATCAGTGGATCATCGCCCAATATCCGGAGGAGGCGCAGATCGATGTCTGGGGCGAGGACCCCGAGGCCGTCGCCGCGTCCTCGCTGGCTCCGCGCGAGGCGGCGCGGCCTGTGCCGGGCGGCTGGCGGCTGAGCGGCCGCTACCCGTTCTCCAGCGGCTGCGACTATGCGCAATGGGCGATCATCGGCGCCTTTCTCGGGGAGAAGGGCGATCCCCGACACATCGCCTACCTGCTGGTGCCGCTCGCCGAGGTCGAGATCGTCGACGACTGGCAGGTGCTCGGCCTCCTCGGCACCGGCAGCAAGTCCTTGGTCCTACACGACGTATTCGTCCCCGAGCACCGCAGCGTGATGGTCAGCGATCTCTTCGCCGGGACGCCGCCGGGTGCCTTGGTGCATCCCGACTATCCGGTATTGCGGGCACCTCGCGGGTTCCTGGTGTCCTATTCGCTGCCGCCGGTCGCCATCGCGCTCGGCCGCCGCGCGCTCGACATCGCCTGCGCTTCGCTGTCGCGCCGGGTGTCGCGCGGGGTGACCAGGCTAGCCGAGTCCGAGGTCGTCCAGATGGCGATCGGCGAGGCCGCCGCCGCGATCGACGTGGCGACCCTGCTGCTCCACACCGGGCGCGAGTCGAGCACCGCCGCGGTCAGCTCCGGCCGCAAGATCACCGAAGCCGAGGCCGTGCGCGCCCGCCGCGACATGGTCTACGCCCAGCACCAGGTCGCCTGGGCGCTCGAGCGTCTGTGCGAGCTCGACGGCGCCCGCTGGGTCTACGACAGCGACGCGCTCGGCGCCATCCACCGCGACGTAATGACCATCCTGACCCACCACGCCGCCAGCCGCCAAGCCGCGATGGCCCCCTACGGCAAATTGCTGCTGACCCGTGTGGGTGGGTGAGCACCAAAGCGCGATGAGGAATGGTCGTTTCGAGGCGGTCGGGTACCATTTTGAGCAAGAGTCTGCTGCGGAAATCGCGCCCATACGAGACGTAGCTCTCTGCCGGCGGGCGGCGGAGTAGCCCATAGCTGCGTGAGCCATCACCGGTTCGCGTCCAGCTCCAGCGCTTTAGAACCCAGTCACGGTCCGGGACAAAGTTTGGCGTCATCGCCGCCGGCGAGGGCGATATGTACCCGCGCTTCGGCACGACGATGTAGTGGGACACCGCGGCCGGCCAAACCGTTCTCGAAGCCGCCGGCGGCCGCGTCGAGACCCTGGCGGGCACCCCCCTCATCTACGGCAAACCCGGCTTCAAGAACGACGGCTTCATCGCCTGGGGCCGCCGCTCCTGATCCGGACGGCTCGCTACTGGGCGGCCACTTCCTCGGGGAACCCAGCGTTACGCACGCCTTGTATAATTGTCCGATCGTGCAGAAGCTGGAACTGCGGATTGCGGTACCACACAAAGCCCCGCACCCGGGCCACCGAGTTCATGTCCGGTTTCAGTCTGACCATTTCTGCCAGCTCGGCTCTTGCCGCCTCGGTCTCGCCCTTGAGGCCAAGAGCGCCAGCGAGCTTCAGGTGAACAAACCAAGAGGCCGGGTCGATCGCCTCCGCCTTTCGGAGCAAAGGCATCGCCTCATCGACTTGACCGAGGAGGAGATGGCACTTGCCTAAGGCCAAGTTTGCGGAGCTGTCGAGCGGACCGAGCTTCAGCGCTTTTTCGGCGTAAAGCATACACGGCTCCGGCTGACCCGCGAGCATAAAGGTCTTGGCCAGTTGGAGAATTGCCCACGCGTTGTTGCGATCGAGGGCTATCGCCGTCTCGAACTCGGCCTGTGCTTCGGCCTGCCGGTCCTGGACCATGCGGAGCGCCCCCATCGCCGCGTGCGCCATCGACCGGTTCCCGTCTCGCTCCAGCGCTTCGCGCAGCAACTTTTCGGCACGTTCTCGATTTTCTTGAACGGAAGTGCTGAACCCGGCTGTGACTGTCCTGTCAGCCAATATCAATGCGATTCCGATCCTCGCGTCTATGGAGCGCGGGTCGATCTCGAGCGCCCGCTCGAATGCATGCAGCGCTTCCAGTCGGTTGGCGACGGAGAATGGGCGATACCACCAAGCCCAGCCGCGCATAACGAGATCGCGGGCATCGGGATTGACCGAGCGCTCCTGCTCGATGCGCCGGGCAGCGTCCCGCACGAGTTCGACGTGCAGCGCCTGCGCGAGGCGTCCGGTGATCTGGCTTTGGGCTTCGCCAAGGTTACGACGATCCGTTTCGAACCGGTCCGCCCACACATGTGCGCCGGTTTCACCATCGATCAGTTGCACATTGGCCTGAACTTGATCACCCATCCGCCGCACGCTTCCTTCGAGGACATAGCGAACGCTGAGCTCATGGGCGACCTGCTTGGCGTCGATAGCTTTCCCCTTGTAAGTGAATGCTGTGTTGCGAGCGATCACCAGACTGTCGGGAACCTGCGAGAGATCGGTGGTCAGATCGTCTGTGATGCCGTCGACAAAATATTCCTGTTCCGGATCATTCGACAGGTTCGTGAAGGGCAGCACCACGATCGAGAGTCGCGGCGCGGCAGCGCTGGCAATAGCAGGGGCGGGCGAGCTCTGCGGACCGCCGGCCGCGGATACTTGGTTTGGGGCCGTTGACGAAGTCCCGTGAGGCCATACCCACCAGACCCCGGTCCCGAGAGCGACCGCGGCGATGACGCTCGCCACGATCAAGAAATGCTTTGGGCTGTGGCTGCGTCCGGGGCTTGTCTCCAGAAGCGCGGCGACGAGTGGCAGCGAAGCTACAGCCTTCGCATCCATTGCATAGACCCGCACCGGCCGCGCGATGTTCTTGACGCTTTGCTCCCCCAGGTCTTCGAAACTGTAGGGGAGCTTATCGCGAACGTGATCCCACACCGTGCCCGAGATGCAGATCCCGCCAGGCGCGGCCAGTGCTTCCAACCGTGCGG
>Ga0210402_10000640_pt1 | contig 38609 bp, 44 predicted proteins | sample IncBWC7MmetaG_FD_161055 | JGI IMG/M metagenome (GOLD analysis project Ga0210402, IMG submission 161055) | Forest soil microbial communities from Barre Woods Harvard Forest LTER site, Petersham, Massachusetts, United States - Inc-BW-C-7-M | ecosystem: Environmental > Terrestrial > Soil >...
GCTCGCACGTGCGCGAGCGTAGCGTCCGGCGCTAGTTCGCGGAGCACGAGGCCTTGCGGGGTGACGTCGATGAATGCAAGTTCGGTGACGATATGATCGACCACTTCGACGCCAGTAAGCGGCAACGTGCATTTTTTCAGGATTTTTGGTTTATTGTCGCGGGTAGCGTGTTCCATCGCGATGAAGACGCGCTTCGCGCCAGCGACCAAATCCATCGCGCCACCCATGCCTTTCAGCATTTTGCCGGGAATGGCCCAGTTGGCGAGAGTTCCCTTTTCATCCACTTGCAGCGCGCCAAGAACGGTGAGGTCCACATGCGCGCCGCGAATCATCGCAAAGGAATCGGCGGAGGAGAAATAGCATGTGCCAGGAAGCTCGGTAACAGTTTCCTTGCCGGCATTGATGAGGTCAGGATCGACTTCGGCTTCGAGCGGGTAGGGGCCAACGCCGAGCATTCCGTTCTCCGATTGCAGGACCACGTCCATGCCAGAGGGAACATAGTTCGCGACAAGCGTGGGCATGCCGATGCCAAGATTTACGTAGTAGCCGTCGCGCAGTTCCTTGGCGATCCGGCGTGCGATGCGTTCGCGTTTTTGTTCTTCGCTAAGCGGCATTAGAAGCTCACAGTCGACGGCCCACAATTGAAATCAATCCTTCCTAGCTGGTAAGGTCAGTACCCACAGACACATGAGAAAAAGTGTAATAAAAGACTTCAGCGCCATAGTCGAAAATCACGGCTATCAATCCTTCCTGGTCGTTCGGCGCTCGATGCGCTTGAGGTAATTGGCACCTTGGAAGATTGCGTTAACGTAGATCCCCGCGGTGTGGACCTGATCGGGTGGTAGCTGGCCGGGTTCAACGAGTTGCTCGACTTCGGCGATGACGTAGTCCGCAGCGGTGGCCATCACCGGGTTGAAGTTGCGGGCGGTCTTGCGAAAGACGAGGTTGCCCCACCGATCGCCTTTCCAGGCTTTGATAAACGCGAAATCGCCGCGCAGGGCGCGCTCCAGAACGAAGTGGCGGCCGTCGAATTCCCGAGTTTCCTTGCCGTCGGCAACCAGAGTGCCGTAGCCCGTTGGTGTGTAAAAGGCGGGGATGCCCGCGCCGCCCGCACGGAGGCGTTCGGCAAGAGTGCCCTGTGGATTCAACTCCACCTGCAATTCCCCGCTCAGTACGAGTTGTTCGAAGAGTTTGTTCTCCCCAACATAAGTGGAGACCATTTTCTTCACCTGGCGATTTTGCAGCAACAGGCCGATTCCAAAATCATCGACCCCGGCATTGTTGCTGACCACGGTGAGATCCTTCGTCCCCTTGCTGCGGACTGCGGCGATCAGATTTTCTGGAATGCCGCACAAGCCAAAGCCGCCCATCAAAATCGTCGTGCCATCGCGCAGATTAGCGATGGCAGCTTCGGCGGAAGCGATGCGCTTGTCCATGGAATTGGTCCGATCGATTTCTCGAGAAGAAGTGTACTCCAACTGACGTGGGTGTGGGAGTGCATCCGGCGCGAGAGGAACTACAATCCAACGAGCTAGCAAACGTGGAGGAGTTGCGAGCGAAAGGCGTGCGGCGTCACGCCGGTGATACGGCGAAACTCGCGCGTGAAGTGGCTTTGGTCGGCGAAACCGGTGAGCAGACTGATTTCGGTGAGCGGCAACTCGCGGTCGAGCAGGTAGCGGCAGGAGGCGCGGATGCGCAAGCGGCGCGTGTATTCGCCGATGCCTTCGCGCTGGAAGCGGCGGAAGACACGGGATAGATGCACAGGATGGACACCGGCCGCGGCGCTGAGGTCATCGAGCGTCAGGCGCGCGCAACATTCAGTGTGCAATTTGTCCAGCACGTGCGCGAGCCAGTGTGGAGCCTGCTTTCTGTCCTGAAGTGGAAGCCGTGCCGCGAGGCCTGTGACTTCAGCAAGCAGGCTCTCCACGCACAGCGGATCTGCCTGCTCAACAGCAAAGGTTTCCTGGAAGAGCTGCATCGCCAGCCAAAAGAGCGGGCCGCCACGAGTGTCCTCGCATCCCCGGTCAAGCTTGCCGGAGCACTCCGCAAGCCGCGCTTTCCAGCCGGGCCGCAGTTCAACGTGGAAGAACCGCAAGCCACCGGGCGCAATTTCATCCTGGTGTGGTATGCCAGCGGGCCGGAACATCAGCGACATCGGCGAAAACTGCTTCTGCTGGCGGCCATAGAGTTCGCCGTAAAAACCACGGAGCAACAAAGCGAAAAAGGGCAAATCGTGCGAATGCATCGGCAGCTTGCGCGGAACCGGATGGCGCAAATCGCTGAAGACCGCCCCGGAATACTCCAGGCGGTGGCGGACGGCGCCGAAGAATTGCCCGCCCTGCAGGCGGGCTTCGCCGTTTGGAACAGGTTGCATTTCAGCCATGGGGATTCCGATCGCGGAAAGATGTTGCTTTTGTTCTAGACGCGCTACACAGGGATTGGTTAGTTTCGTGCACGAGTGGCTGAGACACCGATGGAGGATAAGAAATGCTGCGAATTGGCTTATTGCTGAGCATCTCGTTGGCGCTGTTGATCCTGGGGAGCGTGTTGCCTCCTGCGAATCCGGCGAATCCCGCCGGCCCGAACCTGCCTGAGTATACGGCGGACGGGCAGCTGAAGTTCCCTGCAAATTACCGCGGATGGATGTACCTGAGCACGGGAATCGACATGAACTACCGGCCGAACGCCGGAATGAACCACTCCATGTTCGACAACGTGTTCGTGAATCCGGAGTCGTACAAGTATTTCGTGGCCAACGGGACCTGGCCGGACAAGACCATCCTGGTGCTCGAAGTGCGCGGCGCGGAGACTAAGTCCGCGATCAACAAGGCCGGCCATTATCAGACAACGGAAGTGATGGGCCGCGAAGTCCACGTGAAGGATGAAAGCCGGTTTCCGGGTAAGTGGGCGTTTTTTGGATTCGACGATGCCCCCACGGCCAAGATGTTCCCGACTGAGATGGAGTGCTATTCGTGCCACGCGCAGCACACGGCGGTAGATACGACGTTTGTGCAGTTCTACCCGACGCTGATTGAGATTGCGAAGAAAAAGGGGACGCTAAGCGCTGCGTACTTGAAGGAAGAGCCGTCGGCCGCAAAGTAAACAACGCGCCCTCTATTTCTTCAGTATGTTTGAAAATCGGCCACTGACCTGGCGTAGGCCAACGTGGTAAGAATAAGCCATGCAGAACTGGCGAGAGCGAATCAGCGTCAATCCAGCGGTGTGCCACGGCAGGGGATGCATTCGCGGCACTCGCATACTTGTTTCCGCGATCGTGGACAACGTGGCAGCGGGTGTGCCGCAGGATGAAATCCTCCGCAGCTATCCTGCCCTCACCAAAACTGGATATCGATGCCGCACTAGCATACGTGGCGGAACTGGCGCCTGAGGGTACGGTGGAACTCCTGCTGGAAACAAAACCTTGAAGTTTAAGGTTGACGAAAATCTGCTGGTCGAATGTGCTGAATCGCTTCGAGCAGCCGGCTATGATGCGGAGACCGTGAGTGCAGAAGCGCTTTCCGGGAGCCAAGACGCCGTCTTGTTTGATCACTGCAAGAAAGAAGAACGCATCCTCATCACATTGGATTTGGATTTCGGGTGTATCCACCACGCACCCACCCTGGGGTGGTCGTTCTTCGTCCGCCAAGTCAGGATAGCCGACACTGCTTTCTCCCCTGCGACGATTTGTGGAAATGCTTCCGTCACGATCGCCTGGCGGCCAATTGTGGATTGTCGCAGCTGATCGCATCCGCTTTCGAGAGCAATAGGATGGGCGCAGCCCCTGTGGACCTGGGCTCAGAGGGAGCGGAGGAGTTTGTAGAGTTCGTTGGCGGCGTCGAAGTCGGCTTCGAGTTCGCGGGAACCGAGGCGTTCGCGCAGATCGTCGAGGCGGCGGGCGAAGAGATCGAGCGCCGCGGAAAGCACTTCGCGGTTGGTGAGGACAATATCGCGCCAGGTGGCGTAGGAACTGCCGGCAAGGCGCAGCGTGTCGCGCAGGCCCGGGCCAGCCAACGTGATGGGCAGGCCGTTCTCGTCCAGGCGGTCGTAGAGAAATGAGCCGAGCGCGACCGCGGTGAGTTGCGGTAAGTGCGAGACGAGACCTACGGCGTAGTCGTGCTGCTGCGCGCCTAGCCACGTCGGCCGGGCACCAAATTTTTCCAGGATCTTTGTAAAGGCGACGATGCGCGGGTCGCGGTCGTCCTGCGCCCGCCCGACCAGTGCGTAGGTGGCTTTCTGAAAAAGTTCCGCATCGGATTGCGTGAATCCGGAAAGTTCGCGCCCAGCCATGGGATGGCCACCGAGAAAAATGGGACTGGATTCTTCCTCTTCGAATAACTCCACGGCAGCAGTGCAGATGCGCATCTTGGTGCTGCAGGCGTCAGTGACCAGGGCGTGCGGCGCAGAATTTTGTGCAATTTCCGGCAGGATGTCCAGAGTCACGCCGATCGGCAGCGCGATATAAATCAGGTCGGCGCCACGGATAGCCGGTTCGATGGCGCCTGAAAAAGTCAGGTTCGCAACACCGGAACTTTTCAACTGGTGCGCAACTTCTTCGCGGTCCCAGCCGGCAATGTGCATGTCCGGAGTGTACTTGCGCAAAGCTTTTGCGAACGAGCCGCCTATAAGGCCGGTACCGAGAATGGCTGCGCGCTGAATGAGATGAGGCATCGTTACGCGACGCGGCGCCCCACTGCGGGTGCGATGATGCGGATTTCGCTCATGAGCTGTGCGAACTGCGTAGGCTCCAGCGATTGCGCGCCATCGGAGAGGGCGTGGTCGGGGTCGTTGTGGACCTCGATGAGCAGGCCGTCAGCCCCGGCGGCAACGGCAGCGCGGGCCATAGCGCCTACTTTGTCTCGGCGTCCGGTGCCATGCGACGGATCGGCAAAAATCGGCAGATGCGAAAGTTTCTGGATGACCGGGATCGCGGCGATATCCAGTGTGTTGCGAAGATACGTTTCAAAAGTGCGGATCCCACGCTCGCAAAGGATGACGTTGTAATTCCCGCCGGCCAGGATGTATTCGGAGCTGAGCAACAGTTCTTCGATCGTGGCGGACATGCCGCGCTTCAGAAGCACGGGCTTTTGCACTTCGCCAAGAGCGCGCAAGAGAAAATAGTTCTGCATGTTTCGCGCGCCAACCTGGAAGATGTCTACGTAAGTGCCCATCATCGCGATCTGTGAGGGGTCCATCACTTCGCTGACGACGAATAGGCCGAACTTGTCGGCGGCTTCGCGCATCAGTTGCAAACCTTTTTCACCCATGCCCTGAAAGGCGTATGGCGAAGTGCGCGGCTTGAATGCACCGGCACGCATGATTTTAGCGCCGGCTTTGGAAACGGCTTCGGCAACGGCGAGAATTTGCTCGCGAGACTCTACCGAGCACGGGCCGGCCGCGACGACCACTTCCGGGCCGCCGATTTTTACTCCGCGGCCGAGATCAATCACTGTGCCCTGCGGTTTGAATGCTCGGCTCGCAAGCTTGAAGGGTTGGGTGATGCGAACCACCTCACGGACACCCTGCAACAACTCAAAATCGCGGTGATCGAAGTCGCGGTGCACGCCGACGGCTCCAAGAACCGTATGCGACGCACCAGTGGAACGATGAACGTCGAATCCGCTGGCGACGACGCGGTCAATGACGTGCTGGATCTGCTCTTCCGTTGCGCCTTCTTGCATTACGATAACCATAATTCGTCCTCAACTCCTCAAAATAGTTGCGCGGAACACAGCGCCCGCTTCAGAAAGCGGCCGCTACAAAATCGATCAGTCACTTTGAGTCTTCTTGTCTGCCGAATCGCCGTGCATGGCTACGCGTTCGGCGGAGCGCGCTTCGTCGATGATGCGTTCGAACAGCCGGCGTATTGCGGCATTCGTCAGCGGGCCGCGGTTGTTGCGCGCGGCGTTGGATAGCACTTCATTCTCGCGCGCCGGCTGGTAAATTGGCATACCTGCCGCTTGCTTGAGACGCCCAATCTCCAACGCACACTGCGACCGTTCGTTCAGCAATTCGACAAGCTTCTTGTCGATCTCATCCATGCGCTGCCGCCAGTCGGAGATGTTCATATCGTGGCCTCTCGCCGGGACAGTCCATGGCGGCCGGCTTCTTTGAGCACGCTGACGCGATCGCTGAGTGCCGCGGAAGCAGCTTCTACCGACGGAGCTCTTTCGATTTCGGCAACCAACGCGGAGCCGACTACCGCGGCATCCGCAAGACCGCCCAGTATGGAAACGTGGCCCGGAAGCGAGATCCCGAAGCCGACGGCAACGGGCAATTCCGTGAAATGGCGGACGCGGCGCAGCAGGCCGGGAAGATCGTCAGGGAGCGAATCTTTCGCGCCGGTCACACCTGTACGGGAAATCAGATAGAGAAAGCCCGAGGAGCACGCCGAGATCTTCCGGAGACGCTCATCGTCCGACGTCGGCGCGGCAAGAAATATGGTGTCGAGATTTTGCGCATGAATAATGCGGCGATAGTCTTCCGACTCTTCGGGCGTCAGGTCAGTCACCAGGACGCCATCCGCACCGGCTTTAGCAGCTATGGCTGCGAACTTCTCGAGACCCATCTGCAGCACCGGATTGAAATAAGTGAAGAGAACCAGAGGTACCTGGCTCGTCTGGCGAATCTTACGAACCAACTCGAGAACTCCCGCGAGCGAGGCACCCGCTTTCAAAGCGCGCTCCGAAGCACGTTGAATCGTGGGCCCATCGGCAAGCGGATCGCTGAATGGAACGCCCAGTTCAATGACGTCGGCGCCCGCATCCGCAAGAGCCAATACAAACTTGTGGGTTGCATCAAACGATGGATCGCCCGCCGTGATATACGCGACAATGCCAAGCTCGCCCGCGGCGCGCAGTTCGACGAAGCGTCTGGAGATACGGGTTGAGTTTTGGGCCACGCTGTTCATTGGTGTTGGCAGATTAAAGCAGCCGCGTATACGTGTCCATGTCCTTGTCGCCGCGGCCAGAGAGGTTGAGAATGACCAGGTCGCTGGACTTGAACTGCGGCAGTCGCTCGATAAGGCCGGCGATGGCGTGCGCGGATTCGAGCGCGGGAATAATACCTTCGGTGCGCGAAAGCAGCTTTGCTGCTTCGAGTGCCGCTTGATCGTCAACCGCGGCATATTCGGCTCGGTGCTGATCTGCGAGCCACGCGTGCTCAGGCCCGATAGCCGGGTAGTCGAGACCGGCGGAAATGGAGTGCGTTGCGGCAATCTGGCCGTCTTCGTTCTGCAAAACATACGTGTAGGTTCCCTGGAGCACCCCGGGGCGCGCGCCGGTGAATCCCTGATGGGCAGCGAGACGCGCGGCGTGTTCACCCAAACCGTTGCCGCGACCGCCTGCTTCGATGCCAACCATCTTCACGTCAGAGTCTTTCAAAAACTCATAAAACAATCCGATGGAATTCGAGCCGCCGCCGACGCAGGCGTAGAGATGCGTGGGCAGTCGTTTTTCCGCGGCGAGAATCTGTTGTCGAGCTTCACGGCCGATAACGGCCTGAAAATCGCGCACCATCGTCGGATACGGATGCGCGCCAAGGATTGAGCCGAGCAAGTAATGCGAGCCGCGCACGTTGGTGACCCAATCGCGCATCGCTTCATTGATGGCGTCCTTCAGAGTCTTGCTGCCGGATTCCACGCCGATCACTTCCGCGCCCAGCATGCGCATCCGCGCGACGTTGAGCGACTGCCGAGCCATGTCTTCCGTGCCCATGTAAACGGTGCACTGCAGACCGAGATGGGCGCCCACGGCGGCTGACGCAACGCCATGCTGCCCCGCGCCGGTTTCCGCGATGATGCGCGGCTTACCCATTTTCACGGCGAGCAATCCCTGTCCGATAGCGTTGTTGATTTTGTGCGCGCCGGTGTGTAGCAGGTCTTCGCGCTTCAGATAAATGCGCGGGCCGCCGAGCTTGGCGGTCAAGCGCCCGGCAAATTGCAGCGGCGTCGGGCGCCCGGCAAAATTCTTCAACAGCAATTGAAATTCGGCCTGAAAGGTAGAATCTGTTTTTGCAGATTCGTACGCGCGCTCGAGTTCATAGAGCGGTACCATCAGTGTTTCGGGAACGTAACGGCCGCCGTATGGCCCGAAACGTCCCGGCACCGCGGCTGGTATGGTGAGTTGGCTGGTCATGGTCTAGCCTTTTATTGTACTTCGAGTCGGCTCCGTTGCGCTTTTCGTGGCCAGTAAAATCGATCGCTACTGGGAGAGCTGCAGATTCGCGCGGGTGACTGCTTCGAAAAAGGCACGGAGTTTAGCCGGATCTTTTTTCCCGGGTTTCGCTTCCACACCGCTGGTTACGTCCACGGCGTAAGGGCGAACTACGAGGATCGCATCGGCAACATTATCCGGTGTCAGGCCGCCTGCAAGAAGAATACGATGAGATTTCGCCGCGGTCTGCGCGAGAGTCCAATCGGTAGTGTGCCCGGTGCCGCCATATTGGCCGGAGTGCGGGGCATCGAGCAAAAAGGCTGTGGCTCCGCGGTAGCTGGAGAAAGGCGGCAGCGAACCTTCCTTCCCGGCGCGCAGGGCCTTGATCACGGAAACTTTTTTTGCGATTTCACTCACGAGTTTCGGCGGCTCGTCGCCATGCAATTGGCCGGCTGCGAGTCCCAAAGCTTTTGCCAGGCTCGTAACTGGCGCGGATTGCCAGTTCACAAAGACACCGACGGAGGCGACGAATGGCGGCAGTTTTCCAATGATCTTGCTCGCCATAAACGGCGAAATGCAGCGCGGGCTTTTTTCGTAAAAATTCAGGCCGATGGCGGCCGCGCCGAGTTCGCAGGCGAGCAGCGCGTCTTCAACATTCGTAATGCCGCAGATTTTTACGCGGACCATGAGAAATTATCCCCCGGAAGCGGGCGGAAGGAGAAGCTCGCGCAATGCCGCACCAGGGTCGGGCGAAAGCATGAGGTGCTCGCCGATGAGAAATGCGTCAAAACCAGCGGCACGCAGCTTTTTCAGGTCGTCGCGGGAGCGCAGGCCGGATTCGGCGATGGCGAGGCAAGTTTCAGGAATTTGCTCGATGAGTTCGTAGGAAGTTTCCACGCGCACGGCCAGCGTCTTGAGGTCGCGATTGTTGACGCCAATGATGCGAGCGCCAGCGGCCAGTGCGCGGTCGAGTTCTTCACGCGTGTGGACTTCGACGACCGGTTCCATTCCCAGTTCCCGGCCCAGCGCGATGAGATCGCGCAACTGCTCGTCATAAAGTGCGGCAACAATCAGCAGAAAACTGTCGGCGTCGTTCGCGCGCGATTCCCAAACCTGCCAGGGATCGAAAATAAAATCCTTGCGCAAAACGGGTAGCGCAACCGCTTTCCGCGCATCCCGCAGATTCTTCAGTGAACCGCGAAAAAATTCGCCTTCGGTGAGCACGGAAAGGGCGGCGGCGCCGGCCGTTTCCAGGGCCTTTCCGAGTGCTGGAGCATCAAATGGATCGCGAATGATTCCCCGCGAAGGGGAGGCAGGTTTTAGTTCGGCGAGGACGTTTATCGCATCGCGGGAGAGCGCGGGTGCAAAATCGCGCACCGGCGGCGCGGCTTTTACGCCGTACTTCAGCGCCGTTTCCGGCAGCACCTGTTTGCGGTGATCCACCTCGGCGCGGCGCGCTTCGAGGATGCGGTCGAGGACGGTTCCCGTGTTGGCGTGGGCGTTCATAGGCGTGAACTTGTATGCTAGGGAGTGCGGGCATGCGTGTCAAATCAGGCCGTGCGCCGCGCGCAGATTGTGTTAAGTACGTGGGAGAAAGAATGAGTTACAAGGCCAAGTACGGAGGGTTACTCGACGGCATCGTGAACGAAGCAGACGCGATGGCGATGAGCTATTTTCGCGGCGGCGCAATGGGCGCGGAGCGCAAGCGCGACGGGACGGTGGTGACGCAGGCCGACAAGCGCATCGAACAGATGGCCATCGCCAGGGTGCAGGCGAGCGGTTTGCCGATCGACGTGGTGGGTGAAGAGACCAGCAGCGAAGTGCCAAAAGGCCCCGCAACCAATGGGCGGGGGCGCATGATCATCGATCCGATCGATGGCACAGAAGAATTTACGCGGGGCATTCCGACCTTCGGTACGCTGATTGGCATCGAAGAGGACGGAGAAATCGTGGCCGCGATGGTTAGCGCGCCGGCACTCGAAAAAGGCGCCCGCTGGTGGGCGTATCGCGGCGAAGGTGCATGGCGACATGGGCGGCGGCTGAAGGTTTCCGCGGTGCCTACGCTGGAGCAGTCCATGATTTTCACCACTGGCACGGGGCCCAGCAAAGACACTCAGGCCCGCGAGAAAATGCGCAAGCTGGCCGACGCGGCGCGCAACAGCCGCGCGATGGGCGGTTTCTGGCAGCATATGCTGGTGGCCGAGGGCGCAGTTGAGTGCGCTGTGGACTGGATTTCGAAACCGTGGGACCTTTCGCCGCTGGGCATCATCGTCGAAGAAGCCGGTGGCAAATCCACCACCGTTGACGGCGAGCGGACGATCTACAAAGGCCGGTTCGTAAGCACCAACGGACTGCTGCACGAGACGGTGCTGAATTTCCTGCGGTGAGGCCGCAATGATTCGTGTGAAGCGCGTTTATGAGAAACCGGCTAAAGAAGATGGCTTCCGCCTGCTTGTAGACCGCCTGTGGCCGCGTGGCCTGACGAAAGAACGCGCCGCGGTGGATCAGTGGATGAAAGAAATCGCGCCAAGCGATGCGCTGCGAAAGTGGTTTGGGCATGAGCCGGAGAAATGGCCGGAGTTTGAGAAGCGTTATCGCGAGGAACTGGCGGAGAAGAAAGACTTGTTGAACGAGATTCGAAAGCTGGAATCCGGACACAAGGTAGTTACGCTGCTTTACGGAAGAAACGACGAAAAGCAGAACCAGGCCGTCGTGCTGGAGGACGTGTTAAAGAGGAAGCGTTGAACGCGGAATCCGCGCTGAAAATTGTTGGCGACGAGGTTTGCTCGTGCCGCAAGTGTCCGCGGCTGGTGAAATATCGCGAAAAAGTCGCAAAGGAGAAACGGCGCGCATTTCGCGAATGGACCTATTGGGGGCGCGGCGTGCCCGGTTTCGGCGGTCCGCACGCGCAGCTTTTCATCCTGGGACTTGCTCCCGCGGCGCATGGAGCGAATCGCACCGGCCGCGTTTTCACCGGCGATCGCTCCGGCGATTTTCTTTACAAGGCGCTGTACAAAGCGGGCTTCGCGAATCAGCCTACTTCCCTCCGCCATGACGATGGCTTGCGTCTGCAGGATGCTTACGTCGCGGCGGCGGTGCGGTGCGCGCCTCCGGCGAACAAACCCTTGCCCAGCGAGATTCTTCATTGCCGCGGATATCTTGAACGGGAGTTGGAAATTCTGCGGCCACGCGCCGTGCTGGCGTTGGGGAAAATTGGCTGGGACGCTTACCTTGAAATCCTGAAGCAACGCGGGCAAATCGTGTCGCGCGCCGCTTACTGTTTTGGCCACGGTGTCGAATGTACGTTCACTGGAGATTTACCTCGCCTCTTCGGCGTCTATCACCCGAGCCAGCAAAACACGCAGACCGGACGGGTGACCGAAGCAATGTATGACCGCGTTCTGAAGCGGATCCGGGCGTTCTTGGCATCGGTCTAAGTCCGCCTCCTATGTGCATGGTTGTCCTGACGCGACTGGTGGTAGGAGCCGACAGCGACCTGCCGCGAGAATTTTTGCTGCTCTTCTAAGGCCAACATTTTCAATTGGATAGTTCATGCCTGGTTTTCATTGCATGGCCCCCGGACTGCTCCACCTTCCTTGAAGTCGGTCCGGGAGGTTGACCCATGAAATTTCAGTCCAAGCAATTTCTGACTGTGGGAGCTTTGAGCCTTACTGCGGCCTTTGCGTTCGCGGCAACCGTTGCCGCGCAAGAGGCTCCGGTAATCAGCCGCGACGAACTACAAACGGAAGCCCCGAGTTCGCATGCCGACGCGCACGCCGCCGACGGGGATCGTCACGGCTTGCCCGCGGAGACGTTTGCCGTCGTACCCGGCACGCGATTCCTGGTGCGCCTTGAGAGCGATCTGAACACAAAAGAGGTGCACAGGAATCAGGCGTTCCGCGTGCGCACGCTGGAGCCTCTCGAAGCCGGCCAGGGCAACTACCTGCCACCCGGCGCGGTTATCGTCGGGCACGTCAGCCGCGTCGATCCCGCCGGAACGACGGGTCGCGCGAAAATCTGCCTGACTTTCGACGAAATTCAGACGCCTTTCGGCAAGCTGCCAATCGTTGCCGAGGTCGCTTCCGTGCCCGGCGACCACAGCATTAAGGCCGGCCCCCTGCAGGAAGGCGTGATTGAAGGCCGCAGCAGCACGCAGAAAGATGCCGCTCAGGCTGCAGCAGCCGGTGCCGCCATGGGCGCAATGCACGGTGTGAAAGACAAGAACAAGAAAGAAGCCGCCGAAGGCGCCGCCCTCAGAGCGCTCGAAGCCTACCTGATGGAAGCCGGCCGCGGCCAGGAGATCGAGCTGCCCAAGGGCGTGAAGCTCGAACTCGAATTGGAGCGCGCGCTGTACCTCGTCCGCGAATAGGAACTTTTCGAACCGCGAATTCGCCCACATTAGAAACCTGCCGAATGCGCGAGAGCCGTTAGGCGCTTGGCAAGCGGGAGCGTGCTTGTTACAGTCGTTTCACCCACCCAAAGTGCGACAATAGATTCGTGGTGTGAGGAGACGAGGCACAGGCGCATGGGCGACGAGAGTAAAGCGGTACGGACGGTGGAAACCGGCGAACACAAGGACCGCATCCTGATCGTCGAGGATGAGGACAACGCACGCAAGGGCTACGAGCAGCTTTTGCAGCGGTGGGGCTATGAAGTTCTGGGTGTGAACACGGCCGAGGACGCGCTCGCAAAATTTTCCAACTTTCAACCAGACACGCTGATCGCGGACGTGGAGCTTCCAGGCATGAACGGCCTGGACTTGCTGAAGCAGTTGGGCGAAGAGCTGCACGATGTCCCGGCGATCATCATCACCGGCAAGGGCAGTGAAGAACGCGCCGTAGCCGCAATCGAGTCCGGCGCTTTCTGGTACATCGAAAAGCCACTGAAGGGGCCGGTGCTGCGGGCGCTGCTGGACCGCGCGCTGAGCAAAGCACACGATGCGCGGAACCTGGTGGTGTTGCAGCGCCAGTTGCGCGAAGCCGGGCGCCTTGGCGACATCGTTGGCGGCTCAAAGCCGATGCAGGAAGTGATGCGCATCATCGAAATGGCCGCGCCAAGCTCCGCGTCGGTGCTGATCACGGGAGAGACCGGCTCCGGCAAGGAAATTGTGGCGCGTACCATTCACAAACTTTCGCCGCGGGCGGGCGGCCCGTTTGTGGCCATCAACTGTTCCGCGATTCCCGAAACGCTGATGGAAAGCGAGATTTTCGGCCACGAGCGTGGCGCATTCACTGGCGCCGCGGAACGCCGCATCGGCTGCTTCGAACTTGCCGACGGCGGCACACTGCTGCTCGACGAAATCGGCGAAATGCCGGCGCCGACACAAGCGAAGCTGCTGCGTGTTCTTGAAGACCGCAAGGTGCGCCGGCTGGGCAGTAAAACGGAGACGCCGGTGGATGTTCGCGTGCTCGCGGCAACCAACAAGGATCCCGAGCAGTCCGTCGCCAACGGCGGCATGCGCCAGGACCTCTATTTCCGCCTGAACGTTTTTCACATCCACCTTCCGCCGCTGCGCGATCACAAGGACGACATACCGCTGCTTTCCGATCACATCTTGCGCGACATCAACGCAAAACACGGAAAGAGCGTGCGCGGCATCGGCGCCGAAGTGCTGGACATTTTCATGAGCCACACCTGGCCGGGAAATATCCGCGAATTGCGCAATGTGCTGGAGCGGGCCACGATCATGTCCGAAAAAGATTTGATCTCGCGAAGCTCCCTGCCCGGCGAGTTCGGCAAGGTTGCCACCAAGGGCCCGAGCGATTTGTCTTCCATCAAATTCCCGGTGGGCACGACGGTGGACGCGATGGAGCGCGAGTTGATCCTGCAAACGCTACAGGCCACGGGTAACAACAAGACCCGCGCCGCCGAGCTTCTCGGCGTCAGCCTGAAGACCCTGCACAACAAGCTCAAGGAATACGGCAGCGAGAAAACAGAAACGGAGTCGTAGCCAGGTATGCAGCTTGGGCTGCGCGCAAAACTGACCATGATCATGACAGGCCTGGTGCTCCTGTCCACCGCGGTATTGTCGCTGGTCTTTTCGGAATTGCTGCTACAGCAGGTTCTGCACGACACGGACAAACGCGCTAACGAACTCGCGCGCGAAGCTTTCGATTCCGCGCGCCGGGCTCTGGAAGACGCCAAGGCCCAGGGATTGCGCCCGGCCACCGAAGATCCCCAGGAAATCCACGATTACGTGGCCCATGCGTTCGAAATCAGCGATGGATTGACAGCGAAGCTGCAAACCGATTTGCCATTCCTCTACGAACTGACCATCGTGGATAAGGACGGCGTCGTTCTCGTCTCCAGCGACCCGGCGCAAGTAGGGAAAACCGCGCTGCGTCGCCCTCCCTTGTCTCAATTGGTGCAAAGCTCCTTCGTTCGCCAGGTGCGGGCCCTCGCCGAGCAGCCGCGCATCTATGATGTCGACTACCCGTTCAAGCTGCGCGGAAATCCCTTTGGCGAAGTGCGCGTCGCTGTCTCTACCGCCCTCCTGTTCAACGACATCAAGCCGCGCCTCGAGCGCTGGGGCACAATCGCCCTGCTGGCACTGGTGCTTTCCACGATTCTCGCTGCGGTGGTAAGCGGTGCGGCGCTGACACCGATCCGCGACATCCTGGCGCAACTCGAGCGTATCTCCGTCGGCGTGTACGATGCTCCAGCGGCTTCGACCAAGGGGCCTGGGGAAACCACCGATGAACTTGGCCAGGTGCGCGAGAAAATTCAGCAGGTCGGGCAGCAACTGCGCGGCGTTCATGAAATTTTCAGTTCCCTGCGTGAAAACATGAATTCCGTGATGGCGGGCCTCGAAGACGGACTGCTGCTGTTCACCAAAGACGCCCGCGCGGTGATGGTGAGTCCCGCGGCCGAAAAATTCCTGGGCGCGCCGGCCGCCGACTTTCTCGGCCGTCTGGTGACGGACATTTTCCCGCCGGGGCACCCGCTGTTTGAAGCCCTGCACCTGGATGGCGACCACCTGACCGAAGTGGCGTCAGAGACCGAAGTGGATACGGCGGAGGGCCGCAGGCGCGTCGGTGTTAGTGTTCAGGAAATCCAAGGGGCGGGCGACCGGATGGGCGCCCTGATCACGTTGCGGGACCTCGATTCCATTGAAAGCATCAACACTCAACTGCAAGTGAGCGAACGCCTGGCCGCGGTGGGGCGCATCACCGCGGGCGTCGCGCACGAAGTGAAGAATCCGCTGAACTCCATGCGGCTTTGGCTGGAAAACCTGAAAGAATCGCTGCCCGCCGATGCGGACAGCGGAGCGCTACAAGCGGTTCACGTGCTCGATGTGGAGATTGACCGGCTTGATGCCGTTGTAAAACGTTTCCTGGATTTTTCGCGCCCGATGGACGTGCGCCTGGAACCGACGCAGCTTGCCGATTTGCTGAGGGAAGTTCTTGAAGTGGCCCAACCGCAACTCCAGAAGGCCAACGTGCAGGTCGCACGGCTGCTGCCGATTGGAATTCCCGAGGTATTCGTGGACCGCGATTTATTGAAGCAGGCGGTGTTGAATCTCGTTCTGAATGCCGTGGAGGCCATGCCGACCGGGGGACAACTCCAGTTGACCCTTAGCCGGCGTGGCGAAAATGCGGAGATCACCGTAGGCGACACTGGAAAAGGAATCCCGACGGAGGACAAGCAAAAAATTTTCCAGCTTTTTTTTACAACGCGGCCGGGCGGAAGCGGCATCGGACTTGCCAGCACCTTCCGAATTGTGCAGCTTCACAACGGTTCGATAAACTTTACTTCGGAGGTTGGCCGCGGAACCACTTTTCGAATCGAGTTGCCGCTCGCCGCTTGAGAATGCCGATCATCCCAGTCCCGGTTTACGCGAACGAGAGTTCGTCGAAGAAATTTCTTCTGCTGGTCTGTGCTTGCGCGCTGGTTTGCGGCGGTTGCGTCCCGAAGAAGCGCCCGGCGTTTCCGGTGAATCAGCTCGCCATGAATCATCCCATCGTCCCACAACCCGCTGATGTCAGCCTGGCGGATCCGCCGGAAATTTATTTTGAGATGGAGCTCGCACCGCGGCTGGTTGTTCCGCGCGCCGCTCCCGCCAGGCCGCGTGTTGCCGCCGCGCCGGCGCCCGGCGGCCCGGTTACAGCCGAAATGCCGCGCGAACCCAGCATCGCTCCGGAACTCAGCGATGAGCAGTTGTCGGCGGCGCAATCGGAAACGCACCAGAGCCTGAGCATAGCGGAAAGAAATCTGAGCCTCGTTCAGGGCAAGTCGCTGAACTCCGCGCAACAGGACCTGGTCTCCAAAATTCGCGGCTTCGTGGACAGCGCACATGAAGCGATGAAGCAAAATGATTGGCAACGCGCTCGCTCGCAAGCCAAAAAAGCCGAAGTCCTTTCGAGGGAATTTGTCCCGAATCCGTGAGTTCGGCCGCCACTCGCCATTTCCGGGCAGGCGTTAGGCTAGAATAAGTCCATGAAACACTACGATGCAGTTGTGGCCGGAGGTGGCGTCATCGGCGCGTCGATCGCGTTTGAGCTCGCTTCCGCAGGGCTGAGCGTTGCGGTGTTCGACGCACAGAATCCTGGCCGCGAAGCTTCCTGGGCCAGCGCGGGCATGATTTCCCCGGCGCCGGAAAGTTCAGAGATGGCTTCGCTGTTGCCCATCAGCATGGCCAGCGTGCGCTTGTATCCCGAATTCCTCCAGCGCGTCGAAGAGTTATCCGGCAGGACGGTTGGCTATCGCAACGATGGAGCGCTCGACCTGTTTCTAAACGGAACGGGCCAGAAGGAGATTAACGATATCCTAACGTTGCATCGCGGCTTTGGTCTGCGCGCCGAAGCACTCAGCGGCCCCGAAGCGCGCGAAATCGAGCCCGCGTTGACAAGCGAACTGCGCGCGGCTGTCCACCGGCCCGACGAAGCTTCGGTGGATAACCGTCTCCTCACCGAGGCCACGCTGGAAGTGGCTCGGCGCAAAGGCGCGGAGATTTTTCCCGGCAAAGGCGCGAAAGCATTGTGGATCGAAGGGCAGGCTTGCAAGGGCCTGCAGTTGCAAAATGGCCGCGTAGAAGCTCGGTGGACAGTGATCGCCGCAGGATGCTTCAGCGCGCAGATCGAGGGCGTAGCGGCTTACGCGCCCGTACTCCCGGCCAAAGGACAGATGATGGCGCTTCGCTGCGACTCAGTAAATCTAAAGAGAGATTTGTGGTGCGGGCACATGTACCTGGTGCCGCGTCACGACGGCCGAATCATCGCCGGCTCAACTGTGGAGTATGAAGGCTTCGATCGCAGCGTGACTGTAGCTGGAATGAAGAAAATTCTCGGAGGCGCGATTTCCCTGTTGCCGGTGCTCGAATCCGCTCGCATTGAAGAAATTTGGGCAGGTTTGCGGCCGGATTCGCCAGACCATCTTCCGATCCTCGGGCCAACGGATCTGAATGGTTTGCTGATTGCGACCGGGCATTTCCGCAGCGGGATTTTGCTTACGCCGGTAACGGCGCGATTGATCCGCGAATGGGTGACTACACAAAAAGTAAGCGAAGACTGGGCGCCCTTCAGCCCTATGCGGTTTCAGCAAGCCCGCCAGAGCCGCGGCGCGTGATCAAGCATTTTTCTGATTGCTGCTAGGGAGCCTGCTGGATAATCACGGTATTGGGCTGCCCGACGTTGGTGTAGTGAACTTGCTCGGCTTCCAATTGCAAGTCTCGTTCAAGTACCAGATCCATCGAAGAACCACGCGGCAACTGCGCATCCGGACCGCGCGATAGCAGCACCGCGGCCAGTCCCACAACTCCACCGATGCCCGCGCCAATGCCCGCGCCCTTGCCCCCTGCAGCGATGCCACCAATGCCCGCACCGGCCACCGTTGTAGTTGCAATGGTCTCGGCGTCTTTGCCTTTGCCCCCGGGGCCGGTAATTTTGCCTTCGGAATCCGTTTTCGTTCCGCCGCCGTCGGCGCTGTGCGGCTCAGCATTCAAATCAACCGTGTAGCCATTCGGTAAAATCAGTGTGTTCAGCCGGAGGCGGAGTTCGCCCTTACCCTTCACGTGCCCTGGACGCTTCGATTCGGTAATTTCTCCCCGCAGATACGAGCCGACGGGAATCACCACCTTGTTGTTCATGGTGACAGGAAACGAAGTGCGGAAATAAACCGAATCACCGGGCTTCGCGGAATTTGTGGAGATGCCGTTCTCCAGAGTCACGCCGAGCCTGGTGCCGGCGGGCACGACAATAGGTTGTCCAATGGCTGCCGCTCGCGGAACAGGCGCGGGGGCAGGGCGCGAAGCGGAAGTCGGCGGATCGTTCTGCGGCCCATCCGGGGCCTGCGCGAGGGCATTCGCTCCGTTCGAGAGGATGACCAGTAAACTTGCTGCGATTAGGCGGTGTTTCATTGGCGACCTCCGTGTACTTCCTCCGATGCGAGATTCTGACACAGAGATGCTTGCCGCGTTTAGTTAATTTTTGGGGACATGAGCACGAACTAACTATTCGCTCCAAGTCTGCGTCGGAGGCCGAATCAGACGACAGCCGATATCCTTGCGCGGCTCTTTGACCGGAAGGCGCGACCGGCTTAGTCTGGGAGCGGGGCGAGGAGGAAGTGAATGGCGAAACTGGCGCTGATTTACGGCATGAGGCTGCTGCCCGTGGACGACTTGGGAGAAGTGAAGGAAGCCACCGTGGTGCTGAAAAGCGGCCGGACCGCTCGCGTGGCGATGCACTTGATCGAAGGCAGCAAGGAAGAAATTGAAGACACGTTCCGCCAGTCGATCGACGCGTTCTTCGAGATGTATCCGGAGATATAAGACAGTTCAAAGTTTACAGTCATAAGTTCTTAGTTCCGGACAACGAACAAACGATGGGCGTCGCGATTTGGCTGGGACGATATCGAAGGTTCACTTGGAACTGAAAACTTAATACTTAGAACTTCTACCGCTCACCGATTTCCAAAATTCTCGGGATCCTCATTCGGGTCGCCGAGATTATCGTTGATCAGCACAGTCGATTGCCCGGTGAGCTCGAACCGCTTGCGACATTTGTAGCAGGCGACCAGATCTTCCAGCCGCACCATGTAGGATGTGGCTTTGGCAAACTTTCGGCGGTCTTCCTCGCCTGCACCGCGCGGAAGTTCCCGCTTCTTGCGGCAGACCTTCCAGCGCACCGGCGCTTCAAATTCGCCCCGGCAGCTGGGGCACACCAGCTTGACCTTCCGAATCTCTTCTTTTTCCGTATAAAAGCTGCGTTCGTCCATTAGTCCTCGACGGTCTTGCTCCGCGTTTCGTCCATTGTAACAAACTCGAGCCCCAAATCGCTCCAGCGCGGCAGCCAGTGCTCGAGCGCCGCCACGGTGTGGGCGCGGTCGCCATCCAGGTGCCGGTGATTCCCGTCGTGCAGGCAGAGAATGTCGCCGGTCATCCCGCCACCGTAGCCCGTGCCCGGCGGCAGCTTCCGCCGAGCATGTTCGGCAATCGGATTCATGCGCCGGATCAGCCATTCCAAAGGCTTCACGCGCCAATCGCCGGGGATCAATGTCCACATCACGGTTTGCATGCCCTCGGGCTTCACAATTCCGTTTAGCCACGGGCTGCGAAACCCAAACGGCGGCCGGAACCAGCGCGGCTCGACTCCGGCGGCCTTGCGAATTGCGTCACCACAACGTTGCAACTCCTCTTTGGTGTTCTGCGGGCCGCACAAAAAAAGATTGGGATGCGTATCGGTGTGATTCCCGAGAGTGTGTCCCCTCGCCAAAATTTCTTTGGTCAGTTCGGGACACTCACGAACAAACTTCCCCACCAGAAAAAATGTTGCCTGCGCCTCGTGCTTCGCCAGCAGGTCCAGCAGTTTCGGCGTAACCGCGGGATTCGGCCCATCATCAAAGGTAATCGCCAATTTGTTCGGTGCCCCGGTGCGGCAAACCGTCGGCCCAAAAAGCTGCGCGCGCGGATACGCCGCTCCATACGCCGTCAATCCTGCGACCCCCGCCGCAATCGCCGCAGGCGCTTCAATCATCCATGAATCCATCGCCTGTATTCTGTCACGACCCCTGCCACGATGCAGCTTCTGAATGAATTGGCGGGCAACTTCAGTTCGACAAATTTCCTGGTCTTCGTCCAGCAAAGCCCCTGGATCGAGCAACAGCGACCTGAGCGCGAAGGCAGATTTGTGAGGGGAAAACTATGCAAGAGTCTGGTCTGCCTCTTGGGGGTACTCATGAACAAATGTGCTGTTTGTGGGCTGGATTATGGCCTGCCTCATAGTTGCGCCGGAATCGCACCGCAGGTTTCGGCCGACGAAACGGCGCCCCGCCGAAACTTCGCTTCGCACCTCTCTGTTATCTTGATGAAGCATTCAAGATCATGACCTCGGATGATGCCGCTGTCCGCCGCCCTTCCCGGGACAACAATTCCCTTCTCTACGGTTTCTTGATCCTGGCCATTGCAGCCGCCATTCCATTTCGATTTGTGATGGAGAAGAGCATCCACCTGGGCTACCCGATCCCGTGGTCCTTATGGCATCCCGTTACGCGCAGACTTTGGCAATCACTTTGGCATGGGTGGTTCTGCAAGTAGGACTAACTCACCAACTAGCCAGGCTATCCTTCGACACCAAAGGCACCTACCTCGGCGTTATGCGCGCATGCCTGCTTGGGCAATTATTCCGGTGCCTGGTTCTCGTACCCGTGGGGGGCGGCGCTCGCGGGCGTCGGCGGAACCGCCGTCCTGATGATCGTGTTCGAGGAGGTGGATGAAATCGAACGCATGAAACCCTTCCGGCTGGCGGCCGCGATCGGGGTCGTCTTCTGGGTCGCATCGATTTGGTGGGTAACTGGCGGCAACCATCCAGTGCTCCCGCAATAATCTAGAAATCGCGCCTCCATCAAGTGTTATCGATGGTGTCGCCAAAGCTCGAGACCAAGTATTCCGCCGAGGGCCAGCGAGGCAGCAAAAAAACAGCGAAACTCGGAACGCCGACCAAGCCCATCAAGAGCAATCCTGCCGCGATCAGCAAGCCGATGGAATGGCCGGTCCACTGGCCACTACCGAACCTGCCGAAAGGAACCATCTCGGCCGGGCTCGGTTCTTCACGGTGAGTCTCCACCTGCTCATCACCTCACAATCTTCCGTTAATGACGTCCCAACTTTGCGAGTGAGCAATCCTCTGGCTACGCCGGTATGCCTTTTCGCGCTTTCAGATCGTTGAGCAATCGCTCGACTTCCGTGTCGCGGTCGAGACGGTTCAGCTTTTCGGCGACGTCGTCGTTCAGCAGGTCCACTTCGGCCGAGGCGGTGGCTTCTGTGTGATGCACGCGTTCCTTCAAGCGATCAAACGTGGCGCTCTTCGATCCTTCGCCGACTGCGACCTGAGCTTTCGCGGCTTTATCCAGCGCGATGCTGCGGCGATGGCGCGCCATCAACACTTCGCGTTTTGATTTGGCTTCGTCAAGCTTCTGTTCCAGCTTCACCAGTGCGGTCTTCAACGTTTCCACCTGCGCTTTCTGGTCGTTCACCTGCTCCTGAAAGCTCTGCGTTAGCCGCAGCGCAGTCTGGTAGCGATCGAGCGCGGCGCGAGCCAGATCGTCTTGGGTCTTGTCGACCGCGACTTCCGCCTTGCGCATCCAGTCCTTGGCGGTGTCCTCCTGCTCGCGCCATTTCTTTTCAAGGATGTGCTGATCGGCGATAGACACGGCGACCTGCGTCTTGACCTGCAGATATTGATTCTCCATGTCGAGGATCACCTGCTTGATCATTTTTTCCGGATCTTCCGCGCGATCAACCATGTCGTTCAGATTGGCCCGAATTAAGGTGCTTACCCGTTCTAAAAGTCCCATGGTCCTGCTCCTTTCCAACTTCTTACTTAAGACTTAAGACTGATTACTTGCGACTCGTTCCACCCGCTAAAACAACGAGAAACAATGTGTCAGGGCGTTGTTGATCTGCGCCCAGGCAACGCTCGTGAGCGTAGCCATAATCACGATCCCCAGCGCCCAGAACAGTCCCCGCTTCTGCTGCATCGTCAGACTCATGACCCTTTCCTCCATTGGATTTCCCCTTTGCCCCGTGAATAAGCGCCGGAGCGCTTCTCTCGAAGCGCTCCGGCGGAAAGAAGTTATGATTTGGCTGGCGGCGGTGTGGGCTTGGGCGCTTTGTCGCCGATCATGCGCACTTTGCTCAGCAACTCCGACATCTGCATGCCAGACAGGGCTTCGAAGAGCGCGGGCACTTGCGCCGCAATCTTCGTGATGTCGCCGGTGAGCTTGTACGCGCCCGCGGCATCGCCGTTGCCGGTCGAAACGATAGTCACCTTGTCCACCTTGCTCAGCGGCTCGCTCAAAGCGCGAACCACTTCCGGCAAACCGGTGATCAGCTTGTCCAACACGGCGGCCTGGTTGTACTCCTGGAAGGCCTCGGCCTTCACGTTCATCGCGCGGGCTTCGGCTTCGCCTTTCTTGAAGATGATCTCGGCTTCGGCTTCCCCTTGCGCGCGAATGGAAGACGCGCGGCCTTCGGCTTCGCTGATCAAGCGCTGACGTTCGGCGTTGGCGATCGTTTCGATGCGCTGCCGTTCGATTTCCGCTTGCTTCAGCACGGTGGCAATCAGCTCGCGTTCGCGGCGCGTGATTTCGGCGTCCTGCACCTTCACCTGCGCTTCGCGTTCCACCTGCTGGATGCGCACTTGCTCCAGCATCACGGCCTGTTGTTGGCGGTTGGTTTCGATTTCATAGGCCTTGTCGGCTTGCGCCTGGGCCTTTTTGCTGATTTCCAGGTAGTTGGCTTTTTTGATGTCCAGGTCGCGCTCGGCTTCCGCCTGCTTGGCCATCGAAGCGGTCTCCGCCGCGACGCGCTCCTGGTCTGCTTGCGCCTTCGCAATCGCCGAGGCGCGTGACGCTTCCGCGCGCTTGATGGCGATGTCACGGTCGGCTTCTGCCGCGGCTACTTCGGCGTCGCGCTTGATGCGCGCGATGTCCGGGCGGCCCATGTTGGTGATGTACTCATTTTTGTCGCGCACTTCCTTAATGGTGAAGCTCACCACTTCGAGCCCCATCTTGCTCATGTCGTCGGCGCACGTGGAACGCATGTGGCCGCCGACCATTTCCGGCTCCTTCACGATCTGCTCGACTGTGAGCTGACCGATGATGCCGCGGAGATGGCCTTCCATCACGAGACGGATGAGCCCTTCGCGTTGCTCCGGACGCTTGGTCAGGAACTGCTCGGCCGCGGTGCGGATGGACACCGGATCCGACTTCACTTTGAGCTGCGCCACCGCTTCCACGGTGACCGCGACGCCCTGGTTGGTATACAGGCTTTGCTGCGGCGCCACGTCGAATGACATCAGTTCGAGCGAGAGCTCCTTGCACTGCTCCACCATCGGAAAGATGATCGTGCCGCCGCCCTTGATGATGCGGGTGCCGCGGAAGCCGTATACGATCAGGGCTTCGTGCGGACCCGCTTTGCGGTACATCCTCGCGGCCAGAACCATGAGGAATAAGACTGCGAGCACCGCCAGACCGGCGATGACCCAAACACTTGAGAACTGAAACATAACCACCTCCCTTTTCACCCGACCGGAACTGTTTGCAGCGTTCTTCAGTCCCTTAAACTTTTTCACCCATGAATTCGTCCCACTTGCGGACGTAGGCCATGCCCTTTTCGTAACGGCTGATAACCACTTCCACGCCCCTTTCGAGCGAGGAACCGTCCTCACTCCGAGCGCCGGCGCTGCGCCGCACGCCGTGTTGCTCGAAGATCACCTCCCCGGTGCCGCCGGCTGGGATCGAAATGCTCACCCTGCCGACCGAACCTTCGTGGCGATAATCCCAGTCGTTCATTTGCGCTTCCGTGTCCTGCAACAGCCGCGACATGAACCGGAACACGATCCAGCCGCCGGTTAGCCCGGCCGTGATTGCGATTGCCAAGCAGATGACGGCAACCAGGTTCGAATGCTTTGTCAGCAGGTAGCCGGTGCCGCCGAACCAGGCGAGAAACGCCAGCACGCTGGAAGCGTTGAACCAGGAAAGGTGCGCACCGCCTTTGGCGATGCCGGCGCCCGGGCCGTGATGCCCGCCATGAAACGGGAGATGCCATTTGACGGGTAGGTGCAGGTGCACAGCGCCCGCGAGAAACGACAGCACGCTGAGCGAAAAGCCCACCAGAAAACAGAAGAGATAGAAGTCAGACCAAGTCATACAACACCTCGTGGAGCGGCACCCCACCACTCAAACGAACCGTGCGTTGGCCCTTTAGGGGTTAATTCTGTGGAGGGACTGGCGGCGGATGGCCGGTGCCAGTGATCGCCGAAGGTTGCAGGACTTCGCTGAGCCGCTCGGCCAGGCCGGGCGTGCGAAGTATTTCGCCGATGAGCAGGAGCGCGTTCCGCGAATCCTGATGCTCGGCGATGGTGAGCAGTGCTTTCTCAAGCTCCGGATCCGAACCGAACTGATCGGAGCCGGCATACAGCCACGCATCCACCGTCGAATCCGTCATGCGAAGCGCGGATTGCAGCTCGCGCGAATACCCTTCGGGGTCGTCCACCAGGAAGCCCGGGTAGACCCGGAAAAAGCGCGCAAGCAGCTCACGGGAAGTGTTGGTCATGTGGGGCCTCGCGCCGCTTTCCAGTTGCGATACGTACGCCTGGCTCAAGCCGCGCCCCAACTCTTCCTTCATGGCCTCCACAAGCTCGGCCTGCGTCATAGGCCGCCCAAAGCCGCGTAAAGAGCCCTCAATGGCCCGCAGGGAGCGAAGTTTGTCGCCAAGAGTCATGGTGGGCCGCCTTTCCATGTATTGCGATATGCTATGTTTATATAGCAATATGTAATTTGTCAAGCGAAATCGGAAAGCCATCGCAACCTGATTTTTTTCAATCAGATACAGCGATGACCTTCGACTGTGTGGGTCGTGATTGGTGTTGTTGTTACTCAGGTTTGCGGAGGGATTGCAAATCGATGCCGAGTTGCTGGCATTTCTTGTAAAGGTGGCTGCGCTCGAGGCCGAGGGCGCGAGCGACGTTGGTCATGTGAAAATTGTGGCGGCGAATTTCGCCGAGCAGGACTTCACGTTCGAAAGCTTCTGTGCGCTCGAGAAGTGTTCCCTGCCCCGTATCCGTGCTGCCGCCGGACCTTGCCGCGTCTCCACCGGGAAGCACCATCCGCACTTCTTCGGCAGTGATCATCTCTTCCGCTGCTAGCAGCACCAGGCGCTCGACAATGTTTCGAAGTTCGCGCACGTTGCCCGGCCAGGAATATTTTCGCAGCGCGGCAAGCGCCTCCGCCGAGAAAGGTTTTTCTTTCCAGCCATTCTGTGCCGCGACCTGACGCGCAAAGTGGGCCACCAGATCCGGAAAATCCTCGGAGCGTTCGCGCAGCGGAGGCAAGAACAATGGGAATACATAGATGCGGTGAAACAGGTCCGGGCGAAATTCGTTCTTCTTGGAGAGTTCTTCCAAATTGCGGTGGGTGGCGACGATCACGCGAACGTTGACCTTGATCGGCTTCTCCCCGCCGACACGCTCGACTTCGCCCTCCTCGAGCACGCGCAATAGCTTCGCCTGCATGGAGAGGGGCATGTCGCCGATTTCATCCAGAAACAGGGTTCCGCCCTCCGCCTGCTCGAATTTCCCCAAGTGTCGTCCAGCTGCGCCGGTAAAAGAGCCTTTTTCGTGTCCAAACAATTCGGACTCGATCAATTCCGCGGGAACGGCTGCGCAATTCAAGGTGATAAACGCATTTTCCCGTCGCGGCGATTTCTCGTGAATCGCCCTTGCCACCAGTTCTTTTCCCGTTCCTGTTTCGCCGAGGATGCAGACCCGCGTTTCACTGGCCGCAACGCGTTCGATCTGCGCCATTAGCTTCTTCATCGCCGGGCCGGAGCCAACCAGCTCGTGCTTGCCGAGCCTGTGGCGCAATTCGCGGTTCTCATCTTCTAGGCGCGAAAGCTTCAGGGCATTTTCGACTGTGAGCAGCAGCTTGTCTGTGCTTAGCGGTTTTTCCAGAAAATCCAGCGCGCCCAGCCGCGTGGCCTTCACCGCCATCTCAATATTCGCCTGGCCGGATATCAGAACGATCGGCGTCTGCACGCCGGCTCTCTTCAACTCCTCCAACAACTCCATGCCGCTCTTTCCGGGCATGACCACATCCGACAGGATCAAATCAAAATGTTCGCCGCGCACCAGTTCCACGGCGCGCGAAGCATTGTCGCAAACCGTGGCTTCGTGGCCGGCCAGGCGAAACGCGCGGGCCAGCGACGCGAGCGTGTTCGGATCGTCGTCAATCAGCAACAAATGGGCTTTGCGTGGCAAGTTCGTCCTTGGGTGCGGAGCTAATCCGTCGCGGTCGCGGCGCGCTCCGACTCTTTCTCGAACGGCGCCGCATCAGCTTTCGGCTTAAGCGCGGTACCACCCTGCCTTTTCGGCAGTTCAATACGGAAGGTAGTGCCGTGGCCCTCTTCGCTCGAAACAGAAATCGTTCCGTGGTGATCGCTGACGACCGATTGTACGATTGCCAGCCCAAGGCCGGTGCCAAGCTGCTTCGTCGTGTAATACGGCGTGAACAGCCGTAAACACTCTTCCGGCGTCAAGCCTTTGCCTGTGTCCGAAACCTCGATGCGCACTGCGTCGCCAGCATCGCTGGAGCGCAGCGAAAGCGTGCCGCCAGCGGGCATGGCATCCATGGCGTTCAACACCAGGTTTTGAAACGCCTTGTGCAACAAGTCCGAATCCGCGTCAATCTCAGGCAGCGAGTCGCTGAGGAAATATTCCGTGCCGATGTGTGGCTTCCCCACGGCGGTAAACTGCGGCTCAAACAACCGGATGGCGTCACGCAAGGCTTCATTCACGTTCACTTTCGAAAATTCAGGCGCCGGCATCTTCGAAAAATCGCTGAAACGGGTGACGATGCTGTTCAGATTGGCGAACTCCGCCTTCAGCGTCGCGGTCGCTTCGGTGAACACCTCTTGAAACTGCTGAGGCCCAAGCTGCCGCGCGCGTTGCAGGTTTTCCACTGTAATCTGCAGCGGGAACAGCGGATTGCGCAGCTCGTGCGCCAGCCGCCGCGCCAGTTCGCGCCAGGCCGCCACGCGCTCCGTCTGGACCAGCTTCTCTTTCTGCGCGGTGAGCGTGCCGGTCATCTCATTGAATGCGTTCGCAAGCTGCCCGATCTCGTCGCTGCCCTTCACGTCAATCTTCGTGTCCCACCGTCCGGAAGCCACGTCTCGCGCACCGTTGGCAAGTTCTTCCACTGGCCGCGTGATTCGCCGCGAGACCCACCAACTGAGAAGCAAACCGATAAAGAGCGCGGCCAGCGAAACCACACCGGCAATCTTCAAGATCTCGCGCTCCAGCAGCACGAGTTCTTTTGCCGAACTGCCAAGCAGCAGCACGCCCAGCAACTCGCCATTGCGGCCTTTCAGCGGCATGGCATGAAAAGTCTCCGCGCTCGCTGGATCATGGTTCCAAGAGATCGTTTTGGTCAAATCCTGCGGTTGCTTCTGAATCTGTTCGATCAAGGATTGAAACGTTTCCGCCTGTTGGACGCCGCCGTTAGCATCGGCCAGTGCAGATGCAACGAACGTCGGCTCCAGATTCCTGTAAAGCAGAGCCCGCATGCCTTCGGGAAGCTCCAGAGTGGCGAGGAAATTCTGGTCCAGACGCCGCCCGCCAATGACGTAGATCGTTTTGTTGCCAACGGTCTGTGTGCGCACAGCGGTCAGCGAAAGCGCCGTGTTGTCCGGCAGTTCTTCCCGCTTCAGGAAAGCGCGGGTGCCATCCCAGTTCTTTGAGGAGGTAACCCAGTCATTCTTGTAGCCGACGCGCGCCGGATATTGCGCCGAGGAAATCAGGGTTCCATCTGAATTCACAAACTCCACAAAATCTAGGGCCTGACTCTGCGCCGCGCCATTCGCGTCATGCAGGTAAAGTGAAGTGTCAGCATTGGGACGCGCCAGGTCCAGCACCATATGCACAGTGACGTCGGCGTTGGTGATGTTTTCCACCTGTTGAACTATCATTTCTCCTCGCTGCGCAAACTCTTTTCCGAACTGCACTTCCAGCGCGTGCGTGCGCTGCGCATCCATCTGTTCAAACGCTCGCTGCGTGTAATAGGTCACGCCATAGGCCACCAGCGATACGGAAGCCAGCACCGTGATCAGGAAAATCAAAAATACCTTGCTGCGGAATGTCATGGTCTTGCTCCCGGACTGCGAGCCGCCGGACTATTTTTCTGGGTGCCGGTTGGCGCTTTCGATGTCATCGGATCCTCGGAATCGAGCCACACATCGGCCAGTCGCCAATCGCCCCATGGCGATGCATTCCAATTGTGCACGTTCGCGCGGACCCCTGCATACTCTGGCAGCAACACCAGCGGCAGGATGCGACGCTCATCCAGCAACCGGCGCTCCTGCGCGAACAACTGCTCTGGATCCGTCGCGTTCGCCGGCAAATCGCCTCCGTCCAGCAATTGCTTCACAAAAACCTCCAACTCCGCGCGCGGCGAAAGCGAATCGTAATGCCACGCAAACAAGTGCAATCCGATGGCCGCTGCGGACGATGCGCTCGCGTTCGCGGGCAATGCGACTTGCACCAGTAAATTGGCTTGCCGCGCATTCACAGCCACACGCTCTCCCATCAATTTGAAAAGATCGCCCGCCGCATCCACGCGCAATCGCAAAGGCTGAGCCGCACCAGGCACTCCCGCAGGAAAAGCGGCTCGCAACTCCCGCGCGCGCTGCAAGTTCATCGAACTCTCGAAAAGGAAAGCATATCCCGATAGCCATTGCGGAAAAAGAGAATCGGCGGGCTGTGCTTCCCTTTGCAGCAACACGTTGGCCATGGTGTCGCGGTCCAGCGCCAGCCACAGCGCTTCCCGAAGCTGGTCGGAAGCCGGCGCGGAAAGCGTGTCATCGAATCGCAGAGCGACCAGCGTTTGCGGCGCGGAACTCCAGATGCGCAGCCCTTCCTGCCTTCCTTTGCGCACCAGGTCCGGCGCGATCTCCGCGATGTCCGCTTTCCCTACTTGCAGATCGAGGAGTTGCCGCAACGGTGGCTCGCCCAGCGTGACTTCCACGAAATCCACAAAGGGACGCCCGGACCACGCTCCTTCATTCGCTTGAAATTTTATCTTTGCCGGCTTGATCGCTGTGGGATTCGCTTCCGCTGGCGCTGCCGGTACCGATTCCGCCACGAAAAAAGGGCCAGTTCCTAACAGCGTGCCATCCGTCTGCACGCGAAATACAAAATTCCTGCCAGAAGCCAGTAACTCGAGAAGATCGGGAGCAGGATGCGCGGTACGAATAGCCACGCCGTTTTCTCCCCCGGCTATTTCGAATCCCTTGCCCAAAGTGGCTTGCAGCGACGCGACAACATCGGCGAAGGTGAGCGGCGAGCCATCCGAGAATCGCACGCCCGGGCGCAGCTTGAACTGCCAATTCCTCCCAGTCGCGTCATGCGACCACTCCGTGGCCAACGCGGGCTGAAATTTCGCGTAGTCGTCCAGCGCGACCAGCCGGTCGTACACCAGGCCCGCCAGTTTTTCGCTCGCCGCTGAAGATAGCGATCCGGGCGTCCATTCGCGCGGATCGAGCGAAACATTCGATGCCCGCAACTTCACATGCAGGGTGCCGCCATAGTGCGGCGGCGCAGCCTGCGCAGCGAAACCAGCCAGCGCGAAAACTGCGGCGCTAATTGCCGCAAGCGAGCGTAATTTTGTAAATCTCATAATTCCCTGTTCGCAAATTCTGGGCAATCACCAGCGCGCTGCCCGGATCGTGTTCCCCGCTGGTGCCAACGATCGGTCCTGGAAATTCGCTCAACACCGCGGCGCTGCTTTCCCGCAGCGCTCCGTCTGGAACCACTTGCAGCACGTCCTTGGTGTTGGGTTCACTTCCAGAGCTGAACAATTTCCAATCGCTCCCATCACATGGTGAAGTCAGCCGCGTCTCCACGCGCCAGGCAGGCTTCTCCGGCCGGCATTTCAAATCCGCCGGCGACTCCCACGAAAATTCGCAAGCTTTGACGGGAAGTTCCACGGAAACAACCGTTCCCCGTACCGTGATTTCCGCATGCGGATCGCGCGAGGGCTTTAAGTTCGCCGCATTCAACGACACGCTCTGTTTAACAACGCCGGTCGCATCCACACGCAAGGCCACTGGTTCATAATTCTTATAAAGCAGAAGAACCAGGCCTCCCTCAGCGCTATTCTCGAGCAAAGAAGCATCAAGGATCCGGTCGGGGCTTTCATAAATCATCTGCCGCTCCAGCCGGACGGGGGCCACCGGCAAAGCACCCGGGGGCAGCAACGCACGCGCGATGGAAACGATTCGGACTTCGTCCCGATCCGATACGCGAGTTTTGGCAGTCAACACAACCTGCGTCGGCGTCTCCGCGGCAAAAACGTCAAGCGCCGGCGCACTCGCATCTCCCGTTAAGTTCAAAGCACGTCTTTCGAATTGATCGCGAATCAATTCTAGCCAGCGCTCGCCCTCGCCCTCGGACCACGTTCCATCCGGATGCCACTCAAGCCGCAAGGCGCCGCGCAGCCCGGGAATTGACGCCACCCGCTCCGCAAATCTCTGCGCGGCTTCCCGCAGGGCGGCGTCTCCATCCGCGGCGACGGGTCTGGAGACGCAGCAGATCGCCGCCAGCAGGGCGATCGAAATTAAGGCCCACGGAAAAAGTATGATCTTCGAAAATATTTTCCTGCAAATTTTCCCGAAAGCTTGCACACTCGCTCCGCCGCGCCACACCCTGCCTGTTCCGCCTCAGTGAGCGCGGTAATCCTTATAAAGGTCCAGCCGGTTCAGCAACCGGATCATCACCTGCGTATACGCCAGATATTCCGAAAGGCTCTCGTCGGAAATGTTGTAGAGCGACTTACGCCGCGCCTCCCTCAACGTGTCGAAGTCCTCGGCCTTGAGCGTAGCGACAGCGGCGTTCTGAAACGCAGTCCGCTCCGCGATTCCATAAATCGGCTCGCTCTCGGCAACGGCTTTGCCGAGTTCTTCCTGCGAGGGCTTTTTCTCGCGCATCTGCCGGTCGAACTCCGCGCCGCGCGTGCTCATCACGTCATCGAACTCTTTCCGCGTGTGCGGCAGCGCGGCGATAATTTGCAGCACCTGCTCGCGCGTCCATTTTGGATTCGCGAACTCCGCCGGGTTCGGTACCTGGTATTTCATTACCGATTGAATGTCGTTGCGGCGATAGTCTTCCTTGATTTCCGCCAGTCCGCCCCATGCGCTGAGTGTGCGAAACCCATCTTCTGTCATTTCCTCCGCAAGCAAATGCGCCGCAGCCGCGCGGACGAATGGTTCCTGCGCCTGAAGTTGCGCAATCAACGCCTTGCTGGCCTTCGCGGAATCCATGCTTCCGTAGAGGAAAAGCGCCGCGGTATCCGAATCGAGATCGAGAGAATGCTCCGAAATGTGGATGATCGCATTCGGGAAGAGGAGCAACCTGGCCGCGAGGGATTGGATGTTCACGCCGCGCTGCCCCAGTTCAAGCGCCAGCGAAAGATAATTCGCCGGATCGGTCTCCTGAAAATCGGTCTGCACAATCGCGTCTTTAACCAGATTCAGCGACTCCGGCGATTTGTCGAGCTGAAAAAGAAAAGAAGCCGCGTCGAACTGAAAAATGTGGTCGGTCTTCTCCGACGCAAGCATCTCCTTCAAGCAACCTACGCCCTCCGGGCCTGCCCCCTGTACCTGCTTCCAGTACGCGTCAATCTCTTTGCTCTTCGAATCAATCTGCGTTTCATTCAGCTGCGTCAGGTGAAATCCGTAAACTTTTTCCTTCTGCGCGCGCAAATCCGGGCAAGAAGGAGCTTCTGCCCGCGCGGCTCCCGCCCCGCTAGCCATCGACCACAAAACAAATGCCGCCGCCATTCGCCGCAACCTTCACCTCTCGAGTTACCTTCAAATAGATGCTACCACCCTTCGCGAAATCGCCTGCAAAGCATCGTCACACTCGTTGAAAATCACTTCGCGGGAATAAAGCCGGGCGGCGTGGTCAGGGCCGCCCGGCTGGTCAGTAGAGGGTTATTTTTTCTTGTTTGGTGGAAGCCATTGAATCGGTCCTTGCCTCTGGATTCGCCATGGTCATAGCACCGAGAGTCCACATCGCCAGACAAAACGCAATCCGTAAAATTACTGGCAGAATCACTCGAAACTTTTCTCCCGCTCCGCGAACCACATTCCCGTCCATGGTGTCCTCCCGTCGAACCACAATTTGCGCCTATCCAAACCCTCCGACTCTTTCTTTACTTCGCTGCTTCTTGAGTTCATTACTTCTTTCTTCGCCGGCCGGGTGGCGCGGAGCGCGGCGCCGGGTTGTGGGCCTCCGTTTGCAAAACGATTCAAGCGCGGCGGTGCTTGTCTTTTTGCTCATGGCTGCTCCTCCAGCGACGCGGTCCGGGCCACCCGCAGGGGTATTGGCCGGCGTTCCTCGGAGGCGGCCTTGCTCGTACCGCCTCTTCGAAATCCTCAGTTACGGGCGCTTGTTCCCTTTGCGTTGCGCCGTGGCGGCGGCCACCGGCGCGGGATCCTCGGAGTCATCCCCGCTTGAACCCGCACCCATCCCGCCCTGGAACGCGGAGCGCATCACATCCGACGCGAAGAAGTTCTTGCCGTCGATCGGCACCATCATGATTTGCAGCTTGTCCGACAAACGCTCGGCGATAATTTTCTGGATGAGCATCGGATTCTGCTTCAGCACGGCGGCTTCATACTTCATGCGTTCAGAATCGGCAGCGGCGGTAACGCGAATACGGTTAGCCTCGGCATCGGAAAGGTTGTGCTGACGTTCCAGTTCCGCTTTGCTGTCGATGATCTTCGCCTGCGCGGCGGCTTCGGCATTCTGCAAAGTAGATTCTTTGCGAGCCTGCGCCTCCAGCTTGGTTTGCTCAATCTGCTTTTCCTTGAGCGGAAGGGTGTACTGCATCGCGTCCGCTTCAGCCTTGGCCTGCAGGACGCGCACCTGCGCCTGGGATTCAGCCTGCTTCACGTCGCGCGCCTTCTGCGCATCCGCCTCCAGTTCGGCTATCTTTACTTCCTTCAGCTTGATGTCCTGCTCGGTGCTCAGCCGTTCGTTTTCCTGCTCTTTCAGCAGTAAACCTTCCAGTCCCTTGGCATATTCCGCGGGCAACTGGATGTCGCGCAGCAGCACTTCGCGCACCACGATTCCGTCCGAGGCCAGCCGTGTCTTGATCATCTCGGCAGCCTGAGTGCGAAGCTCTTCGCGCTTCACGGCAAAAATCTCACGCGTCACATAGTTCGGCGCAAGTTGGCGGTACGTGGAAGAAACCACCGGAGCCACCACCTGCTCGCCAACCGGCTGCGGCAAATTCTGGTGAATGCTCGAAAGTTTCGCGGGGTCGATGCGATAGCGAACGCTGACGGCAAGCCCAAGATTCAATCCTTCCCGCGCCTGCACCGTCAAAATTTCCGGGCTCGCTTTGTTACCGGCATTCGCCGAGGTCGTGTACACCTGTTCCCGCGTGTCGTACAACACCACGTCATCCACCAGCGGCGTGACCAAGTGGACGCCCGGATACAACGTACCGGGGCGCACGCCGGAAAGCTGGCTTACGCGAATTCCCGCGGTGCCATCGGGGACCACCACGATGCTCAGCGCCACGAGCACCGGCACGATGCCGGCCGCGGCCAATTGCAGCGCAAGTCTCCACCGTACCGGGCCAAAAGGGCGCGCTGCCTTGCGCTGCACCGCCCCCGTCCCCGGTTCCCCACTGGTTTGCTCAAGCAGCCACCTGAGCCTTGCAGTGATGTAAATGTCGTATGCGACCAGAATCCCCGAGCTGCTGAATAAGCCGATTCCGAGGATCATCAGAAAATATTTCAGTGCCAGCATGATCTTTCCCCTTTGCCTTCCACCGGTAACCCCGCGAACAACGAACCGCGTCCCCCTTCAGGCATTGTTCCGGAAACTCTCTGTGACGCTACCTCTGCATCTGAAACGCACGCGCAACCATCCGCGTGCCGTGCGCGACCGCTACACGGGCAGGGCGGCGGTCCGCGGTGGCCGGCTGCATCAGCCGGATTGTGAGGTGAAGTAGCGCGCTCTGCAGCGCCAGCGCGGCAAACAGCGCCAACATCGTGATGCCGACCACTCCAGCGAATCCAAGCATCGTTTCCATGTGGGTTCTCCCGAGGTGCGCTGGGCTGTGCAACTCTTCGCAATGGCTCATGGCAAGTGGGCCGCCATCTCTACCAGATTGATAATCAAGGACTTACCGGAAAGGGGGGAGGGGAGTTTCGTGGCTGGCCAGACACGCCGTGTTCCTGTGGCCGCACTCCGCCGCAAGCCAACAGCTTGAAAACAAGCCGGTTTCGGCCGCGCCGACCTGCAGCCAAGTCTTCTCTCAAGAAAACATCCGACCCGCCGGAATAATTTCCGCTCCAAAACTGTCTACCTAATGCAGGCCGCTTCTGACAGAAACCGAACCTGCAAAAAGCGCGAAATTCATTCGCTAGAAACGATTTTTCGAACAAATCAGAAAAGGACAAAAAGAATGGGTAGCAGATCGATGTTGGTTTTAGGTTTTATGGCCGCGGCAGTTCTGATGGCAGCGACGCTGACAGCTGCGCCGGGGATTTCGGCGAATCCGCAGCAAGCCACAACCGCCGAAGTGAAGATCGACAATTTCAGTTTTGGCCCGGCCACGCTGACGGTAGCTCCGGGAACCACAGTCGCTTGGGTCAATCACGATGACATCCCGCACACGGTCGTCAGCACGGACAGCGTCTTCAAATCCAAGGTACTCGACACCGACGAAAAGTTTTCCTTCACCTTCACGAAGGCCGGAAACTATCCCTACTTCTGCTCCATCCACCCGAAAATGACCGCCACCGTCGTGGTCAAATAAGCAGCCGATGAGCCTGAATCCCTTCGATATCCACTACACCGTCCTGGCAAAGCACGCCCAACACGTGGTGCTGATCCATTTCCCGATCGCCCTGTTGATTACTGGCGCTGCGTTCGATTTTCTCAGTCAATGGACGAAGCGCCGCGGCCTGGCGGATGCGGCCTACTTCAATTTCTTCGCCGCGGCTATTTTCACCCTTCCAACTCTCGCAACGGGCATACTTGCGTGGAGGTTCGCGCTCGAAGGCCAGAAATTGAAGGGCCTCCTTCTCGAGCACACGGTCCTCGCCTGGATTTCGAGCCTCTTGATCTGGGTGATTTGGGCCACCCACTTTCGCGCCCGCAAACAACCACATCCGTTGCTGCCTACTTATCGTCTGTGGATCGAACTTGCAGCCGTCACCAGCATCGCGCTCACCGGCCACCTCGGTGGCTTCCTCAGCGGCGTAAACGGACAAGGATAAAACCTTGCACGAAGGATTCCTTGGCACCGCAGCGCCGTTCTATGCAGATCTCGTGTTGCTCCTCGAACTCGCGATGGGCATGGGCCTGATCAGCGGTGCGCTCCTCGCTCGCGTCAGAAAATTTCGAGCGCACGCGTGGTGCCAGTCGATCGTTGTCGTTCTGAACGCCGGCGTCGTCGCCCTGGCGATGCTTCCCTCGTTCGGCCACCGGGTCGCTCCAAAGATTCCGCCGATGCTTGGCAAGTCTTTCTACGCAGTGGCCACTACCCACGCGGCCCTAGGTGCAGTCGTCGAATGCGCAGCCTTGTACATCCTCCTCGCGGCGGGCACGACTCTCATGCCGGAAAAGCTCCGGCTCACGCGTTACAAATTGTGGATGCGGCTTATCCTCGTAGCCTGGTGGGTTGTCATACTTCTGGGAATGTCGACTTATGCGCGCTGGTACATTCCGAAACTATCTCGGCTTTGAAATCGCTCACGGGCAGCCATTAAAACATAGCAAAGCCACTTCTCGGGCTACGATTTCTTGCGCGCCGCGAAGACCACCAACGCGACGCCGCCAGCCAGCACCAACCCGCCGAGTACGAGGAGTGTATTTCATGAGTGCCAACCGTGGTCAGTTGTTGCTGGATCCCCAGAATGTCCAACCTGGCTAACAGTGGCATCCAAAGGTTGCCAACCGGCTGCGAAGTGTGTAGAACATTGCTCCGCCCAAGCCTGCTTGCGATTTGAACCGCGCCTCAGGACTGATGACTTATCCGGCCCAATCCGCCTCCAAGTAACCTCCCTGGGCAATCCGAAGAGAGAGCAAGTGTGTTCACTTTTGCACACCCAGCCGCCTGAACAGGGTGCTATGGTGCAGATAGGCGGGGCATTCCATGGATGGGCTGCCTCCCTCAGAAAATGAAACCACCCAAACACAAGGTCAAACAGCCCAACGGCTCATTCGACGCTCAAACGTTTCTGGATACGGCGGGTGTATCGAGAAAAGTCTTGGAATTTCGCAGGGGCGATGCCATTTACTCGCAAGGCGACGCCGCGGAAACGGTCATGTACATCCAGAAAGGCGGCGTGAGACTCTCCGTGCTCAACGGCTCGGGCAAAGAAGCGGTCGTGGCGATGTTTGGCCCAACCGATTTTTTCGGTGAGGGTTGCATGGCGGGCCAGACCGTCCGCATGGGTACGGCAACCGCGGTGACGCCAACCACTCTTCTCGCCATCCGGAAAGACGAGTTGCTTCGCGTTCTCCACGCGGAACACGAATTTTCCGACCGGTTCATCGCCTACATGCTGTCGCACAACATCCGCGTCGAAGAAGATCTGATCGACCAGTTGTTCAATTCCAGCGAAAAGCGCCTCGCCCGTACGCTTCTACTCCTGGCCCGCTACGGAGAGCAGGACCAGCCGGACCGCATCCTGGCAAAAGTTTCCCAGGAGACGCTGGCGAGCATGGTGGGTACCACGCGTTCGCGTATCAATTTCTTCATGAACAAATTCCGCAAGCTCGGCTTCATCGAATACAACGGGACGATCAAGATCAACAAGTCGTTGCTGACTGTCGTCCTGCATGAGTAAGTGCCGCCCCTCCAAAAATAAAAAAGCCTGCCGGGTGGAGAATTTCCCGGCAGGCTGGTATATCCCAACTACATTTAATTCGAAGCGGCGTGCTCGGATTCGTTGTGCGGCGCGCTCTTTTCGAGAACCGAGACAAGGTGACGCCCCGTCTCGGGTACCCCAATGTGCTCGCCTCTGACGATATTCTTCGCCTTCATCGGATGCCCATAGACCTGTTCGTTCGCGTCATCGTCCGGACGAAGGGTAGTGCCTTCGAGGGAGACTCCGGCGAATAGACCGCGTGAACGCGAGTAGCTGAGGATCTCAGCGCGCATCCAGGCGTCTGTGTCTGCGGAAGCGTCGCGGCCCTTGGGGCCCGCGGCGATTGACGCATCTGCGCCCAGTTTCACCTTGCTGCTCAAAATGGATTCCATACCCCGGTTATTCATGACCAGCAGGATCAAGTCCGTAGCTTCTCCACCGATTTGAAAACCTACGCTGCCACCCTCAAGGGCGTACATTGCCGGCGCTCCCCAAGGTCCGCGAAATTTTTCACCGGTTCGGCAAACCATGGCCCCGCGGCCGTATTGGCCGCCGACCACAAACGCCGCCTTCATCATGTTCGGAAACACGATGACGCACTCGGCCTTTTCCAGCAGTTCATGCGGAATGTTGTCGGGGACATTGAGCACTTCCTGCATGACTACGCCGCTTTCTTCCAGGCGTTTTTGTTCTTTATTCAATTCGGCGGCAAACACGGTAACCGCTGCAAGGCTAATGCATGCTGCACCAATCAAAGTACGTTTCATCTTGACCTCCGCGGTCGGAACTTCTCTTTCGAATGATTTACTTATGTCAGGGGCGCGCCTGGACGTAGTACAGCGCGCCTTGATTCAGGAGAGGGAGATGCGTTACCCGACTCTCAGGCGGGACACTTTCTTAATGTCAGGCTAGGAATTTTTTCGGGATCCCGCGATAACCAGGACGATTCCCCCAACCAATGCCAGTCCACCAAGGATCGGGGGTATGGAAACGTGTTTCTGCTCTTCCGCAGTCGCGTGGATCGGCCCGATATCCAGCACTTTTTCCTGCTTGGTGTAATTGAACCCCTGATAGGCCAGTGCCAGGCCACCCAGGACAATCAACAAAATTCCAAGCATCATGGCCGGTTTCATAGTCTCCGCTTTCCGATTAAACCGTTCCTCTTCGGCCTGAGACCAGGTTGAACACCAGGATCACCAGCGCCGCCAGCAGAAGGATATGGATCAGTCCTCCCGCAGTATAGGAAGTGACCACGCCCAACAGCCAAAGAATGCACAACACCACAAGAATTGTCCAGAGCATTGCTTATTCCAGTCTCACAAGTCTCCTCAAGCTCGAGCGCTTGTGCCGCACCAGGTTTTCGTTTTCTGACTTTCCCGGATGGCCCATGATAGTTCGTGTGCCCGCAAGTGTCTGTTCATTTGGGAACACCTCTCCGTCTATTTCGCCGGAGCCGCAGCGAGATTTTGCGTTGGGTCCACCAGTTTCAATTCTTCGAGAGAAGCGAGGACGCTTTGCCACCGGCCGGCATCCTTCTTCATTTCGATGGGAGCGGAGAGGTCGCCATAAAATTCCAGAAT
>Ga0210402_10000641_pt1 | contig 38601 bp, 42 predicted proteins | sample IncBWC7MmetaG_FD_161055 | JGI IMG/M metagenome (GOLD analysis project Ga0210402, IMG submission 161055) | Forest soil microbial communities from Barre Woods Harvard Forest LTER site, Petersham, Massachusetts, United States - Inc-BW-C-7-M | ecosystem: Environmental > Terrestrial > Soil >...
CTACGCGCAATACGCCAATGGCAGCCTCGAAGCCTGGGGGGAAGCGGCCGGGCTGAAACCTGTCGCCAGCGAGCGCGCCTTCCTGTCAAAGGTCGCGGCCTTCGCCAAGTAATCTACGGCGGGGACACTGGCGGCTTGACTCCGAGCATCGACGCTCGGCGGCGCATAGGATTATCGAAGGTCAAGAACGCGTCGGCATGACTGCTGGACGCAAGATGGAGCGCGTCAGCGAAGTCCATGCCGCGTCTGAACCAATCAACGGCACGCGCAACAGCCGCGGCATCCTCGACTTCTACATTCTCGGTGCTCAGGATGTTTTCAATTGCGGCGACAATCGTTGCCCTGGGCTGTCAATAACTGGCAGCTGTCTGCTCTGCGTCGTCCTGGACGAAGAGCCGGGCAAGAACGTTAGTATCGACCGCGCGCACGCCGCCGCCTGGACTCCTCGTCGATCGCGGCATTCATCTCTTCGACAGTGCGGGCTGGACCCTTGTACTTAATGATCCCGGCCCAGTCGTCGATGGCGAGCTTCTTTTTCTTTTCGATCGGCTTGAGCAGCACGCCTTCCGGCCGGTCTTCCACGGTCAGCCGAGTGCCGGCCTTCCAGCGCCGCTTCTCGCGGATCGCCTTCGGCAATACGACTTGTCCCTTCGCTGAAACCTTGGTCTGCATCGGCTTATCAAACGCCCGCCTTCGCTTCGATATCGCGCACGCGTTCGCCGCGACGCCGCAGGCTGGCGCTCTTGAGCTGGCCGCAGGCGGCGAAGATGTCGCGGCCGCGCGGCGTGCGGATGGGCGCGCTCAAGCCGCCCGCGTTCACGATCTCGGCGAAGCGGTGCATGCGGTTGTTGGAGCTGCACTCGTAGGGCGCGCCGGGCCACGGGTTGAACGGGATCAGGTTCACCTTGGCGTGCAGCGGCGCGAGCAGCCGCACCAGCTCGCGCGCGTCGGCGTCGCTGTCGTTGACGCCCTTCAGCATGGCGTACTCGAAGGTGATGCGCCGGCTGTTCTTGGCGCCGGGATAGTCGGCACAGGCCTTCAGGAGCTGGGCGATCGGCCATTTGCGGTTGATCGGCACCAGGGTGTCGCGCACAGCATCGCTCACCGCATGCAGCGAGACGGCGAGGTTGACGTCGAGCACCTCACCCACCTTGGCGATCATCGGCACGACGCCCGAGGTCGAGAGCGTGATGCGCCGGCGGCTGAGCGCGATGCCCTGCTCGTCCATGACGATCCTGAGCGCCGCAGCCACATTGTCGAAATTATAGAGCGGCTCGCCCATGCCCATCATGACGATGTTACTAAGCATGCGCGTGGTCTCGGTCGGCGTCGGCCATTCGCCATAGCTGTCGCGCGCCACCATGAACTGGCCGACGATCTCGGCGGTGCTGAGGTTGCGCACCAGCGGCTGGGTGCCGGTGTGGCAGAAGCTGCAGGTGAGCGTGCAGCCGACCTGGCTCGAAATGCAGACCGAGCCGCGATCCTCCTCGGGGATGTTGACCGTCTCGGCCTCGTTGCCGTCGGAAAAGCGCAGCAGCCATTTGCGCGTGCCGTCGGTCGAACGCTGTTCGGTCACGATCTCCGGCCGCTCGACCACGAACAATTCGGCCAGGCGATCACGCGTCTTCTTGGCGATGTTGGTCATGCGGCCGAAGTCGGTGACACCGTGCCAGTAGATCCACTGCCAGACCTGGCGGGCGCGGAACGGTTCCAGCCCGGCCTCGACCAAGGTGGTCTTCAGGTCCTCGCGCGACAGGCCGACCAGATTGCGGCGCGTGTCGTTGCGGCCGCGCGCGGGGCGCGGCTCGACGATCTGCAGCGGTTCGGTGGGCAGGAGGGCCATGATGCGGCCCTCACATAAGTCATGCTCCTCTCCCCCGCTAGGGGGAGATGGGTGAGGGGGGTTACACCCGGCGCGGCCCCTCACCTAACCTCTCCCCCTAGCGGGGGAGAGGAATATGAGAAGAGAGAGGAAGACGAGCAGCCTATTATTTCACCTGGGCTTTTTGCCGGGCCCGCTGGCGGCGCTTGTACATCGGCTCGCCGAAGACCGGCAGCTCGATGGCTTCGGTCGGCGCGCCCTCGGCGACGGGGCGCGGGGCGTGGCGGCCGAGGCTCAGCAGCCGGTCGTACATGACCAGCGCCCCGGCGACGCCGAGATTGACCGAAAAGCGGGTGGGGATCTTCACCACGTAATCGCACAGCGACTGCACATCGCGCGACAGGCCTTCGCGCTCGGCCCCCAGGATGTAGGCCGCCTGGCGCGGATGACGGAAGCTCGGCAGCTCGATCGCCTGGTCGGTGATCTCCACGCCGACCAGCCGGCAGCCCTGCGGCAGGCGGAAGGCTTCGAGGTCGGCGAAATTGTAGGTCGGGACCGAGCGCGGGGTGTCGGAAGTGTCGCTCAAAAACCCCTCCCGCCTGTTGTACTGGGCCTTGAGCGTGAACACGAAGGCGGCGCCGAAAGCATGGGCGGTACGAAACAAGGTGCCAACGTTCATGGCCTTGCTGACGCCTTCCACTCCGACGCCGAAATAGCCTTTCATGGCCCCTTTCATGGAGGTGGGATTTGTTGCACTAATCCCCCGGGTAGCCCCCTGCCCGCCGTGAAACAAGGCCAGAATGACCGTTTCTTCGTCGTTGGATAACGTTCGCGCCCAGTACGAGGCGCTGCCCTATCCGCCGCGGGACCCGCGCGACGAAGCCATCCGCCTGATCACCGGCACACCGAGCCACCTTCTCGAGGTCAACCACTACCTCTTCTCCGGCCGGCTGAATTTCGCGCGCCCGTTCCGCGCCCTGGTGGCGGGCGGCGGCACGGGCGATGCCTGCATCATGATCGCCCAGCAGCTGGTCGACCGGCGCTGCCCGGGCGAGGTCGTCTATCTCGACCTCTCGGCCGCCTCGCGCCAGATCTGCGAGGGCCGCGCCAAGGCGCGCGGGCTGCGCAACATCCAGTTCCTGACCGGCTCGCTGCTCGATCTGCCGACGATGCCGATCGGCCAGTTCGACTACATCGACTGCACCGGCGTGCTGCATCACCTGCCCGATCCGGCCGCCGGCCTGCGCGCACTGGCGAGCGTCCTGCAGCCCGAGGGCGGCATGGGCGTCATGCTCTACGGCGAATATGGCCGCAGCGGCGTCTATCCCTTGCAGGAGCTGCTGCGCACCCTGGCGCCGCTGTCGATGGCGCTGGAAGACCGGCTGGCGATGGCCAAGCGGCTGATCCGCTTCCTGCCGACCACCAACCTGTTCCGCCGCAATCCCTACCTCAACGACCACGTCACCGGCGGCGATGCCGGGCTCTACGACCTGCTGCTGCACAGCTGCGACCGCGCCTTCACCGTGCCCGAGATCGGCAAGATGGCGGCCGAGTCGGGCCTGCGGGTCGTGGCCTTCCTCGAGCCGGTGCGCTACGAGCCCGCTACCTACATGAGCGATCCGATCATCGCCCGCCAGGCGAGCTCGCTGCCGCTGCTCGAGCGCGCGGCCTTCGCCGAGCGGCTGGCCGGCAATCTGCGCACCCATATCTTCTACGCCACGCAGGCGGGCTTCGATACGGTGGCGCGGCCGGAGGACACCTCGGCCATTCCGGTGCTGCGCGAGATGGATGCGCAGAAGCTCGCCGCCGGCCTGCAGCCCGGCGCGCCGCTGATCGCCAATCTCGACGGCTTCCCGTGGCGCGCCCAGCTGCCGGCGCTGGCGCCGCGCATCATCGCCCAGATCGACGGCCGCAAGACGGTGGCGGAGATCTACACCTCGCTGGGCGCCCAGGGCGGCCTGCCGCAGTGGGAGGATTTTTATGCGCAGTTCGAGGATCTCTACGTCAAGCTGAACGGCGTCAATCACCTGCTGCTGCGCTTCAGGACATAGACACCTTATCGGCGTGCCTAGGACACCGCGGTTGCGCTGCCGAACTCGATACCTTGGTCCTGAAATGCGTGCATCAGGCGATGCATGACCTCGCGCTGGATGACTTCCGGATTGCCCGGCTCGGCGGCGAACCTGAATTGGATGACCAGCGCATTGTCGGTTATTCCCACGACACCCTGCGTCTTGAGCGGTTCGAGGATCTTGCGGCCATAGTCCGGGTCGCGCCGCAGTTCGCTGTCGATGCCCTCCACGGCCGAGCGCACCTTGTCGATGTCCGCGTCGCGGGGAAAGCTGAAATCGTATTTTACGATCGCCCAGTCGCGACTGAAGTTCGCTATCTTGCCGAGATCGCCGAAAGGGATCGTATGGAGCTGGCCGCTCGGATGGCGGAGCCTGATCGAGCGCAAGGTGAAGCCTTCGACGATACCTCTGGTCTGGCCGCATTCGATGTATTCGCCAACGCGGAACGCATCGTCGGTCAGGTAGAAGATGCCCGACACAATATCCTTCACAAGGGCCTGGCTGCCGAAGGAGACGGCGAGACCGAGAATGGAGGCGCCGGCCAGCAGCGGCGTGATGTTGACGCCGAGGTCCGCCAGCACGATCAGCACGGCGACCAGCGCGATCACGATGCCCAGCGCGGCGCGCAGCAGCGGCACGAGAGTGGAGAGGCGCGAGGCATGCGGGGATAGCGCCGGGCTGCTGCCTCTCGCCTTGGACGCCATGCCGGCTTTGGGCACAACGTACGGGTCGGTGACGAACTTGAGCAACTCCCAGATGACGAAGCCCACGAATAGAGTCGCGCCCGCGGTGCGCATTTCGAGACTGAGGGCATTCCACTGGCTTGCATCGACCAGGCCGAGCACGTTGACGGCCCAGGCATTCGCCAATGCGACGCCGACGCCGATCAGAACGGCGACACGCAGGCAGCGGGCAAGGACGTCCGGAAGCTTGGCCGCGTCGCTTGCAGGCGTCCGTCCGGGCAGCGCCGAATCGACGCGCTGCAGCAGCGCTCCGAGCAAGGTCTCGAAGATCAAAAGGCCGACGATCAAACCGATGGTCAGACGCAGTGCGGCTCCGACGTCCGCCAGCTCCGAGACGGCGCCATAGATCAGGGCCGCTCCCATGAGGAGGAAAAATGGTGCGGCAACGGCGATCCAATGATCGCCAATGAAGCGGTACACGCGTGGCGCGCCGGTGAGGCCGTTGCACCAGTGCCGTACGGCATTCTCGGACTGAACCACGAACCACAGAAATACCACGACGACGAGCGGCGCCATGATCACCCGGGCCGTCGAGACCGCGTCGGGCGGCGAGTGGATTGCCGCCGCCACGCCGGTCAGGATGACCCCGACGATCATCACGAACACAACGACCGACAGCCAGGTATACATCACCCGCGCATCGCGATCGGGAACGGTGCAAAGACGCGCTGCCGGCAGATCAGGCTGCAGCAGGACGCGAAATCCCAGGACAAAAAGGCGCCACCGGAAGAGACCCGTCAGCACCGCCGCGGCCAATCGATCCTGTCCGGTATAGCCGGGAAACAGAACGCCCAGCTCGCCGGTGACGATGATCCAGACGGCGAGCACGCCAAGGCCGTCGAGCAGGACCAGGAGGCCAAGATTGACCAGCGAGGCGAGCCCCCGCTCGGGGGCCGTTCCCGATGCGAGCCGGCGACGGAAAACGCCCAGCGATTTGCGCAGGATCGGTTCCGCGGCGAGGGACACGCCCGCCGCGACGGCCAGCAGCAGGAAAAATCGGCGAACGCTTCGTCCACCCTGGTTGCTCTCGTCGAGAAGACTGGTGATGGCGGCGAGATTGGCGCCGAGGACGGGAGCGCCCTGAAGGACATGCTCAGCCTTGTCGACAAAAGCGGCCAGTTGATCGGCGACCACATTGCCTGCGGCCGGAGGCGGAGCAGGTGCCGGCCGCGGCGTCGCGATCGCTCCTTCGTTCTTCAGCTTGTCGGCCACGGCCTTGCCGATAGCATCGACCAGTGCATCGAACTGAGCCTGCGTCATGCCGGGCGGCAGAGTCGGAGGCGTTTGTCCGCTGACCTCGACGATGTTTCCAACGATGAGGATCGTTGCCAGCACGATCATGCGGAGTGCTGTCATTTTGGTCGTCTTTTTCAGCCTTTCGTCGCGCAAGCTGTCATGGCCAAGCCGAATGCCGACGCTAGCATCTCGATTTCAATGAATCCCGAATTATTCGCGCTGGCTCATGAGACGCCGCGCCATCAGGCGGCGCTCCGGCTCGGTGCGCGCGAGCCGCTGCGCTTTCTCGAAATGCTGGCGGGCTTCCTCGACGCGACCGAGCTCCGACAGGAACACGCCGCGAGCAGCTTCGCTGTAGGGACTGCCTTCGATCGACGGCAGCGCCGCCAGCCCGGCCGCCGCACCCTGGGCGCGCCCGATCGCGACGGCGCGCGCAAGCTCGACCACCGGTGAGCGATCGAGGTCGAGCAGGTGGTCATAGATCGCCGCGATGCTCGGCCAGTCGGTCTCGGCGGCGCTGGGCGCGGTCGCGTGCAACGCGGCGATCTCGGCGCGCAGATGCCAGACCGTGAGCTCGGCGCCCTCGGCCGAACGTTGGAGATGGGCAAGGCCCAGCGCGATCAGGCCGCGGTCCCATTGGTCGCGCGGCTGGTCTTCCAGCAGTTGCGCCACGCCGTCGGGACCGACCCGGGTCGGCAGGCGCGCGGCGGTCAGTGCCAGCAGCGCCGCCAAGGCGTCGCTTGCCGGGCTCATCGTCATGGGATGCTGCGCCAGCGCCCGCGCCAGCCGCACCGCCTCGACGCAGAACTCGGGCTGGACCAGCGCCTCGCCCGAGGAGGCCGAATAGCCCTCGTTGAACATGAGATAGAGCGCGGTACGCACCGTCTCGGCACGCTCCGGCAGCACCTCGGGCGGCGGCGCCTCGATGGCGACGCCGGCGGCCTCGAGCTGGCGGCGGGCCCGCACCAGGCGTTGGGCGATGGCCGTGGGCTCGCCCAGCATGCCGGCGGCGATCTGCGGCACGGTGAGGCCGCACACGGTCTTGAGCGCGAAGGTCACGCGCAGCTCGGGCGACAGCGCGGGATGGCAAACCGCGAACAGCAGCGCCAGTTCGTCGTCGTTCAGCTCGCGGTCGAAGCGACCTTCGCTTTCAACGGTCGGGGGTGACAAGGGGATGAGATCCTCGACGAGCGCCAGGCCGCGCGATTCGTTGCGCAACAAGTCCAGCGCGCGGTTGCGGGCGACGATCGCCAGCCAGGCTTCGGGCCTGGCCGGCACGCCCTTGAAGGGCCACAGCGACAGCGCCTGCAGGAGCGCGTGCTGGACGGCGTCCTCGGCCGTCGCGATGCGGCCCGCACCCAATCGCCTCGCCAGCGCGGCGACCAGGCGGTGGGCCGAGTCGCGCGCCAGCGAGGCGACGAGGGTGTGGACCTGGTCGCTCAGCGGGCGGCCTTCGCCTGAACCGGGGCTTGCGCGGCCGTCATCAGGTCGATCGGCCGGAGTTCGACCCAGTTGGTGGCGTTCCACAGATGCGGGCAGTCGAGCGCCAGCGTGTCGGCCTCGGCGTCATCCTTGGCCTCGATCACGAAATAGCCGCCGATTACGTCCTTGGCCTCGGCATAGGGGCCGTCGCTCGAGAGCGGCGTGCCGTCGCGCATGCGGATGTGGCGCACCCGGCCGACGGCGAGCTTCTCGCCGCCGACCAGCTTGCCCTTCTGGCGCATCGTCTCCGCCCAGGCATAGTAACGACGCACCACGTCCGTCATGACCGCGGGCGGCAACGCCGCGTTGGTATCGGGAAGTTGGTGCAGCAGCAGCATGTATTGAGCCATATCGACCTCCTGGTTGTGACGGCCATTCGTCTCGCCGTCACCTGATCGACGCTGCGGTCCCTCTCGAATCGACAATTCGTCGAGGTCGGCTGCGGCCGGATGCTCAGCCGGCAGCCGCCTTGCGCTGCTCCTGCATCGAGTCGATCGGCCGGATCTCCACCCAGTTGGTGGCGGCGAGGCCGAGGTGCGGACAGTCCTTGGCGATCGCCTCGGCTTCGGCGGCGTCCTTGACCTCGATCACGAAGTAGCCGCCGATCACGTCCTTGGCCTCGGCATAGGGCCCATCGCTGATGACCGGCCTGCCGTCCTTGACCTTGATGTGGCGCACCCCGCCGGCCGCGAGCTTCTCGCCGCCCGCCAGCTTGCCCTTGTGGCGCAGGCCGTCGGCCCAGGCCATGTAGCGCTTGGTCATTTCCAGCATCTTCTCGCGCGGCAGGTCCATGTTGTAGTTGGGGACCTGGTGCAGCAGCAGCATATATTGGGTCATGTCGATCTCCTGCGTTGACGACGGCCTTGTCCGTCACCTCATAGACGTTCGTGACTAGCCAGAATCGACATCCATCGAACACGTCGAATCATGCTCCTCTCCCCCTTAGGGGAGAGGTTGGGTGAGGGGGTGATGCAGGAGGCGATCTTCGTGCTGCACCCCCTCACCTAGCCTCTCCCCTAAGGGGGAGAGGAACATGAGTGGGGGAGAGGAACATGAATGAGATCACGCTGTTTTCTTCAGCGCCTCGGGATTGATGACATTGATCGGCTTGCCGTCGAGCCACGCCTCGACGTCCTCGATCGTGCCGGCATAGAAATGGCGATAGCTGTCCTCGACGACGTAGCCGAGATGCGGCACCAGGGTGACATTGTCGAGCTGGGTGAGCGGATGACCCTTGGGCAGCGGTTCCTTGTCGTACACGTCGAGGCCGGCATGGGCGATGGTGCCGGCCTTGAGAGCGGCGATCAGGGCGGCCTCGTCGACGATCGGCCCGCGCGAGGTGTTTATAAGGATCGCGGTCTTCTTCATCTTGGCGAGATCGGCGGCGCCTAAGAGGCCGCGCGTGCGCTCCGACAGCACGAGATGAATGGTGACGAAGTCGGAGGTCTTCAAAAGCTCGTCCTTGGTGACGAGCCTGGCGCCACCCTTGGCCGCCTTCTCCTCGGTGAGGTTCTGGCTCCAGGCGACGACATCCATGCCGAAGGCCTTGCCGTAGCCCGCGACGCGGCTGCCGAGCCGACCGAGGCCGATCACGCCCAGCCGCTTGCCCTCGAGAACCTGCATCTGCTTGATGCCGTCGTGCCAACCGCCGGTCCGCATCAGGCGCTCGCCCTTGGCGAGGTCGCGCGCGCACGACATCAAGAGCGCCCAGCACAGCTCGGCCGTCGAGGCGTTGGAGCCGCCGCCCGGCGTGTTGCTGATCGGGATGGCGCGCTCGCTCGCCGCCTTGTCGTCGAGGCTCGAGGCGCGCGCGCCCGTCAGCACCATGAACTTGAGGTTGGGCAGCTTCTCGATCAGGGCGCGCGGGAAGGCCGTGCGCTCGCGCAGCAGGCCCAGCACCTGGAACGGCGCGAGCTTCTTGGCCGCATCCTCGACCGACGCGAAGGGTTCGTGAAAGACCGTGATCTCGACGCCGCGTTTCTTCAGCCGGTCCCAATCGGCCATGCGCAGGGCTACTTTCTGGTAATCGTCGAGCAGGGCGAGCTTGATCGTTTGCGGCATGGCGTTTCCTGGGAGACAATGACGGGTCCGATACTATAGCCGCAGGAGGCGGTTATGAGCATCACCGTCACGCCGACGCACCCCGAATTCGTGGCCGAGATTTCCGGCGTCGACCTTGCCCGTCCGCTGCAGCCCGCCGACCGCGACGCCATCGAGGACGTGATCAACCGCTATGCGATCGTGGTCTTTCACGACCAGACGCTCACCGACCACCAGCAGATCGACTTCGCCCGCCATTTCGGCCCGATCCAGTCGTCGGCGCAGAAGGCCAGGCACACCGCCATCAAGCATCGCATCGCCTCGAACGACATCGCCGACATCTCCAATCTCGACGGCGACGGCAACGTGCTGGCGCCCGCCAGCAAGCGCCGGCTCGACTGGCTGGCCAACCGCCTGTGGCACACCGACGCCTCGTTCCGCGCCGTGCCGGGGGCGCTCTCCATGCTCTACGCCCATGTCGTGCCCGACGAGGGCGGCGACACGGAATTCGCCGACCTGCGCGCGGCCTACGATGCGCTGCCCGACAAGACCAGGAAGCAGCTCGAAGGGCTGATCGCCGAGCATTCGATCTGGCATTCGCGCGGCCAGCTCGCCGTCACCACCTACACGCCGGAAGAGCGCGCCAGCCTGCCGCCGGTGCCGCAGCGGGTGGTGCGCACGCATCCCGGCTCGGGACGCAAGACGCTCTATGTCGCCGCGCACGCCTCGCACATCATCGGCATGCCGATCGCCGACGGAAGGCTGCTGCTGATGGACCTGATCGAGCACGCCACGCAACGCCGGTTCGTCCACGCCCACACCTGGAAGCAGGGCGACCTGGTGATCTGGGACAATCGCTGCACCATGCATCGCGCCCGGCCGTTCGACACCACCAAGGTGCGCGACCTCAGGAGGGTCACCACGCGCGACGTCGCCTCGACGCTCGAACAGGCCGCCTAGGAGGATTCGATGCCGCGGCCTGTCGATGTCTGGCTGGCGGCGGGCGTGCGCACGCCCTTCGCCAAGGTCGATGGCCCGCTGGCAGCCTTCGACGCCATCGAGCTCTCGGTGCCGGTGGCGCGCCACATGGTCGCCGAGCTCAAGGGCGGCAAGCCCGACTTCGCCGTGTGGGGCGTCGTGGTGCCCAGCCTCACCTTCAGCAACATCGCCCGCGAGGTGCTGATGGATGCCGACATCGACGCCACGGTGCCCGCCTTCTCGACCGTCATGGCCTGCTCGACCAGCATGATGGGCGCCATCGAGGCCGCCGGCATGATCGACGGCGACAGCTACAATCTCGCTTTGGTGGGCGGCGTCGACAGTCTCAGCCGCATCCAGATCGGGCTGGGCCAGCGCCTGTCGGACTGGCTGCGCAAGTTCCAGCAGGCGCGCTCGCTCGGCCAGAAGATCGACCAGGTGACGCACGTGCAGCTTCAGGACATCCGGCTGTACATTCCGGCGATCGTCAACCGCACGACGGGCCTCAGCATGGGCGAGCATACCGAGATCACCGCCAAGGAATGGCGGATCGGGCGGCCGGAGCAGGACGAGATCGCGCTCGCCAGCCATCAGCGCGCCGTGGCGGGATGGGAAAAGGGCTTCTTCGACGATCTCGTGATCCCGATCGGCGACGTCAGCCGCGACACCATTCCGCGCAAGGACACGTCGCTGGAGAAGCTCGCGCGCCTGCTGCCCACGTTCGATCGCACCAGCGGCAAGGGCAGCCTGACCGCCGGCAACTCCTCGCCGCTCACCGACGGCGCGGCCGCAATCTGGGTCGCCTCGTCGAAGGGCCTGGAGCGTCTTCCGCCAACGACGCCGCGGGCAAAACTGATCGATTGGGAGATCGGCTCGGTCGATTTCCGCGTCGAGGGCCTGTTGATGGCGCCGGCCTTCGCCATCCCGCGCCTGCTGGCGCGCCATGACCTCAGCTATGCCGACATCGATCTCTGGGAGATCCACGAGGCCTTCGCCGCCCAAGTAGCCTTCCATCTGAAAGCGCTGCAAGACGCTGACTTCCTGCGCGACAAGGCCAAGGTGCCGCGGGATTTCGGCGCGTTTCCCAGGGAGCGCCTGAATCCCCATGGCGGCAGCACCGCCATCGGCCATCCCTTCGGCGCCACCGGCGCCCGCATCATCAGCCAGGCCGTGAAGGAGCTTGCCGCCATGAAAAAGGGCCAGCGCGCCATCGTCAGCATCTGCGCCGACGGCGGCCAGGGCAGCGTCATGCTGCTGGAGGCGGCATGATGAGCATCGATTTCCTGCTCACGACGCTGATCATCGTCGTCTCGCCCGGCACCGGCGTGCTGTTCACCATGGCGACCGGCCTGTCGCGCGGCCCGCGCGCCAGCGTCGTCGCGGCCTTCGGCTGCACGCTGGGCATCGTGCCGCACATGGCGGCGGCGATCCTGGGGCTGGCGGCGCTGCTGCATACCAGCGCGCTTGCCTTCCAGACCTTCAAGTATCTGGGCGTCGCCTATCTTCTCTACATGGCGTGGATGACCTTGAAGGAGCACGGCGCGCTCAAGGTCGAGAAAGAGGTCGGCGCCCGTTCGGCCACCCAGGTGATCGTCTCGGCCGTCCTGATCAATATCCTCAATCCCAAGCTGTCGATCTTCTTTTTCGCCTTCCTGCCGCAGTTCGTGAGCCCCGCCGAGCCCGACCCGCTGCTGCGCATGTCGGAGCTGAGCGGCGTCTTCATGGCGTTGACCTTCGTCGTCTTCGTCGGCTACGGCCTGTTCGCCGCCGCGATCCGCAACCACGTGATCTCGCGCCCGCAGGTGCTGACCTGGATGCGCCGCAGCTTCGCCGGCGCCTTCGCGCTGCTGGGCGCCAAGCTCGCTTTTGCCGACCGATGACGAGAGAGATGACGCGGAGCAAGTATCGCTGGTTCATCATCTTGTCCGGATCACCGTCCTGAAGCGCGGCAGAGTTGTCACCACGGCCACGCTGCCTATACTCGCGGCAGCGATGGAAAAACCTGCGGATCTGATTTTCGGTCTCGATGAGCGCCCGCCACTCGCGAGCTGGATCGGTCTCGGCTTTCAGAACATCGCGGTCATGTGCCCCTATCTCGTTCTCGTGGCGCTTGTCGTCGAGGCGGCGCGACTTCCAGCAGACCGCGCGGTCGGCTTCATGTCGATGGCGATGCTGGGCATTGCGATCTACACACTGCTGCAGGCGATGCGCCGCGGGCCTATCGGCTCGGGCTATCTCTGCCCCCCGGTCGTCTCGGCAATTTACCTGTCGGCATGCCTGGTCGCCGCGGCGAAGGGCGGAATGCCCCTGGTCGCGGGAATGATCCTCGTTGCCGGCCTGGCGGAATGCGGCCTCGCCAGAATCGTGGGCAAGCTTCGCAAGATCTTCCCGGCGGTCGTTTCCGGCATCATTCTCATGGCGGTCGGGCTCGATCTTGCGCGCATCGGCATGCGTATTGCCTGGAGTCCGGACCTCCCCGGCAGCTCCGAGTTCGGCGGCGTGGAAATCACCTTCGGCGTCACGCTCGTGACGATGGTCGCGCTCAGCGTTTGGGGGCGCGGGCCGCTTCGTGTCTTCTGCGCGCTCATTGGAATCGTCACGGGCTACCTCGTCGCGGCATGTTTCGGGCAGTTGAAGCCCGACTTCTTCGCCGGATTGCACGACAGCGCCGCCTTCGCGCTGCCGCTCACTTTTCCGCAGGGCGTCACGTTCGACAGCGGTCTCGTCCTGCCCTTCGTCATCGCAGCCGTCGCCTCCGGATTGCGCACCGTGGGCACGCTCACGACCTGCCAGCAGATCAACGACGCCACATGGACGCGGCCCGACATGAAGTCGATCTCGGGCGGCGTGACCGCGGACGGCATCGGCTGCGCGATCGGAGGACTGTTCTCCGCGCCGGGACTGAGCGCCAGTCCCAGCCTCGTCGGCATCCAGAAAGCAACCGGGGTCACGAGCCGGTGGGTCGCGTGGTCGATCGCGCTGTGGCTCGTCGTGCTCGCCTGCCTGCCGAAGCTCGCGTCGCTCATCGTCCATATGCCGAAGCCGGTGATGGCGGGCGCGCTATTCTTCAATGGTACGTTCATGTTCGTCGGCGGCATACAGGTGGCGCTCAGCCGCCCGCTCGCCCTGCGCGGCACGTTTCTGGTCGGTGTGCCTGTGCTCTGTGCCGTCGGTGTTCTGCTCTATCCGGAATTCTTCCACCGGCTTCCCAGCTGGACGCAGCCGATCACGCAATCCGCCATATCCGTGGCGACCTCGATCGCGGTTCTTCTGAATCTCCTCTTCCTGCTCGGGCGGTGGAGCTACGGCGGCGTGCAGATCGAGCTTCACGACCGCAAGGTCAGCCGCTCGCAGCTCGAGCAATTCATCGTTTCCGAAGGCAAGGCCTGGAAACTGCCCGCCGCCGACACTGCCCGCATCAGCGCCGTTGTCGGGGATCTGCTCGACCAGATCGCCACGGACGGGCAGGCGGAGGAGTCCATTGCCGTTCGCGCCGGATGGGATGGGTACGACGTCACCATTTCGCTTCGCTACCCGGGCGCGCTTCCCCACGTGACCGATGCCCGGCCGAGAAGGGACTACGTCGAGGAGCAGGCGTTCATCAGCGGACTGTCTGGTTACCTGTCCGGCATCCATGCCGACCGCGTCGAGTCGTTCGCGAAGGACGGGCAATGCGAGCTCAAGCTGACGTTTCGCATCTGACGGCCCCGGCGGCCGACCGCCGCAAAAGGGCTGAAAAGTCCGGAAGAAATAATGGAGCGGGCGAAGGGATTCGAACCCTCGACCCCGACCTTGGCAAGGTCGTGCTCTACCCCTGAGCTACGCCCGCGCTCCGATCCGGCGGGTAGGATGCCGGAAGGCGGCGTTGATAGGGCTTTTCGGCCCGCTTTGCAACCCCGCCAAAACCTCAGCCGCGCGCCAGAAGACGCTGCAGATACTTGCCGTATTCGCTTTCCCGGATCGGCTCGATCAGCCGGGCGAGGCCCGCATCGTCGATATAGCCCTTGCGCCAGGCGACCTCCTCGGGACTGCCGATCTGCAGGCCCTGGCGATCCTCGACGGTCTCGACGAACTGGGCGGCGCGCAGCAGGCTGGACGGCGTGCCGGTGTCAAGCCAGGCATAGCCGCGGCCCAGCCTCTCGACGGTGAGGCGTCCCTGCCTGAGGTAATGCGCATTGACGTCGGAGATCTCCAGTTCGCCGCGCGCCGAGCGCGGTATCTGCGCAGCGACGTCGCAAACGTCCGCATCGTAGAAATAGAGCCCGGTCACCGCCCAGTTCGACTTGGGCTGCTTGGGCTTCTCGACGATGCTGACCGGCCGGCCGTGCGCATCGAATTCGACAACGCCGTAGGCAGCAGGATCGGACACCCAATAGGCATAGACCACCGCGCCCTTTCCTGTCGCGCCGCGCTCGGCTACTGCCGGCAGCGAATCGCCGTAGAAGAGATTGTCGCCCAGGATCAGGCCGAACCTGTCCTTGCCGATGAACGCCCGGCCGAGCAGGAACACCTCGGCAATGCCGCCCGGCTTGGGCTGCACGGCATAGCTGATCTCGAGGCCCCACTGCCGGCCGTCGGCGAACAGGCGGCGATAGGACTCCACGTCGTGCGGATTGACGACCAGCAGGATCTCTCGGCAACCCGCCAGCATCAGTGTGCTGAGCGGGTAGTAGACCATCGGCTTGTTGTAGACCGGCAGGAGCTGCTTGTTGGCCGCCCGCGTCATCGGGTAAAGCCGCGTACCGCTGCCGCCGGAGAGAACAATGCCCTTCATGCGAGTTCTGTAACCCGATGCTCAGCCCGCAACAACTCTTCGCCCGCCTCGAACAGCTCGGCATCGCACAGCGCAGCATCGAGCATCCGGCGGTGTTCACCGTCGAGGAAGCCAAGGCGCTGCGCGGCGATCTGCCGGGACATCACGTCAAGAATCTCTTCCTGCGCAACAAGAAGGAGGAGATGTGGCTGGTGGTGGCGCTCGAGGATCGCGCCATCGACCTCAGGCGCCTGGGCGAGGTGCTGGGCGCCGGCCGGCTCTCCTTCGGCAGCGCCGAGCGCCTGAAACGCCATCTCGGCGTCGAGCCAGGCTCGGTGACGCCGCTGGCGCTGATCAACGACGAGGCGCGCACGGTACGGTTGGCGCTCGACCGCGGCCTCGGCGACGGCGGGCCGGTCAATGTCCATCCCCTGGTCAACACCATGACGACGGCGATGGCCGCCCAGGACCTGCTGCGCTTCTTCGCGGCCACCGGCCATGAACCACGCTGGCTCGACTTTCCACTCTGATACTATACTGTGTTATATTGTAACATGATGATGTTCGGCCGCCTCCTGCTCGCGGCGGCGCTGTCGTTGGCCGCCCTGCCCGCTTCCGCCCAAACCAGGCCCAAGGTGGTGGCGACGTTCTCCATCCTGGGCGACCTGGTGGCCCAGGTGGCCGGCGACCGGGTCGACCTCGCCGTGCTGGTCGGCGCCAACACCGACGCCCATACCTACCAGCCCAGGCCGACCGACGCGCGCACGCTGGCCGCGGCTCAGGCCATGGTGAGCAACGGGCTGGGCCTCGAGGGTTGGATCGACCGTCTCGCCGAGGCGGCGCCCTTCAAGGGCCGCCTCATCGTGGCGACGACCGGCGTGCCGACCCTGGAGGCGCCATCGCTGGGCTACGGCCACACGCCCGGCCCCGATCCGCATTGCTGGCAGGATGTCGGCCGTGTCCGCCGCTACGTCGCCAACATCGCCGCGGGCCTGATCGAAGCCGATCCGGCGAATGCCGCGCACTATCGCGAGCGCGCCCGGTCCTACGACCAGCGCCTCGCCGAGCTCGACCTTTGGATCAAGGCGGAGATCGCCAAGGTGCCGGCCGGCCAGCGCAAGGCGATCACCGGTCACGACTCGTTTCGCTACTTCACCGAGGCCTACGGCGTGCAGTTCGAGGCGCCGCGCGGCTACAACACCAACAGCGAGCCATCGGCCCGCGACGTGGCGACGCTGATCCGTCTGGTGCGCGAGCAGAAGATCAAGGCGCTGTTCGTCGAGAACATGACCAACCCCGGCCTGATCGAGCAGATCGCCCGCGAATCGGGCGCCGTGGTCGGCCCGCGCCTCTACAGCGACGCGCTATCGGCGCCCGGCGGCGCGGCGCCGACCTACGAGGCGATGATGCGCCACAACGTGACGGCGCTGGTGGCGGGGATGCTGAAGAACTAGTCGGCGGCGGCGACGGCCAGGCCCACGGCGCGGCGCGCGGCCTGCCAAGTATTGAACATCAGGCACGCCACCGTCATCGGTCCGACGCCGCCTGGCACCGGCGTGAGATGGCCCGCGACCGGCAGCGCCTCGGCGAAGGCGACGTCGCCCACCAGCCGGTTCTTGCCGTTGTCGTCGGGGATGCGGTTGGTGCCGACATCGATCACCGCCGCGCCCGGCTTGATCCAGTCGCCGCGCACGAATTCTCGTCTGCCGATCGCCACCACGAGGATATCGGCCTGGCGGCTGAGCGCCGGCAGGTCGCGCGTGCGCGAATGGGCGATGGTGACCGTGCAATCGGCGCGCAGCAGGAGCTGCGCCACCGGCCGGCCGACCAGGTTCGATCGGCCGATCACCACGGCGTGGCATCCGGTTATCGGTCCCAGCGTCTCGTGCAGCAGCATCGACACGCCGAGCGGCGTGCACGGCACGGGAAAGTCGAGCGGCGCGCCGGGTGCGCTCGAGCCCAGCCGTCCGACATTGAAGGGATGAAAGCCATCGACGTCCTTGGCCGGATCGACGGCCAGCAGCACGTGCGCGGTATCGATGTGCCGGGGCAGCGGCAATTGCACCAGGATACCGTGCACGAGAGCATCGCCGTTGAGCCTGGCGATCAACGCCAGCAGGTCCGCTTCCGTCGTCTCAGCCGGCAGGCGGTGATCGAAGTTCGTCATGCCGAGCTCGGCCGCTATCTTGCCCTTGCTGCGGACATAGACCTGGCTTGCCGGATCGGCGCCGACCAGGATTGTCGCCAGACCGGGCTTCACGCCCCGTTTGGCGACCAGTTGGCCGACGCCCGCGCCCACGCGCTTTCGCAGGCCGGCGGCGATCGCCTTGCCGTCGATCAGTTTGGCGTCAGACATCACCCCTCGCCTGCTCCCGCATCCATTGCCCGATCCGATCGGCGAGCGACGCGGGCTCGCCGGAAATGCTCAGCGTCTTGTCGCGGGCCGCAACCCCACGCACGACCGCGAAGGCGGTTTTCGGCAGCCGCCATTCGGCGGCAAGCAGCTCGATTATGGCTTGGTTGGCCTTGCCGTCCTCGGCGGGCGCCGTCACCGCGGCCTTCAGCATGCCGTGCCCGGTGCACTCGAGCGCGCGGCGACGGGCGCGTGGCTGGGCGCGCAGCTCGATCGTCACACCCGTGACCCCACGACGCAGGAACACCGGATCGGCCGGAACCGCATTCAGTGGGTCAGCGCCGGCCAGACGTACTCCCACAGGAGACTACGGAGGAAGAACAGGCCGAGCAGGAGGATCACCGGCGAGATATCGACGCCGCCCAGGTTGGGCAAGATCCTGCGGATCGGGCGCAGCAGCGGCTCGGTCAGCCGGTAGAGCAGATCGACGACCACGCGGATGAACTGGTTGCGGACATTGATCACGCCGAACGCCACCAACCAACTCATGATCGCGCTCGCGATCACGATCCACGTATAGATGTCGATCACCTTGTCGATCAGCATCGCCAGCGACAGCATCTCTTCCCCGCTCCTCAGGTGCCGGCAGCCCGCCGGCCGGGCACCCTACTCGGCGGGGATTGCAGATCACAAGCCTATTTCAAGCCCCGGTCAGGCCCGCGACAGCGCCAGATCGACGGTGCCGAGACGGATTGCGCGGGCCGCGCTGATATCGCGCGGGCCGTGCTCGGGCAGCAGGCGCGCGCCGTCGATGAAGGTGCCGCCGGCGGTTCCCAGGTCCTCCAGGCCGAGGCGGCCGGCGGCGATCAGGAGCCGGGCGTGCGGCCGGCCGACCGAGGGGTCGGGCACCGACAGCTCGGTGGGCAGGGCGGCCGGCGCGCCGGTCAGGACATAGGCAGGCGCCGATCCGTCGATGGTGAGCGCGACCCCGACCCCGGGCAGGCTGCCCGTGAGCTTCCATCCCCGCCGATCGGCCAACGCCGCGGCGGGCGGCGCCAACGCGCGGGGTGGTACGGGCCGGGGCGGTCCGCCAGCCGGCGCCGCGCCGTAACCTGGCGTCGCGCCCGCGGCCTCGTCGCGCGGCCAGCGCATGAAGGCGAACACCCACAGCAGCACCAGCGGCACGATCGAGCCCACGCCGGTCAGCGTCAGCAGGATCGCGCCCAGCCCCGCCCAGCCCGGCAGGCCGGTCTTCTCCACGATGCGCCACGCCATCCAGGCCGCCAGGATGGTGGCGACCAGCGCGAACGCGCTGGTCAATCCGAAGAAGCCCATGAGAGCTGCGATCTCCACGCCCATGCTAGCGTCCCGGCGGCGACGCTTCGCCGTTCGGCCAGTCGCTGAAGGCCAGCACCGCCATGACGATGAACGAGCCGATCACCGGCACGAGATGGAACAGCGACAGCGCGCCGGAGAAGCCTGCCCGAGTGCAGATGCGCCAGGTCGGGATGATCAGGACCAGAGCCATCAGCAGATGCACGATCGCCAGGCCGAGCAGGGCCAGCGTGCCGAGACCCAGGATCCAGGCGACGACGTAGGTCATCGGCTAGACCAGGGCCAGCACTTCGATCTCGACCAGCACGTCGCGTGGCAGGCGCGCCACCTCGACCGTCGAGCGCGCCGGCGGGTTGCTGCCGAAATATTCCGGCCGGCCGTAGACCTCGTTCATGGCGACGAAGCTGTCCATGCTCTTCAGGAACACCGTGGTCTTGACGGCGCGGTCGAGGTCGCTGCCGGCCGCCTTCAGGACGGCCCGCAGGTTCTTCAGCACCTGATGCGTCTGCTCGGCGATGCCGCCCGCGACGAGGTCTCCGGTCGCCGGATCGAGCGGGATCTGGCCGGCGCAGAACACCATGCCGTTGGCCACGATCGCCTGCGAATAGGGACCGAGCGCCTTGGGCGCGGCGTCCGTCTGGACGGCTTTCTTGTTGCTGGCTGCCACTGTTTGTCTCTCCACGGCCATGGGCATGTTCGCGAGGCAGGACGCTAACACAGGCCGGTTTGCTTGACAGGTGACCCGCCAACCATTATCCGCGCGATCCTCAGGGCCTTTTTCCGGTTGCCCTGGTTCGGTTGATGGGGGGCTGTAGCTCAGCTGGGAGAGCGCCTCGTTCGCAATGAGGAGGTCAGGGGTTCGATCCCCCTCAGCTCCACCAACCGGACTGTTGTCATCCTGGGCGCAACAGGGGACCTTGGGGTCCCATGCCCATTCGCAAACGCCATCCGACGCCTGCCGATCTCGGCCTGACGCCCGAGGAGGGTCGCGTGCTCGGCGCGCTCACCACGCCGCAGCACATCCAGGAATTCGTGGTCGGCCTGCACGCCAATTTCGAGGAGGACGGCGACACGCTGCGCTCGGTGCGCGGCGTGCTGCGCCACCGCCGCGCCCATTGCATCGAAGCCGCCTTCGTCGCCGCCTGCGCCCTTTGGCTGCAGGGCGAACCGCCGCTGATCATGGATCTGACCGCCAAGGGCGACTCCGACCATGTCATTGCCATCTTTCGCCGCCATGGCTGCTGGGGCGCCATCTCCAAAAGCAACCATGTCTGGCTGCGCTGGCGCGACCCGGTCTATCGAAGCCTGCGCGAACTGGCGATGTCGTACTTCCACGAATACACCAACAAGCATCGCAAGACGTTGCGAACCTATTCCCGGCCGGTCGACCTCGACCGCTTTCCGATCGGCCTGTGGATCACCAACGAGGAGGATTGCTGGGATGTCGGCGCCGCCCTCGACGACGTGCGCCACTACCGGCTGATCACGCCGGCGCAGGCGCGCCGGCTGATGCCGCGCGATGCAACCGAACTTCGCGCCGACGACCTGGTGCAATACGAAAGCCGCGACCGCAAGCGCGCTCGCCGATACTGAGAGATCCATGATGAAAGTTCTGCTCGCGTTCCTGCTCGCCTCGCTGCTGGGCGCGGGACCCGCCACCGCGTCGCAGATCCCGCCCGAATGGCAGGCCGCCGCGCTGACCGTGATCGGCGAGCTGGAGCGCGACACGCCGCAAGCGGCCAAGCCCTGGGAGCGCGAACTCACGGATGGCTGGAACCTGGCGCGCGCCTGGCGCCGCTACAACAACCGCAATAGCGAGATCATCCTGGCGGAATATCTCACCTTCGTGGCGGTGTGCCGCCAGGGCTGTGCCGGCCACACGATCGAGGGTCAGGATTATCGAACGGTGGCCGAAGAGATGAAGGCGCTGCGCGTCGAGCACGGCGGACCCTACGTGCTGGCCGCCAATGCGCACAGCTGGCTGGCGAACCTTCCCGATCCGACGGGCGCCGCCCGCAAGAATGCCGTGCTGTGGGGCAAGGACCTCGACGCGGCCGCGGCCGACTTCGCCACCGGCAACCTCTATGCGCTGGCCTGGCTGCTGGCCCGCGCCCAGCCGACGGCCGCCGAGCAGGCCGCCACCTTCGCGCGCTTCGCGCTTTTCGTGCAGGGCAGGGCCTGGATCGGCGCGCGCTGCCTCGACATTTCCAAGGTCGCCATGGTCCTCGGCGCCCCGCCGCGCATCGAGGTTTGCCGCTAGCCGGATTTGCAAATCGCCGGCGGGAGGCCGATCATCGCGACATGCCCTACGATACGATCGAGGTTCGCAAGGTCACCCCGGCCATCGGCGCGGAAATCTCCGGCGTCGATCTCGCCGGTCCGCTGTCCAACCGCCAGGTGAGCGAGCTGCACGATGCGCTGATGGCGCATCAGGTGATCTTCTTCCGCGACCAGCAGATGAGCGTCGACCAGCACAAGGCGTTCGGCCGCCTGTTCGGCGAGCTTTTGATCCATCCCGCGGCCCGCGCCGAGGTCGAAGGCCATCCCGAGATCCGCGTCGTTCACGCCGACGCCAAGACCGAGGTGGCGACCGGCGAAGTCTGGCACTCCGACATGTCGTGCGAGCCCGAGCCGCCGATGGGGTCGATCCTCTATCTGCACCAGACGCCGCCGGTCGGCGGCGACACGGCGTTCGCCAACATGTATCTCGCCTACGAGACGCTGTCGGAACCGATCAAGCGGCTGGTCGAGGGATTGAGCGCGTTCCACACCAGCGCCCACGTCTATTCGCGCGGCGCCTATGAGCGCAGCGACAAGAAGTTCCCCGAGGCGGTGCATCCCATCGTGCGCCGCCATCCGGTGACGGACCGGAAATGCCTGTTCATCAACCGCGGCTTCACCAAGCGCATCGAAGGGCTCAAAAAGCACGAGAGCGATGCGCTGCTCGAGATGCTGGTGCGCCACGCCGAGACGCCGGAGTTCCAGTGCCGCTTCCGTTGGGACAGGCACTCCGTCGCCTTCTGGGACAATCGCTGCGCGATGCACCGCGCCACGTTCGACTATCACCCGCACGTGCGGCACGGTCATCGGGTGACGATCAAGGGCGATAAGCCGTTCTGACGTACGATGGTCGTTCCAGCAAGATTGTCATCCCGAGCGCAGCGAGGGACCTTTCTGTTGCTCTAAAGGTCCCTCGGGCTTCGCCCTCGGGATGACAGATGCGCCTACTCGGCCGCGATCGCGTCCTTCACGAACTTCTTGGCGTCGAAATCCTCGGCGACCTTGAGGTCGTTGCCCAGGAGCTTCTCGACGTCGATCTTGGCGTATTCCATCACGCCCATGTCGCCCAGCGCCTTCTGCACCTTGGGCCCGAACAGGCCGATCTCCTTGAGGATCGGCACGACGCGGGTGAACAGGCGCGTGCGGAACGACTGCATGGCGCCCGAATTGTAGGCGTGCTCCATGAGCTTATCGACCGGCAGGCCCGACCGCGTCCAGACCTCGGCCTGGTTGAAGCGGTCGCGCATGAAATAGAGCGCGTCGACCGTGAACTCCTCGCGCTCGGCACGCTCGGCGTCGGAGAGCTGCGGATAGTATTCGCGCAGCGCCATGCGGCCGAAGGTGACGTGGCGCGCCTCGTCTTGCATGACGTAGGCGTTCACCGAGGCGGCCAGGTTGTTCTTGGCGCTGTCGCGGATACGCTGGAAGGCGGCCAACGCCAGGCCTTCGATCAGCACCTGCATGCCGAGATAGGTCATGTCCCAGCGGCGGTCGGACAGCGTCTGCTCGAGCAGGTTCTTCAGCGACTCGGTGATGGGATAAGCCGCCTTGAACTTCTCGTGGATCAGCCGCTTGTAGGTCTCGACGTGGCGGGCTTCGTCCATGACCTGGGTGGCGGCATAGAACTTGGCGTTCATGTCCGGCACGGTGTTGACGATCTTGGCGGTGGCGATCAGCGCGCCCTGCTCGCCGTGCATGAACTGGCAGATCGAATGGCACTGCAGGTTGAAGCGCAGCCAGTCGCGCTCCTTCTCGGTCATCTTTTCCCAGAACGGCGAACCGTAGATCGGGATGCTCTCGTCGGACATGCCCATCGGGTTGCCTTCGAACAGCTCCTGGCTCCAGTCGAGCCGGGTGCTGGTGTCCCACTGCTGCTGCTTGCCCTTCTCGTAGAGATTCAGCAGGTCGGACGAACCGGCGTCATATTCCCAATTGAAGGCGATTTCGGTGGCGCCATCGAACTTCCAGTTCGTGACCTCGACCGGCAACTGGTAAATTTTCTGCGTCGTCATTGGCTCTTGCCTCCTGGCGCTGAACGCGGTCCCATTCCCCACGAAGCGGCAAAAATGACGCTCCGTTCATTTTTCTGGGCGGAAGCTATCACACTCTGCTAGGAGAGTCCGCAAGGAAAATAGCACGGCCTCTGAATTCGGATTTATCAATGTCTTACAACAAGTTGCGCATCGCCAAAATCGTCGAGGAAACGCCGGATGCGCGCTCCTTCGTCCTCGAAATTCCGGCCGACCTGGCCGAGAAGTACCGCTACCGCGCGGGGCAGTTCCTGACCTTCCGGGTGCCGCACCCCGAGGGCGCCTTCAACCGCTGCTATTCGCTGTCGAGCGCGCCGGAGACCGACGGCCTGCCCAAGGTGACGGTGAAGAGGGTCGAGGGCGGCAAAGGCTCCAACTGGTTCCACGACGCGCTGAAGGAAGGCCTCACGCTCGAAGTGCTGCCACCGGCCGGCCGCTTCGTGCTGGGCGACGGCGACGCGCCCCTGCTGTTGTTCGGCGGCGGCAGCGGCATCACGCCCATGATGTCGCTGATCAAGTCAGCTCTGAAGGCCGGTCAACGCCGCATCCGCCTGTTCTATGCCAACCGCGACAAACCCTCGATCATCTTCGACTCAGAGCTCGTCTCGCTGCTCGCGGCGCACAACGGTCGGCTGGAGGTGATCCATCATCTCGACGCCGAGCAGGGCCTGACCCAACCGGCGGAGATCGTCGCGGCCCTCAAGGGCTTCGAGAACGCCGAGGCCTATCTGTGCGGACCCGGGCCGTTCATGACCCTGGTCGAGAACACGCTGTTGGCCGCCGGCATGCCGCGCGAGAAGGTGCGCCTCGAACGCTTCGAGGCTTCGGGCAACGACGCCGTGCCAATCGAACCCGACGAAGGCGATGTGATCCCGAGCGAGATCACCATCCACTTCGAGGGCAAGGCGCACAAGGTGCCGTACCGCAAGGGCCTCAGCATCCTCGAGGCGGCGCGCGCCGCCGGGCTCAATCCGCTGTCGTCGTGCGAGGAAGGCTTCTGCGCCTCGTGCGCGGCCAAGCGCATCAAGGGCAAGATCGTGCTGGCGAAGAACGACATCTATACGCCCGACGATCTCGCCAACAACTGGATCCTGACCTGCCAGGGCCACTGCTTCGGCCCGGAGGTCGAGATCACCTACGACGTGGTGTGAGCCTTCTCACGATCCCCGCCCGCGACACGGTGCGGGCGACGATCCTCACGATCATCGCCGGCATCGCCGACGCGGTGGGCTACATCACCATGGGCGGCGTGTTCGCCGCCAACATGACGGGCAACACCGTACTGGCGGGCATCGCCGCCGCGCAGCGCCATTACCCCGACGCCTGGCAGCATCTCGCGCCGCTGCTCGCGTTCTTCGTGGGCGCCATGCTGTCACGCCTGCTGCTGCGACTCTGGCACAAGCCGAATGCGTGCCTGCTGGTCGAGGCGGCGCTGCTCGCCGTCGTCGGCTTCCTGCCTTTGGAGCCCGAACCCGCGGTGCTGATCCTGGCGCTGGCGATGGGCGTGCAGGCCTCGGCCATCACCCACTTCTCCGGCAACGCCATCAGCACCGTCGTGGTGACCAGCACCCTGGCACGCACCGCCGATGCCGTGCTCGACCGGCTGTGGCCCGGCGAGAAGAAGAACCTTCCCACCGCGCCCAACCTGCCGCTGCTGGCGCTCACCTGGATAGGCTACCTCGTCGGCGCCGTGGCAGGCGCGTTGCTGCTGGCGGCCATGCCCTATCCGCTGCTGGTGCCGGTGGCCCTGCTGGCGCTGCTGCTGTTCCTCTGACGAATCGCGCCGCTATCGGGGGGCCTACATCGGCGGGACGAGACCGTCCTTGCCGTAAGTGATGCGCGGCGTCAGCAAGGTCCCATCGGGCTTCTTTTCGGCCGCTGCGATGAAGATGCCGGTCCCGGGCTTCAGCTCGGCCTTGTCGCCCGGCGCATAGGTCACGACGACGGTTTCCGGCGTCACGACAAGCGTCTTCTCGCCGCCCTTGTACTTCATCGTCAGCGTCTGGCCTTTCACGCCGGTCACGGCCGCCTCGACATTGGCGTTGGTCATGGTGGACTGCGGCTTGAGATCCCAGTCTCGGTGTCCCTCGCCGGTGCCGCGCATCGCCTCGGGGAAAATGTGCACCTCGACCGCGTGCAGGCTGCCGTCAGGACCAGGCATCGCCGTCGAACCGACGAACATGCCGGGCTTGATGTCGGCCATGCTCGCCTTGACCATCGCCACGAACAGCGGCTTGTCGGTAACTGCCACCTTCACCGTATCGCCGCTGCGGGTTTTGACGAGATACACAGAGCCATCCATGCCCTCGACTGTGCCGCGCACGCGCACGGTATCTTGCGCCCAGGCCGAAGCAATCGGGCCGGTTGCAGCAAGGGTGAAGACGACAAACGTACGCCGCAGCATCCCGGACATGGCGATCCTCCTTGAAAGCGCGAATGGAGCGCAATGCTAGCGCATCGCGCCGCCAAGGCGGCATCACTAGGAGGTGAAGTGCGGTCTTACTCCGCCGCGATCGCCTTGTGGACGAACATCTTCTTGTCGAAGTCGTCGGCGACCTTGCCGTCATTGGCGAGCTGCTCGACGACGTCGATCTTGGCGTAGTCCATGGCGCCCATCTCGGCGAACGCCTTCTGCACCCGCTCGCCCCACAGGCCGATGTCCTTGACCGTGGGCACGACGCGGCTGAACAGCCGGCCGCGGAACGAGTTCATCTGCTTGGAATTGTAGTGGATCTCGTCCAGCACCTTGGCCGGCAGGCCGAGCCGCTCCCAGACTTCCGACTGGTTGAAGCGGTCGCGCATGAAATAGAGCGCCTCGACCACGAATTCCTCGCGCTCGTCGCGCTCGGCCCGGGAGAGCTGCGGATAGTAGTCGCGCAGCGCCAGGCGGCCGAACGAGACGTGCCGCGCCTCGTCCTGCATGACATAGGCGTTCACCGCGCCGGCCAGCGTGTTGCCCGACTTGTCGCGGATCGCCTGGAAAGCGGCCAGCGCCAGGCCTTCGATCAGCACCTGCATGCCGAGGTAGGTCATGTCCCAGCGGCGGTCGCTGAGCGTCTGCTCGAGCAAGGTCTTGAGCGCCGGGTTGATCGGATAGGCGAGTTCGAACTTCTCATGCAGCAGGCGCTTGTAGGCCTCGACATGGCGCGCCTCGTCCATCACCTGCGTCGCGGCATAGAACTTGGCGTTCATGTCCGGCACCGTGGCGACGATCTTGGCGGTGGCGATCAAGGCGCCCTGCTCGCCGTGCGTGAACTGCGAGATCGAGTTGGCCTGCAGATTGCGCCGCAGCCACGACCTCTCCTTTTCGGTCATCCTGCGCCAGTAATCCGTGTCGTAGATCGAGATCGCCTCGTCCTTGAGCTCCATCGGATTGTCGGGGTTGAGCTCGAGCGACCAGTCGAGCCGCGTGCTGGCGTTCCACTGCTGCTTCTTGCCCTTCTCGTAGAGTTCGAGCAGCGCGGCCGAGCCGTCGTCATATTCCCAGTTGAACTGGATGTCGGTGGCGCCGTCGAACTTCCAGTCGGTGACCTCGACGGGCAGGGCGTAGATGCGCTGGGTGCTCATGGCAGGCCCTCCCGGGCCGGTATTCCCTCTGGTTGCCAAAAAGATGTCGCTCCGCTCACCTTCTGGCAAGCCGCGGGCGCGTCACGGCTGCAGCCGGTAGCCGCCGCGGTCGGTGATCAGGATGGCGGCGCTTGCCGGGTCCTTCTCGATCTTCTGGCGCAGACGATAGATGTGGGTCTCCAGGGTGTGCGTGGTGACCCCGGCATTGTAGCCCCACACTTCGTTCAACAGGACGTCGCGCGCGACCGGGCGGTCGCCGGCCCGGAACAGGTATTTCAGGATCGAGGCTTCCTTGTCGGTCAGGCGGATCTTCTTCTTGCCGCCCTTCTCCACCAGCATCTTGCCGGCCGGGTGGAATTCGTAGGGCCCGATGGTCATCACCGCGTCCTCGCTGCGCTCGTGCTGGCGCAGGTGGGCGCGCAGCCGGGCGAGCAGGACGTTGATGCGAAACGGCTTGGTGACGTAGTCGTTGGCGCCCGATTCGAGGCCCAGGATGGTATCGGCGTCGGAGTCGGCGGCGGTCAGCATGATGACCGGCGATCGCACGCCCTGGCGGCGCATCAGCTTGCAGAGCTCGCGGCCGTCCATGTCGGGCAGGCCGATATCGAGCAGGATAGCGTCGTAGTGCGCCAGCTTGGCCTTTTCCAGCCCCTCGGCAGCGGTGCCGACCTGGATGGTGTTGAAGCCGTCATAGAGGTCGAGCTGCTCGGCGAGCACGGTCCGCAGCGCCTGATCGTCGTCAACGAGCAGAATTTTCTTGCCACGATTGTTCACTGACATGCTGCTGCTACCTGCGAGCGTCCCGCGCCTACCTTATCTGGTACGCTGCGGCGGCAAAAGCGGTTCACTTCGGCAAAAAGCCGCGCCGTGCTAAAGGAAAGCATGCCCTCGAGCCAGGTCCATTCTCGCACCGCCACTGCACTAGCCGCCGTCGAACGCGCCCTGGCCGAACTACGCCGCGGCGGCATCGTCGTCCTGCGCGACGAGGACGGCGCCGCCGGCCTGGTGGTCGCCGCCGAGGCCTGCGGCCCGCTCGCCCTGCAACGCCTGCAGGGCCTGGCCCAGGACGCGCCGGTGCTGATCACCACGCGCCGCCGCGCCGAGGCGATCGGCATGGAGATCCCGCCGCATATTGCCGGCGGCCTGGGCGAGACCAACAAGCCGATCACGCTCGACCTGCCGGAGGGCGTGCCGGTCGACGTGATCCTGCGGCCGCACGAAAGCGACCCGCCTGATCACCCGGGCGGCTCCAGCCGCCACATCGCCCTGCGCTCCCTGTCGCGGCCGGTGGTCAGCCACGCGCCGCGCATCGCCCAGACCGCCATCGAGCTCGCCAAGCTCGCCCGCCTGCTGCCCGCCGTCGTGCTGGGACCGCTCAGCCGCGATCACGGCAACAAGCGGCGCGCCTGGGCCCGTGAGCAGGACCTGATCTACGTCGATGCCACAGACGTGCTGGGCTACGAGGAGACCGCCGCGCGCAACCTCCACCAGGTGGCACAGGCGCACGTGCCGCTCGAGGGCGCGGAGAACGCCCGCATCCTCGCCTGGCGGCCGAGCGACGGCGGCAAGGAGCATCTCGCCATCGTGGTCGGCGAGATCGATCCCACCGAGCCGGTTCTCATCCGCCTCCATTCGGAGTGCTTCACCGGCGACCTCTTGGGCTCGCTGCGCTGCGACTGCGGCCTGCAGCTGCGCGGCGCCATCACCGAGATCGCCAAGCAGGGCTCGGGCGTGCTGCTTTACCTCGCCCAGGAAGGCCGCGGCATCGGCCTGGTGAACAAGCTGCGCGCCTACGAGCTGCAGGACGACGGCTTCGACACGATCGACGCCAACGAACAGCTGGGCTTCGATGCCGACGAGCGCATCTACGCGCCGGCCGCCACCATGCTGGCGCGCATGGGCATCAAGCGCGTGCGGCTGATGACCAACAACCCGCAGAAGATCGCCCAGCTCGAGCGCTATGGCATCGAGGTCGCCGAGCGGGTGGCGCACTCTTTCCCGGCCAATGGGCACAACGAGAACTACCTGCGCACCAAGGCCGAGCGCGCCGGCCATTTGCTCTGAGCGTAAACCATGCGTGTCGGCGTCCCGAAGGAAATCAAGGATCACGAGGATCGCGTCGGACTGGTGCCGTCGTCGGTCGCCGAACTGGTTCATCACGGCCATGAGGTGATGATCGAGCGCGGCGCCGGCCAAGGCGCCGGGCTGGGCGACGATCAGTACCTGGCGGCCGGCGCGCGGATCGCGGCCGACGCCGCCGAGATCTTCGCGGCGAGCGAGCTGATCGTGAAGGTCAAGGAGCCGCTCGCGGCCGAGCGCAGGCGGCTGCGGGCCGGCCAGGTGCTTTTCACCTACCTGCACCTGGCGCCCGACCCGGAACAAACGCACGACCTGCTCAAGAGCGGCGTGACCGCCATCGCCTACGAGACGGTCACCTCCCCCTTCGGCACCCTGCCGCTCCTGACGCCGATGTCGGAGATCGCCGGCCGCCTCGCGCCGCAGGTCGGCGCGCGCTATCTCGAGCGCACGTCGGGCGGGCGCGGCGTGCTTTTGGGCGGCGTGCCGGGCGTGCCGCCGGCCGAGGTCGTGGTGCTGGGCGGCGGCGTGTCGGGCACGCATGCCGCCACCATTGCGCTGGGCATGGGCGCCACGGTGTTCGTGGTCGACCGGTCGGCCGAGGCGCTGCGCCGGCTGGCGGCGCAAATGCCCGGCCTGCGCACGATCTTCTCGACGCGCGATGCGCTGAGCCACATCCTGCGCCGCGCCGACCTGGTGATCGGCGCCGTGCTGGTGCCGGGTGCCGCCGCACCCAAGCTCGTCACCCGCGAGATGGTGGCATCGATGAAGCCCGCCAGCGTCATCGTCGACATCGCCATCGACCAGGGCGGTTGCTGCGAGACGTCCCGGCCGACCTCGCATTCGCATCCGACCTATATCGAGGAAGGCGTGACGCATTACTGCGTCACCAACATGCCGGGCGCGGTGGCGCGCACCTCGACCTTCGCGCTGAACAACGCCACCCTGCCGTTCGTGCTGGCGCTGGCCGGCAAGGGCTGGCGCAAGGCCATCGCCGAGGATCCGCATCTGCGCAACGGGTTGAACACGCACGCCGGCAAGCTCACCTGCCGGCCGGTCGCCGAAGCGCTCGGCCTGCCCTTCACACCGCCCGAGACGCTGGCCGCGTAGCGGCTCGGCCGCATCCGGCGGCCTTTTTTGGCCATACCGAGCCGCTAAACTCCCGCGACGACCCCGAGAAACGGGGCGCTTCTGGAGGATTCGCCATGTCGAGAATCAAACGCCGTGCGCTTGTCGCCACAGGCGCGGCCTTCGCGCTCGCTCCCGCCATTGTCCGTGCGCAGAAAAAGTACGACCCGGGGGTCACCGACAAGGAGATCAAGCTCGGCCACACCAATCCCTATAGCGGGCCATTGTCGGCCTACGGCGTGATCGGCAAGGGCATCACGGCCTACTGGAACATGGTCAACGACCAGGGCGGCATCAACGGCCGCAAGATCGACTTCATCACCTACGACGACGGCTTCCAGCCGCCCAAGACGGTCGAGATGGTGCGCAAGCTCGTCGAGGACGACCAAGTCTTCGCGATCTACCAGCTGCTCGGCACGCCGACCAACACGGTGGTGCAGAAGTACCTCAACCAGAAGAAGGTGCCGCAACTCTTCGTCGCGACCGGCGCGTCCAAGTGGGGCAATCCCAAGGAGTTTCCCTGGACCATGGGCTGGCAGCCCGACTACGCCACCGAGGCCGCGATCTACGCCAAGCACATCATGGCCAATCATCCCAAGGCCAAGGTCGCGATGCTCTATCAGAACGACGATTCCGGGAAAGACTACCTCAACGGATTCATCGCAGGCTTCGGCAAGGACAAGGACAAGTTCCTGATCAAGACGGCGAGCTACGAGGTCACCGACCCTACGGTCGACAGCCAGATCATCCAGCTCAAGGATTCTGGCGCCGACGTGTTCTTCAACGACGCGGCCCCCAAGGCCGCGGCCCAGGCGATCCGCAAGGTCGCCGATCTCGGCTGGAAGCCCGCCCATTACCTCGCCAACGTCGCGGCTTCCGTCGCATCGACCCTGAAGCCCGCGGGCCTCGACAACAGCAAGGACATCATCACCGCCGCCTACCTCAAGGATCCGACCGACCCGCAATGGGCGACCGCGCCGGACTTCCTCGAATGGAAGGCGTGGATGGAGAAGTACCTGCCGCAAGGCAACATGTCGGACGCCTCGTACACCTATGCCTACTCGGTGTCGGCGACCATGCGCCACGTGCTGACCGAATGCGGCGACAACCTCACGCGCGCCAACCTGATGAAGCAGGCCGCCAGCATGCACGACCTCGTGGTGCCGATCCTGCTGCCCGGCATCAAGATCAACACCAGCCCGACCGACTTCTATCCCATCCAGTCGGTCCAGCTGGCGCGCTTCGACGGCGAGACGTGGAAGCTGTTCGGCGAGGTGCTGTCGAGCGAGAGCAGCTAGTCAGAAGCCGAGCACGGCGAAGCGCAGCAGCACGGCGCAGGCGCCGGCGCCGACCAGCAGGATGGCCAGCCCGACCGGCGAGCCCCAGCCGTGCCACGCCATGGCCGCTTCCATGGCGGGGCGGGCGAGCGGGTCGTAGCGGTCGGACGAAGAAGAAGAGGTGCTGAGGCTCATGGCTTGCTCCTTGGCGGGTCGATGATGATATGCCATTATCTTGATAGCTAGTTATCTTAGTAATGAAGAAATATGACGATCAAGAGAACGAGTCAAGCGGCAAAGCAGACGCTGGCCGGGCGGCTGATGCTGGCGCTGCGCCGCTCCTCGGCGGCGGGCGTGCTGCATGGCCAGACGGTCGCGCGGCGGGTCGGCGTCAATTCGACCGATCTCGAATGCCTCGATCTCATCCTGATGAGCGGCCCCTCGACCGCGGGCGAGATCGCCCGCCATACCGGCCTCACCAGCGGCGCGGTGACGGCCCTGATCGATCGCCTGGAGCGTCTGGGACTGGTCGAACGCGCGGCCGATCCGGCCGACCGTCGCAAGGTCCTGGTGCGCGTGCGCGAGGACAGGATCGGCCCCATCGCGGCGCTCTACGCGCCGCTGGAGAAAGCGATGCAGGCGCTGCTCGCGGGCTACAGCAAGGAGGAGCTGAAGCTGCTGATCGACTTCGCCGAGCGCAGCGGCGGGCTTCTGCTGGCGCGCGTGAGCGAACTCAATGACGACAAGTGACGGGGGTCTTTCCTCCTTCTTCGATTCCATCGCATATGGCCAAAAACTCCCCGTCCCGATAGCCTGGCCGGGCGAGAGAGTTATATGGCGTACTTAAGCATAAGTCAAGTAATAGTTTAGTAGAAATTGGAACAACGAAGATCGGAATAAGTAAGCACCAGTGACGGGGGTTAGGCCGTTTCGGCCGTTGAATTTCCAAGCAAATTTCAGACGATATTGTTCTCGCAACAGCCGCGCGCCGGGCGGGTCGCAACGACCTGAAAGGTCTGGCACGGAATTCGCTCGACAGCGCCGAAAGGTCCTCCCCATTGTCGATGCATGAGCGCGGCTAGTCCGGAACCGTTCGTCCGGTTCATCGATGTCAGCAAGAGCTACGACGGCAAGGTCGACGCCGTGCGCGCCCTCGACCTCGCGGTCGAGGCCGGCGAGTTCCTGACCTTGCTCGGCCCCTCGGGGTCGGGCAAGACGACCACGCTCACCATGCTGGCGGGCTTCGAGCAGCCGAGCCGCGGGCGCATCTTCGTGGCCGGCGAGGATGTCACGGGAGTGCCGGTCGAGAAGCGCGGCATCGGCATGGTGTTCCAGAACTACGCGCTGTTTCCCAACATGAGCGTGGGCGAGAACATCGCCTTTCCGCTCACGGTGCGTCGCCTGCCGCGCGCCGAGATCGCGCAAAAGGTGGCGCGCGCGCTGGCGATGGTGCGGCTGGAGGGCCTCGCCGACCGCCGCACGCAGCAGCTCTCGGGCGGCCAGCAGCAACGGGTCGCCGTCGCCCGCGCGCTGGTCTTCGAGCCGCGGCTCGTGCTGCTCGACGAGCCGCTGGGCGCGCTCGACCGCCAGCTGCGCGAGCAGATGCAATACGAGCTGAAGCACCTCCACCAGCGGCTGGGCGTCACCATGGTCTATGTCACGCACGACCAGGTCGAGGCGATGACCATGTCCGATCGGGTCGCCGTCTTCAGCACCGGCAAGCTGCGCCAGGTCGCCGAGCCGCGCCGGCTCTACGAGGAGCCGGACTCGCTGTTCGTCGCCCAGTTCCTGGGCGAGAGCAACGCGCTTGCCGCCACGGTCGAGCGTCGCGACGGCGGGCAGTGCGCGGCGACCTTGCCGGGGGGCGAGACGATCGTCGCCACGGCCGTCGGCGCCTGCGCCGCCGGCGGCAAGGTCGATCTGGTGTTGCGGCCGGAGAAGGTGGCGCTGGGCGCGGCGGCAAAAGACTGCGCCAATCGCTTCCCGGCGCGCGTCGTCGAAGCGACGTTCCTGGGCGATCAGGTGCGCGTGCGGCTGGCGGCGCTGGGGCGGGATGACTTCGTGCTGAAACTGCCCAACGCCGCGGGACAAGACATGCTCGAGCCGGGCACCCCGGTCGAGATCGGCTGGCGGACGGAGGATTGTCGTGCCCTCGTTCCCTGAGCGTCGAGCCCGCGCCCAGCTTGCCTACTGGCTGATCCTGCTGCCGGCCGTGCTGATGCTGGTGGCGCTCTATCTCGTGCCGCTGGCCGATGTGCTGTTGACCAGCGTCACCGATCCCAGGCCCGGCCTCGACAATTATGCGCTGCTGTTCACCAGCGCCTCGGTGCAGAGAACGCTGATCACGACGCTCCGCATCGCCGCCATCACCACCGTGTCGGCGCTGCTGCTGGGCTACCTCGTGGCCTACGCCATGCGCGCGGCGACCTCGCGGCGGCAGCGCATCATGCTGTTCTGCGTGCTGCTGCCGTTCTGGATCTCGGTGCTGGTGCGCTCCTTCGCCTGGCTGACCTTGCTGGGCAGCCAGGGCGTGCTGAACGACCTGCTGATCGATGCCGGCCTGATCGACGAGCCGTTGGCCCTGGTGCGCAACGAGACCGGCGTGCTGATCGGCATGGTCCACGTCATGCTGCCCTACGCCATCCTCACGCTCTACGCCAACATGCTGGGCATCGATACCGGCCTGGTCGCCGCGGCGCGCAGCCTGGGGGCGAGCCGCGGCCAGGCCTTCCGCATGGTCTTCCTGCCGCTCACCCGGCCCGGCCTGATCGGCGCCGGCACCCTGGTGTTCATCCTGTCGCTGGGCTTCTTCGTCACGCCGGCGCTGCTGGGCGGCGGCAAGGTGCTGATGATCGCCGAATATGTCGCCATCCAGATCAACGACACCTTGCGCTGGGGGCTGGGCACCATGCTGGCGGCGACCCTGATGATCTCGGTGCTGGGCGCGCTGTGGGCGCTGTCGCGGGTCATCGACGTGCGACGCCTCTTCGGCGCATGAGGGTCGGCGCATGAGGGTCGGCGCGTGAACAAGCTGCAAGCCTCCGGCACGGTAGCGGCGCTGGCCTGGCTGGTGCTGAGCTTCCTGGCGCTGCCCGCCTTCGCCGTGATCCCCGTCTCCTTCACTGACACGCGCTATCTCGCTCTGCCGCAGGAACACCTGTCGCTGCAGCACTGGCGGACGTTTCTGTCGAGCCCCGAATGGCTCGGCAGCATCTGGCAAAGCTTGTGGATCGCCACGGTCTCGACGGTGATGGCGGTGACGGCGGGCACGCTCTGCGCCGTCGGCTGCTGGCGCATCGCCTCGCGCGCATCAGAACGGGTACGCAGCGCCATGATCCTGCCCCTGGCGGTGCCGACGATTGTCTACGCCCTGGGCATCTACCGCCTCTATGTGGCGCTCGACCTGGTGGGCACCGGGCTGGGCGTGGTTTTGGCCCATGCCGTGACCGGGCTGCCCTATGTCGTGCTCACCGTGTCGGCGGCGCTCAGCAATCTTGACCCTCGGCTCGAACAGGCGGCGCGCGGGCTGGGCGCCTCGGTCGGCCAGACGCTGCGCCATGTGATCGTGCCCAATATCGTGCCGGGCGTGCTGTCAGGCGCGATCTTTGCTTTCATCCATTCCTGGGACGAGCTGATCGTGGTTATCTTCATCGGCGGGCGCGCGCTGTTCACCCTGCCGCGCCGCATGTGGGACGGCATCAACGACAATCTCGATCCCGTCATCGCCGTGGTGGCGACCGGCATGATCCTGTTTACCTTGCTGGTTCTCATCGCGGAACTTTCGGTGCGGGCAAGGCGGGCGGAAAGCCCCCTGTCCACCGAAGAGGCGGCTTGAAGGGAGGACTGGACAATGTCTGACGTACGCGATCGCCGGGACGAACTCTCGCAGTTCGTGGAGCGGACCGAGGGCAAGGTCTATCCGCGCCGGGTCTTCCTCGGCATGTGCGGCGCGCTGGGACTGGCGCCCGTCGCCGCCAGCCTGACGCCGGCGCTGGCCGACCAGAACGAGCTGGTGCTGGTCAACTGGGGCGGCGATGCCGTGCGCGGCATGAAGAACGCCTGGGTCGACCCCTATCTCAAGAAATATCCCGACCGCAAGGTCGCCATCGACGGCACCGGCCCCTCGACCAGCCGCATCCGCCTGATGGTGCAGAGCGGCAAGGTCACCTGGGACGTGATGGACCGCAATCTGCACACCGCGCTCGAGATCGGGCCTGAGGGCATGCTGGAGAAGATCGACTATTCGATCGTCGACCGCAGCAAGGTGCGGCCCGAGCACGCCGTCGAGTGGGGCATCGGCAATTACATCTATGCGATGGTGCTCACCTACAACACCAAGAAGTGGGGCGGCGAGGTGCCGACCACCTGGAAGGACGTCTGGGACGTCAAGAAATTCCCCGGCAAGCGCGCCTTCCGGCGCGAGCCCGACGGCGTCTTGGAAGCGGCGCTGATGGCCGACGGCGTGCCGTTCGACAAGATCTATCCCATCGACATGAAGCGCGCGCTCGACATGCACAGGAAGATCAAGGAGCACACGATCTACTACAACGTCATCGCCGACGGCCAGAACATGTTCCGCAACGGCGAGGCCCAGCTCGGCCAGCTCCTGAACACGCGCGCCTGGCCGCTGAAGCAGGACACCAAGGGCGTCTGCGACTGGACCTGGAACGAGGGCATCTCGTGGGGCGCCTGCTGGATGGTGCCCAAGGGCGCCACGGGCGGAAAGGCGATCTGGGACTTCATCAACTCGACCCTGGATCCGGCGGGCCAGGCCGAGCTGCTCAAGACCAACGGCTACGGTCCGATCAATCCGGAGGCCTCGAAGCTGCTCGGGCCGGAATGGAATGCGGTCAATCCCGGCGATCCTGCCAACTACGCCAAGATGCTGCCGGGCGGCATTGCGTGGTACGCTAAGAACGCCACCACCGCTCGTCAGGAAATGATCGACGCGCTGTCCAACTGACAGAGGACGAGAAGATGTTCCTATTCGTTGAGAGTGTCATTGCTGGGGGCGCGCGACTCCCGTCGCGCGTCTTTGTCGAACTCACTGAGGATCGCGCCACTGGAGTGGCGCGCCCCCAGCGATGAATACCGCCGTCGCATCCCTGCCCGCGCCCGCCCTGGGTCGCTGGGCCAATGCCAATGAGCTGCCGGTGATCGACTTCGCGCCGCTCGGCGGCCGGAACGCGGAAGCCATCGACCGGATCGCCCGGGAGGTGCACGACGCCTGCCGCGACATCGGCTTTCTCACCATCGTCAACCATCCGGTGCCGCCGGCCAAGATCAAGGAGATCTTCCGCCAGTCGCAGCGCTTCTTCGCCCTGCCGCTGGCCGAGAAGATGAAAGCCTACATGGGCAACTCCAACCTGTTCCGCGGCTACCTGCCGATGGACGAGCCCGGCAAGCAGAAGGCCTACCGCGGCACGGCCATCGAGGGCTTCCAGCCGCATCTCGACCCCGCGCGCATGAAGGCGCGCAAGCCGCACAAGAACGAGGCCTTCCAGGCCTCGCTCGAATTGCCCGACGACGATCCCGACGTCGCGGCCGGCAAGCCGCTGCATGGCGCCAACCTGTGGCCGGACAACCTGCCGGGCTTCCGCGAGGCCGTGCTCGACTATCACACGACGATGACGGAGTTCGCCGCCCTGCTCGCCTCGGTGTTCGCGCTCGGGCTCGAACTGCCGGCCGACTACTTCGTGCAGTTCTACAGGAAGCCGCTGATCCAGGTCCGCCTGCTGCATTACCTGTCGCAGGACAAGCAGGCGGCGCTCGAGGGCGGCGACAGCCGCGCCCATCAGGACGCCGGCGGCTTCACCATGCTGCAGCAGGACGATGTCGGCGGCCTCGAGATCAAGACCAAGTCGGGCGAATGGCTGATCGTGCCGCCGGTCGAGAACAGCTTCGTGGTCAATATCGGCGACAGCATGCGGATGTGGACCAACAACCGCTTCGCGTCGACCCTGCACCGCGTGGTCAACCACTACGGCCGCGAGCGCTATTCGGTGGGCGTGTTCGCCAATCCCGACTACGACACGGTGATCCGGCCGCTGCCGACCTGCGTCGATTCAGAGCATCCGCCGACCTTCGACAAGATGCTGTCGGGCGAGGCCCTGCTCTTTCTCTACAGCCGGGTGTGGCCGTCGCAGGGCCAGCCGGACAAGGTGTCGGCGTACTGATCGTGCAGGTTTCGGCAATTTTAGGTATTCGTTCTCGGAATTCCTCGATTCTTGGAAATGATTTCCGCGCCTCACCCGATCGCGCCGGATTATAAAAAATCCTGACGCGCCCGGCGTGCCAAGATGAACGATGCTGGGAGGCGAGAGGGGTTTTCGATGACATTGCCTGTGGCAACGCTCGACCATGTGGTCATAAACGCGCGCGACGACATGGATCGCGCCGCCGACATCTATACGCGGCTGGGCTTCAGCCTGACCGAGCGTGGCTATCATTCGCTGGGGTCGATCAACCACCTCGCCATGTTCGGCACCGACTATCTCGAGCTGATCGCCGTGCCGAAGGGCGCAACGAGCGGCCGGCTCGATCTGCTGACCTTCCCGTTCGGCCTCAACGGCCTGGTGTTCGGCTCGGAGGATTCGGCCATCACCTACGGTGAGCTTGCCAAGGCCGGCGTGCCGATCGAGCCGCCGGTCGAGTTCACGCGGCCGGTCAAGGTCGACGGGAAGGAGCGCGATGCGCGCTTTCGCACCGTGCGCATGAAGGCGGGCGTCGTGCCCTACGGCCGCGTCTACTACTGCCATCATTTCACGCGCGATCTGGTGTGGCGGGACGAATGGCGCCATCACGAGAATGGCGTCGTGGCGATCGCCCGCGCCCTGATCGTCGAGCCCGATCCGGCAGCGGGCGCCAGGCTCTATGCCGACATGTTCGGGCCCGAGTCGGTGCGTGACATCAAGGGCGGCAAGACCGTCGTCGTCGGCAATTCGCGCTTCGACATCGTCGGCGAGGCTGCCCTCAAGGCCGAATTCGGCGATGCGGCGCCCGACGCCGAGAGCCGCAAGGCTTACATGGCCGGCCTCACCTTCCGCACGGTCTCGCTGGCCAAGGCGGCGCGCGCCTTGCAGGACGGCAAAATCGACTTCGTCCAGAGTCCGGGACGCATCGTCGTTCCCGCCAGGCAGGCGGTGAACGCCGTGCTGGAGTTCATCGAATAGCTTTGGCGTTGGGGGTATCTTGCATATTCCTCTCCCCCGCTGGGGCAGGGCTATCGCACATGAGAAGTTCCGTCGTCTCGACCGGAGCGCGAAGCGCGGAGCGGAGAGATCTTCTCTCCACAATAAGCGGCTTATCGTGGAGAGAAGGTCTCTCCGCTCGGCCCTTCGGGCCTCGGTCGAGACGACGGGGAGTCGCTATATTATGAGTGGTGGTGTTGGGGAATCGCATGGTGACGATCAAATACGACAACCAGGGC